>JAESGR010000339.1_pt1 | contig 46350 bp, 44 predicted proteins | sample 9269771 | NCBI WGS metagenome assembly JAESGR01 (sample SAMN15739572, study PRJNA653492) | algae metagenome | isolation source: Chroococcus sp. CMT-3BRIN-NPC107 and co-occurring heterotrophs from well... | place: USA: Clark Mountains Wilderness, California | collected 2010-04-18 | reverse complement strand
CGCCGTTCTTGTGCCAGTGCCAGACGTTGGAGGAGAGGGCCACGCCGACATAGCCATGCGTGCTGGCCGGGTCATGGTGGAAGCGCACCTCCAGCGGCACCAGGCCGTCGGCCCCCAGATCGTGGCTCTTCTCGATCCGCTTGCCCTCGAAGTCCCAGAAGTGCAGCCGCTGCCCGTAGCGCCCGGCCGCGACGTCCTCCAGGCTGAAGCCCTTGAAGAAGGCGTTGGGCGCGCCGAACTCGGACGACACCATCACGTTGTGGCGCGGCTGGTACCAGAAGTCGTAGCCGTACTTCATGCCGGTGAGGTCGTTCTCCCAGCGGCCGGTCACGTTGAAGTCCTGGTCCATGGTGAGGAAGCCGCCCGGACCCTCGCCCTCGGCGTTGCCCAGCATGGAGATGATGATCTCCTTGCCCAGGCAGTGCACCGTGTGGGGTGCGGTCAGGCCGGTCTTGGCGATGACCTCCTCGGGCTCGATCACCTTGTGCATGACGGGTGCGCGCGCATCCGCCACGTCGATGATGTGGATGCGGCTCGACTTGAAGCCGGGCACCACCAGGAAGCGCCGTTCGGCCGAGGCATCGCCGTGGCAGGACGAGCAGGCGTTCCAGCCGAAATGGTGGAGCTCGTCGCCCTTGTTCGGCATCTCCAGCCGGTGAATCACCTTGCCACAGGACGGGCTTGCCGGGTCGACGTCGACCGTGGCGAGATAATCCGGCGCATCGACCCTGGTGCCGGTATACAGCCCGATCACGTAGAGAAGCTTCTCGCGCGGCGCTGCCATCGCCGCCTTGGGTGACGCATAGCCCGGGCCGCAGCACGCACTGTCGTGATGTCCATTGGCTGCCATGTCATGTCCTCCCATTCTCCGCCATCTTCGACGGGCATAGACATTAACCCGAGCGCGATCAGTGGCAAGGTGAGATCATCGCGGGCAGGCGGCCGGATCAGGGCTCGATCGCATCCAGGAACGGCGAGCGGGACAGGATCTCGGCACCGCCGGCCGTGACGAGCACCTGCTGCTCGAGCTTCACGCCCTCGGCGCCGCCTTGCGCGCCGATATAGCTTTCCACCGACACGACCATGTTCTCCTCGAACACTCCGTCATAGCCCCAGTCCGCGAAGTCCTGCGCGTAGACGATGCCCGGGAACTCGTCGACCATGCCGACCCCGTGGATGAGCGTCATGTAGCGGTTGGCGATGAAAGCCTCGGGTACCTTCCAAGCGCGGTCGATGAAGTCGCGGAAGGTGAGGCCCGGGCGGAGCAGGCCGGCATTGTGCAGCACCTGCTCCTGGGCGATCTCGTAGAGCGAGCGCTGCTCGTCGCTGGGCCGCCGGCCAGGGCAGACATAGGAGCGTGAGATGTCGGCGAGGTAGCCGTGCGGGCCCACCATGTCCGTGTCAAACCCCACGATGTCGCCGGCCTCGATCACGCGGTCGGAGCATTCCTGGAACCAGGGATTGGTGCGCTGGCCCGACGCCAGCAGCCGGCACTCGATCCATTCGCCGCCATGCGCGATGTTCGTGTCATGCATCACGCTCCAGAGCTGGTTCTCGGTGATGCCGGGCTGCAGGCTGGCGCGCATCCGGTCCACCGCGATGTCGCAGACCGCCATGGCATTGCGCAGACAGGTGACCTCGTCCGGCGACTTCACCATCCTGGCCTGCTCGACCGCTTCCTGCGCATCGAACAGCTGGATGCCACGGGCCAAGAGGCAGGCGGTGCCGGCCGGGTTGCAGCGGTCCACGGCGAGGCGCCGGTTGCGCCCGCCATGCCGCTCCATCAGGCTCGCTACCTCTTCCGCCCAGGTCGCCGCCTTCTCCGCCACCCTGGGCCCGGCGATGAAGTAGCTCCAGCCGGTGCCGGTCTGCAGCTCGTCGATCGTGTCGAAGCCCTCGGCCAGATGCCGGGTCGCCGCGAACTCGAACATCACGACCGGGCCTTCCGTGGCCACGAACACGTAGCGGCCGCCCTCGCGCATGGTCCAGATCGCCATGTTGCGGGCACCGGTGGCATAGCGGATGTTGATGGGATCCGAGAGCAGCGCGCCGGCATAGTCGCGCATGCGCAGCTCCGCCCGCAGCTTGTCGAGGCGGTCCTGCCGCATCCGCTGCTCGTCGACCGCAGCGATGTCGGCCATCACCTCATCGCTGGTCGGCGAGACGCTCCAGCCAGGACGGGAAAGGCCCGAGGCAACGGCCCGACCCGTGCCCACGATCCGGCTGGTATATCCCGCGTGCCCGCCGTCGCCCGATGCCATGGATCTGCGCCCCGCCACCCGGTAAACCTTCACTGGTCGCAGGTTTCCGCGGCGGCAGGGCGTTGTAAAGCGAAGAGCGGCGTCAGCTCACCGGCTCGGGCTCCCGTGCCTCCGCAGGCTCGATCGCGGCGGCCACCGCGTCGTCGACCTTCTCCAGCCAGATGAACTCCAGCCGGTCGCGCGCATCCTTGGGGATATCATCGAAGTCCCGCCGGTTGCGGGCGGGCAGCATCACCCGGGTCAGCCCCGCACGGGCGGCCGCCACCACCTTCTCCTTGATCCCGCCGACCGGCAGGACCAGGCCGCGCAGGCTGATCTCACCGGTCATCGCGGTGTCGTTGCGCACCGTGCGTCCGGTCAGGATCGAGGTGAGCGCCGTGAACATGGCCACGCCGGCGCTAGGTCCATCCTTGGGCGTCGCACCGGCCGGGACGTGGACATGGATGTCGTTCGTCTCGAACAGCTTGGAATCGACGCCCAGCTGGGTGGCGCGGCTCTTCACCAGGCTGAGCGCCGCCTGCGCGCTTTCCCGCATGACCTCGCCCAGCTGGCCCGTGAGGATCAGCCGGCCATTGCCGGGCGTGCGGGCGGCCTCGATGAACAGGATGTCGCCGCCCACCGGTGTCCAGGCAAGGCCGGTCGCCACGCCGGGCACGCTGACCCGCATCGCGACCTCGTCCTCGAACCGTGCCGGCCCCAGCAGCTCCTGGAGATCCGCCGGGCCGATGGTGGCATGGCTGGCCGTACCTTCGGCAATGCCCACGGCGACGTGCCGCAGGGCCCGGCCGACTTCCCGCTCCAGGCTGCGCACGCCCGCCTCGCGGGTGTAGTTGCGGATGATGTCCGCCAGCGCCTCGTCGGTGATCTCGGCCTGCTCCGGCTTCAGCCCGTTCGCCTCCAACTGCCGGCGGACCAGGTAGCGCCTGGCGATCTGCAGCTTCTCGACGTCGGTGTAGCCGGCAAGGCTGATGATCTCCATGCGGTCGCGTAGCGGCCCCGGGATCGTATCCAGCATGTTCGCGGTCGCGATGAACACCACGCGCGACAGGTCGAACGGCACGCCCAGGTAGTTGTCTCGGAACGTCCCGTTCTGCTCGGGGTCCAGCACCTCCAGCATCGCTGCCGACGGATCGCCATGGACGCCCGATCCCATCTTGTCGATCTCGTCCAGCATCATCACGCAGTTGCGCGCACCTGCCTTGCGGATGCCCTGGATGATGTTGCCCGGCAGCGCGCCGACATAGGTGCGCCGATGGCCGCGGATCTCCGCCTCGTCATGGACGCCACCCAAGGAGACCCGCACGAACTTGCGGCCCATGGCGCGTGCGATCGACTGGCCGAGCGAGGTCTTGCCCACGCCGGGCGGGCCGGCGAAGCACAGGATCGGCGCCTTGCCTTCGGGCGCCAGCTTGCGCACCGCCAGGTACTCGACGATCCGCTGCTTGATCTTCTCCAGGCCGTAATGGTCCTCGTCGAGGATGCGGCGCGCCTCGGCGATGTCGATCGGCTGCTCTTCTGGGATGTTCCAGGGCAGCTCGATCAGCCAGTCGAGATAGGTGCGGATCATCCCGAACTCGGCCGAGGCGTCCGGCATCCGCTCCAGCCGGCGCAACTCCTTGCGCGCGGCTTGGTCGACCTCGGCCGGCATGTTCGCCTTGGCGATCGCCTCGTTCAGCTCGGCGATCTCCTGGGCCTTGCCGCCTTCGCCTTCGCCCAGCTGGCGCTGGATCGCTGCCATCTGCTCGCGCAGCAGCACCTCGCGCTGCCGCTCGTCGAGCGAGGCCTTGGTCGCCCGGCCGATCTCCTGGGAAAGGCGGAGCACCTCGATACGCTGGGCGAGTAGCCGCGAGATCTTGTCGATCCGCGCGGTGACGTCGACCGTTTCCAGCAGCTCCTGCTTTTCGGCCGGATCCGCGTCGACATAGGCGGCGACCAGATCGGCCAAGGCACCGGCCGAGCTGGCACCATTCACGGCCGCCACCAGCTCCGGCGGAGTCTGCGGCAGGAGCTGCAGCGCCTCGCTGGCCTGGCGCTGCAGGTGGAGGAATCGCGCCTCGATCTCCGGCGTCCGCAGCTCGGGCTCCTCGAGCCTTCGCACGGTGGCCGCGATGAACGGCTGCTCGCGCAGAAAGCTGTCGACATAGAAGCGCTGCTCGCCCTGGCAGATCAGGTGATGGGTGCCGTCGGGAGCCGTGATGTAGCGCAGGATGTTGGCGACCACGCCCATGCGATGCAGGTTCATCGCCGAGGGCTCGGCCTCTTCCGGGTCGCGCTGCATCAGGATGCCGATCGGGCGGCCCTGCCGCACGGCTTCCTGGGCGGCTGCCATCGAGGCCGGGCGGCCGACCACGACCGGCATCACCACGCCCGGGAACAGGACGAAGTTGCGCACCGGCACGATGATCAGCGCGTCCTGGGGAAGATCGATCGTGGGGGCGCCCTGGGCGCGCTGGCCTTCTGGCATGCGGACGAATTCGGGGAAGCGATTCATGGCAGCGTTTCCCGGTCAGGCGAGCTTGCGGAGGATGATCACCAGACAGCCGTTGATCATCGTCGGGCGGGCGACCTCGAAACGGCCGGATGGCAGGACCAGCTCGCGCTCGAACCGCCCCTGCGGCAGCTCGAGGCGGTGGATCCTTGCGAACCGCAACTCCGGCGGCAGCACCCGCTCGCCGGCGATGAGCAGCGTCCCGTTGTTGATCGTCACCGTGATGTGCTCCGGGTCGACGCCGGGCAGCGCAGCCAGTACGAGGAGTTCATGCTCGGTTTCGAGTACGTCGACAGGTGGCTCCCAGCGCGCACAGGACGCCTGTCCCCGGGACGGCCGGAAGGTCTGCCGGTGCAGCCGTTCCGCCCGCGCGAGCATGTCGACGGCATCGGACCACATCCAGGACCGGGGATCCGGGTTCTTCATGCCTTATCCTTGACACCAACTGCAGCAACACTTGGCCGTAAGTGGGACCGACACGGGGCCGATGGAAGATGGGAGCTTCCGGCGGGCCGGCCGGTTCCCGGGACAGCCGCCGGATCGACCGCCAGAGCGTGCAGCGGAAGGAACATCATGATGAACGACACCATGCCGGAAGATCAGCTGCGTCAGCTGGATACCTACTGGCGTGCCGCCAACTACCTTTCGGTCGGCCAGATCTACCTTCTGGACAACCCGCTGCTGAAGGAGCGGCTGAACCGTGACCACATCAAGCCCAGGCTGCTCGGGCACTGGGGCACGACGCCCGGCCTGAACTTCGTCTACGTCCACCTCAACCGCCTCATCCGCGAGCGCGGCACCGACGTGCTCTACATCTGCGGTCCCGGCCATGGCGGCCCCGGCATGGTGGCCAACACCTACCTCGAAGGCACCTACAGCGAGGTCTACCCGGACATCACCCAGGACGCCGAGGGCATGCGCAAGCTGTTCCGGCAGTTCTCCTTCCCGGGCGGCATCCCCAGCCACGCCGCACCGGAGACGCCTGGCTCGATCCACGAAGGCGGCGAGCTCGGCTATGCGCTGATGCACGCCTATGGTGCCGCCCTGGACAACCCGGACCTGCTGGTCGCCTGCGTGATCGGCGACGGCGAGGCGGAGACCGGGGCGCTGGCGGCCTCCTGGCATTCCAACAAGTTCCTGAGCCCGGTCCATGACGGCACCGTCCTGCCGATCCTCCACCTGAACGGCTACAAGATCGCCAATCCGACCATGCTCGCCCGCATGGCGGAGGACGAGCTGCGCTCGCTCATGGTCGGCTACGGCTACGAGCCCTTCTTCGTGGAAGGTGACGATCCCATGCAGATGCACCGGGACATGGCCAGGACCCTGGACGAGATCATGGGCAGGATCGCGCAGATCCGCGAGGAAGCGAAGGGCCAGGACCAGCCGCCCCGCCCGCGCTGGCCGATGATCGTGCTGCGCAGTCCCAAGGGCTGGACGGGTCCCAAGGAGGTCGACGGCCTGAAGGTCGAGGGGTTCTGGCGCTCTCATCAGGTGCCGCTGTCCGGCGTGCGCGAGAACGACGAGCATCTGGCCATGCTCGAAGCCTGGATGAAGAGCTACCGCCCGGAGGAACTCTTCGACGGGACCGGCAGGCTACAGCCGGAACTCGCAGCACTCGCGCCTGAGGGCACCAAGCGCATGGGGGCCACGCCCTATGCCAATGGCGGCCTCCTGCGCCGCGAGCTGCGCCTGCCCAAGCTCGACGACCATGCGGTGAAGGTGACCAAGCCCGGTGCCGAGACCGGCTCGGCCACGCGCGCACTCGGCGGCTTCCTGCGCGACGTGTTCCGCCTGAACGAGGACAACCGCAACTTCCGCGTCATGGGCCCGGACGAGACCTCGTCCAACCGCCTGGACGCCGTGTTCGAGGTCACCGACCGCGTCTGGCTGGAGAAGACCGAGCCCTATGACGTGAAGCTGTCAGCCAACGGCCGGGTCATGGAGGTCTTGAGCGAGCATCTCTGCCAGGGCTGGCTGGAGGGCTACCTGCTGACCGGCCGGCACGGCTTCTTTTCCTGCTACGAGGCGTTCATCCACATCATCGATTCGATGTTCAACCAGCACGCCAAGTGGCTGAAGGTGTCGAGCGAGCTGCCCTGGCGCCGGCCGGTCTCCTCGCTGAACTACCTGCTGACTTCCCATGTCTGGCGGCAGGACCATAATGGCTTCAGCCACCAGGACCCCGGCTTCGTCGACCTCGTCTGCAACAAGAAGGCCGACATCGTCCGCGCCTACTTCCCGCCGGACGCCAACACGCTCCTGGTCGTGGGCGACCACTGCCTGCGGACCTACAACCGCATCAACGTGATCGTGGCCGGCAAGCAGCCGGCACCCCAGTGGCTGACGATGGAGGAGGCCAAGCGTCACTGCGCTGCCGGGGCCGGCATCTGGTCGTTCGCGAGCAACGACCAGGACGGCGCAGGTCCCCCCGACGTGGTGATGGCTTGCGCCGGCGACGTGCCGACACTGGAGGCGATCGCGGCGGTCGACCTGCTCCGCAAGCACCTGCCGGAGCTGCGGGTCCGGCTGGTGAACGTGGTCGACCTGATGTCGCTGCAGCCGAGGGAGGCCCATCCGCACGGCTTCACCGACCGGGAGTTCGACGCGCTGTTCACGAGCGACCGGCCGGTGATCTTCGCCTACCATGGCTATCCCTACCTGATCCACCGGCTGACCTATAAGCGCACCAACCACGCCAACATCCACGTCCACGGCTTCCGCGAGGAAGGCACCACCACGACGCCGTTCGACATGGTCGTGATGAACGAGCTGGACCGCTACCACCTGGCGATGGCGGCGATCGAGCGGGTGCCGGGCCTGACCGGACGGGCGTCGCACGTCCTGCAGCTGTTCCGCGGCAAGCTGATCGAGCATGCCGAGTACATCCGCGCCCATGGCGAGGACATGCCGGAGATCCAGGACTGGTACTGGCAGGCCGACCCGCAGGCGAAGTCATCCACCGAGGATGCCAAGCCAGCCTGACGAAAATGCCCGGCAGGACGGACCTGCCGGGCACTCGTTCAAGATCGATGGGCAGGGCCGTCAGAGCATCGGGCGGCCGCCGGTCACCGGGATGAGGGCGCCGGTGATGTAGCTGGATTCGGTCGACGCCAGCATGACGTAGGCCGGTGCCAGCTCGACCGGCTGGCCGGCCCGGCCGATCGGCGTGTCCTTGCCGAAGCTCTCGACCTTCTCCTCGGGCATGGTGGAGGGGATGAGCGGCGTCCAGATCGGGCCGGGTGCCACGGCATTCACCCGGATGCCCTTTTCCGCGACGAGCCCGGCCAGGCCCGCCGTGAAGTTCGCGATCGCACCCTTCGTCGTCGCATAGGCGAGCAGCGTCGGCGTGGGGTTCTTCGCGTTGATCGAGCTCGTGTTGATGATCGAGGCACCCGGCTGCATCTTCGGGATGGCCGCCTTGCACAGGTAGAACATGCTGTAGATGTTCGTGCGGAACGTCACGTCCCACTCTTCAGCGCTGATGTCCTCGATCTTCTCGATCGTCGCCTGGTGGGCGGCGTTGTTCACGAGGATGTCGAGCTTGCCGAACTCCTTGAACGCCCGGTCGATCAGCTCCTTGCAGTGCTGCTCGTCCTTGATATCGCCCGGCACGACGATCGCCTTGCGGCCGGCCTGCTCGACGTAGCGGGCAGTGTCCTGCGCATCGTCGTGCTCGTTGTAGTAGGAGATCAGCACGTCGGCGCCCTCGCGGGCGAACGCGATCGCGACGGCCCGGCCGATGCCGGAATCGCCGCCGGTGATGACAGCGGCCATGCCCTGCAGCCGGCCCGATCCCTTGTAGCTTTCCTCGCCATGGTCGGGCTTCGGCGTCATCGCCTGCGTCGAGCCGGGCATGTCCTGCTGCTGCTTGGGCTGCGGCGGCTGCGGCGCGTTCTTCACTGCATCTTCGATCATCGGGAATGCTCCAATCGGGGGGTAGGAGGAGGAAGTGCAGGGCCACGCTCGGCATGGCCTGTCCTTCCGTAGGCGGGCTTCGACCTGAGCAGCACCGCGGCCAGGGCCAGGCCGGCCACGGCCGCGAGGCCGACCAGCGCGCGCTGCTTGGGCGAACGAAGGCCACCGTCGATGCCGCCGGCATCGCGTGGTGGCGCAAACAGGTTGCCGTCCGAGATCGGCACGCGCTCGGCACGGTCGAGCGAGGAACGGATGAACCGCGCCATGACGCGTCCGCTCAGCCCCGGCGCCACGAAATGGCCGAGCCGGACGAACTGGGCGACGGAGCCGACGACCGTCGTGTCGCGGGGTGCTCGGGCGAGGTCGACGATCGCGGCGGCGACCTTGCGCGCGTCGTAGACCGGTGGCGGTGCCGACAGTTTCCGGCCGGTATAGTTCGCCCCGTGCCGGATGCCGGGCGTGTCGATGAACGCCGGGTAGACGTCGCAGACATGGATGTCCGGCTGGTCGGCCACCTCCGCGCGCAGGGCCTCGGCAAAACCTCTCAGCCCATACTTGCTGGCGCTGTAGGAAGTGGCGAACGGCGTCGCCGCGAAGCCGCCAAGCGAGATCATGTTGATGAACGTGCCAAAGCGCTGGCGCAGGAACACCGGCATCACGGCATGGGCGTCGTTGAGGTGGCCGATCAGGTTGGCCCGGATGACCTGCTCGTGCGATTCGATCGGCGTGTCCTGGAACCGGCCGACCGCACCGATGCCGACATTGCTCACCCAGACATCGATCGTTCGGCCGAAGGCCAGGGCGCGATCCGCCAGGCGCCTGACCGCCTGCGCATCGGTGACATCCGTCGGAACCGCAATGGCGTCGCCGCCGAGTGTGCGGCAATGCGCGGCGACCTGCTCCAGCGCCTCGGCGCCGCGTGCAGCCAGCACCAGCCGGGCTCCCAGCCGCGCGAATGCCTCGGCCGTCGCCTGGCCGATCCCGCTGGAGGCGCCGGTGATCACGATCGTTGGGCGGTTGTCGCTGCGCCCTGTCATCGGGGCTCCACTTGCTTGGGTGCGGTCGTCAAACCGGGTGAGGGAGGGCGAGTTCCGATCGCCATGTCGGGTTCTCGCCCGAAGCGTGCCGCAACCGGCGGGCGAGCCGCGGGTTGTCGAGCCGGGTGAACCGCTGGAAGATCGTCCCATGGCCCCGCCCAGAGGGCCGGCCATGACGGGATGCTTCGGCAGGGAGTTGGTGATGCGTCGTTCGATCGTGCTGGGAGTGGCCGCCATGCTCTCCGTCGGCGTGGCGGGATCCGCCTTGGCCCAGGACAAGCTCGCGCCGAAGGTCATGGTCATCACCATGTTCGGCGAGGAAGCGAAGCCCTGGCTGGAGGGAGAGCAGTTTACCAGCAAGGTAGCCGTGCCGGGCCTGTTCAAGGAGTATCCGAACGTCGACTGCAACGAGGCGGGCCTTTGCCACATGACGACCGGCATGGGCTTCGCCAACGCGGCCAGCTCCGTGGCCGCCGTGGTGCTGAGCGACCAGTTCGACCTGCGCGACACCTATGTCGTGATTGCTGGCATCGCCGGCGTGGATCCCGAGGACGGCACGCTCGGCTCGGCGCACTGGGCGCGCTTCGCGGTCGATGGCGGCCTGTACCATGCGATCGACCCCCGTCAGGTACCGGAGGGCTGGGCGCATGGTGTCGTGCCGTTGGGTGCCGCCGAGCCGGGGCAGGCGGCGAAATGGTCGGCCGGCACGGAGGTCTATCGTCTGAGCGAGCCACTGCTGCAGCAGGCCTTCGCGCTGAGCAGGCAGGTGGAGCTCATGGATGGCGATCAGGCAAAGGCCTATCGCCAGGCTTATGCACCGCCGCCCGAGCTCTCGGCACCCCTGGTGAGCATCTGCGACACGCTGTCGAGCGACACCTACTGGCACGGCAGCATGATCGCGGACGCGATGGCGTCCTTCGTGGCGAGCGCGACGAAGGGCGAGGGCAACTACTGCACCACGCAGATGGAGGACAACGCGACGCTGACGGCGCTCCGACGTGGCGCGGATGCGGGCCTGCTCGACTTCGACCGGATCGCCGTCCTGCGCACGGCCTCGAATTTCGACCGCGAGCCGCCGGGCAAGACGGCCATCGAATCGCTGACCGCGACATCGGGCGGATTCGTTCCCTCGACGACCAATGCCTACCGTGTGGCCAGCAAGCTCACCGATGCGATCCTGGCCGACTGGGACAACTGGAAGGACGGCGTGCCCCCGATGCCGGCCCCCTGAGGAAGGACGAAGCCGTCAGGCCGGCTGGCGGAGCCCTGCCAGCTCGGCCTCCAGCTGCTCGATGCGCGCGTCGCGGGCCGCCAGCGCCTGCGCCACGTCCTCCGCCTCGAACTGTTGCGGGATATGCTGCGGGCAGTTGGTGTCCCAGGCGCTCACGGTGAACAGCATCACCTGCTCCGGCCGCGCCTTCGAGCCGGCCGGCAGCAGCCTGGCGGCAAGCTCGCTGTCGCCCTCGACCACCTTGGCCTGGCCCCAGATCTTGATGCGCCGCCGGTGCACGTAGTCGATCAGGAACAGATACGCCTTCGGGTTGTCCTGGAGGTTGCCCTGGGTGATGTACTGGCGGTTGCCGACGAGATCGGTAAAGCCGATCGTCTGCTCGTCGAGCACGCGCAGGAAGCCCGGAGGCCCGCCGCGATGCTGGATGTAGGGCTGGCCGTCGGCCGAGGCGGTGGCCAGGAACACGCTGCGCTGGGACTGGATGAACTCGGCCAGGTCCGGCGTGATCGTGGTCCGCCAGGACCCCTTCTCCTCCATGCGGGCGTAGGACGGCCTGGATCCCTTGCGTTCCTGGATCGCCTTTACGGTCGGGGTGAAGGCGATATCGCTGGCGAATGCGTCCATGGCTGAAGCCTCCTTTGGCACGCCATCAAGTAGGGCCTTCCAGTTCCGGCTCATAGGGAACAAGATCGGGAGCTTCCCTTCCATCTGGCGAGAGGGTGATGGACCGCCTGGAGGCGATGACGGTGCTGGTGGCGGTGGTGGAAGGCGGCAGCCTGTCCGCCGGAGCAAGGCGGCTGGGCATGCCGCTGCCGACCGTCAGCCGGAAGGTGGCGGAGCTGGAGGCCCATCTGGGCACGAGGCTGCTCGACCGCTCCAGCCGGCGGATCACCGAGACTGATGCCGGCCGCTCCTATGTCCTGGCCTGCCGCCGGATCCTGGACGATTTGGCCGAAGCGGAGCGCGAGGCGTCCGGCGAGTACATGGCGCCCAAGGGCGAGCTGGTCGTCTCGGCACCGGTCGTGTTCGGACGGATCCATGCGCTGCCGATCGTGGTGGCGTTTCTCCAGGCCTATCCGGACATCGATATCCGCCTGGCCCTGGCCGACCGCGTCGTCGACATCGCGGAGGAGCATGTCGATCTGGCCCTGCGGATCGCAGCCTTGCCCGACAGCAGCCTGGTCGCCCGGCGGGTCGGCGACCTACGGCGCCTGACCTGCGCCAGCCCGGCCTATCTCGAACGGCGTGGCCGGCCCGAGCGGCCGGCCGACCTCGCAGCCCATGACTGCATCACCTTTGCCGGATCGGCGCAGTCCAGCGCATGGACCTTCGGCGACGAGCGGGTCCTGGTGCGATCCAGGCTGCTGGTGAACGCCGCCGAGCCGGCGGTGGAGGCGGCGGTGGCAGGCCTCGGCATCACCCGCGTGCTCTCCTACCAGGCGCATCATGCACTGCGCGATGGCTCGCTGGAGATCGTGCTGGAAGGCTTTGAGCCGCCGCCCCTGCCAGTGCACCTTGTGCATCGCGGCGGCCGGCTCTTGCCGCTGAAGCTCCGCGCGTTCATCGACTTCGCCGCACCCAGGCTGAAGGCCGGCCTGGCTGATCTGGTCGCCTCGTCGGCATGAACAAGGAGGGCCTGCCATCATGATCCGCGCCATCGCCTTCGACGCCTATGGAACGCTGTTCGACGTGTACTCGATCGGTCGGCTGGCCGCGGAGCTGTTTCCAGGCAAGGGCCAGGCCGTGGCCACCCTGTGGCGGGACAAGCAGATCGAGTACACGCGGCTCCGGACAATATGCGGCCGCTACGCCGATTTCTGGACGGTGACGCAGGATGCGCTGGCCTATACCTGCGAACGCCTGTCCCTGCCCTTGGACGAGCCGGCCCAGGAGCGTCTGATGGGGGAGTATGCGCGGCTGCAGGCCTACCCCGAGAACCGCCCGGCGCTGGAGCGGCTGAAGGCGACGGGCCTGCCGCTGGCGATCCTGTCGAACGGCACGCCCGCCATGCTCGCCAGTGCCGTCCATGCCGCCGGCATGGACGGCCTGTTCGACCATCTGCTGAGTGTCGATACGGTCCGCCGTTTCAAGACCGCCCCCGAGGCCTACCAGCTTGGCCCGGATGCATTCGGCTGCCCGGCCGGGGAGATCCTGTTCGTTTCCTCGAACAACTGGGACGTCTGCGGTGCCGCCTGGTTCGGCTACCCGACCTTCTGGATCAACCGCCAGGGCCTGCCGGCGGAGCGCCTGGGCGTGTCCCCGACCGCCACCGGCCGCACCATGGACGACGTTGTCACCTTCGCCTTGTCCCGGTAGTAGCCTTGGATCGATCCGCACCGGCAGCGATCATGGTCGGCACCGCTGGCTGGACCATTCCCAAGCCGCACGCCTCCGTCTTCCCCGCCGATGGCTCCCATCTGGAGCGCTATGCCAGGCTTCTGCCCTGCGTGGAGATCAACTCGTCCTTCTACCGCCCGCACCGGCCATCCACCTACGAGCGCTGGGCCGCGAGCGTCCCGCCCGGCTTCCGCTTCGCGGTCAAGCTGCCACGCGAGATCTCGCACACCCGCCGGCTCGTGGACGCCCGCGAGCCGCTCGACCGGTTCCTGGCCGAGGCGGGTGCCTTGGGCGACAAGCTCGGGCTGATCCTGGTGCAGCTGCCGCCCAGCCTGCGCTTCGACCACGCGCCGGCAGCCTCCTTCTTCGACCTGCTGCGCACCAGGTTCGGCGGCAACGTCGTCTGCGAGCCGCGCCACCCGAGCTGGTTCACCCGGCCTGTGGACCAGATGCTCCACCAGTTCCGCATCGCCCGTGTGGCCGCCGATCCGGCGCCCGTGCCGGCCGCGGCCAGCCCGGGCGGCTGGGAAGGGATCGTGTACCGCCGCCTGCACGGCTCGCCCGAGATCTACTACTCGCCCTATCCCGACGACGTGCTGGACCGGACCGCGCGCGAGATGGCCTCGGCGGCGAGCGAGAGCTGGTGCATCTTCGACAACACCGCGCTCGGCTGGGCCACGCGAGACGCGCTCGGCCTCCTGGGCCGGCTCAGGCGGTCACCTTCGCCGCCGCCCAGTGCTGCAGGATGACGTCGGTCGTCACTGCCTCGACCTGCATGCCGTAGCGGCTGTGATAGACTTCCAGCGAGGCGTCGTGGGTCTCGTCGGAGGAACTGCACAAGGCGTCGTGCCCGACGATCACCCGGTAGCCGCGATCCACCGCCCCCAGCACCGTCGCCAGCACGCACACATCGGTCTCGCCGCCGGTGATCACGAGCGTGTCGACGCCGCGCCTTTTCAGCCGCTCCTGCAGGTCGGTCTCGACCCAGGGCGAGTAGACATGCTTGTCGATGACCTCCGCCGGCGGCACGAAGCGCCGGAGATCCGGCATGAGGTCGATCATGTCCTGGCCGAGCTGCTCGATCGTCATCGACGACCAGCGCTCGTAATAGCGCTTCCAGGTGCCTTCGCCCTCGCCAGGCCGCGTGGCCGGGATGAAGCGGGTGAAGATCGTGGAATCCGGATGGGCCTCGGTGATTTGCACGACCTTGGGCAGGACGCGCGCCATCCATGGCGTCTTCCAGTCGGTGTCCTCGGCGAACATGCGCTGCATGTCGACGCAAAGGTGCAGGGAGCGTTCGCTCAGCGGGCCGTAGCGGAGCTTGTGCTTGTCGGACATGGAACCACTCGGAAGGGGGAAGTGCGCCGCTTAACCGCTCACGCCTCCGGCACGTTCCGTTCCAGCTCCTCCAACCAGGCCTTGGCATTGCCGTCCGAGGGTGCCCGCCAGTCGCCGCGCGGCGAGAGCGAGCCGCCGGCCGACACTTTCGGCCCGTTCGGCATGGCCGAGCGCTTGAACTGGCTGAACCCGAAGAACCGGCGCACGAACACACCCAGCCAGCGGCGGATGTGCGCGAGGTCATAGGCCCGCCGCCGGTCCTCCGGGAAACCGGGCGGCCAGGGACCGCGATCCGCACGCTCCCAGGCCATCAGCGCCAGGAAGGCGATCTTGGATGGCCTGAAGCCGTAGCGCAGCGTGTAGAACAGGTTGAAGTCCTGCAGCTCGTAGGGGCCGACCTTCGCCTCCGTGCTCTGCGGCTTCTCGCCGGCCTCGACCGGCACCAGCTCTGGCGAGATCTCAGTTGCCAGGATCGAGGACAGCGTCGCCGGCACGTCGCCGCCGAACTGCTCCGACGAGATCACCCAGCGGATCAGGTGCTGGATCAGCGTCTTCGGCACGCCGGCATTGACGTTGTAGTGCGCCATCTGGTCGCCGACGCCATAGGTGCACCAGCCAAGCCCCAGCTCGGACAGGTCGCCCGTGCCGATGACGATGCCGTCATGGTAGTTGGCCAGCCGGAACAGATAGTCCGTCCGAAGCCCCGCCTGCACGTTTTCGAAGGTGACGTCGTAGACCGGCTCGCCCCGCCCGAACGGATGGCCCATGTCTTTGAGCATCTGCGTGGCGGCCGGCCGGATGTCCAGCTCCTGGAAGGACACCTCCAGGGCGCTCATCAGCCGGATGGCGTTCGACTTGGTCTCGGCCGAGGTCGCAAATCCCGGCAGCGTGTAGGCCAGCACGTTCGTGCGCGGCAGGCCCAAGAGGTCCAGCGCCTTGGCGGCCACGATCAGGGCATGGGTCGAATCCAGGCCGCCGGACACGCCGATCACGACCTTCTCGATCCCGATCGCGCGCAGCCGCTGCACCAGCCCGGCCACCTGGATGTTATAGGCCTCGTAGCAGTCTTGGGCGAGGCGCGCCGGGTCGGCCGGCACGAACGGGAAACGCTCGACCACCCGCTCCAGCCCGACATCCCCGTCCGGGGGGGACAGCTCGAACGGGACCCGCCGGTAGCGGTCGGTCATGGCGATGTAGCGCCGCCGGTTGTCGTCGAACGTCCCCTGTCGTGCCCGCTCCTGGCGGAGCAGGTCGAGGTCGACGTCGGCGACCGCTATCTGGTCGCCGGCAGGGAAACGGTCGCTCTCCGCCAGGATCCGGCCGTTCTCGAAGATCGAGGTCTGCCCGTCCCAGGCGAGGTCGGTGGTCGATTCGCCGGCTCCTGCCGCCGAGTACACATAGGCCGCGATGCACCGTGCCGACTGCGAGGCACTCAGCAGCTTGCGCGTCTCCGCCTTCGCGATGGTGATGTTGGAGGCCGACAGGTTCGCCAGCACGGTGGCCCCGGCCAGCGCCGCATCGCTGCTGGGCGGGATCGGGACCCAGACGTCCTCGCAGATCTCCACATGGACCACGAAGCCCTCGACGTCCTCGGCCGGGAACATCAAATCGGTGCCGAACGCCGCCACCTGGCGGCCGAGCTGGATCGAATCGCCGTCCGTGTCCTGGCCGGACGCGAAGTGGCGGTGCTCGTAGAACTCGCGATAGTTCGGCAGGTGGACCTTCGGCACCACGCCCAGCAGCCTGCCGCGATGGATCACCAGGGCCGCGTTGTAGAGCCGGTTGCCGTGGCGCACCGGTGCCCCCACCAGCAGCATCGGCATGAGGTCCCGGCTCGCTTCCACCAGCCGGTCGACTGCTTCTTCCACCGCATCGAGCAGCGGGTCCTGGAGGAACAGGTCGTCGATGGCATAGCCGGACAGGCCGAGCTCGGGAAACACCGCCAGCGCCACCGCCCGCTCATGGCAGGTCCGCGCCACCCGCAGGATCGATTCCGCGTTGGTCCTGGGGTCGGCCAGGCTGACCTTGGTCGTGCAGGCGGCGATCCTGACCAGGCCATGCCGGTAGATGGAGCGGAAGGACATGCGATCCCCGAACGGTTGCCTGATCAAGAAAGTAGCGTGCGGCCGTCAAGGTTGCACGCCGGTGCCATGTCAATCCTCCAGCGCGCGGGTCCAGTAGCGCTGGTTGGCGGGGTCCACCGGTGCCCCGGCCTCCTCCACCAGGGCCACCACCTCGTCATGGAATGCCTGCGCGGCCTCATCGCCCACGAGCAGGCGGAGGCTCTGGATGATGCGGGTGATCCGCAAATGGTTGTGGTCGCTCTTGCGAAGCCACCCCCTGGTCTGCCGGTAGAAGGCCAGCATGCGTTGGCCGGCCCGGTCGAGATTGGCCTGGCAGCGCGGGTCGATCCGGATGGCCTGGATCTCCGCCTCCGTCAGCACGGGTGCGGTCGGTTGCGCCGAACTGGGCACAGGCAAGGGGAACAGCCACTGAATGTAGTCGTGGATGTACTCGAGCGGCACGTTGGGAAGGTCGAGGACGTCGTAGAGCGTGCGGCCCTTCCCGTCGCGCCCGATCCCGGCGAGATAGGCGTGCAGGGGGCCTACGATCGCTTGTTCCATGATGTCAGGTTCCTCAGGCGACGAGCGGTGCCAGGCGCGCATCCAGGACCCTGCAGGCGTCGGCAGGCTCGATCTGGATCTGGAGGCCGCGCTGGCCGCCGTTCAAGAACACGGTCTGTTCGCCGGCGGCCATTTCCTCCATCACGGTCGGCACCCTCTTCTTCTGTCCGAACGGGCTGATCCCTCCGACATGGTAGCCGGTGAGCCGTTCCGCATCGGCTGGGCGCATCATCTGGGCAGACTTTCCGGAAAAGGCGGCCGCCAGCTTCTTCATGCTTACCTCGCGATCGGAGGGAACGACGGCGCAGACCGGCCTGCCATCGACCTCGGCCATCAGCGTCTTCAGGACGCGGCCGGGCGGCACGCCGATGGCCTCGGCCGCCTGCAGGCCGATCCGCTCCGCATCGGGCTGGTAGTCGTAGGCGACGATGGTGAACGCGACGCCTGCCTTGTGCAGGACCTGCGTCGCTCGCGTTGTCTTGGACATGGGAGATCTGGTTGCCGGCAATCCACGTACCTGACCCTAGCGGCGGCCGGCAAACGGGGCCAGCCGCGGGCTGGCCCTTCACGAGGGCGCATCCAGAACATAGATAGAACATGGCGCCGGTGCGTCATCGGGATCAGGCATGGACGTTCGGCGCAAACTCGAGATCCTGGCGGATGCCGCCAAGTACGACGCCTCCTGCGCGTCGAGCGGCACCGAGAAGCGCGATGCCCGCGACGGCAAGGGGATCGGCTCCACCGAAGGCATGGGGATCTGCCATTCCTATGCGCCCGACGGGCGCTGCATCTCGCTGCTCAAGATCCTGATGACCAATGCCTGCATGTATGACTGCCTGTACTGCGTGAACCGGGCGTCCTCAAACGTGCAGCGCGCGCGGTTCACCGTCGACGAGGTCGTCGACCTCACCCTCGACTTCTACCGCCGCAACTATATCGAGGGCCTGTTCCTCTCGTCGGGCATCATCCGCAGCCCCGACTACACGATGGAACAATTGGTGCGGGTGGCCCGCAAGCTGCGCCTGGAGCACGGCTTCAAGGGCTATATCCACCTCAAGACCATTCCCGATGCCGACCCGGACCTGACGACCGAGGCCGGCCTGTTCGCCGACCGGCTGTCGATCAACGTGGAGCTGCCGACGGAGACCGGCCTTTCCGCGCTCGCCCCGGAGAAGGACGCACGGGCGATCCGCCGCACCATGGGCAACCTGCGCGTCCGCCTGGAAGAGGCGAAGGCGGAACGGAAGAACCCGAAGGCGCCGCGCTTCGCGCCGGCCGGGCAGAGCACCCAGATGATCATCGGTGCGGACGGCTCGACCGACCGGACGATCCTGGACACATCGGCCAACCTCTACGGCTCCTATCGCCTCAAGCGGGTCTACTACTCGGCCTTCAGCCCGATCCCCGATGCCAGCCGCAGCCTACCGCTGGCGGCACCGCCCCTGATGCGCGAGCACCGCCTCTACCAGGCGGACTGGCTGCTTCGCTTCTACGGCTTTTCCGTCGAGGAGATCGCCGGAGGTGCCGGCATGCTGCCGCTCGATATCGACCCGAAGCTCGCCTGGGCGCTGCAGCACCGCGACTGGTTCCCGCTCGACGTGAACCGGGCGAGCAGAGAGCAGCTTCTGCGGGTGCCGGGCCTGGGCAAGAAGGCGGTCGACCGCATCCTGGTGGCGCGCCGCCACCGCGCCGTGCGCAGCGACGACCTCCTCCGCCTTAGGGTGTCGCCCGGCAAGGTGCTGCCCTTCGTGGTGCTGCCGGACCATCGGCCGAAGCTGGGCCTGCTGGATGGGGAGCAACTCGTGGCAAAGCTGCGGCCGCCGGCACGACAGATGTCGCTGGGCCTTTGATGTACCGGATCTGGCTGGAATCACCTGTCGACATGGACGGATGGAGGGCGGCAGCCCGGCGCCTGGCGCTGGCTGGCGTGGCGCCGGAGATGGTCGGCTGGGCGGTGGAAGGTGAGCAGGACGCGCTGTTCGACGATGACGTGCTGCCGCCGATGCCGGATGGCGACGCGGCTTTCTCGGTGCCCAGGCGCTTTGTCGAGCTGGCGCAGACCGCCATCTGTCATGCCGATCCCGAACGCTTTTCCCTGCTCTACGCCCTCCTCTTGAGGCTGCGCGAGGAGCGGGGGCTGCTCGAGGTGGCGGTCGATCCGCTCGTGGCCAGGGTGGAAGCGCTCGCCAAGGCCGTGCGCCGCGACATCCACAAGATGCACGCCTTCGTCCGCTTCCGCGCGGTGGCGACCGATGAGGGCGAACACTTCATCGCCTGGTTCGAGCCGGAGCACCACATCGTGGAAGCGGCGGCCCCCTTCTTTCAGCGCCGTTTCGCCGCGATGCGCTGGTCGATCCTCACGCCCGAGCGCTGTGCGCATTGGGACGGCGGGACGCTGCGCTTCACTGGTGGTGTGCCGAAGAGCGCTGCGCCCACCGAGGACGCGCTGGAAGAGCTCTGGCGCTCCTACTACGCGGCGATCTTCAACCCGGCCCGGCTGAAGGTGGCCGCCATGCAGTCGGAGATGCCGCGCAAGTACTGGAAGAACCTGCCGGAAGCTTCCTCGATCGGGCTGCTGGTCCGCGATGCGGAACGACGGGCCCAGGCGATGGTTGCAGCGGTGCCGCCGGCACCTAACCCGCAGCCGCAGCGACAGGGAGCAACCGCCATGGCCACCGGTGAACCCGGAACACCACTGGAAGAACTGAGGCAGCAGGCCGCCGGATGCCGGGAGTGCCCACTCTGGGCGCCCGCCACCCAGACCGTGTTCGGCGAGGGGCCGGAGGATGCGCGGGTCGTCTTCGTGGGTGAGCAGCCGGGCGACAGCGAGGATCTGAAGGGGCGGCCCTTCGTGGGACCTGCCGGCCAGCTGCTCGACCGGGCGCTGGACGAGGCCGGTATCGATCGCCACAAGGTCTACGTCACCAATGCGGTGAAGCACTTCAAGTTCGAGCCGCGCGGCAAGCGCCGCATCCACCAGAAGCCCAACGCTGGCGAGATCCGCGCCTGCCGGCAGTGGCTCTCGCGTGAGCTGGCAACCGTGCAGCCGACGCTCGTGGTGGCGCTCGGTGCGACGGCCGTGAGCAGCCTGGTCGGCAAGACGACGTCGCTGAGCTCGGTGCGTGGCAAGGTCATGAAGACGGACGGCGACACGGATATGGTGGCAACCGTCCATCCGTCCTACCTGCTGCGGGTGCCGGACGAGGCGGCCCGGGCTGCCGAGTACCAGCGGTTCGTGGCCGACCTGCGGCACATCGGCGAGCTCGATCCGAGCGTGCGCGCAGCCTGAGGGCGGCGCGCACTGCCTCTCATCGCAGCGCTTCCTTCGTCGTGCCCTTGAACAGGACCGGCCCGGTCGGCCTTCCGGTCGGCGAGCCGGTGGGTGGTTCCACGCTGATCTCGAAGAGCTGGTCCGGCCCCACCGTCGCCACGGCGTCCGGCTGGAACAGGCTGACATCGTCCGGCTTCAAGAGCCCGACCGACTTGGGCCCCTCAGCCTGGTCGACCAGGGTCCAGAGCTGGAGCGAGCGGTCCGCCGGGACCTCCGTTCGCCCGAGCGGGGTCAGGCGGACGCTGCGGTCGGGGCCGATCTCGACGAGCCAGCCCCCGGACGTGACGCCGGGCTGGGGCTGCAGCACCGCAAGGAAAGTTGACGACGGCGTGCCGCTCACGCCGAACGGCGCGGCCGCGAACATGACCGCGATCGCTACCAGGGCGACCAGCGTCGCCAGGCGCCAAAGGCCGGCGCTGTTCCAGATCCTTCTCACGCATCCACCCTGTTCTTGCCCGCCCATGGACGGTGGCGGCCTCCCCCATGTCGACAATGCACCTAAACCAGTCCGGGCCTGAGATCCACGCATGGCCAGCAAAGGCTGGGGCATTGGCCAAAAGCAGGGACTATGCGATTATGGTGAGATCTATGTGGGCTGTCTTGCTCGCGCCACTGGACGATCGAAGGTGATCTTGCAGGAACGAACCCGAGAACGAGGCCATGTTCAATGACTTGAAAGACATTCGACGCCCTATTCACTCCAGGCGGCCACTGGGGAACCCGCGTTGCCCCGATGGGTTGATAGGGCGTGGATGTCGGAGATCGCCATGCCACAGGGTGACAAGTCCAAGTATACGGACAAGCAGAAGCGCAAGGCCGAACACATCGCTGAAGGTTATGAGCATCGCGGCGTGCCGGAGCACGAAGCGGAAAGCCGGGCCTGGGCGACGGTCAACAAGGATGACGGCGGCGGCAAGCAGGCCGGATCCGGGCGTGGCAAGAAGACCGATCATCCGGCATCTCACAAGGGTGGCGAGAAGGGCGGATAGGCCTCTGCCCATCGCTCCCCCGCCGAGCGGTCGGCCTCTGCCAGGAAGGCGGCGCCTACCCGCAAGCGAAATGCGCAACATCACGCTCACCAGTGAGGCTTCGGCCCTGGGAGCCAAAATGGAGATGAAATCATGGGTATGTTCAGCAGCGACATCAAGTCGATGGATGACCTGTTCGTGCACACGCTGCGCGATATCTATTATGCCGAGCAGCAGATCACGAAGGCGCTGCCGAAGATGATTTCGCAGGCCACAAATCCTGAACTGAAGGGTGGCTTCGAGCAGCACCTGAAGGAGACCCAGGGTCAGGTCCAGCGTCTTGAGCAGGTCTTCAAGATGCATGGCGTCGAGGCCAAGGGCGTGACGTGCCCGGCAATCGACGGGATCATCAAGGAAGCCAACGAGGTCGCCGGCGAAGTAGCCGACAAGGCCGTCCTTGACGCGGCCCTGGTGGCAGCGGCGCAGGCCGTCGAGCACTACGAGATCACCCGCTACGGCAGCCTGATCGCCTGGGCCAAGCAGCTGGGCCGCCAGGACTGCGCCAGCGTCCTCCAGCAGAACCTCGACGAAGAGAAGGCCACCGACAAGAAGCTGACGGCAATGGCCGAGAGCAAGGTGAACCAGCAGGCCGTCTGACCGGCTTGACGGCATGTTCGCGAGGAGGGCCCCGCATCCGATGGATGCGGGGCCCTTCCGCGTTGGTGGTCAGCGCCGGTCCAACTGGGCCAGTGCGATCGCGATCCTCTGCTTGACCGGCTGGAGCCGGTCGATCGTCCGGAATGCTGCGTTCCGCAGGGCACGTGCCGCGGGTGAGCGTGCGGTGGCCACGCGGGTAAGGCGGTCGGTCATCGCGATCAGCCGCAGCGCGTTCGCCCGCCTTGTCATGGCCCAGGCGGCGAGCCCCGCTTGATCACCCGTCGAGAGCGCAGCCATGAGCGGCTCGCCCAGGCTGACCGCGTCCTGAATGCCGGTGTTCATGCCCTGTCCGCCAGCCGGACTGTGGACATGGGCGGCATCGCCGCAGATCAGCACGCGATCTTGCCGGAAGGTCGCTGCGACCCGATGGTGGATGCGGAAGCGCGAACTCCAGAGAACATCCCTGACCATGGCCGTTGGCGCGGTCGGACCTCGTGCCTGCAAGATCGCCTGCACCAGCTCTACCCCGGGCTGCTCCGGCGCCTGGTCCACCGTCGCCACCACGCGGTAGCGGCCATCGCGAAACGGCGCGATGACGGCCAAGCCGTCCGGCGAGAAGAACAGGCTGCCCTCGGTCGGCCCGAGCGGCCAGTCCATGTGGATATCGGCGAGGATGAAGCTCTGCTCGTAGCTGTCCCCCTCGAACGCGATGCCCGCACTCTGGCGCACGATGCTCCGCCCGCCGTCACACCCAACGACCCATGCTGCCCTGACATCATGGATGGCGCCGTTTACCTCCAGCTTGGCGTCCACACCATCCTTTGCAACGGCCAGCTCCTGGACATTGCAGGGCCGCACGATGCTCTGGCCCAGCTCGGTCAGCTTGCGACGGAGCACGTGCTCAGTGCGGTCCTGGGGGCACATCAGGATGAACTGGTAGCGGCTGGGGAGGGCAGCAAAGTTCATCGACAAAAGCACCCGGTCGCGGTCGCGCGCGCGGAATGCCGTAGTCGGAAGGCCCTCCGCCATGAGATCCGGCACGACGTCCAGCGGCTCCAGGACCTCCAGCGTCCGGGCATGGATGACCCCTGCGCGCGACTCGTTGGCGCCTTGCACCAGGCGGTCGACGATCAGGACCGACCGGACGCCACGTCGGGCGAGTTCGGCAGCGAGGGCCATGCCGGTGGGCCCGGCACCGACGATCAGGACATCGCAACGCTGCGGAAGCGCCATCGCCCGTCCCTGCGGCTGTGGAACCATGCTGCCAACGTGGACTAGCTGCTGGTTGCCGGCCCCGCAATGAAGGGGTTGGATTCGAGAGCAATGACCGGAGTGTGGGCTTGCCGCGTCTGGGGCAGGTTGGCCTGCGTCGGAACGATAGTCTCGATGTCCGACCGGAGTGGAGCTACCCTGATGAGTGCAGTTGCGATGACGACCAGACCGACACCGCCTCCTCCGACCACAGGAGCCACCCCGTTGCATGCGCCGGTGAAATCGTTCGGCACGGACGACGAACGATGGGAAGCCGTGGCACAGCGAAATCCGGCAGCCGACGGGATGTTCCTCTACGCGGTCCAAACGACCGGCGTATACTGCCGTCCAAGCTGCGCCGCCCGTCTCGCCAACCGGGTGAATGTCAGCTTCCATGCCACGTGCCAGGAGGCGGAGGCGGCAGGCTTCCGGCCGTGTCGTCGTTGCCGTCCGTCCGGCGAGCCGCTGGCCAAGCGGCAGGCCGACGCCGTGCTGCAGGCATGCCGCCTGATCGAGACGGCCGAAGAGATGCCGCAGCTGGACGAACTGGCGCGAGCGGCGAACATGAGCCGCTTCCACTTCCATCGCATCTTCAAGGCCAGGACCGGACTGACACCCAAGGCTTATGCCGATGCCCACCGCGCGGAACGGGTGCGCCGACAGCTCCAGGGCAAGGGACGCATCACCGACGCCCTGTACGATGCCGGCTTCAACTCGAACGGCCGGTTCTATGCACAGTCGAGGAAGGTCCTCGGGATGAAGCCTACCGACTACCGGGCGGGCGGCACGGGCACGGCGATCTGCTTTGCCGTCGCGGAATGCACGCTGGGCTCCATCCTGGTTGCAGCCAGCGGGAGCGGTGTCTGCGCCATTCTGCTCGGCGACGATCCTGATGCCCTGGTCCGCGACCTGCAGGATCGCTTCCCCAAGGCGGATCTGGGCGGTGGCGATGCCGCCTTCGAGGAGTGGGTCGCGAGGATCATCCGGTTCGTCGAGGCACCGCGAATCGGGCTCGACCTCCCGCTGGACGTGCGCGGCACCGCGTTCCAGCAGCGGGTGTGGCGAGCGCTGAGCGAGATCCCGCCCGGCTCCACTGCCAGCTACACGGAGATCGCCACCAAGATCGGCGCGCCCAAGGCGGTTCGTGCCGTGGCCATGGCCTGTGCTGCGAATAATCTCGCGGTCGTCGTGCCCTGCCATCGGGTCGTTCGCCATGACGGCAACCTGTCCGGCTATCGCTGGGGCGCCCAGCGCAAGCTGGCGCTGCTGGAGCGGGAGCGCTCGGCCTGAAGGCCAGATCGCTCTTTCTTGCTGATGGCATGTCACGGAAGCGGAGGCTGCTTCGTCTTGCTCTCGGTAAATGAACTAGAGGAGACAAGCCGATGCAGCCCCGTATGAACCCCTACACGATCGCGCCTGACATCATCCAGCCGATGCTCGACCTCGCGAAGAAGCTGAGCCAGGGCAAACTGGAGCATTCCCTGGTGGAACTGGTAAAGACGCGGGCCTCGCAGATGAACGGGTGTGCGTTCTGCCTCCACATGCACACGAGCGCCGCTCGTGCAGCCGGCGAGACGGAGCAACGTCTGTACCTGCTCGATGCCTGGCGGGAGTCCAACCTCTACACCCCGAGGGAGCGTGCCGCCCTGGCCTGGACCGAGGCATTGACCCTGATCACCAGCGGACATGCGCCGGACCATGTCTACGAGGAGGTCAGGTCGCAGTTCAGCGAAGAGGAGATGGTCGAACTCACGCTGCAGATCACGACGATCAACGCCTGGAACCGCATTGCCATCGGGTTCCGTTCGGTGCATCCCCATGATCTGAAGAAGGCGCGAGCTGCCTGAGGATCAGAGCTTGTCGCATGAGCAAGCGACATCGGTCTTCCTGATGCACCGTTCCCGGCTGCTCCATCTGGCCTACCGGATGCTGGGAACGGTCTCGGAGGCGGAGGACATAATCCAGGAGACTTATCTCCGGTGGCAGGCCGTGGACCAGGCAGAGGTGGCCAGCCCGGCTGCCTTTCTCACCAGCGTCACGACGCGGCTGTGTCTGGACCAGCTCAGGTCGGCCCGCCATCGGCGGGAGGCCTATTTAGGTCCATGGCTGCCGGAGCCGCTTGTGGAGGACCTGCCCTCCGATGCTTTCGAGACGGCACAGGAGGTGTCCGTGGCGATGCTGATGGCACTAGAACGGCTGTCACCTCTGGAGCGAGCCGTCTTCATCCTGCATGACGTGTTCGAAATGGGCTTCCAGGAGCTGGCCGCTGTCCTGGAGCGTAGCGAGGCGGCCTGTCGGCAGCTAGCGGTGCGGGCGCGGGTCCATGTCCAGGATGCTCGCCAGCGGTTCGACGTGGCACCCGCCAAGGTCGGTGAGCTGCTCAAAGCATTCATGTCCGCCTCCCGGCAAGGAGACGTTGGCACGCTGCAGGCCTTGCTGGCGGAAGAGGTGATTGTCTACACGGACGGTGGCGGCAAGCGCCCGGCGGCACTCAACCCCATTCGCGGGTTGCGCAATGCCGTCCGCTTCTTCGAGGGGCTCGCTCGCAAGCGCCACCTTATCCCGCGATCCGGCCGGCTGGCGTTGATCTCGGGCACCCCCGGCTTCGTGACGCTGGAGCAGGATGGGATCATCCAAACGACCGCGCTCGACATCGAGGATGGCCGGATTATGGCCATCTATATCATCCGGAATCCTGACAAGCTGTCGCATCTGACCGATCTGCGCGCCTCGCTTCTGGCAAAGGCAGCGCAACCGGCTCTGGCCGACCCTGCAGGTGGCCGGTAGGGTCGGGCGCAGCCACGGGCCCGAACCCAACGGAGATCCTCATGTCCGAGTCCCAGCTGACTGATCGCCCCTTGGTCGACCCTGTCCGGCTCGATCGCCTGGGTGAAGTCGCGGTCCGGGTGGGCCTGCAGCTGCGAGAAGGACAGGACCTGGTGATGACGGCGCCGATCGCGGCCCTGCCGCTGGTCCGTCGCATCACCGAGCATGCCTATAAGGCGGGCGCCGGCTTGGTCACGACCTTCTTCGCTGACGAAGAAACCACCTTGGCACGCTACCGCCATGCATCCGACGCCAGCTTCGATCGGGCCGCCAGCTGGCTATACGAAGGCATGGCCAAAGCCTTCGACAGCGGAGCGGCGAGGCTGGCCATCGCAGGCGACAACCCGCTGCTGCTGGCCGGCCAGGACCCGGCCAAGGTCGCACGTGCCAATCGGGCCAATTCCAACGCCTATAAGCCAGCACTCGAGCGGATCGTCGGCTTCGACATCAACTGGACGATCGTCTCCTATCCCAATCCCTCCTGGGCGAAGACCGTCTTCCCCGACCTGCCGGAGGATGTGGCAGTGTCGAAGCTCGCGGATGCGATCTTCGCGGCGTCACGCATCGACGAAGCGGACCCCGTCGCCGCTTGGCGGGCTCACAATGCGGGCCTGCACGCAAGGACGGCCTGGCTGAACGAGCATCGCTTTGCGGCCCTCAGGTTCCGTGGCCCCTGCACCGACCTCATGGTCGGCCTCGCGGACGGGCATCTCTGGCAAGGCGGTGCCTCGACCGCAAAGAACGGCATCACGTGCAATCCCAATATCCCAAGCGAGGAAGTCTTCACCACGCCGCATGCCCGTAGGGTGGACGGACACGTGCGCAGTACCAAGCCGCTGTCGCACCAGGGCACGCTGATCGAGGATATCGAGATCCGCTTCGAGGAGGGAAGAGTCGTCGAGGCCAAGGCCCGCTCCGGCGCGGAGGTGCTCAACAAAGTGCTCGACACCGACGAGGGGGCCGGCCGTCTCGGTGAGGTGGCGCTCGTGCCTAACTCGTCGCCGATCTCGCGAAGCGGGCTCCTGTTCTACAACACGCTCTTCGACGAGAATGCCGCCTGCCACATCGCGCTCGGCCAGTGCTACACCAAGTGCTTCGTCGATGGTGCAAACCTGACGCCCGAACAAGTGGCAGAGCAGGGCGGCAACCAGAGCCTGATCCATATCGATTGGATGATCGGTTCCGGCGAGATCGATATCGATGGGCTGCGAGCCGACGGAGCAGCCGTGCCGGTCATGCGCCAAGGTGAGTGGACCGGGCAGTAGTCTGCAGCCGGCTCTAACGGGTGGCCTCCCTGCATCTTCCATGCTAGTATGGCAGTCATTGCGACAAAGATCGCGGCCAAAAGGGAGGCTCGCTTATGAGCGGTTCGACACGTCGCGCGGTGGTGCGCGCAGGCTTGGGTCTGATGGCAGGCGCTGCGTTGGCGCGGCCGGGTCTTGCCGCCATTCCCGTGGCCGACGTGCAGGCACCTGATTGGCCGGTTGAAAGTGGTGCATCGCTCCGTGTCCTGCGACCCGCGAAGTTCGTGCCGGGCGACGAGATGCTCTGGCTGGAGAACACGAGGAAGTTCAGCGAGCAGTACGGCATCGACGTCCGGGTCGACAGCGAGAGCTGGGAGGATCTGCGGCCGAAAACCGCGGTCGCAGCCAATGTCGGCAGTGGACCTGATGTCGTGCTGGCATGGCAGGAAGACCCGCAACTCTTCGCCGACAAGCTGGTCCCGCTCGACGATCTGGCGGAGTACCTAGGCAAGAAGTACGGCGGCTGGTTCCCTGTCACGTCCTTCTACGGCAAGAAGGACAATAGCTGGATCGCCATTCCGATCGGCGGCAGCGGGTCGACCATGGTGTATCGTCGCTCGTGGGTGAAGGAGGCGGGCTTCGACGAGTTCCCCTCGGACTTCCCGGGCTTCCTCGCAGTATGCCAGGGGCTGGCGAAGGTCGGTCACCCAGCCGGCTTTGCCTTCGGTGCGATTGGTGACGGCGGTTGGACCGACACGATGCTCTGGGGCTATGACAGTTCGCTGGTCGACGAGAATAACAACGTGGTGGTCGACAACCCCAAGACCGTCGAATCGCTCAAGTACGTCGCGGAACTCTACAAGACCTTCATTCCAGGGACGCTGTCCTGGTTGGACCCGTCGAACAACAAGGCCTTCCTCGCTGGCGAGATCGGCCTCACCGCCAATGGTATCTCGATCTACTACGCCGCCAAGAGTTCCGAGGATCCGGCGGTCAGGGCGATCGCCGAGGATATCGGCCACGCCAACTTCCCGATCGGCCCCGTCGGCAAGCCGACCCAGGGTGCGCTCGTCATCAACGGGGTCGTGTTCAAGCACACCCAGTATCCGAACGCGGCGCGCCAGTACCTTCGGTTCATGATGGAGCAGGAGCAGTACGTGCCCTGGCAGGAAGCCAGCATCGGCTACTGGTGCCATCCGCTTGCGGCCTATGACGCGAACCCGATCTGGACCATCGATCCGAAGCACACGCCCTATCGCGACGTCATGCGTAATGCGCTGCCGCAGAGCTACAAGGGCAGCCCTGGCGCGGCGGCCTCGGCGGCGCGGGCCGACGGTATCGTGCTGCAGATGTATTCCAGCGTGTGCGCCGGCGAGGCGACGCCGGAGGAGGCGGCTGCCGAGGCGCAGCGGCGGGCGGAACGCATCTATCGCCGAGCCTGAACATATCGAGCCGGAACGACGTCGTTCGGCGGTTGATGACCTGATGATCTTGGGAGCAGAGATGAGCGACGTCGCATCGGGCAGCAGCGTCCGGGTGGAAATCGCGGCGGTCGGCGCACAGCGGCCGCCGGTCATGGAGGCGCTGGAACAGGCGTTCGTAGTGCATCGTGTCTACGAGGCAGCCGATCCGCTTGCCATGCTGCGGGAGATCGGGCCTCGGATCCGAGGCGTCGCGAGCCATGGCATGGCTGGTCTTTCACGCGCGCAGATCGAACTGATGCCGAACCTGGAGATCTGCGCCATCAACGGCGTCGGACTGGAGACGACCGACCTGCCGATGTGCAGGGAGCGGGGCATCACCGTCACGATCGCTCCAGTCCTCTACGACGATGTGGCAGACCTTGCCGTGGCGCTGGCCTTGGCGGCCTGCCGGAAAATCCCGGCGGGCGACCGGTTCGTGCGTGAGGGGGCTTGGCAAGGTGGCGCCCGTTTCGAGCTTGGCCGCAAGCTCACCGGCATGCGCGTCGGCGTCCTCGGCCTTGGACGCATCGGGCGGGAGGTCGCCCACCGGCTGGCCGCGTTCAAGACCACCATCGGCTACTTCGATCCGGTCAGGCAGGATGCCCCCTATCAGGCTTGGCCGAGTGCCGTGGAACTTGCGCAGAATTCCGATCTGCTCGTCCTGTGCGCTGCTGGCGGGCCCAAGGGAAGTGGTGCGCCGCTGGTGCCAAAAGAGGTGATCGAGGCACTGGGGCCGCGCGGGATCTTCGTCAACATCGCGCGCGGCTGGCTGGTCGACGAGCAGGCTCTGGTGGATGCGCTGGTGCACGGCAGGCTGGGCGCAGCCGGCCTGGACGTCTTCTACGACGAGCCGCGCGTGCCGGAGCCGCTCCTCAACCTGCCCAACGTCGTGCTGACCCCGCACATCGCGAGCAGCACCGAGGAGACCATGGGCGCCATGGGGGACTGCGTGGTCGGCAATCTCGTGGACTGGTTTGCCGGCAGGGGCGCCCGCACGGCAGTGAGCTGACCGGGCGGCGGGGTAGGGGGCATGGAGGTGATCATGCCGTCGCGGATCGTGCGGCCCCGCTCGCTCGCCACCCTCGTTACGGATCAGATCCGCGACCTCATCGTCACGGGCCGGCTGGCTGCAGGCGAACAGATCTCGGAAAACACGCTCGCGGAGAAGCTCGGCACGAGTCGCACGCCCGTGCGCGAGGCCTTCGCCAAGCTGGAGTCCGAGGGGCTGCTCGCCGTGCGTCCACAGCGCGGCACCTTCGTGGTGCCGTTCGAGCTGGAGGATGTGAAGCAGACTTGCGAGCTACGAGGCATTCTGGAAGTGGGGGCACTGCAACTGGCCTGCCAGCGTGACCGGCCGGGCCTGTGCGCAGCCCTCCGGTCCAGCGTCGACCGGGCCGAGGCGGCGCTCGGCGAGAGGGTCGAAGATTATCATCCGTTTGATACGGCGTTCCACGAGGAGATGATCCAGTGGAGCGGCAACGAGCAACTGATCGATGCCTATTCCCGCATCGCCGGCCGCGTTCGCCGGCTGCGGTTCCAGTTCATCCGGACGCTTGGCAAGATCCAAGGTTCGCAGCGCGACCACCGCGCGATCGTCGAGCACCTGGAGGCGGGACGGGACGAGGCGGCGCTGTCGGAGCTCCGGCATCACGTCCATCTGGCTTATCGCGGGTTCTTGGAAGCGCTGAACGAGCCGGCATCCGGTCCCGTCTGACCTGTCGCGAGGGAGGAAACAAGGAATCATGAAGATCACCCGGCTGAAGGTGCGCAAGGTCACCGGAACGATGCCCGTCGACGGAACGTTCTGGGAGGAACGCCTCGTTCGCCCGATCGACGTCTACGAGGACTATCGTCGCGATCCCTGGGCCGAAGGCGGCGAGCAGATCGCGAACGACAAGTTCCGGATGACCCAGTACTTCCTCGAGGTACACACGGATGATGGTGTCGTCGGCACGGCCGGACCGATTTGGCCCGATGCCGCACATCTGGCGCTGACCCAGCTGCAACCGATCGTGGTGGGCAAGGACCCGCTGGCCATCGAGTTGCTGTTCGACCAGATGCACCGGCTGCAGGTTCATGGCCGCCAAGGCTTCACGATGATCGCGATCTCGGCGATCGAGTGCGCGCTCTGGGATCTCAAGGGCAAGGTGTTCCAGCAGCCGATCTGGCGGATCCTGGGTGGCCCGACGCGCCAGGAGGTGCCGGCGTACTGCAGCATGCTGGGCTATGCGGTGCTGGACCTGGGCATGGTCCGTGACCGCGCGCTGGAGTTCAAGGAGAAGGGCTTCAAGGCGCAGAAATGGTTCTTCCGCCACGGGCCGATGAGCGGCCACGAGGGCATGAGGGCGAATGTCGCGCTGGTGCGGACGCTGCGCGAGACCCTGGGTGAAGACTACGACATCATGCTCGATTGCTGGCAGAGCATGAACCTCGACTATGCCGTCGACCTGTGCTCCCGGATCGAGGAGTACCGGCCCCGCTGGATCGAAGAATGCTTCATGCCCGACCGGATCGACAGCCACGTCAAGCTCAAGGCGAAGACGAAGATCCCGCTGTCTGGCGCCGAGCACGAGTATACCCGCTGGGGCTTCAAGCGCTTCATCGAGAAGGATGCGCTCGATATCATCCAGCCCGACATCTACTGGTGCGGTGGACTGTCCGAGACGCTCAAGATCGCGGCCTATGCCACCGTCCATGACCTGATCACCATCCCGCACGGCCACTCCACGCCGATCGGGATCCACTTCTCGGTGACCCAGTCACCCATCCACACGCCCTACCAGGAATATCTGTGGAAGTGGAACCTGGTGAACATGTTCTTCCTGAAGAACCCGCTCTGGCCGGTAAACGGAATGATCGCGCTGCCGGATGCGCCTGGCGTCAACATGGATCTCGATCCGGACAAGATCGAGCACGAGGAGGAAATGCGTGGCTGAGTCGTCTGGCCTGGAAGGTGGTGCGGCGGCAGCACCCGAAGGCGTCCTTGCCCGTGCGCTGGCGTTCAAGAAGAAGCTGAAGGACGGCGGCACGGTCATCGGCGCCTGGGTAACCATTCCCGATCCCAGCGTCACGGAGATCATGGGCAAGGTCGGCTTCGACTACCTGATGATCGATACCGAGCACTCGCCATTCGATCTGCAGGCGCTGCAGACGATGATGATGGCACTGAACGGGAGCCAAACCGTCCCGCTCGTGCGGGTAGCCTGGAACGACCACGTCCGGATCAAGCAGCTGCTGGACATGGGGGTGGAGGGTATTCTGGCACCCATGGTGCGGACGGTGCAGGATTGCCGGGACCTAGTGGCTGCCTGCCGCTATCCGCCAGTCGGTACGCGTGGCTTCGGGCCCAAGCGCGCCTCCAACTACTACCGTGACATCGACGCGTATGTGGCGGCGGCCAACGATGCGATCTTCGTGATGCCGCAGATCGAGCACATCGAGACGGTCGACGTGCTGGACGAGTTCCTGAGCGTTCCTGGGATCGATGCGGTCGCGATAGGTCCCAATGACTTGTCGGGCACGGCGGGGCTTCTGCGCCAGCTCAGCCATCCGACGGTGAAGACCGCGCACGAGACGATCGTCGCCAAGGCCGCGGCACATGGGATTCCGCTCTGCCTTGGCGTGAACACCCCTGCGTCCCAGAACAAGGAGTGGGAAGCAAAGGGCGTGCGCGTGCTGATGGTGACCTCGGACATCGAGCTGCTGGCTGGTGGCGGCTCGGCAGCCCTGCGGGCGACGAGGGAGGCGCTGGCTACCTAGCTCGCGGAGTGAAGGCGGCCAGGCACGGCAAAGCCGCCTTCAAACCAGAGAAGTGGCTGCGGCGTGGCGATGGTCCTGACGGCCAGGACACGCCCGACCATGATGCCATGGCTGGCGCCGTCATGGACCGTCTCCAGTTGGCACTCGAAACAGACCGGGGCGTCGACCAGGATCGGCACGTCATGGCCGCCTTGCATCCAGTCGCCTACCATGAACCTGGGTTCGCCTGATTCGGCGAACCGGCCACCGAAGCGCTCCGCCAACTCATGGTGCATGGTCCCGAGCACGTTGACGGCGAACCGACCGTTGCGGGTGATCGGCTTGAAAGAGTCGGAATCGCGATTGATGCAGGCCAGGAGGGTAGGTGGATCGGCAGAGACGGAGGTGACGGCCGTGGCTGTCAGGCCGAACCGCTCGGGCGCTCTGCCGGTCGTGACGATGGTCACGCCGGCGGCCAGCCGGCGCATGCCGTCGATATAGGACGTCCGATCAGCGCTCACCCAATCCTCCGAAACTGCAGCCGCGTCGACAGTACGCCTGCCGGGTGTCGGACCTTTCCGCGTGATCGGCAAGCATGCGCAGACAGGCGCAGACGTGATCGACCAGACCAGGAAGCATCACGCGGTCATGTCGTCCGCCTTGCCGAGCATGCATCCATCGATCCGCCAGCTGCCGTCCGGCTGCCGCTCCATCGCGTAAAGCGCGATGACCGGCTTCCCGTCCGGACCCACCAGCAGCACCCGCTGCGTCGGCCGGCCATGAATCTCGACGACGTCGCGAAACTCCGCTTCCCTGGCACGGTAGACTTGCGGGTAACTCTGACGGACCATCTTCATGAACGTGTCGGCGCTGCCGAACATGCCCTGTATGCCAGGGGAGGCGAAGCTGAACGCGGTGGCGCCATCATCCGCAAGAAAGGCGTTCAGCTGGCTGCGAATGATGGCCTGGACGGCTTCCTGGTCTGCCGGGGACAAAGGTCCAGCCTGAGCAAGAACGACCTCGGGCTGTCGAGCCGACGAGGCAGTCGCACCAGCGACAGGCAGCAAGCACAACAAACAGAACGCGAACAGCTTCCGCATGTCATCAACTCCCTGATGGCATCCCGTGGCACCTCCGCCAATTGGCTGGCCCCAGCTCCCTAGGCCGGGAAGAACAACAGCGCAGCGAGGCTCGAAGTGCCGCCTTGCCCTTTCCTCATTTCAGCAGTGCAACCTTATACGTGCTCCCCTCGTTCCGGGACCACACCGCGCGGCGTCCATCCATGGAGGCCGCAACGAGCGAGGCAGGATCATGACCGAGGCGACACTCGAAGGGCGGATCGCCATCATCACGGGCTCGGACTCCGGGATGGGCCAGGCGATGGCGGAAGTCTTTGCCCAACATGGTGCCGATATCGCCGTCACTTACCAAAGCGACGAGACGGGAGCCCGGGAGACGGCCAGCAAGGTGACAGCGGCCGGCCGCCGCTGCCTCGTTCAGCAGGTGGACGTGCGTGACGAGCATAACGTTGCTGCCTTGTTCCAGGCGGTCGACCAGGAACTCGGTACCCCAGACATCCTCGTCAACAATGCCGGCACTGGTTCCAAGGGGGCGCCCCTGGTCGACACGCCGACGGAGGAGTTCGATCTGGTGATTCGGACCGACCTCTACGGACCCTTCTTCTGCTGCAGGGAATTCATCCGTCGCCGTCGCGCAGCCGGCGGACGCGGCAAGATCGTGAACGTGACCTCCGTCCACGAGGCGATCCCTAGCCCGCAGAACACAGCCTACGGGGCCGCGAAGGGCGGGCTCCTCACCTTGACCCGCAGCCTCGCACTGGAGCTCGCGGAGATGAAGATCAACGTCAACGCCATCGCGCCTGGCCTGATCCGCACGCCGATGACAATGCAACGTACCGATGATCCTGAGAAGCGGCGCGAGGAGATGCCGCGTATTCCCTGGCACCGGCCTGGCGAGCCCCGCGAAGTCGCGCGGCTGGCGCTCTATCTGGTTTCCTATGATGCCGATTATGTCACCGGGCAGAGCTTCACGATCGATGGCGGCCTCGAAATGAACTGGGGGCAAGGTGCCTGACGTTCCGTCCGATGCGGCACGACCGACTTCCGTCCTGCCACTCATCCGGACAGCTGCCGAGCCACTGCCTGATCTCGACGATCCGGCATTCGGCCAGCTGTTCGACCGCTTCGGCAGCCGGAAGGTCGTTCTGCTGGGTGAGGCCAGCCACGGCACAGCGGAGTTCTATCAAGCCCGAGCGGCCATTACGCGTCGGCTGATCGAGCAGCATGGATTCAACATCGTGGCCGTCGAAGCGGACTGGCCGGATGCAGCTGCCATCGACCGCCACGTCCGGGCGCGGCCGGTCCCGGGCGGCGCCGAGGCTCCATTTAGGCGCTTTCCGACCTGGATGTGGCGGAACACGGACGTCGCCGCGTTCGTGGAGTGGCTGCGCCAGCACAACGAAGGGCAGGCGCCGGCAGGGAGGACGGGCTTCTACGGCCTTGACCTCTACAATTTGTCCGATTCCATCACGGCGGTCCTGGACTACCTCCAACAGATCGACCCGCAGGCGGCCAAGCTCGCCCGCAAGCGGTATGGCTGCCTGATGCCCTGGCAAAAGGACCCGCCGAACTATGGCAGGGCCGTCTTGACCCAGCGGCATGCCGCTTGCGAGCAGGCCGTCATCGCTCAGCTGAAGGACCTTCTGGAAAGGCGTCTCGATTATACCGCACGGGATGGCGACCAGTTCCTGGACGCTGCCCAGAACGCCCGACTCATCGCATCGGCCGAACGCTACTATCGCATCATGTACTATGGTGGCGCAGAGAGCTGGAACCTGCGCGACACGCACATGTTCGAGACGCTCGTCAACCTGCTGGAGGCGCACGGACCGGCCGCCAAGGCCGTCGTTTGGGCACACAACTCCCATATCGGCAATGCCGCGGCTACCGAGATGGGCACGCTGCGCGACGAGCTGAATATCGGCCAGTTGTGCCGGGAGCGGTTTGGGCAGGAGGCAGCCCTGATTGGCTTTGGTACCGATCGCGGCACAGTGGCTGCCGCTTCCGACTGGGACCGGCCGATGCAGGTCAAGCGGGTCCGCCCGTCCAGGGAGGGCAGCTACGAGCGGATCCTTCACGATGCTGGGGTGCCGCGCTTCCTCCTTGATCTGGGCGAGGGTGTCCACGCCGAGTTGCGCGAGTGTTTGCTGCCCCAGCGCCTGGAACGCTTCATCGGCGTGATCTACCGGCCCGATACCGAACTGCAGAGCCACTACGCACTTGCCTCGCTCCCAGCACAGTTCGACGCATTCGTCTGGTTCGACGAGACCAAGGCGGTGACACCGCTGCCGACCAGGACGAGCGAGAGTGACGTGCCGGACACCTTTCCATTTGCGCTATGAGTGGCGGGTGCGGCCATCAGCCGATCCCGATGCGCTTCGCACCAGTCCGGAACAGCTGCTCGCCATCGGGTGAGAACCTCATCGCCGCCAGGAAATCTTCCAGGCGGTAGCTCGGTAGGACGCGATGAAGCGCAGCGAGATGGGTGTGCGCCTCATCGAGCCGATCGGCGAGGCTTAGGCACAAGGCACCGATCGCGAGGATATGGGCGTGGGCGTTGGGACGGGCTGCCGCCCGCATGCCCCATTCCGCCGCCTCGTCGAATCGTCGGAGCCGGACGAGCGCCATCGCGCGCGAACCCAGCATGCCGAACAGCAGTGGGTCGAACGGGCTCAAGAGGCGTGAGTGGTCCGAGGACGCGATCGCCGCCTCTGCATCGCCCGCCTGGGACTGAACGAAGGCCAGCGTGTAGTGGCCGAGCGCGAAGTTCGGGCTGAGGTCGACTGCCTGCTGTAGCTCGACCAGGGACTGGTCGTGGCGACCACGCAGCCACAAGGCCCGGCCCATGGCCCAGTGCGCGGCAGGGTCGCGATCATCAGCCATCAGGCTCTGACCAGCGGCCTCGAACGCCCGGTCGATCTCGGGCTCGCGCGACGTCCAGCCCTGGAAGGCGTTCTGGAAGTGGGTGAACGACAGGCCGGCATGGGCACGCGCGAAGGTGGGATCCAGACGCACCGCCATGCCGAAAAAGTGCCGAGCCTGTTCGTTGTCGGCCCTGCTGAACCGGTACATGTGCCAGAGGCCGCGATGATGGGCCTCCCAGGAGTCTAACGAGTTCGGCGGCTTGAGGACCGCGCGGTTGCGCTCGGTCACCTCGATCTCGGTGGCAATCGACGCGACGATCCTATTGCCGATCTCTTCCAGGACCAGGAAGGTGTCGACCGCTTTCTGTTCGACGACGTCGGTCCATATGATCCGGGCCGCCCGCGCCTCGGTCAACTCGACCGTCACCCTGAGCCGTCCGTCCACATTCCGCAGCGAGCCGGCGACGACATAGTCGACGTCCAGGAGGCGGCCAGCCTCCTCGGGACCGACCTCCCGGTCCCGGAGGGCAAACACCGTCCCCCGCGCGATCACGAAAAGGCTTCGCAGCTTGGCGAGCCTGATGATGATATCGTGAACCAGGGCGTCGCCAACTCCCGCTCGAGCACCCACGGTCGAATCGACGAACGGCATGACGGCGATGGAAGCGCGGCGCCCGGTGGCGGTGGATGACCCCTGCGAAACGGTTCCGGCGTGCGGAGCTGGATCGGTGGCAAGGGCCGTGCCGGACCGGTGATGCCTTGCCTCCTTCAGTGCATGCCAAGCCTGGCGGATGACCGTGTCATTCAGGCCCTCGGCTGCGAACTGACGGGCCGTGGCCGCCAAATGTTCCTCGCCCTCGCGCATCTGCCCCTGCCGTGCGAGGACGCCCAGCAGCTGCGCATGGACACGAGCATCGAACGGGGCAAGCTCCAGCCATTGCTCCAGGTATTGAAGTGCCTCCGCGTCCGCCACCTGTCCGACCAGACGCTCCAGGGTGGCAATGTGACGGCGCCTGAAGTGACGCCGTTGTGCGGAGAGCCAACTGCTGAAGCCTGTGCTGCGCCCGATCTCCAGCCCGCCGAGGAAGTCCCCGGAGAACAGCCCTGCCACATGTCGTAGCTGCGTCGTCGTTGCATCGGCCAGACTGTCCGTCGCGGAGGTGACGGCGATCGAGTCAACGTAGCAGTCGGACAGGTCGAGGCGGACCGCATCTCGCTGGGCCTCCACCCGAAGCCTGCCCGGCTGATCGAGCAGGCTCCTGATCTTGCTGAGGCACCAGCGAAGCTCGCCCCGTGGGTCGTTCGGAACGTCCCAAAGAAGGTCGCAGAGCTGGCTGCGCGGAACAGCACGCGGCGCCAGCGACAGATAGGCAATCAGCGCCCGCACCTTGCGGGAGGCGGGAAGGACGAGATCGGTGCCATCGCGGCTGATCGCGAGCGGGCCTAGCATCCGCAATTGCATCGCATGGCCTTGCTGATCCGGATCTGGCTGGCGCGATTCCACAGGCATTCCCACGCCATCCACCACGTTCGCCTCCACGTCTGCCCTCTACGGTGGCGAGCGATGGATCTGACGGTCGCGGCATCCAGTCCGCCTAAGCCGCTGCCGAACCGACTATCCTACCGCAGTCCACCTGAACAGAGAACCATGATGAGTACTGCCACTATGGCGCCCAGTCAAAGTCCAGCCCCGGCGCAGATCGACCTTACAGCGGTCAAGAGCCGCCAGCAGGGTGCCTGGTCGTCCGGCGACTATGCCGTTGTCGGCACCACCTTGCAGATCGTCGGCGAGCAATTGTGCGAGGCGCTCGACATCCGTGCTGGGCAGAAGGTGCTGGATGTCGCGGCCGGCAACGGCAACGTCTCGCTGGCAGCGGCCAGACGTTGGTGCGACGTGCTTGCCACCGATTATGTGCCCGCCCTGCTCGGTCGTGCCCGGGAGCGGGCCGAGGGTGAACGTCTCGCCGTCGGTTTCCGCGAAGCCGATGCCGAGGCGCTGCCGTTTCCGGATGAAAGCTTCGATGTCGTGGTCTCGACCTTCGGGGTCATGTTCACGCCGGACCAGGAGCGTGCGGCCGCCGAGATGATCCGGGTCTGCAAACGAGGCGGCAAGATCGGTCTTGCCAACTGGACGCCAGAGGGCTTCGTCGGCCAGTTGTTCAAGACCATCGGCCGTCACGTGCCGCCGCCAGCTGGCGTCAAGTCACCTGCACTCTGGGGGACGCATGCCCGGTTGGGCGATTTGTTCCGGGCACAAGCCGCATCGATCGAGGCGACGCAGCGCGAGTTCGTGTTCCGCTATCGCTCACCGGAGCATTGGCTGGAAGTCTTCCGGACCTATTATGGCCCGGTCCTCAAGGCGTTCGTCACACTGGATACAGCTACCCAGACGGAACTCGAGCATGATCTCTTCAGCCTGATCGGACAGTTCAACCGGTCAGGGGATGGCACCGTCGTTGTGCCTAGCACCTATCTGGAAGCCGTGATCACCCGCCGATAGCCCATCATGGGCTGCCGCCGACCTGGTGCACCGGATCTAGCGTCAGGCCGGCGGGCTCATGCCGGTCAGGCGCCGGAACCCACGACTCGTGATCGCCCCCATCATGAATCAATCTCCTGCATGATCCATGCAGCCGGCACCTTGCCCGCCATCAGGGGAGGGCGGGCATTGCCGCACTCGGCGAAGCTGTGGATGTCATGACCTTCCTGACGAAGGCAGCTATCATGGCCCGAGGCCCAATCAGGTTCTTGGACCGGACGCTCGACAATGGTGCGGAAGTGCAGAGGATCTGGTGCGCCCGGCGGGATTCGAACCCACGACCCCAGGATTAGGAATCCTGTAAACATGGGTTTTCTTGAATTTCCCAAACTTTTCCAACCATTGCTAACCCACTGAGAAGAATCTATAAATTGGCATGGAACAATCCTGGGCTTACTTGAGAGATTGCCCGTGTTTGCTCCCGCTGGGTTCCCATGGGGTTCCCAGCATCCCTGGGAACCCTGGATCCGGGAGCGAATAAGCGGTGGTGAAGCTGACTAAACGGGTGGTCGACGCGGCCTTGCCAGAAACCGGTGAGTTCCTCTGGGACGACGAGGTGAAGGGCTTCGGGCTTCGGGTTCGTCCGACGAGCAAGACCTACTATGTCCAGTACAAGCACGACGGTGCGACCCGCCGAGTGAAGATCGGTAGGCATGGTCCTCTTCTCCCAGAGGAAGCGAGGATCGAGGCGAAGAAGATCCTTGGAGCGGTTGCCCGTGGTCAGGACCCGGCACAGGAGCGCAACGACAAGCGCAAGGACCTGACTGTCGAAGAGGTGTGCTCTCGCTACCTGGAACACGGTGCTTCCACCCTCAAGGCGAGCACCAGGGAGGCGGTCGAGCGGGCGGTGCGTCGGCACATCGTGCCCCTGATCGGCCGGAAGAAGCTCAACGCCCTTACCGGCGGCGACATTGAAAGGATGATGAGCGCCATCGGCAAAGGCGAGACTGCGACAGATGAACGAACCGGTCACCGTGGCCGTTCGATCGTGAAGGGAGGGCAGGGCGCAGCCGCACGGACAGTAGCCTACTTGCGGTCCATCCTGGCGTATGCGGTGCGGGACAAGCTTCGTTCTGACAATCCGGCAGCGGGAATCAGGTTGAAGCCGTCCAGGCCGATGGAGAGGTTCCTGTCACCTGCGGAGATCGGCCGGTTGGGCGAGGCGCTGGTCGAAGCCGAGATGAAGGGCGAGCGGGTCGAGGTCACCAATGCTATTCGCCTTCTGCTGCTCACTGGTGCCCGGAAGCAGGAGGTTCTCCAGCTTCGATGGAATGAAGTGGACCTCGATGGAGGATATCTCCGCCTCGGTGATTCGAAGACCGGCCGAAAGGTGATCGCCATCGGCGCACCGGCCCGGCAGTTGTTGGCGGAGATGCCGCGCAAGGGCGACTACGTCTTCCCGGCTGCGAAAGGGAATGGGCCGCTGGTGGGGCTGCAGAAGCCGTGGAACGCGATCCGGACAGCGGCGAGACTGGGGGACGTTCGTGTCCACGATCTCCGGCATAGTCACGCATCTACGGCGGTCGCGGCGGGCGAGTCCCTGTTCCTCACCGGCAAGCTTCTCGGACACGCCCGACCCGAGACGACCGCGAGGTACGCGCATCTGGCGGACGATCCATTAAGAGCTGCGGCCGATCGAGTCGCGGGCAGGATCGCAGACCAGTTGGGCCAGCGCGTCGATACGACGGCAGACATCGTTCCGATCCGGAGGGCGTGATGACATTCATCATGCTTCAGGGGCCGAAGGGTCCACCTGAACTGCTGGATCAGGCGACCCTCCTGCTCAAGCCGGTGGATGGTCGTGACGAACAGCGATGCCGAGATATCCTGTCTGACATCGCTCGCGATCTGATCGTTGCTACAGCGCGTCAGAAGTCTCGCCTTCGGCCATCGCACATGCGGGAGCAGGTAAGCGATCTGGGGGAATCCGCGAACTCACTGTCTAGGAAGCTGAAGGCACTCAAGACCGAGGAACACTACGATGCCCTGAACACGCGGCACTTGTTCCCGCAGGACTGGACGGTGGAGGATACGCAGGCGTTGGATTCCATGCTCGCGAAGTTGTCGGCCGCAACCGAAAAGGCGATGAACGATTCACAGCTGGATGATCGCGGTGGCGCAGTAGTTTTCGGTATCAAGGGTACGACGATCGGCTGGCTGGTGCGGACGGTCGGGCATCTGGTCCAAGATAGTGGTCTGCCGGTATCCGTCTCCAGGACCGGCCTGATCGCCCGCATCGCCGGCTTGATCTACGAACACGCGACCGGCGAGACGCCGCCCGACACGGTGGGCGACAAGGCGAAGAAGGCCGCGAGACTGTTGAAGCCATTGTCGGCTGAAGCCGAAGCGGAATTGGACGCGATTTAGGGGTAACACCCCACCCAACAATTATTGAGTGCTACCCCTGCGGGCGGGGGTGGGCGTGGCTAATGAGATTGCCGGACCTTTCCATAAGGCGGCAGTTATGTCTGAAATCAACTTTAAGTCTCGCCCGATCCGTGGCCATGCGGCGGCGAGCGAATATCTGGATCGCGTCTGGGGGCTGAAGAGGTCTCGGGCGACGTTGTGCAAGTACGTGACTTTGGGCGCGCCCAGTGGCGCGGAAGCGCCGAAGTTTTTCAAGGCGGGACGTGACGTTCTCTATCCTCCCGAGGCGCTGGACGCCTATGCCCGCTCCGTCATCCGCGATCCACGCGCGGCGGCTTGACGATGATGGGCAAGGAGGATGCCGCCGGTCCCTGGCAGGATCCGGCGGCGGGCGAGGATGGCGCGAACCATAGCGCCGATCACGCCGAAACAGAAGTCTGTCTTCATCTTGAGCGTGAAGAGGCTCGAAGGCACCTTGAGATCATTCTGCGGGACGCGCCTACGGAGGGGTACTTCGCTGTTTCCCTCTTTTCGCACGGTGGGGCTCCGGCCCATGTCCAGCCACTCCCGTTCATGGGGCCGGACAGCATCGATGCGATCCTGAGCGTCGCAGAATCGTATTCAACGATCGCGGGTTTCGACCCCGACGGTGCCGTCCTGTGCCCGCCGCCGGTCCTGTTCCGCAAGGCGAAGGGCCTGGACCGGGGGAACGTGGCATGGGTCCGCGTCATCCGGATCGACCTCGACACAGAGGCGACCGCAAAGCTCGCACGGATCGAGTCCCTGTTCGGCCCCGCGACGATGATCGTCTGGACCGGGAGCCTGGACCAGAACGGCGATCCTCGCCTTCACATCTACTATCTCCTTACCGAGGCAGCGACGGATCCGGACGCCATCGACGAGGTGGACAGGATCAACCGCCTCCTCGCCGAGGAGTTCAGCGGCGACCGGGCGTCGGCCCCGGTCAACCATGCGATGCGCATGCCCGGCAGTTGGAACTACAAGGACCGTGCGAAGCCGATGCCCTGCAGGATCAGCGCCTACCGGCCTGAGGTCATGGTCGACCGACGTGCGGTGATCCAGACCCTGATGCAGGCACGCCACGACCGGGGCGAGGTGCCGGAGGACGACAGCAACGCCGGCACCAACATGGCAGGAACCGCCAACGGGGCCGAGCTGCGAGGCGATCCCGACGCGCTGGCAGACGCTATGCGCTTCGTCCCCAACGCCGACCTGCCGTACGAGGCGTGGCTCGGGATCGGGTATGGCCTCAAGGGCGGCTTGGGCGATGCCGGGTGGGGCTTGTTCGAGGAGTTCTCCAGGTCGAGCAGCAAGAACAACCCTGCCGAAACCCGAAGGACATGGAAGGCGATCAAGGCTGACCGCAAAGGCGCCGGCACGATCTACTACCTCGCCATGAAGAACGGCTGGAAGCCGCCACCCGAGATGATCCTGAACCCGCTCAACCGGGACGACGACGGCGTCGATTTCGAACAGATGAAGGCCGACCTGCTGCGCAGCGCGGCAACGAAGAAGGCAGCTCAGCTGGAAGCTGAGCTAGCAGCCCAGGAGCGCGCGGACGAGGTCGAGAATGCTAGTGATGCCACCTCCAGCATCTTCAGGATCCTGCCCCGTCCGACAGCCAACATCCTTGAGCCTGGCGGCTTCATGCGAGACTGCCTCAGCGAGATCCTGGCGCGCTCTGCGCGCCCGCAGCCCATCATGGCGCTCGCGGCGGCAATGTCGGTGGCGGGCCGCTGGCTGGTCGTCGCTACTCCGGCCCGACCGGGCTGCGCACGAACACCTACACCTGCATCACCGCACCGACCGGTTCGGGCAAGGATGACCCGAACAAATTCGTAAAAGCATTGTTGTTCGAGGTCGAGCCCAGACTACTCGGCGGGCGAGGATTCACGTCGGACGCAGCCTTGGAGCAGGCCGTCTATAAGTTCCCGACCAAGCTTTTCATGTTGGACGAGATGTCGCGCGTCGTCCGGCCGATGTTGAGCGATGACATAAAGATGCAAATACAGGCAAAAGCAGCTACTTGGCTCATGACTACTTTCAGTTCCGCCGGTAGCATGCTGCCGGGAATGGAATATGCTGATGCACGCAGCGCTGGAAGAGACGACAAGGAGCGGATGCGGCTGGATATCTGCGAGCCCTGCGTGTCTCTGCTCGGCTTCACGGTCGAAACGTCGCTATGGGATAACATCGGCGAAGCGGCGGTGGAGAATGGGTTCCTCGGCCGCTGGCTGTTTTTCGCGGCACCCTCGCGCATCCCTTATCCATGCGACGGTGCGTCAACAGAGCCTCCTTCGGACGCGCTGATCGCGGCGGCCAAGGCGATTCGCCAGGGTGTTACCGACCACGATTACGGCCTGCCCGACCTCGCCGTCGCCGCGCCGAAGCCCTACTCCGTTCCAATTGAGGATGATGCCCGGGCGTGGATCAAGGACCTCGTCCACAGGCAGGTTGACCTCCAAAATGAGCTTTCGCCGACGGATCTGACGCAGTCGGTCATCGCTCGACTGGCCGAGCAGACCCAGAAGTTGGCACTGATCCACGCGATCTCCGCCGATCCGGCCGAACCCAGGATCACGATGAAGTCCGTCGATTGGGCCTATGCTGTTGCCGTTCAGTCAGCCGAGTTCCTGATCGGCCGCGTATCTGGTGAGATACACCGGAACGCGTTCGACAAGGTCGTGAAGAAGACGTTGTCGTTCGTTCGCCGAAACGGCGGAAAGGTCGACCACTCCCGGCTGCTTCGGGCGACGCCGGCGAAGAGCTCCGATTTCCGGGACATCGTCGAGTACCTCAAGGCCAGCCATCAGCTCATCGAGCGCATGGAGCAAGGCCGCACCGTTTATGCCATCCCAGGGGTGAAGTGATGATCGTCGGTGTTACTTGCGAACTCCGAAACCGCGTCCGAACCGTCCGGCGCGGAAAGCCGAGCCGGAGCAACAAGCTAGAGCTTGAGGTCGCCAGTTCGGGAGTTCGCGCTGCCCTTGCGCACGCAGATCGGAAGGTCCGGCTTTCTGACCAGACCTCGAAGGAAACACACGTCCCTTACGAACTGCGAACTAAAAGACAAGAAGGTATCTAACTGTATGTACTGCCTTGGCTTTTTGTGCCTTTCTCCGTTCGCGTGGGGTTCGCAGTTCGCAAGAATCACCCCCTCCGGGCGGGCTCTGTCCGGAGGCCGGACGTGGTGCTCCTGCGCCTGAATGTACGAGATGATGCGGTGGCCGTAGTCCTGGCGAGTGGCCAATGACGCGCGCGACTACACAGCCCAGGCCGCTGCCGTCGGGGCGATGCGGCTGCTCCGGATGCACGGCAAGGCAGCTTCGTGGTGTCGAGCGAATTCAGGACCGGAAGCTTGCCAGCGTGGCGCTGGAGGCGGTGCTGGCCGACCAGCAACGGCACCGTCTCGACCGGGCGGCATGGGTGTGCGTGACGTCCCCTCCACCGGCCTACAACATCGAGAACGAGGAATCCGGGGCGAAGGCGTCGGGAGCGGTCGCTGGGCAGGATGAGGCGGGCTCTAGCGAGGAAGAGGCGCGACCGGCTACCGAGCACCCTCCAGGGCAGGAACGCGCTCCACCGGGCTCCACGGGCCACCTGGGCCTCATGCCGGATCTGGAGCCGACACAGACAGCTTCCAGGCTGGAGTGTCATGTAGCAAGGCTTCAGCGCATCTTCACCGCCTATCCAAAATTGCGAGCAGGAGTCGCGAAGCTCATAGGTATCAAGGTCGACGATTTAGAGGTCGTTCTCCAAGGTCGTATGGATTTTGCGGAAACCACCTGGGCGCGGATCTTCCGATTTCTGGAGAAGAAGTCCACGCCCAGGCCACGCCGCCCCACCCCCAGCAGGGGGGCCTCAAATCCCTAGGCCCCTTCGAACTTGGACCGGATTGTGCCCTTCATTTTCTTACAAACGTGAATCCGAAGATTCCAACCATTTTGGTTGAGTGTGGCCATCTATGAGCCTCGCCTAAAAATGTGCTAACTCGTTGAAGAGAATAACCAAAATTGCTCTTCTTCTGCGGACCATCCGCATCAACCTTCTCCTCGTCGGCATGGCCCTTCGGATATATGGTAAGCCAGCCTAAGTATCTGTTATTGTTCGTTTTTCCTTGCTACCGTGCGACCTAGTGCGAGGTATAGTAAATGTTCCAACAAATATTGATTCTTTTCCAGACGGGAGTTGTTGCCTCCTAGATCATCCAAATCATGAGTCAGTGATGGTGTAATAATAAAAATAACGGACTGCCTTGACTTGCCCATAGAATAGTACAAAGATCTACTGTATGTTAAGGACCCGATGCGATCCTGGACCAGCTGTTGGCTGGTGCTGACCCGAAGACAGCGTTTGATCCCAACGTCTGCTCGACGAGCTGAAGAAGGCGCTGGCCGAGCGGGCGCTGAACGCGGAGATGGATCACCACCTGGCCTCCGAGGAGGCGGACAACCGCCGCAACGGCTATGGCCGCAAGACGGTGGTCACCGACACCGGCAAACTGGACCTGGAGGTACCGCGGGACCGGCAGGCGAGCTTCGACCCGCAGCTGATTGCCAAGTACCATCATCGGTCAGCAGACCGATGATCCGTTTCCCGCAGGGACCGGCTCCAGGAGGAGCCGGAGGGCGGCGCTTCCCGGGCTTCGACGACAAGATCATCTCGATGTACGCCCGGGGCATGAGCACCCGGGGATCACCGGCCACCTGCGTGACCTCTACGGCATCGACGTGTCCCCGGATCTGATCAGCGCGGTGACCGATGCGGT
>JAESGR010000338.1_pt1 | contig 46600 bp, 49 predicted proteins | sample 9269771 | NCBI WGS metagenome assembly JAESGR01 (sample SAMN15739572, study PRJNA653492) | algae metagenome | isolation source: Chroococcus sp. CMT-3BRIN-NPC107 and co-occurring heterotrophs from well... | place: USA: Clark Mountains Wilderness, California | collected 2010-04-18 | reverse complement strand
GCTCGTCGAGGCGGCCGCGCAGCTCCTCCTTGATCGTCTCGATTGCCGCCACGACGCGCCCGCGCGGTGTCGCGTAGTGGCTCGCCGGGTAGATGACGAAGCGCGGGATCTTCTGCCGGATCCGGCCGGTGAGCGGGTCGAACAGGGTCAGCGACTCGAGCTCGTCGTCGAACAGCTCGATCCGGATCGCGAGCTCGCTGTGCTCGGCCGGGAAGACGTCGATGGTGTCGCCGCGGACCCGGAACGTGCCGCGCGAGAAGTCGGTCTCGTTGCGGGTGTACTGCATCCGGATCAGGTGCGCGATCGCGTCGCGCTGGCCCAGCTTGTCGCCGGTGCGCATGATCATGCGCATCTCGGTGTAGTCCTCGGGCGCGCCGATGCCGTAGATCGCGCTCACCGAGGCGACGATGACCACGTCGCGCCGCTCCAGCACGCTCTTGGTCGCCGAGAGCCGCATCTGCTCGATGTGCTCGTTGATCGCCGAGTCCTTCTCGATGAACAGGTCGCGCTGCGGGACGTAGGCCTCGGGCTGGTAGTAGTCGTAGTAGCTGACGAAGTACTCGACGGCGTTCTTCGGGAAGAACTCGCGGAACTCGCTGTACAGCTGGGCTGCCAGGGTCTTGTTCGGCGCGAAGACGATCGCCGGCCGGCCGACCTGGGCGATGACGTTGGCCATCGTGAAGGTCTTGCCCGAGCCGGTGACGCCGAGCAGCGTCTGGAAGCTCAGGCCGTCGTTGATGCCTTCGACGAGACCGGCGATGGCCGTCGGCTGGTCGCCGGCGGGCTGATAGGGGCAGAAGAGCTGGAAGGGCGAGCCGGGGTACGTGACGAATTCGCCTTCCTGCTCGGGCGCCACGGTTTCGGCGAGTGCGACCTCGGTCATGGGGGTCCTGGACGATAAGATTCGGGGTTGGCTCGCGCCGGCGACGCGAAACCGATCAGGTTAGCGCAAACGCCGACCGCGGCACGCCTCCTGCCGGTGGCCGGTGTCTTGAACATGGCGCCGGCGAGCGCATTTTCAAAGGCTGCGGCCGCTTCAAGGAACCCCAATGTCTTCTCTGTTCGATGCCGTCGAGATGGCGCCCCGCGACCCGATCCTGGGCATCAGCGAGCAGTTCGCAGCCGATCCGAACCCGAACAAGGTGAACCTCAGCGTCGGCGTGTACTACGACGAGAACGGGAAGCTGCCCCTTCTCCAGTGCGTGCGCAAGGCCGAGGCCCTGATGATGGAAACGCCGAAGGCACGCGGCTACCTGCCGATCGACGGCATCGCCAGCTACGACGACGCCACCCAGGCGCTGGTGTTCGGCGCCGACCATCCGGTGCGGCGTGCCGGCCGGATCGCGACCGTGCAGGCCGTCGGCGGCACCGGCGGGCTGAAGCTGGGTGCCGATCTCCTTCGTCGCATGAGCCCCGGCTCCCAGGTGCTGATCAGCGATCCCAGCTGGGAGAACCATCGCGCACTCTTCGAAGGCGCCGGATTCGCGGTCCATTCCTATCCGTACTACGACGCCAAGGCGCATGCGGTCGACTTCCCGGCCATGCTCGCCTACCTGAAGAGCGCGGCCCCGGGCTCGATCGCCGTGCTGCACGCCTGCTGCCACAACCCGACCGGCTGCGATCTGACGTCCGAGCAGTGGTCGCAGGTGGTCTCGACCCTGGTCGAGCGCCGCCTGGTCCCCTTCCTCGACCTCGCGTACCAGGGCTTCGGCGAGGGCATCTTCGAGGACGGCGTGGCCGTCCGTCTCTGCCTCGACGCCGGGCTCGACTTCTTCGTCGCCACCAGCTTCTCGAAGAGCTTCTCGCTCTATGGCGAGCGGGTCGGCGCTCTGTCGGTGGTGTGCGCCAGCCAGGACGCCGCGGCACGCGTCCTGAGCCAGCTGAAGCGGGTCATCCGGACCAACTACTCCAACCCGCCGACGCACGGCGCCGCCGCCGTCGCGCACGTGCTGACCACCCCCGAGCTCCGCACGCTCTGGGAGCAGGAGCTCGCCGGCATGCGCGAGCGGATCAAGCGGATGCGCTTCGAACTGCAGCGCCGGCTGGTCGCCGCCGGCGCGCCGATTGACACCGACTTCATCACCGTGCAGCGCGGCATGTTCAGCTACTCCGGCCTGAACAAGACGCAGATGCAGCGGCTGCGCAGCGAGTTCGGCATCTACGGCGTCGACTCCGGGCGGATCTGCGTTGCCGCCCTGAACGACCGCAACATCGGCGCCGTCGTCGATGCGATCGTGCAGGTCACGGAAAGGGCCACCGCATGATGCTCTACGAGTGGTACGAGGCGCAGCGGGCGCTGCTCAGCCCTTTCTCGGAGTTCGCCAGCGCGTCGTCGAAGCTCTACAACCACCCGCTCTCGATGTTCGCGCACACGCCGATGGCCCACCGCGTCTCGGCCGGCCTCGAGCTCATGCACCGGCTGGCGAAGGACTACGAGAAACCCGAGTTCGACATCCGCTCGATCGTCGTCGACGGCGTCGAGGTCGCCGTGCACGAGCAGGTCGCGATCGAGAAGGACTTCTGCCGCCTCCTTCGCTTCAAGCGCCTCACCGATGACCTGCCGACGCTGCAGCGGCTGAAGGTGCAGCCGACCGTCCTCGTCGTCGCGCCGCTGTCGGGCCACCACTCGACGCTGCTGCGCGACACGGTGCGCGAGCTGCTGAAGGAGCACAAGGTCTACATCACCGACTGGACCGATGCCCGCATGGTCCCCGAGGACCGCGGCCCCTTCCACCTGGACGACTACGTCCGCTACGTCGAGGAATTCATCCGCTTCGTCGGCCCGGAGGTGAACGTCATCTCGGTCTGCCAACCGACCGTTCCCGTGCTCGCGGCGATATCGCTCATGGCCACCGCCGGCGAGCCGACGCCGCGAACCATGACGATGATGGGCGGCCCCATCGACGCCCGCAAGAGCCCGACGGCCGTCAACAACCTGGCGATGAACAAGAGCCACGCCTGGTTCGAGAACAACGTCATCCATCGCGTTCCGGTGAACTATCCCGGTGCGGGCCGACCGGTGTATCCCGGGTTCCTGCAGCACGCTGGCTTCATCGCCATGAACCCCGACCGCCACCTGAAGTCGCACTACGACTACTTCCTCGACCTGGTTCGCGGCGACGGCGACAACGCCGACGTGCACCGCGGCTTCTACGACGAGTACAACGCCGTGCTCGACATGCCCGCCGAGTACTACCTCGACACCATCAAGACCGTGTTCCAGGACTTCGCGCTGGTCGAAGGCACCTGGCACGTGGGCGGCGAGCTCGTGCGTCCGCAGGACATCACCACGACGGCCCTGCTGACCATCGAAGGCGAGCTCGACGACATCTCGGGCGCCGGGCAGACGCGCGCGGCGCACGACCTGTGCACCGGCGTGCCCCCGGAGCGTCGCTTCCACTACGACGCGATCGGCGCGGGCCACTACGGCATCTTCTCCGGACGGCGCTGGCGCGAGAAGATCTACCCGCGGGTGCGCGACTTCATCGCCGACCACCAGGGCGCCCCCAGCAAGGCGCGGCGCGCGAAGTCCCGTCGGGCCGTCCTGAGCGCCTGACGTCGCCGCGCGCGATGGTCCTCGCCGAGGCACTGCTCGACGCGCTGCCGCAGACGCAGTGCACGCGCTGCGGCTTCGCCGATTGCCGCGGCTACGCGGAGGCGATTGCTGCCGGGGCGGCCGACATCAACCGCTGCCCGCCGGGCGGGCTCGAGGGCGTCGAGCGGCTGGCGCGGATCACCGCCAAGGCGGCCATTCCGCTGGACCCGGCCTGCGGCAGCGAAGGTCCGCGGGCGCTCGCGGTCATCGACGAGCCCGCCTGCATCGGCTGCGCGCTCTGCCTGAAGGCCTGCCCGGTCGACGCGATCCTCGGCGCGGCCAAGCACATGCACACCGTGATCGAAGGCCTCTGCACCGGCTGCGAGCTCTGCGTTCCCGTCTGCCCGGTGGACTGCATCGCCCTCGTCGACGCGAGCGGCGAGAAGACCGGCTGGAGCGCCTGGAGCGCTGCCGATGCCCACCAGGCCCGGGCGCGCTACGCCGAGCACCGCCGCCGACTCGACGAGTCCGCGCGGTCCGCGCCGGACGGTGCGCAGGTCGCGCCGGCGAAGAGCGCGATCGTCGCCGCCGCGATCGCCCGCGCCCGCGCCGCCCGATCGGCCGGGTAGCGCAGCGGGATCCATGAAGACCGCCGACATCGGTGCGTTCTTCGCCACCCTGCGCGACGCCAACCCCGAGCCGGCGAGCGAGCTCGAGTACACCAGCATCTTCGAGCTGCTCGCAGCAGTGCTGCTGTCGGCGCAGGCCACCGACCGCGGCGTCAACAAGGCGACCCGGCTGCTGTTCCCGAGGGCTCCGACGCCGCGCAAGATGCTCGCCCTGGGGCTGCCGGCGCTCGAGGAGGCGATCAAGTCGATCGGCCTGTTCCGCACCAAGGCGAAGAACCTGCACGCGACCTGCCGCATCCTCGTCGAGCAGCACGACGGACGCGTGCCGCGCTCGCGCGAGGCGCTCGAGGCGCTCCCGGGCGTCGGTCGCAAGACGGCCAACGTCGTCCTCAACAATGCCTACGGCGATCCGACGCTCGCCGTCGACACGCACGTGTTCCGGGTCGCCAACCGGACCGGCCTCGCGCTCGGCCGCACGCCGCTGGAAGTGGAGATGCGGCTGCTGCAGCGCGTCCCGGCCGACTTCCTGCAGCACGCGCACCACTGGCTGATCCTGCATGGCCGCTACGTCTGCCAGGCGAAGCGTCCGCTGTGCGAGGTCTGCGCCGTCGCGAGGTGGTGCGACTCGGCACCGCCCGCATTGCGTCGTCGCGCGGCGCCGCAAAAGCCGGCGTAGATCGCACCGATGCCCTAGCGCGGGCCGGCGCTCCGTTCGCGCCGCACCAGGTCCAGCGCCGCACACATCGCCCGTGCGCCGTCGACGATGCGCGGCCCCAGCCGGCTGATGCCGTCGCCGTTGAGCGTGAAGAGCCAGCCGTTGCGAACGGCGGACATCCGGCGATGCCTCTGCCAGGTGGCGAAGGACGGGTCGTCGGGACGACGCTGCCAGGCCGGTGCCCCGCCGCCCTCCTCGCTGGCCGTGAACATCGCCTCGGGGTCAGCGGCCACGACCGCCTCGGTCGAGACGACCGGAACCAGCGGCGCCAGCTCGGCGAACACGTTGCGGCCGCCGCACAGCGCGACCACGTCGTTGATCAGCTGGCGGCCGTTGATCGTCATCAGCGGCCGCGTCCAGACCTGATAGAAGACACGAACGGACGCTGCAGCGGCGTGCCGGTCACGCAGCGCCGCGAGGCTCCGGCGCAGCTCGGCGGCTGTCGAGGCGGCCACGCCCTCGCTTCCGAGCAGGTGGCCGAGCCGTTCGATGGCGCGGGCCACATCGTCGAGCCGGCGCGGCTCCAGATGGAACAGCGGGATGCCGGCCGCCGCCAGCTGCTCCTGCTCGCGGCTCGTGGCGCCGCGTTGCCAGACGAGAACGAGGTCCGGCTTCATCGTCAGCACGCGCTCGACGTCGAGCCGGCCGGCATCGCCGATGCGCGGGATGCGCCGCGCCGGCTCGGGGAAGTCGCTCAGGTCGGTCGTGCCGACGAGCGAGGCACCGGCACCGGCGGCGAACACCAGCTCGGCGAGGCTGGGGGCCAGGGTGACGACACGCTTCGGCGGCGCCTCGAAGACATGCGTCCTGCCGCTGTCGTCGACGGCGCTCAGCGCCTGCGCGCAGGCCGGGCACAGCCAGGCGAGCGCGGCCGCCAGGCACCAGCGGTGCAGCCCGGCCCTGCGCCGGCAGCCCACCTTCACGGTGCGCTCCGCACCGGCGCACCGGCAGCCGGCACGTCGGCAGTGAGGAAACGCGTCGCCCCACCGACCTCGACGGCGTCGATCCTGACGCCGAAGACCTCGCCGAGGCGATGCGGATCGAACACCTGCGAGCGCGTGCCTGCGACAGCGGCGCCGAGACCGTCGATCAGGACCGCGTGGCTCGCCAGGTCCCACGCCAGGTTCAGGTCGTGCAGGCTGGCGACCACGGCGCCGCCGTCGTCGGCGTGCTCGCGCAGCACGCGCAGGAGCAGGCGCTGGTGCGCGGGATCGAGATGCGATGCGGGCTCGTCGAGCAGCAGGATCGGCGCGCCCTGCAGCAAGGCCGTGGCGAGCGCGACCCGCTGCCGCTCGCCGCCGGAGAGGATCCGCACGTCCACGTGGGCCAGCGGCGCCAGCGACACGCGATCGAGGACCCGATGCACCTCCTCGTCGGCCACCGTGGCGAAGCCGAAGCGCCAGCGAAGGTCGCGGCGATGGGCGAGGGCCGCCGTCTCGAGCACCGTCGACGGGAACGGGTCGAACCAGAACTGCGGGCTCCAGGCACGCTCGGCGGCCAGCGCTGCCATGGACCACTCGGCGAGCGGCCGGCCGTCCAGACGGATCGCACCGGCCGCCGCAGGAAAAGTGCCGGACAGCGCGGCCAGGAGCGACGACTTGCCCGCTCCGTTCGGTCCGATCACGACCCAGCGCTCGCCCGCACGGACTTCGAAGTCGAGTCGGGCGAACAGGCGCCTCGTCCAGGCCAGTCCGCCTGCGTTCAGGGCGAGGCCCGCCACCTCGATGCGGCCGGCCTTCATGCGCGCCCGGGTGCGGCCGGACGGCGCAAGAGCATGGCGATGAAGGTGGGAACGCCGACGGCCGCGGCGAGCACGCCGACCGGCAGCTGCAGCGGTGCCAGCGCGGTCCGCGCCACCGCGTCGGCGAGGACGACGAAAGCGCCACCGCCGAGCGCGCTCGCCGGTATCAGCGCCGGCGCAGCGCGCACGCCGACCAGGCGGAGCGCATGCGGAACCACCAGCCCGACGAAGCCGATCGCGCCGGCGGTCGCGACCGCGGCTCCGGTCGCGAGCGATGCGGCGAGCAGCACGCCGCGGCGCCGCCGACCCACGGCCACGCCGAGGGTGGCGGCCCAGGCGTCGCCGCGCGCCAGCCAGTCGAGCTCGCGCGAGCTCGGCCAGACGATGACGAGGGCCAGCGCCAGCGCGACCCAGACGATCTCCCAGCGCGCGGCGCCGTTCAGATCGCCGAGGAGCCAGAACACCATGCCGCGCAGCTGTCCCTGATCGGCAAGGGTGAGGATCAGCGACACCAGCGCCGAGCAGCCCGAGCCGATCATCACCCCGACCAGGAGGAAAGCCGTCGAGGCGTCTGCCTGCGCCGAGAACGCATGCGCCTCGAGCCGACGCCAGAGCAGGCCGAAGAGAAGCGCTGACGCGAGCGTCGCGCCGATGCCGGCGCCGACCGCGACACCCCACTCGGACAGCACGACGCCGCCTGCGCCGCCGACCAGCATGGCTCCCAGCGCACCCACCGAGGCGCCTCCGGCGACGCCGAGCACGTACGGATCGGCGAGCGCGTTGCGGGTCAGCGACTGCATCAGGGCGCCGGAGACGGCGAGCGCGGCGCCGGCACCGAAGCCGGCGAGAACGCGCGGCACGCGGATGCGCCAGAAGATGTCGTCGCCGGCGAGGCCGAACCCTGACGAGCCGGCGAGGACGCCGATCGTGCAGGCGAGCACCGCCGCGACGGCACAGAGCGCGAGCACCTGCGGGATCCTCATGTCGCGGAGGCTACAGGCCCTGGCCGTCGTAGCGAACGCCGATCCAGGCCTGGCGGCCCAGCGCCTGGTAGTCGAGCACCGGCTCGACGCGACGGTCGAGCGCGTTGAGCAGCCGCGCCTCGACGCGCCACTGCGGCTGGAAGCGCCACGACGCGCGCAGGCCGACGGTGGCATAGCCGCCCAGCACCACGCCGGCGTCGGGGCGGGAGCCGACGAACAGCAGCGACGCTCCGACGCGCCAGGCACCCGGCTCGTAGTCGACCGCCACCGTCTCCTGGTGCGCGGCACGGCGAGCGAGACGCTCGCCGGTGTCGAGGTCGCGGGCATCGAGGAGATCGACCGTCGCGCGCGCCGCGAGCGCACCCCAGCGATGGGAGCCCGCAAGCGTGACGCCCTGCAGACGAGCCTGGCCGACGTTGGCGGCGCAGCCGAAATCGAAGGGCGGCTCGGGCGGGCAGGCGCTCCGGTCCGGCTGGTAGCGGATGAGATCGCGCACCCGGTTGCGGTACACCGTCGCCGACGCGCGTGTCGTGCCGCGCTCCCAGGCGACGCCGAGCTCGATGCTGCGGCCTCGCTCCGGCCGCACCGAGGCGACGCCGAACCCCGGGAAGTAGAGATCGTTGAAGGTGGGTGCGCGATAGCTGGTGCCGGCGAGCGCACGCAGCCTGAGTCCGTCGACGATCTCGAGGGCGTAGCCGAGGCGGCCCGTCGTGTTCCCCCCGTAGACCGAGTTCACGTCGCGCCGGAGGTCGGCCTGGAGTGCATGCGCACCGAAGCTTCCCGAATAGCCGATCACGCCGGCGTGGTTGCGACGCACCGGATCGCTGGCGAAGACGCCTGCGCTGGCGCGCTCGGACAAGTGCTCGTAGGCCAGCATCAGCCGATGGTCGCTGGCAAGCGCCAGCGCGTTCTGCCAGGTCGCCTGCTCACGGCGGGTGATGAAGCGGCTGACGCTCGTGCCACCGCTGGTCAGGTCGTCGACGTGGCGCGCCCACTGCAGGGTCGTCGTCCATGCCGTCGTCGGCCGGCCGCGGTAATCCAGCGCCGCGCTCCGCGTCTTCAGGCGGTTCCGGAAGTCGGGCGATGCGTCCGGAAGGAAGTCGGGCGGGTTGAACTCGGCCGCGTCGTAGCGGGCGTCCAGACGCGTCTCCATGGCATGCACGCCGATCCGATGATCCTTGGCGTGCGTGTAGCCGAGCCGCACGTTGGCCGAGTCGCGGCGGAAGCCGTCGCGATCCGGATTGAAGCTGCCGAAGCGGTCGCCCGGGTACAGCGCCGACACGCCGCGGCTCTCGTCGCGGCCGACGGCCAGGGCATAGTCGAACTCGGCGGCCGAGCCGCTCACGGCGACGTCGCCCTGGCGCGAGCGGTAGCCGCCGACATGCGCCGAGCCGGCGAGTCGCGTCACGCCCTCGCCGCGTCGCGTGAAGATGTGGACGACGCCGCCGACGGCGTCGGCGCCGTACAGGCTCGACGCCGGCCCGCGCAGCACCTCGATGCGCTCGATCTGGCTGAGGCTGAGGGATTCGAACTGCGCCTGCCCGAGGGTCGACGAGCCGATCCGAACGCCATCGACGAGCACGACCGTGCTGTTGGTGCTTGCGCCGCGAATGAAGAACCCCGCGTTCTGGCCGGGACCGCCGTTGCGCGCCAGCTGGAGGCCGGCCTCGCGCCGAAGCAGGTCTTCGACGGAATCGGCGGTGCTGCCGCGTATGCGCTCGCTCTCGATGACGACGATGTCGGCAGCGCTGCGCGACTGCAGCTGGGGCTCGCGGCTGCCGACGACGACGACGGGATCGAGACGGCTCTGCGCCGCGGCCAGCGACGGAAAGAGGGCGAGCAGGAGCGAACGACGGGCGGCTCTCCAGGCGCGCCGGCGCAGGTGAACTTCGGACATGGTGGGCTTTCGGAACAAGCGGCGAGCGACCGCTTCCCCGCGGACGCTTGCGACATGAACGCGGCCGAAGCCGCGTCCGCTTGCTGGCCGGTATCCGGGCTGGCGGGGCGACCCGGGCGACCTTCCCGGAACCGTGAGGGCTCCAGTGGCATGTGCGCCTGGGCTGGAGTCCCCCGTGAAGCGACTCCGCCCGCCGTACCGTTGCGGGGGCAGCGCGGTTGCGGTCGGCGCTCGCACGCCTTCCTTCCGCTTCCCGTTTAACTGTGAAGGCATGAACGCCTTCACGGGCACCAGCGCCTTGCATTCTAGGCAGTGCCGAGTCGACGCCTACAATTTGGCCACCCATCCTCAGGCATTCGCTCATGTCCAAGATCGAGGAGCTCGCAGACCGCGTCGAGCGCCTGCTGGTTCGCCATCAGGAGCTGCAGCGGACGAACGCCTTGCTGGTGGAGCAGCTGCAGAGCGTGGCCGACGAGCGCGACAACCTCCGCGCGCGCCTCAACGCCGCCCGCACCCGGATCGACGTGCTGCTCGAACGCCTGCCGCGCGACCCGGCAGTGCCGCTCGACGGCTCCGGCGAGGCGGCTCGACCGGGCCTGACGTGAAGCAAGTCGAGGTCACGATCCTCGGGCAAAGCTACATCCTCGGCTGTCCCGACGGGGGCGAGGCGTCGCTGCTCGAGGCGGTCAGCGCCGTCGACCGCGAAATGCGCACGATCCGCGATGGCGGCAAGGTCAAGGCGCGCGAGCGCATCGCCGTGCTGGCGGCGCTGAACCTCGCCTTCGCGCTCGCCGAGGGTCACGCCTCGCCGGCAGCGGCCGAGGACAGCCCGATGAACGGCGCCGCACCGGCCGACGAGGTCGACCTCGACGGCCTCATCCGGCGCATCGACATAGCCCTTGGCGCCGACGGACAACTGCTCTGATTTGCGCTCGCCGCGCAGGCCGAAGTCGTAGAATGAACTCGTCCGTTGCGCTCGCGTGAACTTTATATTTCCTTGAACCGATGCTCGCAAGAGCAAGGGCTTGGAACATCGCCCGGTTGGTGTGATCGTCTCGCGTCAGATGAACCCGAAGCCCGGCTGACCTCGCCCACCTGAACTGCCTGGGTTCAGGAATGCGGTTCACGGGGCGCGGCGGACACCTTATTCGTTGCGACGCGTCCCATGGCCTACTGGTTGATGAAGAGCGAGCCGAGCGAGTGCTCGATCGACGACGCGGCCGCGGCACCGAACGCGACCGTTCCGTGGGTCGGCGTGCGCAACTTCCAGGCCCGCAACTTCATGCGCAACGACATGCGGCCGGGCGACGGCGTGCTCTTCTATCACTCGTCGTGTCCCGAGCCCGGTGTGGCCGGGCTCGCCGAAGTCGCCTCGGCGCCGTATCCCGACGCAACCCAGTTCGATCCCGAGAGCCACTACTACGACGCCAAGTCGCGGCCGGAGAAGCCGCGCTGGTACCACGTCGACGTGAAGGTGCTGAAGAAGACGCGCTTGCTCTCGCTCGCCGAGATGCGAACGATCCCCGAGCTCGCCTCGATGCGGCTCCTTCGTCGGGGCAACCGCCTGTCGATCACCCCCGTGAGCGACGACGAGTGGCGCACTGTCAACGCCTGGCTCGAGGCTGCCGCCTGATCGGGCCGGCTCGGCCGCGCCCGGATCGCTTGTCCTGAGCCCGACTGCACGCTTCGACGTCGTCGTGGTCGGCGCCGGCGCGGCGGGACTCTTCTGCGCAGCCCTTGCGGGCCAGTGCGGATTGCGCGTGCTGCTCGTCGACCATGCGGAGAAGGTGGCCGAGAAGATCCGCATCTCCGGCGGCGGCCGCTGCAACTTCACGAACGTCGAGGTCGGCGCGGCGAACTTCGAATCGCGCAACCCGGACTTCTGCCGCTCGGCGCTGGCCCGCTACACGCCGCGCGACTTCGTCGCGCTGCTGGGGCGGCACGGCATCGCCTGGCACGAGAAGCACAAGGGCCAGCTCTTCTGCGACGGCTCCAGCGCTCAGGTGATCGACATGCTGCTGACCGAGTGCGCGACCGGCGGCGTGCAGCGCTGGCAGCCGTGCAGCGTCGCCGAGGTTCGACACAACGGCGGCGGCTTTCGCCTGCGGACCGGGCGCGGCGAGGTAGACACACCAAGGCTGGTCGTCGCCACCGGCGGGCTCTCGATCCCCAAGATCGGCGCTTCGGGTTGGGGTTACGACCTGGCCCGGCAGTTCGGACATGAGATCGTCGAGACGCGTCCGGCCCTGGTGCCGCTCGTCTGCGCGGGCGACCCTTGGGAACCATTCGCGGCTCTCTCCGGCGTCGCCCTGCCCGTGCGGATCGCGGCGCGCTCCGGACGGGGATCGATGTCCTTCGATGACGACCTCCTGTTCACCCACCGCGGCCTCAGCGGCCCGGCGGTGCTGCAGATCTCGACCTACTGGCGGGCCGGCGAGCCGCTGCGGGTGGACCTGGCGCCGGGCCAGGACCTGCGCCGCGTGTTCCTCGATGCGAAGGCCCTGCCCGGGCGGCGCGTCGCTGCCGTGCTCGCCGACGTCCTGCCGCGTCGACTCGCCGCAGCCTGGCTGGCGGACAGCCCGGAGCTCTCCGAACGGCGCGTCGCCGACTGCCGCGACCGCGACCTCCATGTTCTGGCGGAGTCGCTCCAGAACTGGCAGGTCCAGCCCTCGGCAACCGAGGGCTACCGGAAGGCCGAAGTGACGGCGGGCGGCGTCGACACGCGCGAGCTCGACTCGCGGAGCCTGCAAAGCCGGCGCGTTCCGGGCCTGCACTTCATCGGCGAGGTCGTCGACGTCACGGGATGGCTGGGCGGCTACAACTTCCAGTGGGCGTGGGCCAGCGCCGCAGCGTGCGCCAGAGCCATTGCCGCTGCCTGAGCAGCGTGCCGGCAGTGCCTGTCTCGCCTTGCGAAGCACGGGCAAATCTAGGACGATCGCGGCCCGACGCGGCCGCGTCGTCTCTCACACCAAGGAGATGCAACGATGTCATCACAGCCCTGGACGGCGGACCTGGACCGAGTGAAGCGCGACCTGACCCAGCAGATCAACCGGCTGACCACGAGCGCACAAAGTGCGGCCACGCGCGGCGGTGCGGACAACACGGGGCTGACCCGTCGAGTCGACCAGCTCGAGACGCGCCTCACGGGGATCGTGACCGGCATGAACACCACCGCGACCCACGCGCGCGAGTACGACACCCGCCTGCGCCAGCTGATCCAGAGGGAAACGGACCGCCTGACCGGCGTCGTCAACGGCGTCAACACCGTGTCCGTGCATGCCCGAGAGGAAGTCACTCGGCTCGGCACTCGAATCGACGCCCTGGAGCGGCGTATCACCGAGCTGGCGCGCACGGTCGAGCGCAGCGCACGCTGAGGGCTGCTGCGCTCTGGGGCCGCAGGCCCGCCGCCAGGTACCCGAGAGGCGGGTATACTTCCCGGCTTTCCGAAATCCCGCTTTATTCATGACTACCATTCGCGTCAAGGAAAATGAGCCGTTCGACGTTGCGCTGCGCCGCTTCAAGCGGACGATCGAGAAACTCGGCCTCCTGACGGACCTGCGTGCCCGCGAGTTCTACGAAAAGCCCACCGCCGAGCGCAAGCGAAAGAAGGCGGCCGCGGTGAAGCGTCACTTCAAGCGTGTCCGCAGCATGCAGCTCCCCAAGAAGCTGTTCTGACGGCCCGCGTGCCGGCCCGCTCGAAGCCCGCCCCTGGCGGGCTTCTTCGCTTGCGGACCTGCACGGCGCTACAGTGACGTCCGGAGATCCCGATGAGCCTCAAAGACCGGATCAGCGACGACATGAAGACCGCAATGCGCGCCAAGGATGCGCCTCGGCTGCTGACCATCCGCGGCCTGATGGCGGCCATCAAGCAGCGCGAGGTCGACGAGCGGATCAGCCTCGACGACGCAGCGATCGTGGCCATCGTCGACAGGCTGTGCAAGCAGCGCAAGGATTCGATCGAGCAGTTCACGGCCGGCGGCCGTCAGGACCTCGTCGACAAGGAAAAGGCCGAGCTGGCGGTGCTCGAAGGCTATCTGCCGGCCAGGCTCGGCGCTGACGCGATCGCTGCGGAGGTCGCAGCCCTGATCGGCGAAGCCGGCGCCAGCGGGCCGGGTGACATGGGCAAGGTGATGGCCGCTGCCAAGGCGCGTTTTTCCGGGCGCGCCGACATGAGTCTGGTCTCGTCGGCCGTGAAGGCGGCGCTCGCATCTCGCCAGGAGTCGAATCGATCATGAGTGTCACCGTGCAGCGCCTCTCGGACGACGTCTGCGTCGCCCCCCAGCTCGGCCCGGAAGCCATGGCCGAGGCGGCCAAGGCGGGCTTTCGGAGCATCGTCAACAACCGCCCCGACTTCGAAGGCGGTCCGACGCAGCCGACCTCGGCCAGCATCGAAGCGGCCGCACGGGCTGCCGGGTTGGAATACGCGTGGCTGCCGGTCGCGCCTGCATTCCAGACGCCGGAAGAGATCGCTCGAGGTGCCGAGCTCCTGCAGACGCTGCCCAAGCCGATCCTCGCCTTCTGCCGCTCGGGCGCACGTTCCGGAAAGCTCTTTCGGGCCGCTGCCGGCGCTTGAGTCGCCGCTCGTCAGCGGCTCGCGTGCCCTAGAGCAAACACGCAGGCTCGCGGGGAGAGCCGGTCCATAGAATCGGCGGCGCTTCGGGGGGACCCGTGCGCTCCACGTCCGACTCGCCGGAGGCTCCACGTGTCGACCCTTCTCGCGCTTTCCCGGCTGATCGATCGCATGAGTCAATGGGTGGGCCGGTGGCTCGCCTGGCTCGTCCTCGCGGCCGTCCTCATCAGCGCCGCCAACGCGATCGTCCGCAAGGTCTTCGACACCAGCTCGAACGCTTATCTCGAGATCCAGTGGTACCTGTTCGCCGCGGTGTTCCTGCTCGCCGCCGGGTACACGATGCTGCGCCAGGAGCACGTGAAGATCGACGTGATCGCCGGCCGGTTCTCCAAGCGCACGCAGATCTGGATCGACATCATCGGGCTGGCGTTCTTCGTCCTGCCGCTCGTCTACGTCGTCATCAAGCTGTCGCTGCCGCTCGCCGTCCGCGCCTACGTGATGAACGAGTACTCCTCCAACGCCGGCGGGCTGATCCGCTGGCCGGTGTTCGCGCTGCTGCCGCTCGGCTTCCTGCTGCTGGGTATCCAGGCCATTTCGGAGCTGATCAAGCGCTTCGCCTTCCTGAAGGGGCTCATTCCCGATCCCTCCGTGAAGGGGCAGGGCAAGACGGCGGAGGAGGAGCTCGCCGAGTTCCTGCTCGCCAAGGAAGTCAGGGAGCGTGAGCTCGCCGCCATGGGCAAGGGATCATGATGGGCTTCATCGCCGCGAATATGGCGCCGATCATGTTCGGCAGCCTGATCGTCTTCCTGCTGTTCGGCTACCCCGTCGCGTTTTCGCTCGCCGCCTGCGGGCTGCTCTTCGGCTTCATCGGCGTCGAGATGGGCCTCATGCCGCAGACGCTGCTTCAGGCGCTGCCGCTGCGCATCTTCGGGATCATGCAGAACGACACCCTGCTGGCGATTCCGTTCTTCACCTTCATGGGGATCGTGCTCGAGCGCTCCGGCATGGCCGAAGACCTGCTCGACACCATCGGCCAGCTGTTCGGTCCGATACGCGGCGGCCTCGCCTACGCCGTCATCCTGGTCGGCGCGATGCTGGCCGCGACCACCGGCGTCGTCGCCGCCTCCGTGATCTCGATGGGCCTGATCTCGCTGCCCATCATGCTTCGTTACGGCTACGACAGGCGCCTGTCGAGCGGCGTCATCGCCGCCTCGGGCACGCTGGCGCAGATCATCCCGCCATCGCTCGTGCTGATCGTGCTGGCCGACCAGCTCGGCCGCAGCGTCGGCGATCTCTACAAGGGCGCCTTCATCCCGGGCTTCGTCCTGACCGGCCTGTACATCCTGTACGTCTTGGCGATCAGCATCATCCATCCGACACGCGCGCCGGCGTTGCCGGCCGAGGCGCGAACGATCCGCGAGGACGATGGCTCGGCAGGCCTGCGCTCTCTCGGCGTTCTTTTCGTCGTGTCAGTCGTCGGGGCGCTCATCTTCGCCCGGACGCGCCCCGCCACGACCGCGACCGACGAGCTGATCGTCGTCGCGATGTGCGTGGGCGTCGGTGTCGCCTGGGGCCTGGCCATCCTGAACCGGCTGCTCCGGCTGAACCTGTTGTCGCGAATGGCCGAAAAGGTCACCTTCGTCCTCATCCCGCCGCTCGCCCTCATATTCCTCGTCCTCGGCACCATCTTCCTCGGCATCGCCACGCCGACCGAAGGCGGCGCGATGGGCGCCGTCGGCGCTCTGGCGATGGCCATGGTAAGGCGGCGCATCGATCTCAAGCTGATGCGCCAGGCCCTCGACACGACGATGAAGCTGTCGTGCTTCGTTCTCTTCATCCTGATCGGTTCGACCGTGTTCAGCCTGTCGTTCCAGGCCGTCGACGGACCGATATGGGTCGAGCACCTCCTGACCAGCCTGCCCGGCGGCCAGCTCGGCTTCCTCATCGTCGTCAACATCCTGATCTTCCTGCTCGCGTTCTTCCTCGACTTCTTCGAGCTGGCCTTCATCATCGTCCCGCTCGTTGCTCCCGTCGCCGACAAGCTGGGCATCGACCTCGTCTGGTTCGGCGTGCTGCTGGCGATCAACATGCAGACGTCCTTCATGCACCCGCCGTTCGGCTTCGCCCTCTTCTACCTCCGGAGCGTGGCGCCGGTCGAGGACTACAACGATCGCATCACGCGCAGGCCCGTGGCCAAGGTCACGACGGGGCAGATCTATTGGGGCGCGGTGCCCTTCGTGATCATCCAGATCATCATGGTGGGGCTGGTGATCGCGTTCCCTAATCTGGTGTCGAGGGACCTCGGCAAGGGCCCGACCGTCGACGTCGACAAGGCATTCCAGGAAATGCGTCAGGGACCCGGCGGCGGATCGGCCACGGGACTGCCGGGCTCGGCCGCGCCGGCGGCGTCGGGAACCGGCGGCCGGACGTCGGACGAGGACGCCATGAACAGCATTCTCGAGTCGATCAAGCGGGACGCCGAGAAGAAGCCCTGATCGAGGACGACAGCCAGCAAAAAGCCCCGCCGAGGCGGGGCTTTGCTTTGGCCGAAACGCGCTCAGAGCTTCTGGTTCTGCATGAAGTCGTCGAAGCCTGCCTCGGTGAACCGGAACCAGAGGTTGGCGTCGCGGCGGAACGCCGAGAAGTCGTCGTAGATCTTCTTCCAGCCGGGGTTCGAGCCGCTGAGCTCGCTGTAGAGCGCCATGGACTCCTTGAAGGCAGCGTCCATCGTCTCCTTGGGGAACCGGAACAGCTTGGCGCCGCCGCCGACCAGCCGCTTCAGCGCCGCTGGATTGCGGGCATCGTACTTGGCCGTCATGTCCATCGCCGCGAGCGCGGTGGCCGACTCGATCACTGCCTTGTACTCGGTCGAAAGCCCGTTGTAGGCGGCGCTGTTGACGTAGAAGTCCAGCTGCGGGCCGCCTTCCCACCAGCCGGGGTAGGCGTAGAACGGCGCAACCTTGGCAAAGCCCAGCTTCTCGTCGTCATAGGGACCCACCCACTCGGCCGCGTCGATCGTGCCCTTCTCGAGCGCCTGGTAGATCTCGCCGCCGGGGATGTTCTGAGGCACGCCGCCGACGCGCTCGAGCACCTTTCCGGCAAAGCCGCCGATGCGGAACTTCAGCCCCTTCAAGTCGGCCAGCGACTTGATCTCCTTGCGGAACCAGCCACCCATCTGGGCGCCGGTGTTGCCGCCGACGAAGTTGACGATGTTGTACTTGGCGTAGAACTCGCGCATCAGCTTCATGCCGTTGCCCTCGAGCATCCAGGCGTTCATCTGCCGGGCGTTGAGGCCGAACGGGATGGCGCAGCCGAGCGCGAAGGTCGGGTCCTTGCCGAAGAAGTAGTACGGTGCGGTATGCGCCATCTCGATGGTCGCGTTCTGCACCGCGTCGACCACGCCGAAAGGCGGCACCAGCTCACCGGCGGCGTGCGTCGAGATCTGGAACTTGCCACCCGTCATCTCACCGACCTTCTTGGCGAAGACCTCGGCCGCGCCGAAGATGGTGTCGAGCGGCTTGGGAAAGCTGGACGCGAGGCGCCAGCGGATGTTGGCCTGCGCATGGACGATGGCCGGCGCCGCCCCGGCGGCGAGGACGCCCGCGATGCCGGTCTTGCGAATGAATGAACGACGCTGCATGACTGTCTCCTGTGGAAGCCGAGTTCGGGACGCGCCGAATTCTAGGAACGCCCCCGATCTCGACTCCCCGGGACTTACCCGCCTGACCGCTCCCCGTCGCGGGGCGTTCCTCAGGCGCCGGCGATCTTCATTCGCTCGATCAGCACCGAGCCGGTCGTCTTGCTGCCCATCGTGTAGGCGTCGGCGCCGACCGCCACGATGCCCTGAAACATCTCGCGCAGGTTGCCGGCGATGGTGATCTCGTGCACCGGGTACGCGATGCGGCCGCCTTCGACCCAGAACCCGGCAGCGCCCCTCGAATAGTCGCCCGTGACGTAGTTCACGCCCTGACCCATGAGCTCGATGACGAAGAGGCCTCGGCCGAGCTTTCGCAGCATGGCCTCCAGGTCGTCGTCGGGCCGGGTCAGCCGCGACGTGAGCGTCAGGTTGTGCGATCCGCCGGCATGGCCGGTGGTGCGCATGCCGAGCTTGCGCGCCGAGTAGGTGGACAGGAAGTAGCTGCCGACGCGCCCGCCGTCGACGATCTGCGCCCGCCGGGTCGCCACGCCTTCGTCGTCGAACGGTGCGCTGCCCTTGCCGCGCGGCTGGTGCGGGTCCTCGTGGATGTCGATGTGCTCGGGCAGCACGCGCTGGCCCAGGCTGTCGAGCAGGAAGGACGACTTGCGGTACAGCGCACCCCCGCTCGTCGCATGCGTGTAGGCGCCGAGCAGGCCCGACGCTAGCGACGACTCGTACAGCACCGGCACCTCGCAGGTCCTGATCTTGCGCGAGCCGAGTCGCGACAGCGCCCGCTCGGCAGCGTAGCGGCCGATCGACTCCGGCTCGGCGAGCTCGTCGGCCGAGCGCATCGACGAATACCAGGCGTCCCGCTGCATGTCGTCGCCGCCGCGGCCCGGCAGGGAGGCGATGGGCGCGACCGACAGCGAGTGGCGCGAGCTCGCGTAGCCGGCGCCGAAGCCGCGCGTGTTGCCGGCGTAGAAGTGCGACTGCTGCGCCGACACGCCGGCGCCTTCCGAGTTGGTAATGCGCCGGTCCACCGCCAGCGCGGCTGCTTCGCAACGGCGCGCGATCTCGATGGCGCCTTCGGCGTCGATGTCCCAGGGGTGGAAGAGGTCGAGGTCCCGCTCGGCGTCGGCGCCGCGGACCAGGTCCTCGCGGTCGGGCAGTCCGGCGGCCGGGTCCTCGGCGGTGAAGCGGGCGATGTCGTGCGCGGCGCGGACCGTCTGCTCGAGCGCCGCGCTCGAGAAGTCGGAGCTGCTGGCGTTGCCGCGGCGCTGACCCACGTACACCGTGATGCTGATCGACTTGTCGCGATTGCGCTCGACGTTCTCGGTCTCCCCCTTGCGCACCGAGACCGAGAGGCCGACGCCTTCGGAAACCTCGGCAACAGCGTCGCTCGCGCCGAGCGACCGCGCGGTCGCCAGGGCGGAGTCGACGAGGTTCTTGAACTGATCGCGGGAGTAGGCGAAGCCGGCGGGCGGCGAGGCAGGAATCGTTGAGCCAGGAGGCACTGGAGCACGCGCTGGGGAAGGCATTGGCTATGATAAGTCGACGCTTTCATGGTCCTTCCATCGCTCGCATCGAGCCTCGTCGCATGACCGGCCGCCCTGCCGACACCGGCACCTCCTCCGCGCTGCCCGAGCTCGCCGCCGACACGGAGGCGACGACGTGGATCGAGCGGCCGAGCAAGACGCGCCTGAAGCAGCAGTCGCACGAGCTGCAGGCGCTCGGCGAAGCCCTCGTCGCCCTCTCCGACGCCCGGCTCGAGCCGCTGGGCCTCGGCGAGCCGCTGCTGGATGCGATCCGCGCCTGCCGCGGCATGCGCAGCCACGAGGCGCGCCGGCGCCAGATGCAGCTGATCGGCAAGCTGATGCGCTCGGTCGACGTCGAGCCGGTGCGTGCCGCCGTCGCCGAGTCGCAGCTCGGCCCGGCGCGGGATTCGCTGGCGCTGCACCGGGCCGAGCGCTGGCGTGCCGAGCTCATTGCCGACGACGCCGCGACGACCCGCTTCGCGAGCGCTCATCCCGAGGCCGACCTGCAGCAGCTGCGCACCCTCGTGCGGAACGCTCGCAAGGACGCGTCCGGCGTGCCCGAGCAGCGCAACGGCCGCGCCTACCGCGAGCTGTTTCGCTTCATCCGCCGGCACGCGGCCGATGACTGAGCCCACCGCGCCGGGGCTGGATCGCGTCCGCATCGGACTCGTCTCGGTCAGCGACCGCGCCTCGTCGGGCGTCTACGAGGACAAGGGCATCCCGGCCCTGCGCGACTGGCTCGGTCGCGCCGTCCTGAACCCGATCGACTGGGAGACGCGCCTGATCCCCGACGAGGCCGAGACCATCAGCGCGACCTTGCGCGAGCTCGTCGACGGGGCAGGCTGTGCGCTCGTGCTCACCACCGGCGGCACCGGCCCGGCGCCCAGAGACGTGACGCCGGAGGCGACGCTCGCGGTGGCGACCAAGGAGATGCCGGGCTTCGGCGAGCAGATGCGGCGCATCGGCCTCGCCTTCGTGCCGACGGCCATCCTGTCGCGCCAGGTGGCCGTCGTGCGCGGCACAGCGCTCGTGATCAATCTGCCGGGCCAGCCGAAGTCGATCGCGGAAACGCTCGAGGGGCTGCCGAGCGGCGAGCCCCCCGTGCCGGGCATCTTCGCCGCGGTGCCTTACTGCATCGATCTCGTCGGCGGCCCCTACATCGAGACCGACCCCGCCGTGTGCAAGGCGTTCCGGCCGAAGTCGGCGCTGCGGCCGGCGAGCCCGGCGCCTACTTCACCAGGCGGTTGAGCCGCTCGGCGTCGAAGTTCTCGGCCGTCTGGGCGTCGCCCGGAACGCAGTCGGGCGTCGGCAGCTCGCGGGTACGGCCGGAGAGCTTCTCGATCGACTGCCAGAGCAGCGCGATCTGGTGCTCGTGGCCGGCGGCGTTGTCGATCAGCCCCTTCATGGCCTGCGACACCGGGTCATCGCCCTGGGTCACGCCGTAGGCGGAAAAGCCCATCTTCGCGGCGGTCGCCTCGCGCGTGGCGTCGACCTCCGCCTGGATGATGCGAGCCGGGTTGCCGACCGCCGTCGCACCCGGCGGCACCGGCTTCAGAACGACAGCGTTCGAGCCGACGCGCGCGTTGTCGCCAACGGTGAAGCCGCCCAGGATCTGCGAATTGGCGCCGACGATGACCCCGCGACCCAGCGTCGGGTGTCGCTTGGTCCCGGCGGCGAGCGAGGTGCCGCCCAGCGTCACGCCCTGGTAGATGGTGCAGTCGTCGCCGATCTCGGCCGTCTCGCCGACGACGACGCCCATGCCGTGGTCGATGAAGACGCGGCGACCGATCGTCGCGCCGGGGTGGATCTCGATACCGGTGAGAAACCGCGCCACGTGCGAGACCCAGCGCGCCATCCAGTGGAAGCCCTGCCGCCGCCACCACGCCGCATGGCGATGCAGGACGACGGCGTGCAGTCCGGGGTAGCAGGTCAGCACCTCCCAGCGTGAGCGGGCGGCCGGGTCGCGTTCGAGGATGCAGGCGATGTCTTCGCGAAGACGCTGGAACATGGGAGCAGTCCGGGGGGAGGCCGGGCAGTTTAGCGGCGCTGCTCGTCGACTGCTCGGGCGATGCCGCGCAGGATGTGGACCTCTTCCTCGCTCAGCGAGGCGCGGTTCGCCAGCCGGTGCAGCCGGGCCATCAGCTTGCGCGGCGCCGCCGGGTCGAGGAAGCCGATCGCCTCGAGCGTTTGCCGCCAGTGCTCGACCAGCCCCTGCACGGCGACGGCATCGGCGAGACGCGCGTCGCGTGCCGGCGCCGACGCCGGGAAGCCGCCGCAGGCCTGGCGCCAGTCGTAGGCGATGAGCTGCACGGCCTGGGCCAGGTTCAGCGATCCATACGCCGGGTCGGTCGGGATCGTCAGGCAGGCGTGGCACGCGTACACATCCTCGTTGGCGAGCCCGAAGCGCTCGGACCCGAACACGAAGGCCACACGGTGCCCGACCGGCACCAGCTGTGGAAACAGCTCGCGCGGTGCGTGGTTCGGCGGGCCGAAGTCGCGCGGCGTCATCGCCGTGGCGCAGACGAAGCTCACGTCGCCGAGCGCTTCCGGCAGCGAGCCGACGACGCGGGCGGCGGCGAGAACGTCCGTGGCACCGCTGGCCATGGCGATCGCCTCCGGCCGTGCCGCGACATCGGCGAAGCGCGGCGCGACCAGGACCAGGTCGGCGAAGCCCATCACCTTCATCGCCCGGGCCGCGGCGCCGACGTTGCCGGCGTGGCTGGTGCCGACGAGGATGAAGCGGGTCGGGTCGGCGGGCACGGCAGATAAAATGGGTGTCGTTCATTTTGCAGCGTGCATGGCGCGCCGCCCGAGCCCCATGTCGCAAGCGCTGCACCCGATGCTCAACACCGCCATCAAGGCGGCACGCGCTGCCGGGGCGATCATCAACCGCGCCTCGCTCGACCTCGAGCGGCTGCAGGTCAACACCAAGGCGCCGAACGACTTCGTCACCGAAGTCGACCACGCCGCCGAGATGGCCGTGATCGACACTTTGCTCGGTGCGTATCCCGGCCACGGCATCCTCGCCGAGGAGTCCGGCAGCAGCCGCGGCGCCGCGGACAGCGAGTACGTGTGGATCATCGATCCGCTCGACGGCACCACGAACTTCATCCACGGCTTCCCCACCTTCGCCGTCTCGATCGCCCTCGCCTTCCGCAACCAGGTGCAGCAGGCGGTGGTGTACGACCCGTCGCGCAACGACCTGTTCTACGCCACCAAGGGTCGCGGTGCGTACCTGAACGACAAGCGCCTGCGCGTCTCGAAGCGGACGCGGCTGGCCGAGTGCCTGGTCGGCACGGGCTTCCCCTTCCGCAAGGGCGACGACTTCCGCAAGTACCTGACGATCTTCGAAGCGGTGATGAAGAGCTGTGCCGGCCTGCGGCGCCCCGGCGCGGCTGCGCTCGACCTCTGCTACGTCGCTGCCGGCTGGTACGACGGCTTCTTCGAGACCGGGCTCAGCCCCTGGGACGTTGCCGCCGGCTCGCTCCTGGTCACCGAGGCCGGCGGTCTGGTCGGCAACTTCACCGGCGAAGCCGACTACCTGCACAAGCGCGAGGTGGTCGCCGGCAATCCGCGGATCTACGGCCAGCTCGTGCAGCTGCTGGCGCCCCACTCGAGCTTCGCACCCGGGGCGGCCAATCCGACGCCGGCCTAGCGTGCAGCGGCGCTCGCGCGCGGATCGCCCAATCCTGCGCCGATGAACGCGCCCGAGCCCGTCGGCCACACGCCGATGATGGCGCAGTACCTGCGCATCAAGGCCGAGCACCCGGACACGCTCCTCTTCTACAGGATGGGCGACTTCTACGAGCTCTTCCTCGACGATGCGAAACGCGCCCACCGCCTGCTCGACATCACCCTGACGGCGCGCGGGGCGAGCAACGGCGAGCCTATCCCCATGGCCGGCGTGCCCGTGCATGCGGTCGACGCCTACCTCGCCAAGCTGGTCCGCCATGGCGAGTCCGTGGCGATCTGCGAACAGGTCGGGGAGGTGGGCCTGAGCAAGGGCCCGGTCGCGCGCAAGGTGGTGCGCATCGTCACCCCGGGGACGCTGACCGAGAGCAACCTGCTCGCCGAGAAGAGCGACACGATCCTGCTCGCCGTCGCCCGGCGCGGCGAGACGGTCGGACTCGCCTGGACGGCGCTGACCCAGGGCGAGATCGGCCTGGCCGAATGCGGCGAGCGCGAGCTGGCGGTATGGCTGGCGCGGCTCGCGCCCGCCGAGGTGCTTGTCGACCGAGACCTGCCGCCGCAGGCGCTCGACCGCGCATCGGCGACGACCACCCGTCGTCCCGAGTGGCACTTCGATGCCGCGCTGGGGGCCAGGAAGCTGTGCACGCAGCTGCGCATCGCCTCGCTCGCCTCGCACGGCGCCGCCGACCTGACCCTGGCCCATGCGGCCGCCGCGGCGCTGCTCGCCTACGCCGAGCACACGCAGGGCCAGGCGCTCTCGCACGTGCAGCGGCTCACGGTGCAGCGCGGCAGCGAGCTCATCGAGCTGACCCCGGAGACGCATCGCAACCTCGAGCTGACCAAGACCTTGCGCGGCCACGATGCGCCGACGCTCTTTGCGCTGCTCGACGTCTGCGCGACGGGAATGGGCAGCCGCGCGCTGCGCCAGTGGCTGATGCAGCCGCGGCGCGACCGGCGTGTCGCGACCGACCGCCACGACGCCGTCCAGGCCCTGCTCGGTGCCGACCTCGACGCCTTGCGGGCGACCCTGCGCCACCTCAGCGACGTCGAGCGGATCGGCGCCCGGATCGCCCTGCGGCAGGTGCGGCCGCGCGAGCTCGCCGGCCTCCGCGCGACGCTGCTTGCCTTGCCTGGCGTGCGCCAGGCCCTGCCCGCGGATCGCTGCGCCTTGCTCGAGATGCTCGCCGAGGGCCTGTCGCCGCCGCCCGAGATCGCCGCCCTGCTCGCGGCCGCGATCGCGGAGGAGCCGGCTGCGCTGGTCCGCGATGGGGGCGTCATCGCCGCCGGTCACGACGCCCTGCTCGACGAGCTGCGCAGCATCGGCCGCGGCAGCGATGCGTTCCTGGTCGAGCTCGAGGCGCGCGAGCGAGAACGCTCCGGCATCCCCAGCCTGCGCGTGCAGTTCAACCGGGTGCACGGCTACTTCATCGAGGTCGCGCAATCGCTCGCCGCCAAGGTGCCGGCCGACTACCGCCGCCGCCAGACGATGAAGAATGCGGAGCGCTTCATCACCCCCGAGCTGAAGGCCTTCGAGGACAAGGCACTGTCGGCGGGCGAGCGTTGCCTGGCGCGCGAGAAGGAGCTCTACGACGCCTTGCTCGAGTCCTTGCGTCCGCATCTGGAGGCGCTGTCCGCCCTGGCCCGATCTCTGGCCGCCGTCGACGCGCTGGCGGCGCTGGCGGATGTCGCCCGGCGCGGCGACTGGTGCCGGCCCCGATTCGTGCGCGAGCCGTGCATCGACATCGAGAAGGGCCGCCACCCCGTCGTCGAGGCGCGCCTCGCCCAATCCGGCCAACCCTTCATCGCCAACGACTGCCGTCTCGACGCGCGCCGCCGCATGCTCGTCATCACCGGCCCCAACATGGGCGGCAAGAGCACCTTCATGCGCCAGGTCGCGCTGATCGCGCTGCTCGCCTCGATCGGCTCGTATGTGCCGGCCGCCGGCTGCCGGCTCGGCCCGCTCGACGCGATCCACACCCGCATCGGCGCCGCCGACGACCTGGCCAATGCGCAGTCGACCTTCATGGTCGAGATGACCGAGGCCGCGGCGATCGTGCACACGGCGACCGAGCATTCGCTGGTGCTCATGGACGAGATCGGCCGCGGCACGTCGACCTTCGACGGGCTGGCGCTCGCCGGCGCCATCGCGCACCACCTGCACGAGAAGAACCGCTCGTTCACCCTGTTCGCGACGCACTACTTCGAGCTCACCGACTTCGCTCAGCGCCACGAACGGGCCCTGAACGTGCACGTGGGCGCGGTCGAGACGGGCGACGACATCGCCTTCCTGCACGAGATCGAGCCGGGTCCGGCGAGCCGCAGCTTCGGCGTGCAGGTCGCCCGCCTGGCCGGCATGCCGGCGGCGCTGCTTCGGCACGCCCGCGCCGCGCTCGAGAGGCTCGAGGCGGAGCGCGTCGCACGCCAACCGCAGATCGATCTGTTCGCCGCGCTACAGGGTGCAGGCGAGGCGCCTGCGGACTCGTCTTCCGCGCCGGATGCCGCACTCGCGGCGGCCTTGGCGGGCATCGACCCCGATATGCTCACGCCCCGCGAAGCGCTCGACGCGCTCTACCGGCTCAAGGCAATGCAGCGAGACCCCCCATGACCTATTGCGTAGGCGTCAAGCTCGATGCCGGCCTCGTCTTCCTCTCGGACTCGCGCACCAATGCGGGCCTCGACCAGATCGGGACCTTCCGCAAGATGATGATCTACGAGCGGCCGGGCGACCGCTTCATGGTCATGCTGTCGGCGGGCAACCTGTCGATCTCGCAGCAGGTTCGCGAGATCCTGCAGATCGAGGAGCTGGCCGACGGCGAGGGGCCGCCGATCACCATCTGGAACGCGCGCAGCATGTTCGACGCCGCCCGCGTCCTCGGCTCGGCGGTGCGCCACGTGTACGAGCAGGACGGCGCCTCGCTGAAGCGGGCCGGCCTCGACTTCAATGCGACGATGATCTTCGGCGGCCAGATCGGCGACGAGTCGATGCGCCTCTTCCTCGTCTATTCGGCCGGCAACTTCATCGAGGCCACGCGCGAGACCTGCTTCTTCCAGATCGGGGAATCCAAGTACGGCAAGCCCGTGCTCGACCGCATGCTGCGCCCGTCGACGCCGCTCGACGAGGCCGCCAAGTGCGTCCTCGTGTCGATGGACTCGACCCTGAAGTCGAACCTGACCGTGGGCCTGCCGCTCGACCTCTGCGTCTACGAGGTCAACCGGCTGCAGAGCTCGCAGGTGGTCTGCATCGACTTCGAGAACCCGTACTTCCAGATGATCCGCGGCAGCTGGGGCGAGAAGCTGCGCCAGGGCTTCGAATCCATCGAGGACCCGCAGTGGAACGTCGACGGCACCGCGAAGGCCCCGCTCTGCGTGCCCTCGTCGCGCTACGAGGTGATGAAGAAGATCACGCATCCGGGCGAGAAGCTGGTCTAGAGGGCTTGCGGGAGAACGACGGCTTTCCTGCGTCGATATAATTGCGATTTCCACCACGGCACTTGTGACGAGTGCCGCTCGCAATGACCAAGTTCGTCTTCGTCACCGGCGGCGTGGTGTCCTCGTTGGGCAAGGGCATCGCTTCTGCGTCCCTCGCCGCGATCCTCGAGTCGCGGGGCCTCAAAGTCACCCTGATTAAGCTCGACCCGTACCTCAACGTCGATCCGGGGACGATGTCGCCGTTCCAGCACGGCGAGGTGTTCGTCACCGACGACGGGGCCGAGACCGACCTCGACCTCGGCCACTACGAGCGCTTCATCACGACGCGGATGAAGCGCACGAACAACTTTACGACCGGGCAGATCTACAAGAGCGTGCTCGAGAAGGAGCGGCGCGGCGACTACCTCGGCAAGACCGTGCAGGTGATCCCGCACGTCACGAACGAGATCCAGGACTTCATCCGCCGCGGCGCCCGTCCTGATCCCGGAGCCGAGGTCGACGTCGCCATCGTCGAGATCGGTGGCACGGTCGGGGACATCGAGTCGCTGCCCTTCCTCGAGGCCGTGCGCCAGATGAGCCTGAAGATGGGCCCGGGCAGCTGCGCCTTCCTGCACCTGACGCTGGTGCCGTGGATCCCGGCTGCCGGCGAGCTGAAGACCAAGCCGACGCAGCACAGCGTCCAGAAGCTGCGCGAGATCGGCATCATGCCGGACGCCCTGCTCTGCCGCGCCGACCGGCCGATCCCGGACGAGGAGCGGGCCAAGATCTCGCTCTTCGCCAACGTGCACGAGTTCGGCGTCGTGTCGGTGTGGGACGTCGATTCGATCTACAAGGTGCCGCGGATGCTGCACGCGCAGGGCCTCGACGAGCTCGTCTGCGCCAAGCTGCAGCTGCACAGCAAGCCGGCGAACCTGTCGCGCTGGGACAAGCTGGTCGACGAGGTCGAGCACCCGAAGACCGAGGTCACGATCGCGATGTGCGGCAAGTACGTCGACCTGTCGGACTCGTACAAGTCGCTCAACGAGGCGCTGCGCCACGCCGGCATCCACAACCACGCGCGCGTCAAGGTCGAGTACATCGATTCCGAGGACCTGACGCCGACGAGCGTCGCCAACCTCGCCCGCTTCGATGCCATCCTCGTCCCCGGCGGCTTCGGCAAGCGCGGCGTGGAAGGCAAGATCCTGGCGGCGCAGTACGCGCGCGAGAAGAAGATCCCCTACCTCGGCATCTGCCTCGGCATGCAGGTGGCGACGATCGAGTTCGCCCGCCACAAGGCCGGCCTGGCAGGCGCCAACAGCACCGAGTTCGACCCGGCGACGCCGCATCCCGTGATCGCCCTCATCGACGAGTGGGAAGACCCGGACGGCAGCGTGCAGAAGCGCACCGCCGCGTCCGACCTCGGCGGCACGATGCGTCTCGGCGCGCAGAGCTCGGACGTCAAGCCAGGCACCCTGGCGCACGAGATCTACGGCAACGTGGTCGACGAGCGGCACCGGCACCGCTACGAAGCGAACGAGAACTACCTCGAGCAGCTCACCCAGGCCGGGCTCGTCATCTCGGCCATCACCCAGCGCGAGCGTCTCACCGAGATCGTCGAGCTGCCGCAGAGCGTGCACCCGTGGTTCGTGGGCGTTCAGTTCCATCCGGAGTTCAAGTCGACGCCCTGGGCGGGCCACCCCTTGTTCAAGTCGTTCATCCGCGCCGCTCTGACGCACCAGGCCGAGCGCGCGGAGAAGGTCGCGGCATGAAGCTGTGCGGCTTCGAGGTCGGCCTCGAGCATCCCCTCTTCCTCATCGCCGGGCCCTGCGTCGTCGAGTCCGAGCAGCTGCAGCTCGAGGTCGCCGGAAGACTGAAGGAGATCACGTCGGCGCTCGGCGTGCCCTTCATCTTCAAGTCGAGCTACGACAAGGCCAACCGCTCGAGCGGCACCTCGTTCCGCGGCCCCGGCATCGCCGCCGGGCTCGAGATCCTCGCCAAGGTCAAGCGCGAGCTGGCGGTGCCGCTGATCACCGACGTGCACTCCGAGGCCGACATCCCCCAGGCGGCTGCGGTCGTCGACGTGCTGCAGACCCCGGCCTTCCTCTGCCGGCAGACGGACTTCATCCACGCCGTCGCGCAGAGCGGTCTGCCGGTCAACATCAAGAAGGGCCAGTTCCTCGCCCCGCACGACATGAAGAACGTGCTCGACAAGGCGCGCGCCGCGGCGCGCGACAAGGGCCTGTCGGAAGACCGCTTCATGGCCTGCGAGCGGGGCGCGAGCTTCGGCTACAACAACCTCGTCTCCGACATGCGCAGCCTTGCCATCATGCGCGAGACGCGCGCGCCGGTCGTCTTCGACGCCACCCACTCGGTGCAGCTCCCCGGCGGCCAGGGCACGTCCTCGGGCGGACAGCGCGAGTTCGTGCCGGTGCTGGCCCGGGCGGCGGTGGCGGTGGGCGTCGCCGGCCTCTTCATGGAGACGCATCCCGACCCCGCGAAGGCTTTGTCCGACGGGCCGAACGCCGTGCCGCTGAAGCACATGAAGGCGCTGCTGGAGCAGCTCGTTGAGCTCGATCGCGCCGTCAAGTCGCGCCCCTTCCTGGAGAGCGACTTCGCGTGCTGACCGACGACGGCCTGCCTCGCCGATGAGCGCCTACATCATTGCCGACGTGACCGTGACCGATCCGGCGCGGATGGCGGCCTACCGCGAGTGGAGCACGAAGGCGATGCGCGAGCATGGCGCCGAGGTGCTGGTCCGCGGCGGCGAGTTCGAGGTGCTCGAGGGCGACTGGACGCCCAGCCGGCTGGTCGTCCTGCGCTTCCCCGACCGGGCCGCGGCCAAGGCCTTCTACGCCAGCGACACCTACACCCACGCGCGAACGCTGCGCGAGAACGCCGGCGTGATGCGCATGGTCGTCGTCGACGGGATCTGATTCTTCGTCTCTCAAGGAACCTCATGAGCGCCATCGTCGACATCGTCGGCCGGGAAATTCTGGACAGCCGCGGCAACCCCACGGTCGAGTGCGACGTCCTGCTGGAATCGGGGACGATGGGCCGTGCCGCCGTGCCCTCGGGCGCGTCGACGGGCTCGCGCGAGGCGATCGAGCTGCGCGACGGCGACGCCGCCCGCTACCTCGGCAAAGGCGTGCTGCGCGCCGTCGAGCACATCAACACCGAGATCAGCGAGGCCGTGCTCGGCCTCGACTCCAGCGAGCAGGCCTTCCTCGACCGGACCCTGATCGACCTCGACGGCAGCGAGAACAAGAGCCGGCTCGGCGCCAACGCGACCCTCGCCGTCAGCATGGCCGTGGCCCGCGCCGCCGCCGAGGAGAGCGGCCTGCCGCTCTACCGCTACTTCGGCGGCTCGGGCGCGATGCAGATGCCGGTGCCGATGATGAACGTCGTCAACGGCGGCGCGCACGCCAACAACAACCTCGACCTCCAGGAGTTCATGATCATCCCGGTCGGGGCGCCGAGCTTTCGCGAAGCGCTGCGCTACGGCGCCGAGGTCTTCCATGCCCTCAAGAAGATCATCGACGGACGCGGCATGAGCACGGCCGTCGGTGACGAAGGCGGCTTCGCGCCGAGTGTCGCCAGCCATGAGGCGGCGATCGAGATGATCCTCGAGGCCATCGAAAAGGCAGGCTACGTCGCCGGGGCGCAGATCGCCCTCGGCCTCGACTGCGCGGCCAGCGAGTTCTACAAGGAAGGGCAGTACCGGCTCGATGGCCAGAGCCTGACGCTGGGCGCGTCCGAGTGGGTCGACACCCTGGCCTCGTGGTGCGAGAAGTACCCGATCATCTCGATCGAGGACGGCATGGCGGAGTCGGACTGGGACGGCTGGAAGATGCTCAACGACCGGCTCGGCGCGCGCGTCCAGCTGGTGGGCGACGATCTCTTCGTCACCAACACGAAGATCCTGAAGGACGGCATCCAGAAGAAGGTCGCCAACTCGATCCTGATCAAGATCAACCAGATCGGGACGCTGACGGAGACCTTCGCCGCCATCGAGATGGCCAAGCGCGCCGGCTGGACGTCGGTGATCAGCCACCGCTCGGGCGAGACCGAGGACGCGACGATCGCCGACATCGCCGTCGGCACCAACGCCGGGCAGATCAAGACCGGCTCGCTGAGCCGCTCCGATCGGGTCGCCAAGTACAACCAGCTGCTGCGCATCGAGGAAGACCTGGGCGACGTCGCCGCCTACCCGGGTCGCGCCGCCTTCAACCAGCTCGCCTGACCGGCCGGGGAACAACGACGTGCGCTGGATCACCCTCGGCCTCGCCGCCCTGCTCGTGCTGGTGCAGGCCGAGCTCTGGTTCGGCAAGGGCGGCGTGCCGCGCATGGTCGAGCTGAGCGGAAAGCTCGAGGCGCAGAAGCTCCGCAACGAGGCGGCGCGGCGCCGCAACGAGCAGCTCTCCGCCGAGGTGAACGACCTCAAGGAAGGTCTCGAGATGGTCGAGGAGAAGGCGCGCCTCGAGCTCGGCATGATCAAGCCCGACGAGATCTTCGTGCAGCTGTCGCCCTCGCGGCGTTGAATGCCCTGATCGAGGCCGCCGGGCCGCTCTTCGCGGTCGCATTCGCCTTTCGCGGCGCGGAGGCGACCTGGCTCGAGCTGATCGCCGTCGCCCTGGCCATCGCCATGGTGCTGCTCAACATCCGCGTCAACCCGCTGGCGTGGCCGCTGGCGATCGCCAGCTCGCTGCTCTATTTCCTGCTGTTCTGGAGGAGCCGCCTCTATGGCGAGGCGAGCCTGCAGATCCTGTTCGTGGCGGTCGCGGGCTGGGGCTGGTGGCAGTGGCTGCGCGGCACGGACCCGACCGGCAGGCCGCTCGTCGTCCGCAGCCTCGACCGGCAGGGTCGAATCGTCGCGCTCACGGTCATGGCGCTGGGCTGGCCGGCGATCGGGCTCTTCCTCGATCGCTTCACCGACACCGAAGTGCCCTGGTGGGACGCCTTCCCGACCGCGGGAAGCATCGTCGGCCAGTGGCTGCTCGGCCGCAAGTACGTCGAGAACTGGCCGACGTGGATCGTCGTCAACGTCGTCGCGGCCACGCTCTTCGCGTACAAGGGGCTGTGGCTGACGACGGTGCTCTACGCGCTGTTCGTGATCCTCTCGGTGGCCGGCTGGCGCGCCTGGCACCGGCTTGCACGCGTGAATGCGGCAGCGGTGACGAGCCGATGACGCGCGCCTTCGTCGTCGCGCTGCTCGGCGCCGAGAGCACCGGCAAGACGACCCTCGCGCGCGACCTGGGCACGGCGCTCGGTGCGCGCGGCGAGAACGTGATCGTCGTCGCCGAGTACCTGCGCGAGTTCTGCGACGCGCGAGGCCGTACCCCGCGCCGCGACGAGCAGCGTGCGATCGCCGCCGAGCAGAGCCGCCGCATCGAAGCCGCCGCCGCGCAGGCGCAGGTCGTCGTCGCCGACACGACCGCCCTGATGATCGCCGTCTACAGCGAGATCGTGTTCGGCGACCGGAGCCTGTTCGCCGACGCGGAGCAGGCGCACCGGCGCTGCGACCTGACGCTGCTCACCGCGCTCGACCTTGCCTGGATGGCCGACGGGCTGCAGCGCGACGGGCCGCACGTCCGCACGCCGGTCGACGAACGGGTGCAGGCCGCGCTCCGTGATGCCGGACTTGCGTTCACCCGCATCGCGGGCGTCGGCAGCGCCCGCCTCGAGAACGCCCTGCGGGCCGTCGACGAGCGGCGGCGACGCCCGAGCTGATCGGCACGCGCGCCCGGGCCCGCCGTCAGGCGGCGCCGCCCAGGCGCACCGCGACGACGATGAAGATGCCGAGCACCAGGTTCAGCATCACCTCCCAGCGGATCGCGCCTGCCGCGGCGGCGCCGGCCGGCCACGTTTGTGCCGCCACGGCGGCCTCGAGGCGCCGGAACAGCACCCAGCGGATGTGCACGAACACGGCGACCATGACGATGAAGAGCGCGATCATCGTGTACCAGTCGAGCGGCATGTTGAAGAGCAGGTTCGCGCGCCGCGACGCCGCCCAGGCCATCGCGATCATCGCGGCGCCCGATGCGAGGATGACGATGATGGCGCCGATCACGACGGCGAAGAAGCGGCGCATCGTCGCGTGCAGCAACGCCAGGCGAAGGGGCGGCTCGAGCATCGACGCGGCCGGGCGCAGGCAGTGGATCATGAAGAACATGCCACCGACCCAGACGATGATCGCGAGCAGATGAACGGCCTTCAGGGAGGCATACAGCACGGCAAGGCTCCAGTCGGCGCGGCGGAATGCTCGCATTCTGCGTGCAGCGGCCGCGACGAAATTGCGATCGCCAACAAAGCAAGGTATCGTCGTTCGACCCTGGGGAAGGCAGCGGGAGGCCGAACGAATGACGAAGCTCTGCTCGGTGTGCAGTACCGAAAACAGGGACGAGGCCCAGTTCTGTCGCGCCTGCGGCACGGCGTTTCCGCCGGTCGAGGCGAGCGGCTCCGAAGACGATTCGCTGACCGCGGGCGTCACGTGCGATGAATGCGGATTCCAGAACAAGCCCGGCATCCGCTATTGCGCGAACTGCGGCGTGAGCCTCCTGGGCACGGTCATCGTGCCGCGGTCGCGTGCAAGCCCGGCCGCAGCACCGTCACCCGATCCCTACGCCGGCCTCAGCCCGCCCCCGATCTCGTATCCCTCGTTCGCGCCGGTGCCGCCCTATCCGTCGCAGCCGGTCTTCCAGTCGACCGACGCAGCCGACTACACGCCCCCGGCGCAAGCCGACGATCCGTTGCCGGCGATGGACGACGGCGACGCCGCGCAGCAGCGCGAACTCGAGCAGGCGGGGGCACGCGACAGCGCTGCTCGCCAAGCGTCGACCCGGAGCCGCGCACCCATGGCCATCGCTGCGGTGGCGCTCCTGCTCGTCGTCGCAGGTGCGGCCGCGTGGTGGGCGATGGGAAGCGGGAGTCGTGCCCCGGCCACGGCGAGCGCTGCATCGGCGCCTGCGGTCGCCGCGCCGGCTGCCGTCGCGCCCACTCCCACGCCCGCACCTGCGCCCATTCCTGTCGAGCCCGCCGCGGTGGCTGCCCCGGCGCCGGCCGTGCAGGCCTCGGCGCCGGCAACGGCAGCGGTCGCTCCGGCGCCGTCCGCGCTGCCGCCCGCTGCCGCTGCGCCCTTGCCCCAGATCGGCGATCCGCCCGATGCAGAAGCGGAGGCGAAGCGTCTCGCCGCCGAGAAGCTGCGCCGCGACAAGGCAGCGCGCGACAAGGCCGATCGCGAAGCGAAGGCCAAGCTCGCGCTCGAGCAGCGCGACCGTGAAGCGGCGACCGCCCGGGCCGAGCAGGAAGCGCAGGCGCGCAGGCGGGCCGAGGAGGCAGCACGCGCGCGTCCGGCCGTCGCCGCTGCACCGGTGCCGCCGCCGGCGGCGCCGGTGCCGGTGCAGGCTCGTGGCGTGCGCGAGATCTGCGCCGGTCGCGGCACCATCGCCGAAGCGATCTGCCACTCGCGCGAGTGCGGCTCTCCTCAGCATGCCAACGAGCCGCTGTGCCGCCAGGTCCGTGAGGCGGAGGACCGCCGCCGCAACTACGTGAACTGACCCCGCCTTTTCAACCCGAAGCGGCACGAGCGGCCCGCGAGCCGAAGAGGAGAAGTCCATGGCCATCGAAACGGCCCCTGCGGCCCTGCCCGGCGGGTTGTCGGCGCACGCGTTCTCGAGCCTGTTCCAGGCGGTCGGCGGCTTGCGCAACCGGCGCGCGATCGTGGCGCTCCTCGGCTGCCTGTTCGCCGGCGCGATCGTCCTGTCCTTGCTCGACATGGTTTCGACGAGCGTCGGCTTCCTGGCCGGCGTGCTCGCGACGCTGATCCTGGTGCTCGCCGTCGGCACCGGCGTCAACGCCGCGGGCCTGCTGCAGATGGACCGGGCCCGCGGCATCTCGCCGCGCAGCACGGCCGACGCGCTCGTCTTCGGCCTGCTGTGCATCCCGAAGCTGCTCGCCCTGGGCCTGATCTTCTTCGCCGCGGTGCTCGCCGTCTTCCTGGCGATCGCGATCCTGCTCCTGATCTGCAAGGTGCCCGTGCTCGGGCCGATGCTGTTCGTCGTCGTGTTTCCGCTGTCGGTGGTGGCCGCCGGGGTGACGATCTTCGCTGCCTTCCTCTGCACCCTTCTCGCCGCGCCCGCGGTCTGGCAAGGCGCGAGCATCACGCGAGCCCTGGCGCACACGCTCGCCATCGCGCGCACGCGCCTCGTCGATGCGGTGCTGCTGCTGGCGGTGCTCGGCTTCATCGCGATGGCGGTGGCCTTCATCGTCTTCGGCGTGCTTGCCGCAGGCTTGCTGCCGACGCTCGGCATGTCGTGGAGCATCCTCGGCTTCGGCCCGGGAAGCGTGAATCCGATGGCCGGACTGATGCAGGGCGGCGCTGGTGGCCATGCCATCGCGGGGACGATCGGCGGCGGCTTGCTGTGGGCGGTGTCCGCATCGCTGGTCGGCCAGGTCTACCTGCTCGGCCTCTGCCTGGTCTACCTCCGCGTCACCGAGGGCCTCGACGTCGGCGCCACCGAAGCCGCGCTGCGCGGCGGGCTCGAGGAAGCGCGGCGGCGGAGCGCCGAGCTCGGCGAGCGCGCGCGCAGCATGGCCCAGCGCGACGCGTCGCCGGCGTCCGCTGCGGAGTCGGCCCCCGGCTCGGGAGCGGCGGCGGCGAGCGGGGCGACGGCGTTCGTGGCGCCCGCGGCCCAGCCGGCCGCCGCTCCTTACCCACCGCCGGCGCCGTATCCACCGCCGGCGCCGTACGAGCCCGCGTATCCCTCACCCGGCGACATGACGACCGCACCCGCGGCGTGGACGCCGCCGCCGCCGGCTGCCGGCGACACGCCCGACATCGCGCTGCCGCTCGACGTCGATCCGGTGCCGGCGCCTCGTCCCGCCTACGCTTCGCCGCCCGCCTGGATGCCGCCGCCGGTGCCGCCGCCGGTCGCGAGCGAGCCGTCGCCGCCGCCGCCGCCGATGACCGCCTGTCCGCAATGCCTGTCCGCCGTCACCGACGACGACGTGTTCTGCGGCGTCTGCGGCTTCCGCCTCAAGTAGTCGGAAGGAGCGAGGCGTGCCGCGAGCGCCGACGCGCTAGTTGAGCGCGGCCGAGCCCGGCGCCTGCTGGGCCGGCGGCGTGAACAGCTCGCCCACGTCGACGGGATCGAAGCGGTACTTGGCGCCGCAGAAGTCGCAGCCGACCTCCACGCCGCCCTGCTCGCGCAGGATGTCGTCGACCTCGGCCCGACCCAGGCTCTGCAGCATGTTGCCGACCTTGCCGCGCGAGCAGCTGCAGGCGAAGCGCGGCGCGTGCTCGCCGACGAGGGCCGGAAAGCGCAGCACCTTCTCTTCGTGGAACAGGCGCCTCAGCACGGTGTCGGTGTCCAGCCCGAGCAGTTCCTCGCGACGCAGCGTCGCCGCCAGGTGGGCGACGCGATTGAAGTCCTCGTCACGGCCGATCACGCTCTCGTCGCCCGCCCGCCCGCGCCCCGGGAGTCTCTGCAGCAGCAGACCGGCCGCGACGTGCTCGTCGGCGGCGAGGACGAGGCGCGTGTCGAGCTGCTCCGACTGCAGCATGTAGTGCTCGAGCACCGGCGCGATGGCCTGCAGCGGCGCGCCGGCATCGTCGTGCAGCGGCACCACGCCCTGGTAGGCCTGCTGCCCGGGCAGCTTGTCGGCGCGGTCGAGCGTGATCGCGCATCGGCCGCGGCCATGCACGTTCAGCATCGCCTGCAGGCCGGCGTCGGCCGGCACCTGCCCCGCCACCTTGGCAGTGACCCGGAAGGCCAGGTTCGAGGCGATCTTGGCGACGGCGAGCTGCACCGGGCCGTCGCCGAACACCTGCAGCACGAGCGCCCCGTTGAACTTGATGTTGGCGTGCATGAGGACGCCCGCCGCGGCCATCTCGCCGAGCACGCGCTGCACCGGCTGGGGCAGCGCGGCATCGGCGCGCCGGGCCAGGACCTCCTGCCAGCTGTCGGTGAGCCGGACCAGGATGCCGCGGACCGGCAGCCCATCGAAAAGGAATCGGTGCAGTTCGCTCACGGCGTCGACGCATGCTCGGGTGGATCGGGGCGCGGATTATGGGTGCGCCTCCCTCGGCTCCGCAGCGGCGGGTCTTGCCAGCGACAATCCGGCGATGGACGACTCCACCTTTCGCGCCGCCTGCGCCGCGCTCGTCGACGCTCGCCGCAGCGCCCGCAGCATCGATGCCTACCCTGCCGCGTGGCAGCCCACCGACCTTGCCGAGGGCTATCGCCTGCAGCAGGCCGTGGCCGACGCGCTCGGCACGGTCGGCGGCTGGAAGGTCGGCGCCGTGACGCCGGAGCAGCGTCGCGCCCAGGGCATCGATCGTCCGATCGGCGGTCCGCTGCTCGGACCGTGGCTGCGCGACGCGACCGTCGCCCCGGCCGTCTTTCGCGTGGCGGAGTTCATCGTGCCGAAGCTCGAATGCGAGCTGGCCTTCGAGCTGGCCCGCGACCTGCCCGCGCGGCCGGAGCGGCCCTACACGCGCGACGAGATCCAAGCCGCCGTGAAGTGCCTGCGGATCGGCATCGAGATCGTCGACTCGCGGCTGCCGCCGGGCACCGGCACGCTCGCCGAGCTCGCCGACGCATGCAACAACGGCGCCTACGTCGCGGGCCGCGCCGTGGCGGACTGGACCGCCCTCGACCTCGGCAGGATCGGCATCGTGCTGACACGATCGCAGCAGGGCGAGTCGACGGAGGTGGCGGTCGGCAGCGGCGCGGCGATCCTCGACGGCGATCCCTTCGGCGCGGTCGTGATGCTGGCCAATGCACCGCCCGCCGGCCGAGGCGGCCTGCGTGCCGGGGAAATCATCACGACCGGCAGCTGCACGGGCGCGCCGCCGCTCCCCGGTGCGGGCTCCTACCGCGCCGAGTTCGAGGGCCTCGGCAGCGTCGAGGTGCGCTTCACGGCGGACAGGTCCGCTTAGCGCGCGCCCGGACACGGCGCCACGCTGGCCACGCGCCGACACGCCGATGAACCTCCGCCGCGCCGCGCTCGGGGCTCTGCGTGAACGCGATCCGGCGACGAAAGTCGCCCAAGCACACGCGCTCGGCGAGGCGTCGCGAGCTGCGCCGGTCGACACGATCGAGCGCATCGACGAGCCGCAAGGCGTGCCGGGCCGGCCCGAGCGGCCGCGCCTTCGCCCTGCCCGCGAGGTGCCCGCGCGCTCGCCGTTCACCGACGAAGGCCGTGCCGCCCTGCTGCACGCGATCTCGCACATCGAGTTCAACGCCATCAACCTGGCGCTTGACGCGGTGTGGCGTTTCGCGGCCCTGCCCGACGCCTTCTACCGCGACTGGCTGCAGGTCGCCGCCGAGGAGGCGCTGCACTTCGAGCTGCTGCGCGAGCACCTGCAGACCCTCGGCCGCGACTACGGCGACTTCGACGCGCACGACGGCCTCTGGATGATGGCCGAGCGCACCTCGGCCGACGTCGTCGCCCGCATGGCGCTGGTGCCGCGCACGCTCGAGGCGCGCGGCCTTGACGCGACGCCGCCGCTGCAGGCCAAGCTCCGCAAGGCCGGGGACGAGCGCGCCGCCGCGATCCTCGGCGTCATCCTCCGCGACGAAGTCGGCCGCGTCGCGATCGGCAACCACTGGTATCGCTGGCTGTGCGAGCGCGACGGGCACGATCCGGAGTCGCTCTATCCCGCGCTCGCCCTTCGCTACGACGCGCCGCGCCTGCGCGCCCCCTTCAACCTCGGCGCCCGGCGTGCGGCGGGCTTCAGCGAACGCGAGCTCGCGGCCCTGGACGCCGCGTCCTCATAGCGCGTGTCGTGCCGGCCTGCCGGTCAGGGCACGAGCTTGCCGAGCGCCAGCCGCAGGCGACGGTCGCAGCGCGTGGCGAGGCTCTCGTCGTGGGTGACGAGAACGAAGGCCATGTTCCGGTCGCGGGCCAGCTGCAGCATCAGCGCGAACACGGCGTCGGCCGTGCCGCGGTCGAGATTGCCGGTCGGCTCGTCGGCGAGCACGCAGTCCGGGCCGCCGGCGAGCGAGCGAGCGATGGCCACCCGCTGGCGCTCGCCGCCCGAGAGCTGCGACGGCCGGTGCATGAGGCGCTCGCCGAGCCCCACCTGGCGCAGCGCCTCGGCGGCGCGCTCGCGACCCTCGTGGATCGACAGCCGGCGGATGCGCAGCGGCATGGCGACGTTGTCGAGCGCCGTGAACTCCGGCAGCAGGTGATGGAACTGGTAGACGAAGCCGAGATGGCGATTGCGCCACTGGCCCTGCTCGGCCGGGCCGAGCGTCGTGAAGTCGCGGCCGCAGAGAAAGACCTTGCCGGCGGTCGGCGCCTCGAGGCCGCCGAGCAGGTGCAGCAGCGTGCTCTTGCCCGAGCCCGACGCGCCGACGATGGCCAGCGCCTCGCCGCGGCGCACCTGCAGGTCGACGCCGCGCAGCACGTGCACGTCGAGGCGCGACGAGCCGCTGCCTTCGAGGAAGCGCTTGTGCAGGCCGTGCGCGACGATGACCTCGTCGCCGCTGCTGCGCCCCGGGCGGACCGCGGCGGCGTCCGCCAGCGCCGGCTCACTCATAGCGCAGTGCCTCGGCGGGCTGCATGCGGCTCGCCCGCCAGCTGGGGTAGAGCGTCGCGATGAAGGCGAGCACGAGCGAGATGACGACGATGGGGACGATGTCGGCCTGCTGCGGATCGCTCGGCATGCGGCTGATCAGGTAGACGCTGCTCGGCAGGAAGCTCACCTGCAGGATGGACTCGATCGCCGGCACGATGACGTCGATGTTGAAGGCGACGAGCAGGCCGAGCAGCACGCCGCCCAGCGTGCCGATGATCCCCGAGGCCGCGCCCTGGACCATGAAGATGCCCATCACCGAGCGCGGGCTGGCGCCGAGCGTGCGCAGGATGGCGATGTCGGCGCGCTTGTCGGTCACCGTCATCACCAGCGTGGAGACGAGGTTGAACGCGGCCACGGCGACGATCAGCGTGAGGATGATGAACATCAGGCGCTTCTCGACCTGCACCGCGGCGAACCAGTTCCGGTTGGTGCTGGTCCAGTCGCGCACCGAGAGGCGCGGACCGAGGCTCTGCGCCAGCTGCGCGCCGACGATGGGTGCGCGGTTCAGGTCCTGCAGGCGCAGCTGGATGCCCGTCGGGCCTTCGACGCGGAAGAGCCTGGCCGCGTCCTCCAGGTGGACCAGCGCCAGGCCGCTGTCGTACTCGTAGTGCCCGGCATCGAAGGTGCCGACGACGGTGAGCGTGCGCAGGCGCGGCACGATCCCGGCCGGCGTCACCTGCCCGCCCGGCATCACGATGGTCACCTTGTCGCCGTTGCCGACCGCGAGCGAGCGCGCCAGCTCGGCACCGAGGACCACGCCCCACTGGCCCGGCACGAGCTTGGCGAGCGTGGTGTCCCGAAGCTGCCGCGCCAGCTCGGTGACCGTTGCTTCCTCCGCCGGCACGATGCCGCGCACGATCACGCCCCGCATGTCGTCGCCGCGCGCGATCAGGGCCTGCGAGGCGACGAAGGGGGCGGCACCGGTCACCTCCGGATGGCGGCGCGCGCTGGCGGCCGTGGCGCGCCAGTCGGCGAGGGCACTGCCGTCGAAGTCGGTCACCTCGACGTGCGACACGACCGAGAGCATGCGGTCGCGCACTTCCTTCTGGAAGCCGTTCATGACCGACAGCACGATGATGAGGGCGGCGACGCCGAGAGCGATGCCGAGCATCGACACGCCGGAGATGAACGAGATGAAGCGGTTCCTTCGCCCGACGCGCCCGGCGCGGGTGTAGCGCCAGCCGATCTGCAATTCGTAGGGCCAGTTCATGCGGGATCGATGCTACCCGAGCGACCTTCGCGCAGCCCGCGCAGGGCGGCTCGGATAATCGCCCCATGCACCTGCTCGTCCCGTTCGCTTCCGACCTGTCGGAAGCCTGCCAGCACGTGCTGCGCGATCTCGCCCTGCCGAACCTCGAGCGGCTGCTCGGGCTCCTGACGCCCGTGGCGCGCGACGAGGGCGAGGCGACCAGCCTGTCGCCGCCGCACGAGCGGGCCCTGGCCGCGCTGCGGGGATGGCGCGGCAGCGACGGCACCCTGCCCTTCGCGGCCCACAGCGCCGCCGCGGACGGCATCGACGTCGGCGGGACGGCGTGGGCCTTGCTCACGCCGGGGCACTGGCAGCTCGGGCGCGACGACGTCGTCCTGCTCGATCCGGAGTCGATCGAGATGGAGCGCTCGGACTCCGCCGCGCTCTTCGAGAGCTTGCGTCCGCAGTTCGAGAGCGAAGGCTTTCGCACCGCGTGGGGCGATCCGCGGCGCTGGTACGCCGGACGCGACGATCTCGACGGCTTCGCGACGGCGTCGCCGGACCGGGTGATCGGCCGCGACGTCGACCGCTGGCTGCGCGACACCGGCGCCGGCCTGCCCGAAGCGCAGCGCTCGACCGGACGACTCGTGCGGAGGCTGCAGAGCGAGGCGCAGCTTCTCTTCCACGAGCATCCGGTGAACGACGCGCGCGAACAGCGCGGCCTGCTGCCGATCAACTCCTTCTGGTTCAGCGGCTGCGGCCGCCTCCAGGCGACCGACCCGCGAGCGGAACCGGACGTCGCCCTCGATCTCCGCCAGCCGCTGCTGGCCGGCGACTGGGCGCGCTGGGCCGAGGCCTGGCGGGGGCTCGACGCCGGCGCGCTGGCGACGCTGGCGGCGCGTGCCGGCGCCGGTGAGCCGGTCGCGCTCACCCTTTGCGGCGAGCGCCACGCGGCGCGCTTCGAGAGCCGCGCGCGGCCGCTCCTGGAACGCCTGCGCAGCGCCTGGCGCAAGAGCGCGGCGCACGACGTGCTGGCAGCGCTGTGAGCGATCGACCATGACCGCGACCCGCCTGGTCGATCGCGACGTGCCGCCGCGCACCGCCTGGGCGCTGGCCCAGGCGGGCGTGCATCCGCTCCTCGCTCGCCTGTACGCAGCGCGCGGCATCCGCGCCGTCGACGAGCTGGACGATGCCTTGACGCGGCTCCTGCCGCCGGCCGGGCTGCTCGGCGCCGACAACGCGGCGACGCTGCTCGCCGACGCCATCGCAGCCGGCGGCCGCATCTGCGTCGTCGCCGATTACGACTGCGACGGCGCGACCGCCTGCGCCGTCCTGCTGCGCGGCCTGGCCATGCTGGGCGCCGACCCCCGCACGCTCTCGTACGTGGTGCCCGACCGCCGCGTCCACGGCTACGGCCTGACGCCGGCGATCGTCGACCTCGCCCTGGCGCACGCGCCCGACGTGCTGGTCACGGTCGACAACGGCATCGCCAGCCTCGAGGGCGTGGCCCACGCCCAGGCGGCGGGGCTGGTCGTCGTCATCACCGACCATCACCTGCCGGCGCGGCTCGACGAGCAGGTCGTGCTGCCGCCGGCCGACGTGATCGTCAACCCGAACCAGCCCGACTGCACGTTCGCGAGCAAGCACCTGGCCGGCGTCGGCGTCGCGTTCTACCTGCTCCTCGCCTTGCGCGCCGAGCTGCGCGCGCAGGGGGCGTTCAGCGTCGCCGACCAGCCTCGCCTCGACGCCCTGCTCGACCTGGTCGCGCTCGGCACCGTTGCCGACGTCGTCCGCCTCGATCGCAACAACCGCTGCCTGGTGGCACAGGGTCTGAAGCGCATCCGCGCCGGCCGCGTCCAGCCCGGCCTGGCGGCGCTGTTCGAGGTCGCCGGACGCGATCCGCGCCAGGCGAGCGCGGCCGACTTCGGCTTCGCGATCGGGCCGCGCCTCAACGCCGCCGGGCGGCTCGCCGACATGAGGCTCGGCATCGAGTGCCTGCTCACCGACGATGCCGGCCGCGCGAGCGAGCTGGCCCGCCTGCTCGACGCCATGAACGTCGAGCGGCGCGGCCTCGAGGCCGGCATGCGCGACGAGGCGGAAGCGCAGATCGACCGCGCCGTCGCCCTCACCGGAACGCTCGATGCCGCGGTGGCGGTGTTCGACCCGGGCTTCCACGAAGGCATCGTCGGCATCATCGCGTCGCGCCTCAAGGACCGCCTGCACCGGCCGGCCTTCGTGTTCGCGCCGGGCCAGGACGGCTCGCTCAAGGGGTCGGGACGGTCGGTCGACGGCTTCCACCTGCGCGACGCGCTCGACCTCGTCAGCAAGCGCCACCCGTCGCTCCTGAAGCGCTTCGGCGGCCACTCGATGGCCGCCGGGTGCACGATCGCGGGCGACGACTTCGAGGCCTTCCGGGCCGCCTGGGTCGGCGTCGCGCAGGAGGGCCTCGGCTCCGCCGCGCCGGAGCGCACGCTCCTCAGCGACGGGCCGCTCGACCCGTCCCATTTCGACGTCGCCACGGCGCGCCTGCTCGAGTCCCAGGTCTGGGGCGCGGCCTTCGACGCGCCCGTCTTCTGCGACACCGTCGAGGTGGTGTCGCAGCGGCTCGTCGGCGAGAAGCACCTGAAGCTCACGCTGAAGGTCGGCGGCATGCTGCGCGAGGCGATCTGGTTCAGCCGCAGCGAGCCCGTCGACGCACGCGTGCGCCTCGCGTGGCGCATGGGCCTGGACGCCTACAACGGCATCGAGCGGGTGCAGATGATCGTCGTCGGCAGCGAGTAGACCGAGTCGAGCGGCGATGCCGGCACGGAGCGGCGAGGCACATGCGAGCGCCGGCGCCACTATGATGAGTCCGTCCCCGCGACCGCCATGAACGCCGACCTGCACTGCCACTCCATCGTCTCGGACGGAACGCTCGAGCCCGAAGCGCTCGCTGCACGGGCGAAGGCGAACGGCGTCGAGCTCTGGGCCCTGACCGATCACGACGAGCTCGGCGGACAGCAGCGCGCCCGCGCCGCCGCGCGCGCCGCCGGGCTGCCCTATCTCACGGGCACGGAGATCTCGGTCACCTTCGCCGACGTCACCGTGCACATCGTCGGCCTCGGCTTCGATGCCGACGACGAAGCGCTGCGCCGCGGCCTGGCGGCGACGCGGGGCGGCCGCGAGGAGCGCGCCCGCGAGATGGCGGCCGAGCTGGCCAAGGTCGGCATCCTCGGCAGCTACGAAGGGGCGCTCCGTTACGTCGGCAATCCCGATCTCATCTCGCGCACGCACTTCGCGCGCCACCTCGTCGAGAGCGGTGTCTGTGCCGACACCGGCGAGGTGTTCCGCCGCTTCCTGGTCGAGGGCAGGCCCGGCTTCGTGCCGCACCGCTGGGCGACCCTGCGCAACGCCGTGCGCTGGATCACCGAGGCCGGCGGCCTCGCCGTCATCGCCCATCCGGCGCGCTACAAGTTCACGCCCACCGAGGAGTACGCGCTCTTCACCGAGTTCAAGACGCATGGCGGCCGCGGCGTCGAGGTCGTCACCGGCAGCCACACCGCCGCCGAGGCGGAACGCTACGCCGGCGCGGCCCGCGAGTTCGACCTGCTGGCCTCGCGCGGCAGCGACTTCCACAGCCCGGACGAGAGCCGCATCGACCTCGGCGCGCTGCCGCCGCTGCCGGGCGGCCTCGCTCCGGTGTGGGAAGCGCTCGAGGACCGCATCGACCGGCCGGCCTGAGTCGGCAGGGCGCGATGCCCTAGCGGCAGCAGCCGCCCTGCCGCGCGCCGACAATCCGGCGCATGGCGCAGTACTTCGAGGTCCATCCGCAGAACCCGCAGGGGCGCCTGCTGAAGCAGGCCGTGCAGATCCTCCACGCCGGCGGGATCGCCGCCGTTCCGACCGACTCGAGCTACGCCCTGGTCTGCCATCTCGACGACAAGGCGGCGGCCGAGCAGCTGCGGCGCATCCGCGGCGTCGACGATCGCCACCACCTGACCCTGCTCTGCCGCGACCTGTCGGAGCTCTCCAGCCACGCCCGCGTCGACAAACGCCAGTACCGCCTGCTCAAGGCGGGCACGCCGGGGCCCTTCACCTTCATCCTCGAGGCGACCAAGGAGGTGCCGCGTCGCGTGTCGCATTCGTCGCGGCGGACGATCGGCCTTCGCGTCCCCGATCACCCCGTGACCGGCGCCCTGCTCGAGCTGCTCGGCCAGCCACTGCTGGGCACGACCTTGATCCCGCCGGGCGAAAGCGAGCCGCTGAACGACCCCCAGCTCATCCGCGAGGGCTACGAGAAGACGATCCAGGCGATCGTCGACGCCGGCGCCTGCGCGCGTGCGCCGACGACGGTGATCGACCTGACGAGCGATCCGCCGCGCCTGCTCCGTCTCGGCCGCGGCGACCCGCGGCTGCTCGGCATCCGCGCCGAGGAAGAGACCGCTTGACGGCTCGGCTCGTCGCTACTACAGTGATATCACTCTGACATCGAACGGGTGATGCCGCCCGGGGCTGCAGAGCGGTTCGCAAGGAGCGCGCGATGAGCATTCAGTCGACCCAGGAACGGGCGGCCCCGACCGCCAACGGCTTCGTCTACCTAGGCATCGGGCTGCTGGTGCTGCTGCTCGCGATCGGGCTCGTCGTGACGCGGCCGGCCGGGCTGACGGTCGCCGTGCTGGTGCTCGGGCTGCTCGTCGGCGGCTGGTGCCTGTTCGGGCTCTACATGCTGCAGCCCAACCAGGCGGCGCTGCTCCTGCTCTTCGGCGACTACCGCGGCACCGACCGCAACGAAGGGCTGCGCTGGGCCAACCCGTTCTACACGAAGACCAAGATCTCGATCCGCGCGCACAACTTCAACAGCGAGAAGCTGAAGGTGAACGACCTGCGCGGCAACCCGATCGAGATCGCCGCGACCGTGGTCTGGCGCGTCGACGACACGGCCCGGGCCAGCTTCGACGTCGAGAACTACGACGCCTACGTGCTCACGCAGGCCGAGGCGGCGGTGCGCCACCTCGCGCTCAGCTATGCCTACGACAACCTCGAGGACGTCGGATCGACCAGCAGGACCGAGGTGACGCTGCGCTCGGGCACCGAGGAGGTCGCGCAGAAGCTGCGCGAGGAGCTGCAGGAGCGCTTCGAGCAGGCCGGCATCGTCGTCATCGACGCCAAGCTCACGCACCTCGCCTATGCGCCGGAGATCGCCGGGACCATGCTGCGCCGCCAGCAGGCCGAGGCGGTGATCGCGGCGCGCACCAAGATCGTCCAGGGGGCCGTCGGCATGGTCGAGCTGGCGCTCAACGGCCTCGCCGACCGCGGCCTGCTGCAGCTCGACGACGAGCGGCGCGCCGCCATGGTGAGCAACCTGCTGGTCGTCCTCTGCTCCGACCACGACGCGACGCCGGTCGTCAACACCGGAACGCTCTACGCCTGAGCGACCGGCGGAGTCGCCCTCATGGCGAGCCCCGACAAGAAGTCGTTCCTGCTGCGCATCGATCCGCAGCTGTGGGCCCGCATCGAGCAGCTCGCGGCGGCCGAGCTGCGCAGCGTCAACGCCCAGGTCGAGTACCTCCTGCGCGATGCTCTGGCGGCGCGGGGCGGCGCGACGTCCCGCGGCCCGCAGCGGCCGCCGGTGCGCGGCAAGCGCTGATGCCGGCGAGCACGCCAGCGTGGCCGAGATCTTCCTTTCCTATCGTCGCCAGGACAGTCTGAGCGCCACCGGCAGGCTGGCCGATGCGCTGGTCGCCCGTTTCGGTGCCGCGCGCGTCTTTCGCGACCACGACGACATCGGCGCGGGCGAGGATTTCGTCGCTGCGATCCGCCGCTCGCTCGAGGTCGCGACGGTGCTGCTGGTGGTGATCGGCCCGCGCTGGCTGACGGCCAGCGACGCCGGCGGCAGGCGCCGGCTCGACGACCCTGCCGACTTCGTCCGCCTCGAGATCGAGCTCGCCCTGCGCGCCGGCCTGCCCGTCATCCCGGTCCTCGTGGAAGGCGCAACCATGCCCGCCGCCGACATGCTGCCGGCGTCGCTGCATGCGTTCGCCCGCTGCCAGGCGGTCGAGATCTCGGAGACGCGCTGGCAGTACGACACCGAGCGCCTGATCGCCGCATTGCAGGCTCGCTTCGCCATCGAGGCGGAAGCGGCATCGCACCGGGCCTGTCGCCGAACGGCGCACCGCCGGCGCTACGCGCAGCGCGCCTGATCAGCGACGTGCTCGATCTCGTCTGGCACCCGACCCGACTGATCGATCGGCGCCAGGCCGACCGGGTGGGCGACCACGCGCGCGCCCTCGCCTTCCTGGCCGGCGCCATCCTCGCCGGCAACGCCATGCTCGTCATCGGCCTCGGCATCCCGTCCGCGGGCGAGCCCTCGCCGACGCGCGCCTGGCTGGCCGCCGCGGGCTGGCTGCTGGCCGGCGAGCTGGTGGGGCTCGTCGTCGCCGCCCTCCTGACGGCCTTGCTCGTGCTGGCGTGGCGGCTCGCCGGCGGAGGGCCGCGCTCGCGCCTCGTCGGCA
>JAESGR010000337.1_pt1 | contig 46801 bp, 37 predicted proteins | sample 9269771 | NCBI WGS metagenome assembly JAESGR01 (sample SAMN15739572, study PRJNA653492) | algae metagenome | isolation source: Chroococcus sp. CMT-3BRIN-NPC107 and co-occurring heterotrophs from well... | place: USA: Clark Mountains Wilderness, California | collected 2010-04-18 | reverse complement strand
GCCGGACCAGCGCCGCCCTCCGGGTACTACGGCCCGGGCGCCAGTGCAGCGTGGCTTAGGTTCTCCCGTCCGCAAGGGTGGGAAGGGCTGACGAGCGGCAGGTCCGGTCAAAAATCGCCGCCCGTGCCGGGGCAACCCGGACGTGGTGCAGCGAGGCCGGGATCCTCGGGTCAAGCCCGGGGATGACGGCGGAGATGCATCGCGGGGACGCCGAAAGGCTCTCCTAAAATAATGATCGAGCGTTTCGGCGTCCCACGCCCCTCGACCTATTCGGCTCTTTGAACCATCGAAACACCAGACCCCGGGCGGGGGAAGGACGGCGCGTGCCCCTTTTCCGCTCATCCCGGCGTAAGCCGGGATAGGCGACGCGCCATCGACTCCGGCGTTCGCCGGTGGGAGCGGGAAACCTGTCGGCCGAAACGAGAAAGCCCCGGCTTTTGGCCGGGGCTGGTCTCGGAATCCGGCGGGAGGCCGGATCGGGTCTCAGTAGTTGTAGGCGCGCTCGCCGTGGTCCGTGACGTCGAGGCCCTCGCGCTCCTCCTCCGTCGTGACCCGGAGGCCAACGATCACGTCCACGACCTTGAACAGGATCGCGGAGCCGATGCCGGACCAGAGCAGCGTGAAGATCACGGCCTTCAGCTGCGCCCAGACCTGCGTGCCCATGGCATAGGCGCCAGGTGCCAGGCTGCCCGGATTGGCCGTGTAATCGGCGATGCCGGTTCCGCCGAGCGCCGGCGCCACCACGATGCCGGTCCCGATCGCCCCGATGATCCCGCCCATGCAGTGGATGCCGAAGACGTCGAGCGAGTCGTCGTAGCCGAGCGCGTTCTTCACGGTCGAGCAGAAGACGTAGCAGACCGCGCCGGCGATTAGGCCGAGCACCAGCGAGCCCATCGGGCCGGCGAAGCCCGCCGCAGGCGTGACCGCAACGAGGCCGGCGATCGCGCCCGATACGAGGCCGAGCAGCGACGGCTTGCCCTTGCCACCCCACTCGATGAACAGCCACGAGAGGGCGGCCGCGCAGGTCGCCGCGAAGGTGTTGATCATCGCGAGCCCGGTGGTGCCGTTCGCCTCAAGGTTGGAGCCGGCATTGAAGCCGAACCACCCCACCCACAGGAGCGCGGCGCCGATCATGGTCATGGTCAGCGAGTGCGGGGCGAGGAGGTCGCGGCCGTAGCCGACGCGCTTCCCGATCAGGATCGCCCCGACGAGGCCCGCGATCCCCGCATTGATATGCACGACGGTCCCGCCCGCGAAATCGAGCGCGCCCCACGAGAAGATCATGCCGGCATCGGCCGTGACCTCGTCGAGCTTCGCCTGTGCGGCGGTCTTGGCTGCGCCATCGGCGGCAGCGGCAACGGCCTTGGCGGCATCACCCAGCGCGTCCGGGCCGGCCCAGTACCAGACCATGTGCGCCATCGGGAAATAGATGATCGTGAGCCAGAGGACCACGAACAGGATCAGCGCCGAGAACTTCATGCGCTCGGCGAAGGCGCCGACGATCAGGGCCGGCGTGATCATCGCGAACGTCATCTGGAAGCAGATATAGACGTATTCGGGGATGACGACGCCGTTGGAGAAGGTCGCCGCGGTCGTCTCCGCCGTAACGCCCATCAGGAAGGCCTTGGACAGCCCGCCCACATAGGCGTTGAGGCCGCCGCCGGACGTGAAGGCGAGGGAGTAGCCGTAGACCATCCAGATCACGCCCGCGAGGCAGACGATGGTGAAGATCTGGGTGAGGATGGACAGCATGTTCTTGGTGCGGACGAGCCCGCCATAGAACAGCGCAAGGCCCGGCACCGACATCATCAGGACGAGCAGCGACGAGACCAGCATCCAGGCGGTATCGCCCTTGTTGGCGACGGGGGCGGCTGCGGCTGCCTGCGGAGCAGGCGTCTGCGCCAGGGTGGGGTCGGCGAGGAGACAGAGGGCGGCACCAGCCCCCAGAAGGGCCGCGAGCCTGAGTCGGGACATCATCAAGGATTCTCCGGGACGGTCGGAACGGGAGGTCGGGTCAGAGCGCGTCATTGTCGGTCTCGCCCGTGCGGATGCGGACCGCGTGCTCGATGGGCATGACGAAGATCTTGCCGTCGCCGATCTGACCGGTGCGGGCCGCGCTCGCGATCGCCTCGATCGCCTGGGGCACGAACTCGGACGCGACCGCGACCTCGATCTTCAGCTTCGGCAGGAAGCTCACGGCGTATTCGGCGCCGCGGTAGATCTCCGTATGTCCCTTCTGACGCCCGTAGCCCTTCACCTCGGTGACGGTGAGACCGTGTACCCCGATGGCCGTGAGGGCGTCGCGAACCTCCTCAAGCTTGAAGGGCTTGATGATCGCCACAACGATTTTCATGGGAGTTTGCCCCGGTTGCTCGGCTTGCCGCCGAAACGTGAACAGCTCGCCGGACATGCGCGTCCCGGGAGACAAGGGGCTTGAAACAAGGGTCGTGCCAGTTCCGCCTAACAAGTGACTACTTGCGGGCGGCAGGCGCACCTTGAGGCAGATGCCTACGGATTGGGCAGATCAGCCGCGCGATCTGCGCTGCCGGATCAGTCCCTCCTGAGCGACGGAGGCCACGAGCCGACCTCCTCGATCGAAGACAAGCCCGCGCGAAAAGCCGCGCGAGCCGGAGGCGCTCGGGCTGTCCTGGGCGTAGAGAAGCCACTCGTCGGCCCGGAATGGCCGGTGGAACCAAAGGGCATGGTCGAGGCTCGCCGCCTGGATGTTCTCCTGCACGACACTCTGACCATGCGGCACGAGCGAGGTGTCGAGCAGCGTGAAGTCCGACGCATAGGCAAGCACGCAGCGGTGGATCGCCGGATCGTCGGGCAGAGGTCCGGTGGTCTTGATCCAGACCCGGAACTGGCCCTCATGCGGGCTGGCCTGCGCGGTGCGCTGGTGATCGACGGGCCGGAGCTCGATCGGGCGCTCCTTCTCGAAATAGGCCCGGATCTGCGGGGACATGGACGGGATCGCCCCCGCCCGGATCTCGGCCTCGCCGGGCAGCTCCTCGGGCGGGGGCACGTCGGGCATGGTGGCGCCGTGCTCGAATCCCTCTTCCTCCAGTTGAAACGAGGCGGTGAGCGCGAAGATCGGCCGCCCGTGCTGGATCGCCACGACCCGCCGGGTAGTGAAGCTGCGCCCGTCCCGGATGCGGTCGACCTCGTAGATGATGGGGACCTTAGGATCGCCGCCGAGCAGGAAATAGGCGTGTAGCGAATGCGGCTGCCGGTCTTCGACGGTGCGGCAGGCCGCGACGAGTGCCTGGCCGATCACCTGCCCGCCGAAGACGCGCTGCCAGCGATCCTGCGGCGACCGACCCCGAAAAAGGTTCTCCTCCAGCTTCTCCAGCTCGATGATCTCCAGGAGCTCGGCGACGGCGCGGGACATGTCTCAGCTGCTCCGAGGCCCAGGGAACGATGCGCCGGAGTGGCGCGACCGGCGAAGCTGGTCAAGCTTGACGCCGAGGGACGGCGTTGCGAGGACGGAGCCATGCCGCCCCGCGACCCGCTTCCGCGCCCGCCGGCCTGGCGCATCCTCATCGCCGGAGGCGGCCCGCTCGGGTTGACGCTCGCACTTGCGCTGACCCGCGGCCTCGGACCGGCCGTGAGCGTCGCGGTGCTCGATCCCGCCTTCCGTCTGAAGCGCAGCGATCCCCGCGGTTATTCGCTCTCGCCGGGCACGGTCGCCATGTACGAGGCGCTCGGGCTCTGGCCCGAACTCGCTGCCAGGGCGGAGCCGATCCGCGGCATGACCATCACGGACAGCCGCATCGAGGATGCAGTCCGGCCCGTGTACCTTCGGTTCGGCGACGGCGATGAGCCGCTGGCGCAGCTGATCGAGGCCGACCGGCTCGAGCAGGTCTTGAGGGAAGCCTGCGAGGCGGCGGGCGTAGAACTGTCGCCTGCCCGAGTCACCGGCTTCGAGGTTGGGCCGAATGCTGTGACGGTCGCGACCGAGGGAGCCGGCGAGCTCCGCGCCTCGCTTCTCGTCGCCTGCGACGGCTCCCGCTCCCGGCTCCGTGACCTCGCCGGCATCGGCTGGATGGGTCGCGCCTACCGGCAGTCCGGCATCGTGGCGACGGTCACGCACGAGCAGCCACATGCCGGTGTGGCGGTCCAGCATTTCCTGCCGGCCGGGCCCTTCGCCATTCTGCCGCTGGTGGGCACGGCGGATCATCCGAACCGCTCCTCCATCGTCTGGACGGAAGAGGAGCGCCGGGCCTCTGCCTTGATGCGGCTCGGCCGCGAGGACGCTATCCGCGAGCTTGAGACGCGGTTCGGGCCGGAGCTCGGGAGGGTCGAGCTTCTGACCGACCTTTTCACCTTCCCGCTCTCGGTCGGTCTCGCCCGCTCCTACATCGCCCCGCGGCTTGCGCTGATCGGCGACGCTGCGCATCAGGTTCATCCGCTGGCCGGGCAGGGACTGAATCTCGGACTGGGCGATGTGGCGGCGCTTGCGGAGAGGATCGCGGATGCCGTCCGGCTCGGCCTCGATCTGGGCGGTGATCCGGTCTTGGAAGCCTATCAGCGCGACCGCCGCATCGATGCCGTGGTGCTGGCCGGCGCGACGGACGCTCTCAATCGGCTCTTCTCGAATGACAGGCTGCCCGCCCGGGTGCTTCGCGACATCGGGCTCGGCATAGTCGACCGCGGGCCCGGCCTGAAGCGCTTCTTCACCGCCCAGGCCGCCGGCACCGGTTCCCGTGCGCCACGGCTGCTGCGTGGCGAGGCGCTCTAAAGGAACGAGCGTCCCGCACCAGCCCAGTCGATCCCGAGATGGGCGGCCAGGCTTGCGCCGATATCGGCGAGGGTTGGTCTGACCCCGACAGAGCCGGGGCCTATGCTAGGCCCGAACACCAGGATCGGCACCTGCTCCCGCGTGTGATCCGTGCCCGGGAAGGTCGGGTCGTTGCCGTGATCGGCTGTGATCACGCAAAGGTCGGCAGGGCCGAGCGCGGCCCGGATCTCGGGAACGCGCGCATCGAACCGCTCCAGGGCGGCAGCATAGCCCGGGACATCGCGCCGGTGGCCGTACTCGGTGTCGAAATCGACGAGGTTGGCGAAGATCAGCCCGCCCGCCCGTAGGCCGTGGAAGGTCGTGAGCGCCGCATCGAGCCAAGCGTCGTTTCCGGCTCCCTTCACCTCGCGGCCAGTGCCACGATGGGCGAAGATGTCGCCGACCTTCCCGATCGACACGACCTCCCGGCCCGCCTCCGTCAGCGTGTCCAGGATTGTCGCGGAGGGTGGCGGGGTGGCGAAATCCTTTCGGTTTGCAGTCCGGGCGAAGCCGTCCCGCTCGCTCCCGGTAAAGGGTCGCGCGATGACCCGCCCGATGCGGTACGGGTCGCAGAGGCGGCGTGCGATGCGGCAGGTCTCATAGAGGCGCTCGAGCCCGAACGCCTCCTCGTGCGCCGCGATCTGGAAGACGCTGTCCGCCGAGGTGTAGCAGATCGGCTTTCCCGTCCGGACATGCTCGGCTCCAAGTTCCTCGACGATGGTGATGCCTGAGGCATGCCGGTCGCCGAGGGTGCCGGGCAGCCCGGCCTCCCGGACCAGCGCGTCGGTCAACTCCGGCGGGAAGGCCGGTCGGGCATCCGGAAAGTAGCCCCAATCGAAATCGACCGGCACGCCGGCGATCTCCCAATGGCCGGACGGCGTGTCCTTCCCGCGCGACGTCTCCCGGCCGACGCCCCAGAGCCCCGCCATCGTCCCGGGCGGCTCCAAGCCGGGCGGCACTCGTCCCGTCGATGCTTCGCAGGCGAGCCCGATTCCGAGCGCGGCAAGGTTCGGAAGGCGGAGGGGACCGTTTCGCAGGCCGGTCAGATCGCCGGCGTGCTTTGCGCAGCGCTCCGCAATATGGCCGAGGGTGTCGGAGCCCGCATCGCCATAGACAACGGCGTCCGGCGCGCCCCCGATCCCGACGGAATCGAGGACGATCAGCAGCGCGCGGCCGCTCACTCCCGCACCACGCCCGGTGCCGCGGCGGCTTCGAGGCCGAAGGCTGCTGCCATGAGCGCCTGCGTATACGCATTGCTGGGCCGTGCGAAGATCTGCTCGGCCGGGCCCTCCTCGACGACCCGCCCGTCCTGCATGACGAGGACGTGGTTGGCGAGTGCGCGCACCACCTTCAGGTCATGGCTGATGAACAGGTAGGCGAGCTTCCGACTCTTCTGCAGCCCGCGCAGCAGCTCGACGATCTGCGCCTGCACGGACATATCGAGGGCGGAGGTCGGCTCGTCGAGCACGACGAATTTCGGCTCGAGCGCCATGGCCCGCGCAATCGCGACGCGCTGGCGCTGGCCGCCGGAGAATTCGTGCGGGTAGCGATCCATGGAGGCCGGATCGAGCCCGACATCGTGCAGCGCCCGCGCGACCGCTTCACGCTGCGCGGCTCGCGGCATTCCCCGCTGCTGCACCGTGAGACCCTCGGCAACGATCTCCGCAACCGACATTCGCGGCGATAGCGAGCCGTACGGGTCCTGGAAGACGACCTGCATCTCCTTGCGGAGAGGCCGGAGCGCCTTTGCGGCGAGCCCGTCGATGTCGCGTCCCAACACGCGGATCGGCCCATCCGACCGGATGAGCCTGAGGAGAGCAAGGCCGAGCGTCGTCTTTCCGGAGCCGGACTCGCCGACGATCCCGACCGTCTCGCCCTCCCGCACGGTGACGGAGACGCCGTCAACCGCTTTCACGTGACCAACCGTCCGCCGCAGGAACCCGCGCCGGATCGGAAACCAGACCTTCAATGGCCCCGCTTGCACGAGGAGCGGTGCCTGAACCGGGACGGGAGCGGCACGGCCCTTCGGCTCGGCTGCGAGCAGGCGTCGCGTGTAATCGTGCTGGGGGTTGCCGAAGACCTCGGCAACCGAGCCTGATTCGACGATCCGGCCCTTGGTCATCACGCAGACCCGGTCGGCAATCTTCCGGACGATCCCGAGGTCGTGCGTGATGAAGAGCATGGCCATGCCGAGTCGCGCCTTCATCTCGGCGAGGAGCGCAAGGATCTGCGCCTGCACGGTGACGTCGAGCGCGGTGGTCGGCTCGTCCGCGATGAAAAGTTTCGGCTCGTTGGCGAGCGCCATGGCGATCATCACGCGCTGCCGCTGGCCACCCGAGAGCTGGTGCGGGTAGGCGCCGAGCCGGCTCTCCGCCTCGCGGATGCCGACGAGCTTGAGTAGATCGAGCGTGCGCGTCCGCGCCGCCCGGCCCGACAGCCCGCGATGAAGCGCCAGGATCTCGCCGACCTGCCGCTCGATCGTGTGCAACGGGTTAAGCGACGTCATGGGCTCCTGGAAGACCATGGTGATGTCGTCGCCGCGTACGCGCCGAATCTCGTCCTCGCGCATCGCGAGGAGGTCGCGCCCCTCGAACAGGATGCGCCCGGAGGGATGGTGCGCGGCCGGGTAGTTGAGGAGCTTCAGGATCGAGAGCGCGGTGACCGACTTGCCCGATCCGGATTCGCCAACGAGCGCCACCGTCTCGCCGGGCATCACGTCGAATGACACGCGATTGACCGCGAGCGTCTCGGCGCCGTTCTGGCCCGCAGCGCCGGACCGGAAGGCGACCGAGAGATCCTGGACGGAGAGAAGGGCGCGGCCAGGGCCGCTTGCTGCGTCGGGCGTCACGCGAGCGTCTTCCGCGGGTCGAAGGCGTCGCGGACGGCCTCGCCGATGAAGATCAGCAGCGAGAGGACGAAGGCGATGACGACGAAGCCGGTCAGTCCGAGCCAGGGCGCCTGCAGGTTCGCCTTGCCCTGGGCCAGGAGCTCGCCGAGGGATGGCGAGCCGGGAGGCAGGCCGAAGCCGAGATAGTCGAGCGAGGTGAGCGTCGCGATCGAGCCGTTCAGATTGAAGGGCAGGAAGGTCAGCGTCGCGACCATCGCGTTCGGCAGGAGATGCCTGAACATGATCGTGGCATTGCCGAGCCCCAGCGCCCGGGCGGCGCGGACGTATTCGAAGTTGCGCCCGCGCAGGAACTCGGCCCGGACCACGCCAACGAGCGACACCCATTCGAAGAGGAGCAGGATCCCGAGGAGGACCAGGAAGCTCGGCGTGATGATCGAGGAGATGATGATCAGGAGATAGAGCGAGGGCAGCGAGGTCCAGATCTCGATGAACCGCTGCATGATGAGATCGGTCCAGCCGCCGAAATAGCCCTGGATGGCGCCCGCTACGATGCCGATCGCGGACGCGATGGTGGCGAGGATCAGGCCGAACAGGATCGAAAGTCGGACGCCGTAGATCAGCCGGGCGACGACGTCCCGGCCCTGATCGTCCGTCCCGAGCCAGTTCTGCTCGATTGCGCGGCAGGCCTGCCCGGACGGCGGCTGCCTGCCGGCCTTCTCGGCGGCGGGCCTGCATTGCGCGTCCGACAGCATCCAGGTCGGGGCGGCTGGCGCGGGCACCGGGAGGTCGAGATTGTGGGTCGAATAGGAGAAGCGGATCGGCGGCCAGATCGCCCAGCCGTTCTCCGAGATTTCCTTGACGATAACCGGATCGCGGTAGTCCGTGACGGCCAGGAAGCCGCCGAACTTCTCCTCCGGGTAGTCGACGAAGACCGGGTAGAGCAGCTCGCCCTTGTAGCTGACCAGGATCGGGCGATCGTTGGCGATGAACTCGGCGAACAGGCTCGCGCCGAACAGGGCGAGGAAGATCCAGAGGGACCAAAAGCCGCGCCGGTTCGCCTTGAAATTCAGCCAGCGCCGGCGGTTCAGAGGCGAGAGCCGAACGTATCCTTGCCGCGGGAGCGGCGGCGCCACTGGCGAATTGGCCGGGGATGCCACCGGCACATTGTCGAGCTCAGGCGCAGACAGGGCCGCGTCGCTCACCGCCTCACGCCTCCCTGGTCTCGAAGTCGATCCGAGGATCGATCCAGACATAGGTGAGGTCGGAGATGAGGTTCACCACGAGCCCGATCAGCGAGAAGATGTAGAGGTTCGCGAATACGACCGGATAGTCGCGGTTCACGATCGACTCGAAGGAGAGGAGGCCAAGGCCGTCGAGCGAGAAAATCGTTTCGATCAGCAGCGAGCCGGCGAAGAACGACCCGATGAAAGCTCCGGGGAAGCCCGCCACGACGATCAGCATCGCGTTTCGGAAGACGTGGCCGTAGAGCACGCCTCGCTCCGAGAGGCCCTTCATGCGGGCCGTCAGCACGTATTGCTTCCGGATCTCGTCGAGAAACGAGTTCTTTGTCAGCAGAGTCGAGGTCGCGAAGGCGCCGAGCGCCATCGCGGTGATCGGCAGAGCGATGTGCCAGAGGTAATCGAGGATCTTGCCCCCGAGCGACAGCTGGCTCCAGTTCTCGCTAGTGAGCCCGCGCAGGGGAAAGATCTGCCAGAACGACCCGCCCGCGAAGAGAACGATCAGCAGGATCGCGAAGAGGAAGCCCGGGATGGCGTAGCCGACGATGACGACCGCGGAGGTCCAGACGTCGAAAGGCCGGCCGTCCTTCACGGCCTTGCGGATGCCGAGAGGGATCGAGATCGAGTAGGAGAGCAGCGTCATCCAGAGCCCGAGCGTGATCGAGACCGGCAGCTTCTCGCGGATGAGCTGCAGGACGGACACGTCGCGGAAGAAGCTCTTGCCGAAGTCGAAGCGGGCATAGTCCGCGATCATCTTCAGGAAGCGCTGATGCGGTGGCTTGTCGAAGCCGTACTGCACCTCGAGCTGCTTGATGAAACCTGGGTCGAGCCCCTGCGCTCCGCGATACCGGGAGTTGCTGGCATCCATGCCGCCCTGCGGCCCACGGGCGGCTCCGCCACCGAGGTCGCCGCCTGCTCCGGTGATGCGCCCCGTCGCGCCGATATCCGTGCCCTGGAGCTGCGCCAGGATGCGCTCGATGGGCCCGCCCGGCGCGAACTGCACGATGATGAAGGAGATCAGCATGATCCCGAGGATCGTCGGGACCATCAGAAGGATGCGTCGCGCGATATAGGCCGCCATCGCCTAGGAGTGCTCGCTCGTCACGCTCGTCCGATCCGTTTCGCCTTCTCGGGCTCGTACCACCAGGTCGCGGGCGCGCCGAGATCGTAGGCAGGCGGCTCCGGAGGGTGGCCGAAAACGTCCCAGTAGGCGACCGGGTTCGAGCCGCGGTACCACATCGGGACCCAGTAGCGGCCGGCCCGCAGGACGCGGTCGAGCGCCCGCACGGCCGCAAGGAGCGCGGGCCGCGTCTCAGCCTGGACGATCGTCTCGAGGAGGGCGTCAACGACAGGATCCGAGATTCCCGCGAGGTTTTGCGAACCCTTCGTCTTCGCGGCGAGCGAGCCGAAGATCAGCCGCAGCGCCTCTCCGGGCGTCGACGAGTTGGAGTAGCGCGCCGTGACGAGGTCGAAATCGAACTCCTCCGTCCGGCGCTGGTATTGCGCCGCGTCAACGATGCGGGAGGTCGCCTGGATGCCGAGCAGCCCGAGATTGCGGATGAAGGGTTGCGTGTGCGGCTGCAGCGTCGGCTGGAAATCCAGGAACTCGACCGCGAGCGGTTCGCCGGATGGAAGCCGCGTTGCGTTGCCCTCGCGCCGGCAGCCTGCCTCCCGCAGAAGGTCGTTTGCCCGCCTGAGCGCGGCCCGATCCTGGCCTGACCCATCGGAACGCGGCGGCAAATAGGGCTCGCCAAGAACCTCGTCAGGAACCCGGCCGCGGAACGGCTCGAGCAGCTTGAGCTCCTCGGGCGAGGGCTTCCCATCCGCCTTCAGATCGGAGTTCTCGAAATACGAGGCCGTACGCGTATAGGCGCCGTACATGACCGTTGCGTTGGTCCATTCGAAATCGAAGGCGAGCCCGATCGCCTCCCTGACGCGCGGGTCTTTGAACTTCTCGCGGCGGAGATTGAAGAACCAGCCCTGCATGCCCGACGGCGTGCGGTCCGGGATGGTCTCCCGCTTCACCTTGCCTTCGGCGACTGCAGGGAAATCGTAGCCGGTCGCCCAGGTGCGGGCCGTGAATTCCTGACGGAACGTGAAGACGCCCGCCTTGAACGCCTCGAAAGCGACCTGCCGGTCGCGGAAATACTCGTAGCGGATCTCGTCGAAATTGTTGTGGCCGACGCTCACGGGAAGCCTCTCGGCCCAATGATCCTTGACCCGCTCGAAAGCGATGAAGCGTCCGACCTCGAACTTCCCAACCTTGTACGGCCCGGAGCCGAGCGGCGGCTCGAGCGTCGCGGCCTCGAAGTCCCGGCTTGAGTAGTATGCCCTCGAGAAGATCGGCAGCCCAGCGACCGCCAGGGGCAGGTCGCGCGAGCGCCCCTGCGCAAAGTCGATGCGGACCACATCGGCGCTTTCCGCCTCTGCACCCCTCACCAGGAGCAGGTTCTGCGAGATGCGGGGATGGCCCTTGCTCTTCAGGAGGTTCAACGAAAAAGCGACGTCCTCGGCCGTGAGCTTCGACCCGTCGTTGAAGCGCGCCTCGGGGCGGAGCCGGAAGCGGTAGGTGAGGCCGTCCCCGCTCCGGCGCACCCCAGCCGCCACGAGCCCGTACATTGCGTCCGGCTCGTCGAGGCCACGGACCATGAGGCTCTGGAAGGTGAGCCCCATTCCGGCAGCGCCATCGCCGCGCAGCACGAAGATGTTCAGCGTGTTGAAGGTGTCGAAGTTCTGGTTGCCTGCCGTCGCCGAGATCTGATGCGAGAAGGCGCCGCCCTTCGGCGCGTCCGGCCGGACATAATCGAAATGACGGAAATCCGGTCCGTGCTTCAGGTCGCCGAAGATCGAGAGCCCGTGGCTCTCGGAATCCTGGGCTGTGAGACGCCCGGGCCGGATCGCTGCAGCGACGCCGAGCGCGCCGGCCCCAACCAGCAGGCCGCGTCGTCGAAGGAGCGTCGTCACCGCGAAGTGCCCGCCTTCGTGGCGAGCGCCTCGTCGTACCACCACACCGTCGGGAAGCCCGACCCGCCATATTCGGGGAGCTTCGCGGGGCGTCCGAACCTGTTCCAGCGCGCCGTTCGGGTCACGCGCGAGGACCATTGCGGCACGACGAATTCATGCGCCAGGAGCACCCGGTCCAGGGCCCGGGTCGTCGCGACGAGCTCCGGCCTGTCCTTGGCGTAGATGATCCGCTCGATCAGCGCGTCGATGCCCGGATCCTTGATGCCGGCGAGGTTGCGCGAGCCGGGCCGGGCGGCGGCGGCGGAGCCCCAGTATTCGCGCTGCTCGTTGCCCGGCGAGAGCGACTGCGCCCACAAACTCGTGGTGAGATCGAAATCGAACGACCGAAGGCGGTTCTGGTACTGGGCGGCGTCGACGATGCGCAGCTCGACCGCAATGCCGATCCGCTCGAGCGCAGCCTTGTAGGGCAGGACGAAGCGTTCCGTGTTCTGATCGAAGCCCAGGAATTCGACGCGGAACGGCTCCCCGGTCTTCTTCTCGACCAGTTGCCTGCCCTTCAGCTCGAACCCGGCCTCGCCAAGCAGCCGGACGGCCTCGCGCAAGTTGTTGCGCACGGCTTCTGGATTACCGTTCACCGGGTTCTGGTAGGGAATAGTGAAGACCGTGGCGGGCACCTTGTCCTTGACGCTCTCCAGGATCTCCTTCTCGAAGCCCTCTGGCAGGCCCGAGGAAGCGAGCTCCGTACCGAAGAAGTAGGAATCGACCCGCTGGTACAGGCCATAGAAGAGCGTGCGGTTCGTGTCCTCGAAGTCGAAGGCGAGGTTGAAGGCGCGCCTGACACGCCGATCGGAAAACCGCGGCCGGCGCAGGTTGAACACGAAAGCCTGCATGACCCCGGAGGACCGGATCGGGAATTCCTCCTTCACCACGCGGCCTTCGGCCAGGGCTGGAAATTCATATGCGGTGGCCCAGTTGCGGGCGCTGTTCTCCGTCCGGAAGTCGAGGCGATCTGCCTTGAAGGCCTCGAGCAGCACGGTCGAGTCGCGGAAATACTCGAACCGGATCTCGCGGAGATTGTGCCGGCCGACATTCACGTTCAGGTCGCGTGCCCAGTAGTTGGGCGCTAGCTCGTAGACGGCATACCGGCCTGGATCGAAGGTCTTGAGTCGATAACGGCCGGAGCCGAGCGGCGGCTCGAGCGTCGTCGATTTTGGGTCGCGCTTCTCGCTGTTCGGCCCCGTCCCGGTCCACCACGCCTTCGGCAGCACGGGCATCTGCCCGACGATCTGGGGCAGCTCACGGTTGCCCTTCTCGGAGAACGTGAAGGTGATCTCGTTAGCGCCGCTCTCCTCGGCCTTCGCGACATTATGATAGTAGAAGGCGTAGGTGGGGCGGGTCGCTTTCAGCGTCTCGAATGAGAAGATCACGTCCGCCGGCGTGATCGGGGACCCATCGTGAAATCGCGCCTCCGGCCGCAGGCGGTATGTGACGGAGGCGAAGTCCGCCGGGTAGCTGACGGCTTCGGCGATGAGGCCGTACTCGGTCGCGACCTCGTCCTCCGAGGCAGCGAGCAGCGTGTCGTAGAGCAGGCTCTCGATTCCGTTCTCGAGCTCGCCCTTGAGACCCTCCACGAACGGGTTGAAGTTGTCGAACGTACCCTGTGCCCCGAGCCGGAGGAGCCCGGCCTTTGGCGCATCGGGCCTGACGTAATCGAACTGCTTGAAGCCGGCCGGGTATTTGGGCGTACCCATCAGCGAGAGGGCGTGACGCCAGACCTTCTCATCTGCCCAGGACCGGCCCGGAACGCTGGCGAGCGCAACGGCGCCCGCCGCACCCACAACGCGCAGGACCTCGCGCCGGCTTTGTCCGATCTGGGGAAACGTCTCTGATGTCATGAAAGGACCCGGCCGCAGGAATGTGTCGGGTTTGAGATTGGCAAAAACGAAACGGCCCGCGACAGAGTCGCGGGCCGTACTTCGATCACTGAGGCTTCTGCTCGGTCTGCGGCGGCGTCACCTGCGCCGGATCCGGCGGGCGGGTTGGGGAGGGCTGCTGCTGTGCGTTCGGCTGGCTCTGCGGCTGAGCCGATTGCGGATTGGCCTGCAGCGGGGCCGGAGCAGGTTCGGGGCGCTGGCCGGGTATGGCTGGCGTCGGCTGCTGCTGCGTCTGGGATGGACCCGGTGCGGCGGCGGGCTGCGCGGCCGGAGCGGCTTCGGCCGCGGGCAGTGGAACCGGGTTGTCGGACAGCGTCTGGAGATATCGGACGACGTCCGCACGCTCCTTCGGGTTCGAGATGCCCGCAAAAGCCATGATGGTGCCGGGGGCATAGCCCTTCGGGTTGGCGATGAACTGGTCGAGATCCTCGAAGGTCCAAGCGCCGCCCTTCCCCTTCAGGGCCGCGGAGTAGTTGAAGCCCGCATGAGCAGCCTTCTCGTGGCCAACGACGCCGTAAAGGTTCGGGCCGATCTTGTTCGGGCCGCCTTTCTCGAACACGTGGCAGGCTGCGCACTTCTTCGCGGCGGACTGCCCCTTCGCTGGATCGGCGCTCGCCAGGCGCACCGGAAGCGGCTCGGCCTGGGCCTGCTGATCGCTCGCGCCAGAACCGGCGCCCACTTCCGGCGCCGGAAGGTCATAGCCGGGTATGGCGGGCTTCTTCGGCGTGTAGATAATATCCGAGAAGATGTTCAGGCCCATGGCCAACAGGAGCGCGCCGAGGACGGCGCCCGCGATCTTGTTGCCGAGCAGCGGGTCCCGTCCGCCCCCCCCGTGGGTCCCGCCCACCGAATGCATAGCCATGTCTACGTCCGCACTCCTGCCCTGACCCGGAACGCCAAGCCGTCGGCGCGGGTTGCTTATCCGCATTTGCGCGAGCTTGACAACGGTGGCCGCCCCCGCGCGTGGTCGCAGCCGCCCGGATGACAAGGCGGGGCCCGGCTGTTACAGCCCGCCGACCTTCCGGCCACTCCCGTGTCAGACCCGCTCGTCCTCATACCGGCGCGCATGAGCGCGACCCGCCTGCCGGGCAAGCCGCTTGCCGAGATCGCGGGCGAGCCGATGATCGTCCACGTCTGGCGCCGCGCGGTTGAGGCCGGGATCGGGCCGGTCGCGGTTGCAGCCGATACCCCGGACGTGCTGCGGGCAGTCGAGGAGGCCGGCGGCCGGGCAGTCGCGACCCGGCCGGACCACGCCTCCGGCTCCGATCGGATCTGGGAGGCCGTCGAGGCGCTTGATCCCGAGGGCCGCCACGACGTCATCGTGAACGTGCAGGGCGACCTTCCGACAATCGACCCGCGCTTGATCGCGGCCTGCGTGGCACCGCTGTCGGACAGCGCGGTCGATATCGCGACGCTGGCCGTCGTGATCACGCGCGAGGAGGAAAGGACGGCGTCTTCGGTGGTGAAGCTCGTCGGCAGCGAGGTCGCGCCGGGCCGCGTGCGAGCCTTGTATTTTACGCGCGCGACCGCTCCATGGGGTGATGGCCCGCTGCTTCACCACATCGGGCTCTATGCCTATCGCCGGACTGCGCTGAAGCGGTTCGTGGCCCTTCCGCCGTCTCCATTGGAAGTGCGGGAGAAGCTCGAGCAGTTGCGCGCCCTCGAGGCCGGCATGCGGACCGACGCGACCGTCGTCGATACCGTGCCGCTCGGTGTCGACACTCCCGAGGATCTGGAACGAGCGCGGGCCATCATGTCCGGCGCGGATGGGGCCTGATGGCGAAGATTTCTTTCCAGGGCGAGCCGGGCGCGAACTCGCATACGGCCTGTTCCCAAGCCTGCCCCGAACACGAGCCGCTTCCCTGCGCCACCTTCGAGGATGCCTTCGCGGCCGTGAACGAGGGCGAGGCCGAACTCGCCATGATCCCGATCGAGAACTCGATTGCGGGTCGCGTCGCCGACATCCACCACCTCCTGCCGACCTCTGGGCTGCATATCGTCGGCGAGCACTTCCTGCCGATCCATTTCGACCTCATGGCGCTCCCCGGCGTGGCAGTGGAGGAGTTGAGGACGGTGCACAGCCACATCCACGCCCTCGGCCAATGCCGGAAGATCATCCGCCGGCTCGGCCTCAAGCCGATCGTAGCCGGCGACACGGCCGGGTCGGCACGCGAGATCGCCCAGGCCGGCGACCGCACCCGCGCTTCGCTCGCGCCCCGCATGGCGGCGAAAATCTATGGGCTCGATGTTCTGGCCGAGGACGTCGAGGACGAGGCGTCGAACACGACCCGCTTCATCGTACTGTCGAAGGAGGCCCGCTGGGCGCCGGTTGAGCAGGCGCAGAACGTCACCAGCTTCGTGTTCCGCGTCCGGAACTTGCCGGCTGCCCTCTACAAGGCGCTCGGCGGCTTCGCGACAAACGGGGTGAATATGACTAAGCTCGAATCCTACATGGTCGAGGGCCAGTTCACCGCGACCCAGTTCTATGCCGAGGTCGACGGTCATCCGGAGGATCCGAACCTGGCTCGGGCATTGGAGGAGCTCGCCTTCTTCTCGCGCGAGCTCCGCGTCCTAGGCGTGTTCCCCTCGCATCCGTTCCGGAAGAGCCTGGACGGCACTACTTGATGCTGGGAGAGCGCCTGCATGAGGTGAACGGCATCAAGCTCTACGTGGTCGAAGCCGGCCCCGCGGATGGTCCGCTCGTCATCCTGCTGCACGGGTTTCCGGAATTCTCGTACGCCTGGCGCCACCAGATCCGGCCGCTCACGGCGGCCGGATTCCGGGTCGTGGTGCCGGACCAGCGGGGATATGGCCGCAGCGACAAGCCCGACGGACTGGACCCCTATCGGCTGCCCGTACTCGGCGGGGACGTGCTAGCCCTTGCCGACGCATACGGGCGTGATCGCTTCCACCTCGTCGGACATGATTGGGGCGGCATCGTCGCCTGGTGGGTCGCGGCTTCTCATCCTGAGCGCATCGAGCGCCTCGTCATTGCGAACGCGCCGCATCCGGACGTAGTGCGGCCGTTCATCCGCAAGAACCCGACGCAACTGCTGCGCAGCTACTACGTGGCGCTGTTTCAGGTCCCCGGCGTCTCGGAGCGGCTTCTCTCGGCAGGCAATTTCCTGGCCCTCCGCCGCGCGCTTCGGAAGACGAGCTGGCCGGGCACCTTCACGGACGAAGACCTGGATTTCTACCTCGACAGCTGGGCAAAGCCCGGCGCGCTGACCGCGATGCTGAATTGGTATCGCGCGCTCGTCCAGAGAAGGACCCGGCCCGTGGGGCGGGTTCAGGCGCCGGCCCGCATTCTGTGGGGCAAGCGCGACGTGGCGCTGGCGCCGGGTCTCGCGGACGCGAGCCTTGCCATGTGCGACGACGGCCGGATCATCTGGTTCGACGACGCGACCCATTGGGTGCTCCAGGAAGAACGCCGGGCGGTTGCAGCCGACCTCGTCAGCTTCCTCCAGAGTTGAAGTTCCGCCGCCTCGCGCGTTTGTGCTGCCGGTGCGGATTCGGACGTGGGGAGGCGATACTGCCCCGATGTAGGGCAGGGCAGGAACGGCCCGGGAAGGGCACGGTTGAACCGACGCGACCGGGCAAGACGGTTGCACTCAGCCAAAAAGGAGCGGCCCGTGTTCTTCCGCGACAATCGCCTGCAATATACCGTCAGGTGTGAGAAACCGAACCCCGTCTTTGCCAAGATGCTTCAACAGGCTATCGGCGGAGTCGAAGGCGAAATCCGCGTCTGTCTTCAGTACCTGTTCCAGGGCTGGGGCTACCGTGGGCCAACGAAATACAAGGACATGCTCCTCAATACGGCAACGGAGGAGATCGGGCACATCGAGATGCTCGCCTATGCGGTGGCGCTGAATCTCGAGAACGCGCCCGCCTCGATGCAGGAAGAAGCCGCTGGCGCAAGCTCGGTGGTCGAGACCGTGCTGGGCGGCGGCAATGCCAAGATGTCGGTTGAGACGATCCTGGCCGGCATGGCGCCGCGCCACCTGCTCTCGACCGGACTCGCGGCGAGCCCCGAGGATGCCAACGGCAATCCGTTTGACGCCTCGCATGTCTATGCCAGCGGCAATGCTGCCGGAGACATGTACTCGAACATCGCGGCCGAGGCGACCGGCCGGGTTCTCGCCTGCCGATTGTATCACCTCACCGACGACCCCGGCATGAAGGACTTTCTCTCCTTCTTGATCGCTCGGGACACCATGCATCAGCAGCAATGGCTGGCCGTGATCGAGGAGATGGGCGGCCCGGCCTCGCTGCCGATCCCGAACAGCTTCAACCAGGCGAACGAGGCGACGGACTTCTCCTACGTCTTCATCGGCACGAACCACGACGGCTCGCCGCCCCCGGCCGGCCGCTGGACTCAAGGTCCGACGCTCGACGGGAAGGGCACCTTCTCGGCCGCAGTCGGCGTGCCTCATGGCCAGGAGCCGATCCTTGGCCCGGCGCGGCCCGATTCCGCCGCGCAGGTCGAGCAGATGAGCGCGACCCCTCCGGCGTGACTACCGAGCTGGTGCGGGCCCGGCCTCGCCCGAGAGCCAGGCCCGCATCAGGTGATTGGCGATTGCCATGGGGGGCGGCGTGATGAGCCCGTCGGGGTGGCGACGCTCCAGCATCGCCGCCACTTCGTCCCGGTGGAACCAGCGGGCATCCTCGAGTTCGTCCCGGTCGAGCACGATCTCCTCCGTGAGAGCCTCGCCGTAGCAGCCGATCATGATTGAGGAGGGAAAAGGCCATGGCTGCGAGGCGACGTAGCCGACCCGACCGACTTTGATACCCGCCTCTTCCAGGATCTCGCGGCGAACTGCATCCTCCAGCGTCTCGCCCGGCGAGATAAAGCCGGCGAGGCACGAATACGAGCCGGCCGCGAAGCGCTTCTGGCGGCCGAGCAGGCAGCTGTCGCCCCGAGCGATCAGCATAATGGAGACTGGGTCCGTACGCGGAAAGTGCTGCGTGCCGCAGGCTGCGCAATCGCGCCGGAGGCCGCCTGTGGCGGAGGCGGTCGAGCTGCCGCAATTGGCGCAGAAGCGGTGGCGCGCATGCCAGGACAGCATCGACTTCGCCTGGGCGAGCATGCCGAGCTCGTCCGGCGGCACTATCCCCTGCGCGGCGACCGAGCGCAGGTCCTGGGCGACGAGCGACGGCGCGTCCGCGATCCGGTCCGCGACCGCTGCCTCGTATAGGATCCCGGCAATGGGCCGCCCGTCGAGCAAGCCCAGGAGCACGCGCTCGCGCGGTGTTTCGGCCTCGATCGGGCCCGGCAGGATCGACGTCGGCTTCCCGCCGTTCTGGTGGAGGATCGCCTGCTCGCCTGCGATCGCGACCACGGGCATGCCAGGCCGGGTCGCCTCGTCGAGAAGGCGGTCCGGTTCGCGCTCGACGCCGGCGCGCATGAGCCGGTTCTGGATGTAGCCGAGTTCGGACACGAGGTCTCCGGAGTGCGGTTAGGCTTGCGCGAACAGGGCACCGGCGCGCTCAACAAGCGCGGCCGCGGCATGGGCGGGGTAAGGAGAGCGAGTGCCATGTCCCCAGACGGGACCGGGCCAGGCCGGGTCCGACCGAAAGCGCCCGACGACGTGAACATGAAGCTGAGATACGACGTTGCCGAGTGCCCCGACATTCACCTTGTCGGGTTTCGAGAGCTCCAGCATGACGGAAGTCGCGAGCCGGATCTCAGCCATGAGGGCCTGCGCGTCGGACTCGGCCAGATCCGTGATCTCGGAGATTTTGTCGCGCCGGGGCACGAGGACCAGCCACGGGAAGCGCGCGTCATCCATCAGCAGCACGGACGAGAGCGGCAGGTCGCCGACAGCGAGTGTGTCTGCCTCGAGCCGCGGGTCGAGCTTGAAGGATACGTCCATCTCCGGCCGCCTTAAGCCCTCCGCGGGCCGGAGGCGAGCCCGCCGTTAACTTGAGGCGAGGCCGGCCGGCATATCCTCGCGGCATGGCGAATCACCGATCGTTCGTGCAGGCGACTGCCGGTGTCCTGACCGTGTTGAGTCTCATGGCTGCGGCCCATGCGGCCGATTTCGACCGGCGGGCACACCCTCGAGGTCCCCTCGTCCTGCAGGACGGTAGCGAGGCCGACGTCGAGCGCTATGGCGCGAGGCCTGCCCCACCGCGCCCCTATGGGCGGCCGGTCAATGGCGGACCCGGATATGTCGGCTCCGATTATGGCCTCGGGAAGCCGGCCTTCACGGGGCTGGGGTCGCGTCCGGACTGGGGTCACAGCGAGTAGTCTCAAGGCTTTAAAGCCGCGAAAACCCGCCCGCCGCGAATTTCGACCCGTACGTTTTCGCCGCGCGAGATCGTGGCGCCGACTGGCACGCCGACTTCGACGTGAGGCGTGCCTGGGCCTTGGAGCGCGATTTCGGCACGGCGGCCGCCCGCCGCGCGCCTGACCATCACGACCTGGCCCGGAAACCCGCCTTCCTCGGACGTGAGGGCGAGATCCCACGGGCGAAGATGGAGGTTCGCGGCCCCGTCGAACCCCACCCCAGCGGTGACCGGGACGGCAACGTCTCGGAACAGGACCCTACCGTTGGACACCGTCGCGGGTAGGCGGGAACTCTCGCCCACGAAAGACATGACGAAGGCAGAAGCCGGATAGTCGTGCACCTCGTCGGGACTGCCGACCTGCTCGAGCACGCCGTTGTTCAGGATCGCGACCCGGTCGGCGAGCTCAAGCGCCTCGTCCTGGTCGTGCGTCACGAAGATCGTGGTCCGCCCGGTCGCGTCGTGGATGTCGCGGAGCGAGCGGCGCAGGTCCTTTCTCACGCGCGCGTCGAGCGCCCCGAACGGCTCGTCCAGTAGCAGCACGCGGGGATCGACGGCGAGCGCCCGGGCCAGTGCGATGCGCTGGCGCTGCCCCCCTGAGAGCTGGTTCGGACGGCGGCGGCCGTATTCTTCGAGCTGTACGAGGCGCAGAAGCTCCTCCACCCGGGCCGTGATCTCCGCCTTCCCGGGCTTGTCGCGGCCGCGCACGCGGAGCCCAAACGCGATGTTGTCGAACACGCTCATGTGCCGGAACAGGGCGTAATGCTGGAAAACAAATCCAACCTGACGCTTGCGGACCGGGATCTCGGTCGCGTCCTCGTCGCCGAACAGCACCCGGCCGGCATCCGGCGTCTCGAGCCCCGCGATCACGCGAAGGAGCGTCGTCTTGCCCGAGCCCGAAGGGCCGAGCAGCGCCATCAGTTCGCCAGAGCGCACCTCCACGTCGATGCCGGCGAGCGCCGCCCCGGAGCCGAACCGCTTCGTGATGCCTGTGGCCTGGACGCGCACGCAGGCTCCTTAATGCGCCGAAGCGGAGGCGATCGAGCCGCTGAACCGCCATTCGAGGAAGGACTTGATCGCGAGTGTCACGAGCGCGAGGCCTGCCAGCAGCGACGCCATCGCGAAGGCCGCAACAAGATTGTACTCGTTGTAGAGAATCTCGACGTGCAGCGGCATGGTATTCGTCTGACCTCGAATGTGGCCTGACACGACGGCCACGGCGCCGAATTCGCCCATCGCCCGAGCGTTGCAGAGCAGCACGCCGTAGAGGAGGGCCCATTTCACGTTCGGCAGCGTCACCGACCAGAAGGTACGCAAGCCCGAGGCGCCGAGCGTCGTTGCCGCTTCCTCTTCGGCCCGGCCCTGGTCCTGCATGAGCGGGATGAGCTCGCGGGCTATGAACGGGAAGGTGACGAACACGGTCGCGAGCACGATCCCTGGCAGGGCGAAGATGATCTGGATGCCGTGCTCGCGCAGGGTCGGGCCGACGAGACCCTGTGCCCCGAACAGCAGCACGAAGACGAGCCCTGCGACGACGGGGGAGACGGAAAAAGGCAGGTCGATGAGCGTGATGAGGAGGCTCTTGCCGCGGAACTCGAATTTGGCGATCGCCCAGGCGGCCGCGAGGCCGAAAAGCAGGTTCAGCGGCACAGCGATTGCCGCGACCGTGAGGGTCAGGGCGATAGCGGCCCGGGCGTCCGGGTCCGTGAAGGCCTCCCGGTAGGCGGCCCAGCCGCCCCGGAACGCCTCGGTGAAAACGGCGACAAGCGGCAGCAGCAGAAAGAGGCCGAGAAACGCGACCGCGACGCCGATCAGGAGCCTGCGTACCCAGAGCGGTTCTGTCGTGATGCTGCCGATCGGGCCGGCGGGATCCGGAATGCGGTCAGCCATGTCCGAAACGCCGCCGCGCATAGGCTTCCAGCAGGTTGATCAGGAGAAGCGCCACGAAGGATATGCCGAGCATGATCGTCGCGATCGCGGTCGCGCCGGCGTAGTCGTATTCCTCGAGCTTGATGATCACGAGCAAGGGCGCGATCTCGGACACAAAGGGCAAGTTGCCGGCGACAAAGATCACGGAGCCGTATTCCCCGACCGCACGGGCGAAGGCGAGGACGAACCCCGTCATGACGCCGGGAAGAAGCGGTGGGAGAACGACCCGAAAGACGGTCTCGGCCCGACTCGCGCCAAGGGTCGCCGCAGCCTCCTCGAGTTCCTTGTCGATTTCGCCGATCAGCGGCTGGACGGTGCGCACCGCGAACGGCAGCGACACGAAGACGAGCGCGACGAAGATCCCGAGCGGCGTGAACGCGATCTTGAGCCCGAGCGGCTCGACCAGCGAGCCGACCCAGCCATTCGGGGCGTAGAGCGCGGCCAGAGCAATGCCGGCGACAGCCGTCGGAAGCGCGAAAGGCAGGTCGACGGCCGCGTCCACGAGGCGCCGCGCCGGAAAGCGATAACGGGTGAGGACCCAGGCGACGAGCAGGCCGAAGAGCGAGGCGACGAGGGCGGCCGCGAAGGCGATGCCGAACGAGGTCCTCAGGGCGGCGAGGACGCGCGGATCGCGGAGCACGTCCGCGAAGCCGGACAGCCCGATCCCGGCCGCGCGGTACACGAGCGCCGCGAGCGGGATTAGCACGATGATTCCGAGATAGGCGAGGGTGTAGCCGAGGGACAGCCCAAAGCCAGGAAGGGCGCTCGGCTCTTTCAGACGAAAACCTGCCGCGGTGGCTTTCATGCCTTCAGCGGCCCGCCTTGGCGAAACTATCGAAGATTCCGCCCGCGCCGAAATGCTTGGCCTGGGCGTCCTTCCAGCTCCCGAACACCTCGTCGAGCCGGAACAGCTTCACCTGGGGAAGCCGATCGAGATCTTCCTTGCGCGCCGATTCCGGCTTGAAGGGCCGGTAATGGTGCTTGCCGATGATGGCCTGTGCCTCGGGCGAGTAGAGGAAGTCGAGATAGGCTTCCGCGAGCTTGCGCGTCCCCTTCCGGTCGACGTTGCCGTCGACGAGCGTGACCGGGGGTTCGGCTACGATCGACAGCGACGGCGCGACGATCTCGAACTTGTCCTTGCCAAACTCATCGAACGCCAGGAATGCGTCGTTCTCCCAGGCGATCAGCACGTCCCCGAGCCCGCGCTGCGCAAAGCTGATCGTTGATCCGCGCGCCCCGGTGTCGAGCACGGGCGCGTTCTTATAGATCGCGGCAACGAACTCACGGGCCTTGTCCTCGCTCTTCCACCTGTCTAGCGCCCAGCCCCAGGCAGCGAGGTAGTTCCAGCGCGCGCCGCCGCTCGTCTTCGGGTTCGGTGTGATGACCTGGACGCCAGGTCTGACGAGGTCGTCCCAATCCTTGATTCCCTTCGGGTTCCCCTTCTTGACCAGGAACACGATGGTCGAGGTGTAGGGGGAGGAGTTGTTCGGCAGCCGCTTCTGCCAGTCAGCGGGGATCTTTCCGGACTGCGCGGCGATCGCGTCGATATCGGGCGCAAGAGCCAGGGTGACGACATCGGCATCAAGCCCATCGATGACGCTGCGGGCCTGCGCGCCCGAGCCGCCATGCGAGGCGCGAATCGTGATCCGTTCGCCGGTCTTATCCGCCCAGCTCTTCGTGAAGGCGGTGTTGATCTCGCGATAGAGCTCCCGGGTCGGGTCGTAGGAGACGTTGAGGAGGGTCGTCTGCGCCGAGGCGAACTCAGGGCTGGCCAGCAAGGTTGCGAGTACGATAGCCCAGAGGCGCATGAGCTTCGACGTCTGCACGGCGATCTCCACTCTGGCTGCTCCTCGGCACCGCAGCGGACAACGCGCGGGCGGCGATTTGGAGCCCGACGTTATTTCACGCGTTCGAACGTGGATTAAGAGACAACCACATCGGCTGCGCGTCGAATGCTGCAACGGATCCACAGACGAGGCAACCTCGCATGCGTTCAGGGCGAAGCGCCGGTGTCGTCCAGGGCGAGCAGGGCCGCATTGCCGCCGGCCGCTGCCGTGTTGGTGCTGACCGAGCGCTCGGCCATGAGCCGCCATAGCGGGTAGCGGTAGGGCGCTTCTGGCCGGATCACGGGCACGATCGGTCCATCGCCCGCGCCGAGCCGTTGTCTCAGCGCGCCGGCCTTCCCGGGAGCGAGATCCACCAGGACCGCGTCGGAGAGCTCGTTCGCCGCATCGGACGAGACGCGAATCAGACCTGACGAGAGCACCGCTGCAAGCCTGCGGCCATGATCGGCGTCAGGCAGGATCACGCGATTCCCGGTGCCTATTGCCGCGGCAGCCTGAGCGATCAGCGTCGGAATGTCCTGCGCCACGCAGGCGACAGCGCCTCGTGGATGAAGGGACAGAGTGTCTCGCTCGCCTGTCGGGCCGGGCAGCTCGACCGGGTCGCCGCCGAGATACGGATTGCGGCGGGCGGCCTCGATGGCCGCCAGGAGGAAGGGCCTACCTTCGATTCCAGAGCATTCCGCCTCCGAGGTCAGGCGAGCGAGTGCGTCCAGCGCGGCTTCCACCTCGGGGCGCGGCCTTGGGCCGCCGGACCAGGACGGAGTCGAGCCGCGTACCAGCCGGTGCAGATAGAAGGGCCCGCCCGCCTTCGGTCCTGTGCCCGACAGGCCCTCGCCGCCGAAAGGCTGGCTCCCGACCACAGCCCCGACGATGTTCCGGTTCACGTAGATGTTGCCGGCCCGGACCGTGCTGACCACCGTGTCCATCGTCTCATCGATGCGGGTATGGACGCCGTGCGTCAGGCCGTAGCCCGAAGCGTTGATACACCGGAGCAGGTCTGGCAGGTCCGGCCCGCGGAAGCGGACGATGTGAAGAACCGGCCCGAAGACTTCGCGCCGGAGCGCCTCGACGGACGGCAGTTCGACGATGGTGGGCCGGAAGAAGGTGCCGGAAGCGGCCTCGCGCGGCAGCTCCCGCTGAACGACCCGATGGCCGCACTCGCGCATCCCGGCGATGTGCCGCTCGAGGCCCTCCTTCGCATCAGAATCGATGACCGGACCGATATCGGTTGCGAGCTCAACGGGATTTCCGAGTTTCAGCTCGCGAATCGCGCCGTCCAGCATGGCGATCGTCCGGTCGGCGACATCCTCCTGCAGGCAGAGGATGCGGAGCGCCGAGCAGCGCTGGCCGGCCGAATCGAAGGCGCTCTCGATCACGTCCGCGACCACCTGCTCTGGGAGGGCGGATGAATCGACGACCATCGCATTGAGGCCGCCCGTTTCGGCGATCAGCACCGGATCGTCCTCGCGTGCGGCGAGAACCCGCTCGATGCCCTTCGCGACCGCGGTAGAGCCCGTGAACACGACACCGCCGATGCGCGGGTCTGCAGCAAGCGCCGCGCCTACCGACTCGCCGGGCCCAGGCAGGAACTGGAGCACGTCTCGCGGGATGCCAGCCTCGTGCGCGAGCCTCACCGCGGCTGCCGCAACAAGCGGCGTCTGCTCGGCCGGCTTCGCCAGCACGGGGTTGCCGGCGACGAGTGACGCCGCGACCTGGCCCGTGAAGATCGCGAGCGGGAAGTTCCAGGGCGAGATGCAGGCGATCGGGCCGACGGGCTCGGCGCCGTCGAGATCGGTCCGGGCGCGTGCCGCGTAGTAGCGGCAGAAATCGACGGCCTCCCGCAGTTCGGCGACGCTGTTGCGGGCGGTCTTGCCGGCCTCCCGCATCATCAGACCGAACAGGCGCAGCCGGTCGCGCTCCAGAAGGTCGGCCCAGCGCTCCAGGCAGGCAGCCCGATCGCCGGCCGGCGTAGACGACCAGCCCGGCATGGCCGCAACGGCGGAAGCGACCGCGTTGGTCACGTCCTTGGCCGTGCTCGCCTCGACTTGCCCGACAACGTCGCCGTGATCGGCGGGATTGCGAATAAGAGCCGTGCTGCGGTTCGCTGGATTGGTATCCTGCGCCAGCATCGGAGCAGCTCGGTGCCCGGCCTCTTCCGCGGCGAGCGCCGCTCCGAGCTCGACGAGAGCCGTTTCGCTCGCGAGGTCGAAACCTGCCGAGTTGCGGCGATCCGGAAACAGGCCGACGGGGGAGGGCAGGCCGGCATGCGGCCGCCCTCCTTCCTGCCGGACAGATTGCACCGGGTCCGCGATCAGGCTCTCGAGTGGGATCGTCTCGTCGACGACTTGGTTCACGAAGGAGGAATTGGCGCCGTTCTCCAGGAGGCGGCGGACCAGGTACGCGAGGAGGGTCTCGTGCGGGCCGACCGGGGCGTAGATGCGGACCGGCAGCCCCGGCCCGACGATCTCGTCGTAGGTCGTCTCGCCCATGCCGTGCAGGCACTGGAACTCGTACCGGCTGTTGCCGGCCATGGCCCGGACCGCCCCGATCGAGAAGGCGTTGTGAGTCGCGAATTGCGGGTAGATCACGTCCGGAGCGGCGAGCATCGCGCGCGCGCAGGCGAGGTATGACACGTCCGTGTGCCGCTTGCGGGTGAAGACGGGGTACCCATCGAAGCCGCCGAGCTGGGCGAGCTTGATCTCGCTGTCCCAGTAGGCGCCCTTGACCAGACGCACCATGAGCCGGCGGTTCGTACGCCGGCCAAGGTCCACGAGCCAGTCGATGACAGGCCTCGCGCGCTTCCCGTATGCCTGGACGACGAAGCCGATCCCATCCCAGCTGGCGAGCGCCGGACCGGTCGCGAGCGCCTCCAGGATATCGAGCGAGAGATCGAGCCGGTCCTGCTCCTCGGCATCGATGTTGAGGCCGATATCGTAGCTTTTCGCGAGCAGTGCGAGCGACTTCACCCGCGGCAGGAGCTCGGTCATGACGCGTTCGCGCTGCTGACGGGCGTAGCGCGGGTGGAGGGCCGAGAGCTTGATCGAGATGCCGGGCCCATCGACGATGCCGCGCCCGGCGGATTCGCGCCCGATCGCGACGACAGCCTCCGCATAGGCCCGCATGTAGCGCTCGGCGTCGGCCGCGTTCACCGCGGCCTCGCCGAGCATGTCGTAGGAGAAGCGGTAGCCCCGCTTCTCGCGGGCTCTCGCGCTGTCCAGCGCTTCGGCGATCGTCTCGCCGGTCACGAATTGACGCCCGAGCATGCGGATCGCGAAATCGGTCGCGCGCCGGATCAGCGGCGCGCCGCCACGGCCCAGCAACCCGCGCAGCGATCCGCCAAGCGCGCCGGCTGAATGGGTCGGCACGAGCTGCCCTGTGATGAGGAGCCCCCAGGCGGCCGCGTTCACGAACAGTGACGGGGAGTGCCCGACATGTGCGGACCAGTCGCCCCGCCCGATCTTGTCGCGGATCAGGCGGTCGCGCGTGGCGTCGTCCGGGACGCGGAGCAGGGCCTCCGCAAGGCACATGAGCGCGATCCCCTCGGTCGAATCGAGCGAGAATTCGTGCATCAGCGCGTCCACGCCGCCCGCCGAACGCCGCGCCTCGCGGACGTTCAGGGCGAGGCGGCGGGCGAGGGATTGTGCTGCCTCGAGCTGGTCGGCCGTGAGCGCAGCCTCATCTGCGAGGGCGAGCACATGGGCCCGCTCGTCGACCCTGTGGCAGTCCGCAATGGCTCGCCGGAGCGGCCTATGAGAGCTGGGCGAGGGTTCGAAACCGCGCGGCAGGGGCCGAGACGAGCGGTCCAAATCGAGGGCGGCGGACATGCGAGCCTCCAGCAGCTGACGTGCCTTCCGGCCGCCGGGCCGAGCCCCTAGTGTTTAGGCGGCGCAGAGGGTGGCAGTCCAGCTTCGATGATGAAGGCGATCCGCGGGCGGCTCCTCTGGTACGTGTCGGATCCGGAAACCGGCGGAGCCGCTTCGCGCCGTTACGTCGAGGACGGGCTGCTCGTCGTTGAGCACGGCATGGTGCGGGCCGCAGGGGAGGCGGGCGGTCTTCTACACACTCTCCCCGAGGGCACACCTGTCGAGGACCATCGACCCTGCCTGATCACCCCCGGCTTCATCGACGCGCATATCCACTACCCGCAGACTCAGGTCGTTGCGTCCTTTGGGAGGACGCTGCTCGATTGGCTGGAGACGTACACCTTCGTCGAGGAGCAACTTTTCGCCGACCCGGCACATGCGGCGGAAGGAGCGCGCTTCTTCGTCGACGAGCTCCTGCGCAACGGCACGACGACGGCGTGCGTCTACTGCACCGTTCATCCGGGTTCGGTCGAGGCCTTGTTCGCGGAATCGGAGCGGCGCGGCACCCGCATGGCCGCGGGCAAGGTGATGATGGATCGCGGCGCGCCTGCCAGCCTGCTCGATTCGGCGGAGAGTGGCTATCGCGAGTCGAAGGCGCTCATCGAGCGCTGGAATGGATGCGGGCGGCAGCTCTATGTGATCTCGCCGCGCTTCGCGCTCACCTCGACGGAACCGCAGCTCGCGGCCGCCGGCCGGCTCGCGCGCGAGCACCCCGATTGCCTCGTCCAGACCCACATCTCCGAGAGCCTGCGGGAGATCGAGGCGGTCGCGGCGCTCTATCCCGAAGACCGCGATTACGCCTCCGTCTACGACCGGTTCGGCCTCCTCGGGTGCCGAACCCTCCTTGGCCACTGCCTCCACCTGTCAGAAGAAGAATTCGGCCTCCTGCACGAGCGCGACGCAGTGGCTGTGTTCTGCCCGACCTCGAACACGTTCCTGGGCAGCGGCCTCTTCGACTGGGGCCGGATGCGCGACCCGCGGCATCCGATCCGGGTCGCTGTCGCGACCGATATCGGTGGCGGGACGAGCTATTCGATGCTGGCCACCATGGGGGAGGCCTACAAGGTGCTTCACCTCCAGGGACAGAGCCTCACGCCGGATGCGGCGTTCCACGCGATGACCCGCGGCAACGCGGTCGCGCTCGGGCTCGACCACCTGATCGGCTCGTTCGAGCCCGGCCGCGAATGCGACGCCGTGGTGCTCGATTCGTCCGCAACGCCGGCAATGGCCAGGAGGATGGAGCGCGTTCGGACGATCAGCGAGGAGCTCTTCCTCCTGACAACCATGGGGGACGACCGTGCGGTCGCAGCCACCTATGTCATGGGCGAAATGGCGCACCGGCGCTGACGCCGTGCCTTGCCGTCACGTGATGCCTACGATCTGGGCCGGACGGTCCCCATTGCCAAAAAGTTGGAGGCGCGATGCCTTGTAGGGAGGCCGGGCGCGGTTTCGGGACCCGTTGTGGGCGATCCCGCTTTGGAATATATGCCCCCGCACAAACCGCCTCGAAGCGGCTTCAACTCAGAGGGGCTGATGGTGAAGTCGATTGAGCTGAATGGTTACCGTCCCGCAGAGACGGAGCCCTTCATGAACGAGCGGCAGCGCGATTATTTCCGCCGCAAGCTCGCGCAATGGAAACAGGATCTGCTGCGCGAGTCGCAGGAGACACTCTCCGCGTTGCAGACCGAGAATCCGAACCATCCGGACATCGCGGATCGCGCGTCATCGGAGACCGACCGGGCGATCGAGCTCCGGGCGCGCGACCGGCAGCGGAAGCTGATCGCTAAAATCGACGCTGCGATCTCGCGAATCCAGGATGGCACCTACGGTTACTGCGAGGAGACGGGCGAGCCGATCTCGCTCCGCAGGCTCGAGGCGCGGCCAATCGCGACGCTGTCCATTGAGGCGCAGGAACGGCACGAGCGCAACGAGCGCGTCCACCGGGACGATTAAGAGCCCTCTCGGCGGCGGAGCTATGCGCCCCGGGCGTAGCTTCCCGGACAGAGAGCGGCTGCCTGCCTCAATCGCGGCACCTTAGGAAACCGAACGCGTTGAGAGTTGAAGCTGCGGCCTCCAGGTAAACGCGGCTGTTCCGCGCTTGGAGAGGTTCATGAGCAGCTTGGCAGGGACTGGCGTCGCGGGTGCAGCGCCCGTTCTCGACGAGCATGACTCGCGTCACCGAATCCGAGCCATCATCGGCAGTTCCTCCGGCAACCTCGTCGAGTGGTTCGACTTCTACGCCTACGCGTTCACGGCCCTCTACTTCTCCTCCTCCTTCTTCGGCTTCGTCGGGCAGAGCGACCAGACCACCCAGCTGCTCTATTCGGCGGCCGTTTTCGCGATCGGGTTCCTGATGCGGCCGGTCGGCGGCTGGCTGTTCGGCTGGATCGCGGATCGCTACGGCCGCAAGACCTCCATGATGATCTCCGTGCTGATGATGTGCGCGGGGTCGCTCGCGATCGGCTGCCTGCCGACCTACGCGACCATCGGCATCGCGGCGCCGATCCTTCTCCTCGTGTTCCGCATGGTGCAGGGGCTCTCCGTCGGCGGCGAGTACGGCACGGCCGCAACCTACATGAGCGAGGTGGCGCTCGCCGGCCGGCGCGGCTTCTTCGGCTCGTTCCAGTACGTCACCCTGATCGGCGGGCAGCTTCTCGCCTCGCTGGTGATCGTGCTTCTCGAGCTCGTCCTGTCCGACGCCGAGATGCGCGCCTGGGGCTGGCGCGTGCCGTTCTTCATCGGCGCGGGCGCGGCCGTGATCGCCTTCTATCTGCGCCGCTCGCTGACGGAGACGACGTCGGAGGCGACGCGCAACCGCAAGGAAGCCGGATCGCTGGCCGCGCTGTTCCGCGACCACCCGCGCGCCTTCATGACGGTGATCGGCTATACGGCCGGCGGGTCGCTGATCTTCTACACCTTCACGACCTACATGCAGAAGTATCTCGTGAACACAGCCGGGATGCCGAAGGAGACGGCCAACATCGTGATGACGGCCGTGCTGTTTACTTACATGTGCATGCAGCCGCCCTTCGGCGCCTTGTCGGACCGCATCGGCCGGAAGAACTCGATGCTGCTGTTCGGCGCCCTCGCGACCCTCTGCACCGTGCCGCTCATGTACGCGATCGGAAGCGTGCAGAGCCCGTTCGCAGCCTATGCCCTGATCACGGCGGCGCTGGCGATTGTGTCCTTCTACACGTCAATCAGCGGGCTCGTGAAAGCCGAGATGTTCCCGGCCGAGGTGCGGGCGCTCGGGGTCGGGCTGTCTTATGCCCTCGCCAACGCGATCTTCGGCGGCACGGCGGAAGCCGTGGCGCTCAAGTTCAAGGACGTCGGCAACGAGACCTGGTTCTACTGGTACGTGACGGTCATGTGCGCGATCTCTTTTGTCACCGCGCTCCTCGCGCTCCAGAAGCACCCGACCTACCTGCGCGGGCACGACATCCACTAGGCGGCCGCCTCGCCGCTTGCCCCTTTGCGTCCCGCCCGCGATGGTGGCCGCAAAGGGGGAGACAGTGACCGAGCATTTCGACGAGCGGGAAACCCGCAGCCCCGAGGAGCGCGAGGCCGACCTGTTCCGGCGCCTGCCGGAGGTGCTGGCCGCCGCCATCGCCGCCCCCGCCTATGCCGAGCGGCTCGCCGGCATCGACCCGGCAGCCGTGACGGACCGGGCGGCGCTCGCCCGGTTGCCCGTGCTGCGGAAATCCGACCTGCCGGCCCTGCACAAGGCAAGTCCGCCCTTCGGCGGCTTGGTCCCCGGCGCGCCGTCCGGCTTCGCGCGGCTCTATACGTCGCCCGGCCCGATCTTCGAGCCGGAGCCGGAGGGGAGCGACGCCTGGCACACGGCGCGGGCGTTGTTCGCGGCCGGGTTCAGGCCGGGTGACATCGTGCTGAATACGTTCAGCTACCACCTCGTGCCGGCCGGCATGATCATGGATTCCGCCGCCCGCGCGGTCGGCTGCGCCGTTATCCCCGCCGGCCCCGGCAGCACGGAGGCGCAGCTCGACCTCATTGCCGCCTATCGCCCAAACGCCTATTGCGGCACGCCGGACTTCCTCAAGATCCTGCTCGACGCCGGGGAAAAGGCCGGGATCGCGCCTTCCATCCGCAAGGCGCTCGTCTCCGGCGCGGCCTTTCCGAAATCGTTGCAGGACGAGATGGCCGGGCGCGGCGTCGAAGCGTTCCAGGCCTATGCGACGGCCGATCTCGGCACGATCGCCTACGAGACCGGGGCGCGCTCCGGCCTCGTGCTGAACGAGGACCTCATCGTCGAGCTGGTACGGCCGGGCACGGGCGATCCGGTGCCGGAGGGCGATGTTGGCGAGATCATCGTCACCTCGCTCGATCCGCGCCACCCCTGGATCCGGCTCGCGGTCGGCGACCTGACAGCCTTCATGCCCGGGCAGAGCTCATGCGGACGCACCAACCGGCGGATCAAGGGCTGGATGGGCCGCGCCGACCAGACCGCAAAGGTGAAAGGCATGTTCGTGCGGCCGGAGCAGATCGCCGAGGTTGCACGCCGCCATCCCGGGCTCGGACGGCTGCGTCTCGTCATCGGCCGCGAGGCGGAAACGGACCGGATGGTGCTGCGCGCGGAGGCGCCTGCACGCGAGCCCGGGCTCGCCGAGGCGGTGTCGGAGACGCTTCAGGCCGTCACCAAGCTGCGGGGCTCGGTCGAGCTGGTCGCGCCCGGATCCCTGCCGAACGACGGCAAGGTGATCGCGGACGAGCGTCCGGTCGGCTAAGCCTGAGCGAGCGCTTGCGAGAACGCAGCTTGTTCGGAGCGGCGGCCGGGCGCACCTGACCTGGGTGGCCTGTGCCTACCCGCGCCGGAGACAGGCTCGCGACAAGGACAGGAAGGCACGGGCGCGATGCGAGAGGGGACGCGGCTCGGGCGCTTCCCAATCGATCCCGTGCTTCTCCTCCGAGGACATCTCGCCGAAGGTGCGGTCGTGTCCGTCCGGGCGGAACATCGGGTCGTAGCCAAAGCCTTTGCTGCCACGAGGCGGCCAGACCAGCTCGCCATGGGCACGGCCCTCGAAGAGCTCGTCATGGCCATCGGGCCAGGCGATCACCAGGGCGGAGACGAAATGGCCGCGCCGCCTCTCCGGTGAGGTCGCGCCGCGTCGCGCGAGCTCGGACTCGATCCGACCCATCGCCGCCGCAAAATCCTTGGTCGGGCCTGCCCAGCGGGCCGAGAACAGGCCCGGCGCCCCATCGAGTGCCTCGACGCACACGCCCGAATCGTCGGCAAACGCTGGTAAGCCCGACGCCTTCGCGGCTGCATGCGCCTTGATCGCGGCGTTCTCGGCGAACATCGTGCCCGTCTCGTCGGGCTCGGCAAGCCCAAGCTCGCCCGCCGAGACCGTATCGATTCCGAAAGGCGCGAGAAGCTCGGTCATCTCGGCGAGCTTGCCGGGATTATGCGTCGCGATGACCACGCGACCGGTCAGGATGCGGGACAATGGGAGGCTCTGGCTACGGGGCGTGTCTCGGCCCGGTGATAGGGGAAGGTGGCCGGCCGGACCAGCCGGCCGTCGGCCTCAGACGAGCTGGGCAACGCTCACCGCCCAATGCTGGCCAAGAGCCATAGCGTCAGGCCGAAGAACGAGATCGGATCCGTACGAGTCGTCCAGCATCCTTATCGGCAGAGTTTATCGCACCCCCAGCCTCTGGTCATCCAGCAGCCCCTTGGAAAACACGACCTGATTCCCTTCGGCTTGGGCGAAGCGATAACCTGCGCCGTGCTGATCGTGAGGACAACGTTCCCTCGGGGAGGCTGAACTGACGGACACATAGCCCGCCGCGTCGGTCCTCGACTATGGCCAGGCTCCAGAGCGCCTGAGTAATCCCTGAGCGGGCCGGCCGCCATCCATCGAAGCGTCTTCGAAAGAGGCTGTCAGCGCGGCTGAGAAAGCGGATTCAGCCTCGAACTGGGAGGCCAGGATCGCGTTGGTTCTTTGGTGAGGAAGGGAGAGGCTTAATGCTGGAGAGCCGCAGGGCCGGGGGGCAGACAAGCGAGCATGAGTTCGAGGCTGAATTTGATCGCCTCGAAAATGAACTCAGATCGCTTCAGTTGCCGAACCCTGCAGACTCACCGCGTCGAAAGCAATTCATGCCCGCACTCGCAGCCGCAGGAGCCGTGGCGCTAGTAGCCGGCGCGTTTGCTGCGACGGGGTTCCCGACCGGCGGCTAGCCCTCGGTCTGCGTCAACCCGGGTTTGTTGTCCGCCGCAGGCCGAAGAGCAACGCGGAGAAGGCGGGCCTCAGAGATGCTATTGACCTCTAGGCATCACTGCCCTTTGCCGGTTAGGAAGCCCGCGCAAATCTGGGTCGATATGAAATCATCTCTGAGGCGCTGCTTCGCGGTCGTGGCGCTCGCTGTCCCTCTGGCGGGGTGCAATGAGTTCTCGCTCAACTGCGCCACCCCAAAGGGCAACTACCTATTGATAGTGAAGCAAGGCGTGCCTTGGGTGCCCTTGCTGGGACCCGCGATGAGGTGGGTCACCCCGACGGAGGTGTACGAGCTAAATGTGATCCGCTCGGACGAGTATCAGGTCCGGGGAGAGCTTCGGGACCGTATTCCCGGCTGGCCACCGGAAACGGAACGGCAGACCTTTGTCGTGAACCGGATCACCAGCGAGTTCCAGACCGCATTTCAGCGGGGGTCGACCAATGTTGCCAGCCGCGCTGAGCCCGCCTCGAGCGTCATCGAAGCCATAAATGGCACCTGCTCGCGCACATTTCCGCAACGGCTCTGAGCCAGATCTTCAGGACGCTGTTCTCGGCGGCCTCCCACTCTGTTCGCCGATCTCTCCACGCTTCGCCGCTTCGCGAAGCCTAGCTGGCCGCTTTCGCGTTGCTGAAGGTCTTTAGTGCCGCTTATCTCGTCTGATGCGCATTCGATGGCGTCAGAAAACGGCTTGGCGCGCTTCCGTCACGGGGAGCGGAAGAGATTCCGCCTGGCATTTCCCTCTTCGGGTTCATTCGTCGATGCTCGGGAACGCTCCAACCCCGCTCGCGACAGCATCGAAACCGTTCCCTAACGCTTCGCGACGAAGCTTCCGAACTTGCATTTCTTCGCCCGCGGTAGCCGCGCGCGCCACGAACACAACGGGTTTCTGCTATGCCGGCCTATGCGCTCGAGGGTCCGAAATGGGGTGCAAGCCAGGACGGCACTCCGGGTGGTGTCGTAACCTGGGCGATCGATGCGACGGTCCCCGCCGCGTTCGTGCCATTCATTTCGGCTGCCCTCAGCACCTGGAGCAATTACGCGAACATCCAATTCGTCCAGGTTGGCACGACAAGCGTAAGCCAAATCGACTTCACGATCGGGCCGGTCGACGGGCCAAACAAGACGCTAGGCTATGCGAGTTACCGCTTCAGCGGCGGCAACCCGGATGCGGCAACGATGATCGCGGCCACCGTCCTGTTCGACAGCGCAGAAGGCTGGCACTCATCCGGAAACCGGATCGTGAGCAACGGCGGCTCTGACTTCTTCATCGTCGCGCTCCACGAGGTTGGACACGCGATCGGGCTGGACCACTATGATGAGAGCCCAGCTGTGATGAATCGGATCATCAACCCGACGACCACTGGGCCGACCTCCTCCGATATTCAAGGTGTGCAGGCGATCTACGGAAAAAGTCAGGCGACGGAGACGGTTCTCGGGGTGTACAGATACTTTGATACCTCGACCGGCAACCATTTCTATACGATCTCGGCGAACGAGAAAGCTCAGATAGATAGAACGATGCCGGCTTTTCGCTACGAAGGTGTGCAGTGGGCAACACCGGATGATGGACCAGACACCGTCGACGTGTTCCGTTTCTACGATACAAAGACGCAGGACCACTTTTTGACGACATCCGTCTACGAGCGGGACTCCCTCATCGGAAACAGCTCATATCAGTACGAGGGTGTTGCCTTTGAGGCGTACGCATCCGCAGAGGGAGCCGGTCACGTCACCCTGCATCGCTTCTACAACAAGATCACAGGCGTGCATCACCTGTCGGCGAATGCTGAAGAGACGGCAAGCATCCTATCGGGCGCGCAGGGCCAGGGCTGGGTGGATGAAGGCACGGCCTTCACGGTCCACGTACCGGCCGCAGACATGCTCATGATCTGAGTGAGCGAGCAGCACGACACGCGGCACTTAGACGCTCCTGATCAGGTCTCGCGCAAGTCACAGGAGTGATTTCCGGGCGCAGACAGAGCTCTCAGCGGATAAATCGCCGCAGGCATGCTGCCCGTGCGCATAACCCGTGTAGAAGCCCTAAGAGGCAGGGAGGGTCGGCTGCATGCGCTGGCGCATCCGGAGCAAGGTCGATGGCCTACAGTGCAGGTGTCCGATCTTCCGGTAGGCGCCGAGGTCGGAGCCGGGCTGCCGCTACCACGCTTCTAACAGTGGCCTGGTGTGCATGGATTGCCCTTGCCGCACCCTCGGCGTTCGCAAAGGGCGTCGACGATGTGGATGGCGCCCAGATCCTCTTGTCGGCAGCGGAGCAATCCGCTGCCAGCGGGAGACCGATTGAGGTTGGGCGGGTGCTCAAGGTCGGCCGTTCCCTCCGGCTCGCGGCGAACATCGTTTTCGCCGAGGACGGGGCAATCGAGGCGTTCAAAGAAGCCGAAGTGACGTTAGAGGGGAAGGTCAGCGCCCCTTCCGCAGCCCACATCTTCAGGGGCGAGGGATCGGTCAAGGTGACTGGCGCGGAGTGGGTGTCGGTGGCCTGGTGGGGAGCCGGCACGAACCAAGACGCGGCACCAGCCTTCCGGCAAGCCCTGGGCAGCAATCGCACGGTTCACGTTCCTCCTGGTCGATATGTGCTAGGCTCAGTGGTTCCAGCTCCGTGTTGCGCCTTTAACGGCCCGATGATCTTCGGTTCTAGCCTCCAGAGTGTGCATTTCGAAGCATATGGAGCAACTCTGTCCGTGGCCGAGGCACAAGCCTATAGCACTATCCTCCACTTTGACCGGTCTAGGAAAGTTTCTCTCGCGGGAGGTGCTTACATCGGAAGTCGGCACGGGATGAAGCCCGATGCGGAGAATGTGGCTCTGACATTCTCGAGCGTTGTCGACCTAGATGTTCGCGACATCGAGATCGCCGGCAATTTCGGCGGGAACGGAGCAGGAGTTGCGGGGGACTGGATCGTCAACGCCCACTTTGAGGACGTCCGCATGGAGCGCGTCGGCATCTGTTTCGACATCGCTTTTGTGCAGGACATGACCATAAACCGGCTCACAGCAGCAGGCGCCGATCACGCGGGCGAGAATGGTCGCGGGCAGGCTGGAATGAAATGCATATCCAACATCTATGACACGCCCAACCTCCATAACAATCATTCTGGTGTCGCCTTCGGGAATACGGAACGGTTGACCGTCTCGAATTCCACCATCCGAAATTTCACCTTCGGTACGTCCGTGACGACCGGAACAGATTTCCTTTTCTCACGGAATCGGTTTGAGGGACCATCTGGAGTAATGAGCGGCTTCAACGCTGCGCACTTCGTCATCGCCGCGAATACGCCGGCTGTGCAAGGTTACACTGTCGAAGGTGACCTGATCACCATGCCCGAGCCAAATAGCCATGGCGTATTCATCTCGACCGCGAAGAATGGTGGGAGCACCACGAACGTCATCCGTGGGGTTTCGGTCACGGGGACATCCTTTGACACGGGAAGGGGGTACGCGATCGAGGCGGATAGCCAGCACAGTTTGGGCCCTGTCCGGTTCAACCGAAACCAGGAAGAGGGCGCTGGGGTCGCCGTGGGGCCGACCATTCGGCCACTGATTACCGGCGAGTAGTATCCACGAGTAGTATCCAGTTGCTCGAGCTGAGCGTGAGGCCTCCAGCAACAATGGAACCGTCAGTGGTCTCAGCCATTTCTAGCGACCAGCAAAGGAGACCCTGGGCCATGAAAGCTATCTCGGCGGCGATAGGCGCGATTTTGATCCTGACGGGAGCGGCAAGCTCCGCGTACGCTCAGCCGTATGGCGGTTATGATCGGGGTGGGAGAGACAGAGATTACGGGGAAAGAGATCGCGATTACCGAGGTGGGGGCAGAGACCGTGACCGTGGGTTCGACGAGCGCGAGTACCTGCGCTGCCATCCCGACGTTCGTCGCGCGGTGATGCGCGGCGAAATGGAGTCCGGCTTCGATCATTATCGGAGGCACGGCCGGCGTGAGGGTCGGCGACTGAGCTGCTGATCCTGCCCCGATGAGACACGGGCCTTGAACGGCCCGCTTACGCTCCGTCTTTGGAACGGGGGGCGGGCGGCAGGAGCTTCGGCGCCGGCACGAACGACGTAGGCGGTGGGGCCGGCGCGTGTGATCCTTTTGCCAGCCGGAACGGCCTTCAGCAAGCTCATGTTCAAGGAAGTGCAGCAGCGGGTTTTTATCTCGGCTGCCCGCGCGTCGGGGTTCTGCCGAAGGTAGCCGGACACGCTAAAGCCCGCTGAGGGGTCACGCCCTTCTTTCCAACTGTGAGTCATGAGATGGGCGAGCGGCCCGCCTGGAAACTCGCGGCAGCTTCCATACTCGGGCTGCTACAAGGGTTGCTCCCTTCACGATCTTGCCGGAGCCCACGATGTCGCTCCCGGCTGGAACGGGGATGCCTTTCCCGCAGCTGAAAAGCAAACCCCGCCGGCGAAGGCCAGCGGGGAGTGTTGAGGCGAGCCGCTGACAGACGTCTAAGCGGAACCGAGATCACGCTGCGTGATCAGGCATCAATCACGCCATCGTTGAAGGCGGTTCTGCCCTCGATCGCTCCGAAGACAAGGAAGTGCTCAAGCGGATTCACGCCTGCCGCTTTCACATCTGGATTAGCGTCCAGGTATAACGTGGTGTCGAAGCGTGCGGACGGATCTCGGCCTTCCTTGTACCCGAAATTGATGTAGTGGGTCAGGGGATCCATCCCGGCTCGCGCAACATCGGTGTAGGTCGCGAGGTAGCCTTCGCTGTCGAAGTAGGCGTTCGGATCGCGACCCTCTCGCGCCCCGAATTGAGCAAAGTGAGTATCCGCATCAAACCCGGCGGCAAGAACGTCCTTATTGTTGGCCAGGTAGAAGACATCATCTACCAATGGACTTCCATCGTTCCGATTGATGAGCACGTCACGAAATTGGAACAGCTCAACGTTCACCAGAGCGTCTTGGCTGTAGCCGGTGCTGCCGACGATCACGCGGCCCTGCTGGTCACCACCAGCACCCACACCCGTATCAGCGAGATTGAAGTCAAAGACGGCGGTGTCGATCCCGAGTCCTCCGTCCAGAAGGTTGAAGCCGGAGCTTCCGTTCATCCGGTCGTCCCCCTCGTCACCCGCGAGGGCGTCATTCCCGGCATCGCCGATCAGAGCGTCGATGCCAGCTCCACCGCCAATGAGGTCGTTCCCGTTTCCGCCGAACAACCCGTCATCGCCATCCCCGCCAGATACCAGATCGGCACCGTCATCACCCAACATTAGGTCGTTACCCGAGTCCCCCGACAGCGCGTCGCCACCGGCGCCGCCCTCAATGCGGTCATCTCCTGGCCCGCCCGAGACATAGTCCGCATCATCCCCGCCCCGGATCGTATCTGCGCCCGCCTGACCAAGAATGTAGTCAAAGCCCGCGCCTCCGGAGACCACGTCATCCCCTAAACCGGCAAGAATGAAATCACTCCCGCCGAGAGCGTCGATGATATCTGCGTTGATAGTGCCACGAAGCGTTTCGTTTGCGTCAGTGCCAGTGATGGTCGCCATTATGCCTCTCCAAGGTACAAGACCGTCGGAACTATGAAGTTAGCGCACAGGAGCGAGGCCGATGAAAGATCGAATGGCAGGACGTAAGACCTATTTGCAGTGCAGGATGCGTGCGCCATCAACGATTATGTGTACTTGGCTGAGGCTTGTACGGTTCCGGACAGCAGATCTGTTGCATTGGCGAAATGCGCAGGTGTACTCACCCGTATGGGGCAAGGGTGACGGGTCTGTTCCGAGTTCGGAGTTCCTGTAAGTATGATGGTTGGATGGCCGATAAGCTATTCTAACATTTTGCCCTAGGATACTTCGGGGTGCGATGGCTGGTCGCGAGCGCTTTGCAAAATTAAGCCCGATGACGGCGGCTTCCGCTTGGGAACAGGCGGCTCGCTTTCCGACGCCTGAGTGAACGAAATCTCGACGTAGGCGCTTCTGGGGGGACGCCAGCCGATTCTATTGCCTAGACTCTGCAATGTAGCTACGACCTGAGCTTCTCGCGTGCGGCTCGGTCGCTGGTGAGCGGCGATGCTGCGAATGCAAGACCTCGCTTTGCCGCCCAGCCTCCGTCGTATCGACCATCCGAGGCTCATGCTTCCTGATCTCTTCCGTCCAATCCTCTCCAAGCGTCTCCGGAGGCGTGTAGCCCTCCTCAGACGCAGTCGACTGTTCGACGCGGCTTCATATCGTGAGAAGTACGGGCTACCGTTCTGGGTGAACTCCGGCGTGCATTTCTGCACCCGGGGTTGGCGAGACGGCTTCAGTCCATCCCGCTTCTTCGACACCGCCTTTCACCTTGACCAGAACCCCGACGTGCGGACGTCGGGGGTCAATCCACTTGTTCATTTTTGAGAACGGGGCATGTTGAGGGCCGCCAACCGGTGGCCAGCTTCAACGTTCGGGCGTTCCTGGACGCCCACCCTGATATCGACTTCGAGACCGTCAACTTCGCCGAGTTCTGCATCGCGCGATACGGCACCTACCACTGGCACAATGGCCATCACGAGATTGCCTCGCTCCCGCCGGATCTCGTGAAAGCATTCCGGGAGCGGTTCGACGCCGACTTTTACGCTTCGATGCACGATTAGGCGCGAGCCAGCTCGGCAGACCCTTTCACGCATTTCATCGAGCAGGGCCGTTTCGACGACCTGGACCCAGCCCCAGATTTCGACATCTTCTACCGGGAGAAGATGGGTGAGGCGTCGCACGGCTCCAGCCCGGTTCTCGACTGGGTCCGGCGCGGAAAGGAGCTCGGCCTCGCCACACAGGACCCATAGCATTTCTGTCGATCCGACGCTGCAAACAGCGGAGGCGTCACGATCCCCCTCCCGACCCTCTGTGTGCATGCTCACTGCTACTATCCAGAGCTCCTCGAGCTGATTCGCGGCTTCTGTAAGCGCCCTGCGGCCGCACAGGTTGCTGTCACCGTAGTCTCGGATGCCGACCTAGAGTATGCGGCAAAGCTCCTGGCGAGAACTCTGCCGGAGCGGAACTGCGAGGTGCGAACCCTTCCTAACCGAGGGCGTGACCTCGGGCCGTTCGTCGTGGGCTCCGTGTGGGAGCGCTATGACGTCGTTCTCCACCTGCACACGAAGTCGAGCCCCCATGTATCCTGAGGCGGCGAGTGGAGGCGCAACTTACTCGCACCATGTCAGTACACGATCTATCTTTTCAAGTAGGATTACGCCTGTGAGACTCCGACACCAGATGAACCTGCGAAGCGTCGGGGAGAGTTTCTTCACCTGCTCCACGTCCGCCCGCGGCTTTACGCGCAGACCTACGCTCGTAGTGCTTCGCCAACCTCAGGTGACGAAAAATGGCGTAATTCATAGCAGTGAGAAAGCCGTATGTCCCGTGGACGAAATGGCGACGCCCAACGTAAGCTTTCAGGAAGGCGACCGGCAGTTCGAAGAACACTCGCATTGTTGGAATGGAGATCCCGCGGGCATCCAGATCTGCCGCTTGCTGGCTGGAGTAACGGTTGAGCTTCTCAAGCTGCTCGCCGAGAGAACGGACGGAAAAATGGTGCAGCTTCGTGTGGAGGCGACCGACAGTGGTCCCCCTGTCCAGCTCGACGCGATCATGAACCGGCGATGCGGAATATCGGCCACGGCTTCGACGATAGAGGCGCACGGCCCAGATTGTATGGGCAAGCCGATGCGGACGTGACTCCCCAGGGAACGCTTCAGCGATTCCAATCTCGAAAGCGTCTCGGCAGGGGCCCTCTCGTCGCGCGAACAAGCCACGTATCTCTTCCACGAGGTCCGGCAGCGCAATCTCGTCCGCGTCGAGGTTCAGCACCCAGTCGTGCCGACATTGCTCCTCGGCGAACCGCTTCTGTGCCCCATAACCATCCCAGGCGTGGTACAGGACGCGTGCACCAAGCGAGGTCGCAAGTTCAACCGTTCCGTCCGTTGACCCGGAATCAATGACTACAAGATCGTCTGTGAGGTCGCGCACTGCACGCAGAGTGTCCCCAATTCGGTTGACCTCGTTTTTAGCAATCACGAAAACGGAAAGGGCGAGCGGTAAGGGCATTTGACTTGAACCATCTCAGGTCGGGAATTCCGAATCGAGACCTTTAACCGACATGCACAGCCGCGCACATACGTGAGCTTGCATCCTCTGCTAATCTCGGCGCGGTACGAGTAGACAGGTTACCCGGGGCAGACTGCTTTCGGCGTCGCCGCGCACCGGAAGCCCCGCTGAGCGGCGTGACGCCGCATCACTGGCATTTTGCGGCCACGCGGCATCTCAACGCGGGGGGCAGTTGGCCCCGCTCGCGCGCGACCTGATTCTGTGTTGCTGGATGGGAGGGCCGGCGATGGCCTTGGCGCCGCGTGTCGGAGAATCTCATCCGATAGAGGTAGGGCGTGCTCAAGCACAAGGCAGCTTTCCTAGAAATCAGGTTGAGGTCGTGTGGCGCGCAGGCTACCTACCTCGGCCGCAGGTACCTCCATCTTCCCAGAATGTACCACCTCCTTTCCTCGAAGCGGGTTCGGCGCCACGTCTCGCTAGCGAAACGTAGTCCGCTGTTCGACGCCGTTTCTTATCGGGAGAGATACGGGCTGTCTTGGTTCTCCGATCCCGCGACGCATTTTTGCGCCCGGGGTTGGCGGATCGGCTACAGCCCGTCCCGCTTCTTCGACACAGCGTTCTACCTCGACCAATACCCAGACGTGAGAACGTCGGGCGTGAACCCCCTGATTCACTTTCTGACGGGTGGACACTTGGAGGGACGCAAGCCGGTCGCGGGATTCGACCCAGTCGCTTTCCGAGCCGCGCACCCGGACGTCGATTTCGAAACGATGAATTTCGCCGAGTTCTGCATCCGGCGCTACGGCAGCTACCACTGGCAGAACGGCCATCGGGAAATTGCTTCACTCCCGCCAGACGTCGTCAAGGCGTTCAGACGGCGGTTCGATGCCGGATTCTACACATCGATGTACGACGGCCCACACTTCAGCTCCGCGGATCCCTTTACTCACTTCATCGAGCAGGGCCGGTTCGATGACATGGACCCCGCCCCTGATTTCGACATCTTCTACTACCGAGAGAGGATGGGCGAGGCCTCTCATGGATCTAGCCCGGTTCTTGATTGGGTACGACGCGGCAAGGAGCTAGGTCTCGCGACGCAGGATCCGAATAGCATCTGCATCGATCCGACGCTGCAAACAGGGGCGGCGTCAGGAGTCCCCCTCCCCACCCTCTGTGTGCATGCTCACTGCTTCTACCCGGAGCTCCTCGCAGAACTTATTCCTGGTTTCCGTAACCTCCCTTCGGGTGCACACGTTGTCGTAACTGTGGCCTCGGATGCCGACCGAGAGTTTGCGGCAAAGCTCCTGGCGAGAACTCTGCCGGAGAGAAGTCGTGACGTACGCACCGTCCCTAATCGCGGGCGCGACCTCGGGCCGTTCATCGTCGGCTGCCGGGACGTGTGGGAGCGCTACGATATCGTCCTCCACCTGCACACGAAATCGAGCCCTCATGTGTCCTGGGGCAGCGAGTGGAGGCGCTATCTGTTCGATCAAACACTCGGTTCACCCGAGCTCATCCGCGCCGTCCTGTCGCGGTTCTCAGCCGATGCGAGCCTCGGCTGTCTGTATCCGCGCAACTTCCACCATATCAGGCGCTACACGCGCCAAGATGAGAACCGGGCAACGACGGAAGCCGTCATGGGCAGGCTCGGCTATGGAATTCCGGCTCTGGGCCGCGACTATCCAGCCGGCTCTATGGCTTGGTACCGGACCCGTGCCCTCGCGACTTTAGCTACCCGCCTTCCGAATCTGGACTCGTTCGATCAGGAAAGCGGGCAGCTCGACGCCACGCTAGCTCATGCGCTCGAGCGTGCGCTGCCGAGCGCTGTGGAAGCGGAAAGCTGCATCGTCAAAAGTTACGTCACACCGCGTCGGGTTCGTCTGCGGCCGGAAGCCGGAGTTCCGGCGCGCGAGAGCAGTGAGGCTGCTGTCTCGCGCGTTTGGGCCCGCGATACGCCGAGGATTTCAAGGCAACCACCTCTTCCCGTTCGGCCACTCAGCTCAGTGTTCGACCCGCGCGGCCTCAACATTCACTGGATCATCCCCTCGTTTGCGCGCGGTGCAGGGGGACACATGACTATCTTCCGCATAGTCGAGCTGCTGGAGACCTTCGGCCATTATCAGACCATCTGGATCCAGAACGCCTTCCAGTTCGGCAGTCAGCAGGAGGCGAATGATCGGATTTCCGAGTGGTATCGCCCCGTTGGCAGACGCGTCCACGTGCGGTTCCTTCCGGACGACATGCGTGAACTTGCCGGCGACGTTGTCATCGCTACTGATTGCTGGACGGCGTTTCCGGCGGCGCTAGCGCAGAACTTCAAGGAGCGGTTCTATCTTGTGCAGGATTATGAGCCCGCCTTCCATCCGGCGGGAGAGCTCCAGCTCACGGCCGAAAGCACCTACGATTTCGGAATCCCGGCGCTTTGCGCTGGAGGGTGGCTCCTCGAGCTGATGAGGGCTCGGGGTATTTGGGCACGTTCCTGGGATCTTTGCGCCGATCACGAATTCTATTTTCCAGGTCCGGACTCAACTACCTCGCATATCGAAGCGCCCCGGATCGCCTTCTATGCCCGTCCTTATACGCCTCGCCGGGCAGTCACGCTTGGTTTTGCGGCCTTCGAGGTGCTTCATAAGCGCGGCTTCAAGTTCCACGTCGACCTATTCGGCGAGGAGGGCATCGACGTCGAGTTCGACTTCCCTCACACCCAGCACGGAATATTATCGCCGCGGGAGCTCGGCGAGTTGTACCGGGCTTGTCAGATCGGCGTCGTCTTCTCGACCACCAACTACTCACTTGTCCCGCTCGAGATGATGGCCTGCGGCCTGCCGGTCATTGAGTCAGACGGACCCAGCACCCGCTCGATCTTTCAAGATGGCGAGGTGACCTTCGCAAAACCGACCCCGTACGGCGTCGCGGACGCGATCGAAACGCTTCTCGGCGACCGCGCTATGCAAGCCGGACAGCGAGAGGCTGGGCGTCGGTTTGTCGAGGCGACGTCGTGGGAGCGGAGCGCGCGAGCCATCGAGAGTGCAGTAACCGAGCGGCTTGGAGAGGCAGGATATCGGCCGGTCGCGCCTGCCGAGCTTGCCGCACCAGCAATCGAGCACCCAGCTAAGGTAACCGTATTCATACCGACCTACAATGCCGGTTCCGGCTTCCGAGAGGTGCTCGAAGCCGTCACTCGGCAGAACTGCGACTTCGACTACGACGTCCTGATCATCGACAGCGGTTCCGTCGATGGGACGGTGGACACGGCCCGAGCGTTTGAGGCTCGCGGCGTCCGATCCGAGACAATCCCGAAAGCGGAATTTCAGCATGGGCGGACACGGAACTCCGGGATCGAACGGTCCGAAGCGGACTACGTGGCCATCATCACGCAAGACGCTCGGCCTAAGAACGAGCGCTGGCTTCAGGCGCTGATTGGCGGGTTCGGCCGGGGACCGAAGGTTGCCGGCGTGATCGGGCGGCACGAAGCCTACCCGGAGCACGACCCGTTCATCCGCCGCGACTTGCAGGAGATGTTCAACTCGTTTGCGCTCCTTCCGGACGTCATCGACCGCGATCGCGGCCTGCCCAGCCACCTGTACCCTGGTGGGCGGAGCTGGCGCATGCTGATGCACTTCTACTCCGACAACAACTCCGCCGTGGCTCGCTGGGCATGGCGAGTTCTGCCCTACCCCGAGATTGATTGGGGGGAAGACCAGGTCTGGGCGGATCAAGCGCTTCGGCTCGGCTTGCAGAAGGCTTATGTCGACGACGCTGTCGTATACCACTCGCACGCGCTCAGCCCGGAGCAGCAATATCAGGTCTCTTTCACGGAGGGCCGATTCTGGGCCGAACGTTTCGGGCTTGACCTGCACCCCGATCCGGAAGCTGCCCTGGCAGCCTCAAACGACCGCGATCAGGCCTTTGCGCTTCAGGAAGGCCTGGCACACGAGGCGCTCGACGGCCGCAAGCTGTTGAATCGTGCTGTCGTGAGCGGACGCTATGCCGGCTGGCGCGCCGCTCGGCCCCCATACCTCTCCTCCTGTGACCAAGGTCCGCCCCGAGGGCGGCAGTCGGGAGACTGAAACGATGCGGATCACGTTGGCACTATGGCCGGAGGCTTGGGGCTCTGGCTTGTCGCAGGACTCCGCATTCGCTAATCGGCGCAGGATCATCGAACTAATCAGCTGTGTAACTCTGGCCCGTTTTGTATGCGGGTGGACGGGATCGCTCCATGTGCGGCATCGTTGGGATTCTCGGACGGGGCGCGGTCGCGCCGCTCGTCGTCGACGCGCTGAAGCGCCTCGAGTATCGCGGCTATGATTCCGCAGGGGTCGCCACCCTCGAGGACGGCCACCTCGCGCGCCGTCGGGCCGAGGGCAAGCTCAAAAACCTCGAGCTGAAGCTCTCGCAGGCGCCGCTGTCGGGGGCCATCGGCATCGGCCATACCCGCTGGGCCACCCATGGCCGTCCAAACGAGATCAATGCCCATCCGCACGCGACGGACAAGCTTGCGGTCGTCCATAACGGCATCATCGAGAACTTCGCCGAGCTGAAGGCGGAGCTCCAGCGCGATGGTGTGGTGTTCGAGACCGAGACGGACACGGAGGTCGTGGCGCAACTCGTCACGGCGAAGCTTCGTGCCGGCAAGACGCCGATGGAGGCGGTCGCCACCACCCTGCCTCGGCTGCGTGGCGCCTTCGCGCTGGCCTTCCTGTTCGAGGGCGTGGACGACCTCCTCATTGGCGCGCGGCATGGGCCTCCGCTCGCGGTCGGCTGGGGCGACGGCGAGATGTATCTCGGCTCGGACGCGCTGGCGCTCGCTCCCTTTACGGACGAGATCACCTATCTCGAGGACGGC
>JAESGR010000336.1_pt1 | contig 47598 bp, 60 predicted proteins | sample 9269771 | NCBI WGS metagenome assembly JAESGR01 (sample SAMN15739572, study PRJNA653492) | algae metagenome | isolation source: Chroococcus sp. CMT-3BRIN-NPC107 and co-occurring heterotrophs from well... | place: USA: Clark Mountains Wilderness, California | collected 2010-04-18 | reverse complement strand
CAAAAGCCTTGCGAATGTTTTCGACATAAATCAGCGCGTCTGTCGGGGACATCCAGGCATGGGGATTTGGCTTGCCCTGGTATGGCCCCTCGCCGATCCCCAGCGGCTCGATTCCCTCGGTCACTACCACGGAGGGTACATCCCCCATATTGCTCAGGAATTGTTCGAACCATTGTTCGAGATTGAGCCCATTCCACAGGATCAGATCGGCATCTTGTGCGGCAATCAGATCGCCCGGAGTGGGCTGGTAATTATGGATCTCGGCACCCGGCTTGGTGATAGAAACCACGTCCGCCGCGTCCCCGGCGACGTTGCGCGCCATGTCCGCGATGATGGTGAAACTGGTCACCGCCTTGATGCGTTCCTGGGCAGCGAGGGGAAGGGCTGAGCCCAGAACGGCCAGCCCCAGGAAAACGGATAACACACGACGACGCATAACGAACTCCGGTTTCATGCGTGTCATCATATTGCAATTGCAATTCACTCGCAACTGCAGTCTGCAAGATGGCTCGCGTGCAAGGCTCGGAATACGGTTTGTAAAGTGTAGCGCGCGATTTCGGATGACTAGAAAACGTCAGTTCGGATGACATCCGAAAACGGCTTGAGAAGAGGGCTTCAAGCGCCCTTAAATGGCGCGGTGAGTCTTAGGCATCTGGTCATCGTTGTTCTCTCCCTTTTTGCGCCTTCCGGTGTCCTGGCGGCTGGGCCGGTGTTCGAGCGCTGCGAGGCCGGGAACCGGGTCACGTGCGTGGTGGATGGCGACACGTTCTGGTGGCGGGGACGGAAAGTTAGGATCGAAGCAATCGACGCGCCGGAGCTGCACAACGCCCGCTGCGAGGCGGAGCGAGCGCTGGCTATTGCAGCGGCGGATCGGCTGGTGGAGTTGCTGAACCAGGGCGGTTGGCGGTTAGTGCAGTTGGGCGACCGCAACGTCGATCAATACGGCCGGCAGCTGCGCACGATCGAGCTTGGCGAAAGCGATATGGGTGAGATGCTCGTCAGCGAGGGCCTGGCCCGGCGTTGGGAAGGGCAGCGCCAGCCCTGGTGCGAGGGGTAGCCGTGAGCCAAGGCTCCAATCAATATCCGCGCCTGCCCTGGCAGCGCTACGATCATCCCACCGCCGCGCCGGCGTTCGTGGCTTATCCGCATGGGCCGGACAGCGGCTGGGCCAAGGTAGTCTTCATGGATACCTACCCCACTGCCACTCCCTGGGCCTGGATCGTGAATTGGGACGATCGCTTTTCGGGGCACGGCTCGGCGCCAAGCAAGCAGGAGGCAGCCGACTGGGCGACGCGTGCCTATTGGGACAGCATGGTGGAAACCGAAAGCTGGAGGCCGGTGCCCCGCCCTGCAGTTGGCGAACCGCAGCGCTGCCTGCCCGAGCTACGGTTCCGCGCGTGGGTGCAGGAGCTGGCGCGCAACATGACCAATGAAACAGCGCCGCGTCTGGTTGGGCAGTTCTTGCGAGCGGTGCATCAGGGGCCCTCGATCGCCGGGAACAAAGCCGCCGACCGGTGGGCGCACCGGGTGCTCAGCGATGCGTTCGGTACGAGGGCCTATTTGAAGCAGTGAACTGCTTAGCCTAATTCAGTGCCGTGGGCCGTCTAACAGCGAAAACGGCCGCTGCGTGCGCTTTTAACCCTCGCCACTTGCATCTTGGCTAAGGGTCTGCACAATAAGCGATAAACGCGTTGCGGGGCCCTTCACGTGCAAGCATGGTTGCGGAAACTCGGCCTTGGTCCACGGCTGTCGCTGATTGCGGCCGCCGCCATGCTGCCTGCGCTGGGCACCATCCTTTACAACGAAGTCGAGTTCCGCAAAGTGCGCGGCACCGAAGTGCGCCAGTCCGCCCTGCGGACAGCTGAACTGGTCTCTCTGGAAATGCAGCAGGTCATCAGCGGCAGCGAGGGCATCCTTGAAGCCATTGCAGCTGCGCCGGTGGTCAAGACGTTCACCGATGCCGAGTGCACCGCATATCTTGGCAATCTCATTGTCAATTTGCCCCAGTTCAACGCCATCTCGGCGATAGATGCCCAAGGCAATATGCGCTGCCGCTCGCGTCCTGCTGCAATAAAGACAGGCTATACAAGCCGGCCTTATTTTCCCCTGGTGATGAACGAAGGCCGGTTCGTTCTCGGCGAATACACCATTAGCCAGAACGATGGGACAGCCCTGCTGCCAATGGCAGCGCCAATCCTTGGCGACGAGGCCAAGCCGATCGGCGTCCTGGTGGCAGGGCTCAGCCTTGACTGGCTGGGCGATCGCCTGCGGGAGCGACGCTTTGCTCCCGATAGCTCGCTCACCATTGCAGATCGCAACGGCACGATCATTGCTCGGGAACCCTTCCCCGAACGCTTCGTCGGTACGAAAATTCCGGAAGCCTTTCAGCACTTGGTCAATGCGGATTCGCCTGGAACTTTGGAGCTGATCAGCCAGGACGGCACGCCAAGGGTACAGGGCTATTATCCTACCACTGCGCCGCCCGAGGGCATCTACATCAGCGCCGGCCTGTCCCGCCGCGAAGCATTTCGGGGCATCAACGAAGCAACACAGCGCAATCTGGTTCTGGCAGCACTTTCAGCCATTCTGGCGATGGCTTTGTCCTTGCTGTTGTCGCGTCAACTCGTGCTGCAGCCTGTCAGGCGGCTGCAGGCCACCATCGATCTGTGGCGTTCCGGCCGCACCGAAGCGCGCACCGGCATGAAGCGGAACCAAGACGAGATCAGCCAGATGGGCGCTTCGGTCGATGAGTTCCTCGACGAGTTGCAGGCAGCGCGTGAAGCGCAGAAGCGGCTCGACCAGGAGCGTGAACTGCTGACCGGGGAAATGCAGCACCGGATCAAGAATATCTTGTCCAACGTCCAGGCGATTGCTTCGCAAAGCTTCAACGGCCAAGTGGATCAAGCCGTGCTCGACACTTACAACGAGCGGCTGATTGCCATGGGCAACGCCCAAGCGGTGCTGGCAGGAGAAAACTGGACGCAGGCGGAAATCGGCAAGATCGTCCGCGAAAGCACCGGCTTGTTTGGAGAGCCGGAGCGCTTCCAGATCAACGGTCCTGCCTTGGTGCTCAACGCCAAGGCGGCAATGGCCCTGTCGATGGCGCTGCACGAGCTTTGCACCAATGCGGTCAAATATGGCGCCCTCAACGATCCAGACGGCCAGGTAAAAATTGTCTGGCACGTGAGCGACGAGCCCAATGCCGAGTTCACGCTTTCCTGGCGCGAGCAGGATGGACCGCCTGTCTTGCCGCCCACTCGTAGCGGCTTCGGCACGATGATGGTGCAGAAGGTCTTCGCGATGGAGGTCAATGGAACGACCGATCTGCGTTACGAGACAGATGGCGTAACCTGGACCGTCACGGCGCCCCTGGACGGTGTGCTGGCGCACAGCGAGGGCTGAGCCGGGCCAAGTCGGGCCTGCTGCTAGTCCACCGGTCCATTGTTGATGAGCTGGGCAATCGCGGTGCGCAGCTGCGACAGGGCAAAGGGCTTGCCCAGCAATATGCTGTTCGGCACGCCCTGGGCGGCCCAGTTCGCGGCGCTGTCGCCGGTCATGTAGATGACGGGGATAGTGGGCTTGAGCAGCCGAGCCTGACGCGCCACCTCCCAGCCATCAATGCCGGGCCCGAGGCGAATATCGGTTACGAGACAAGCAAACCCATCAGCCCCGTTTTGTAGCTGGGCCAGCGCCTGGGCACCCGAACGCGCGATAGTCACGCCAAAGCCCGAGTCCTCAAGGTCAGCCTCGATGACAGTGCATAGGAGGGCATCATCCTCAACGATCAGGGCAGATGGCTTATCCATTTCGGCTCCAGGCAATCTCACCCCGCAAACGTGGGACTAGTTTGTTGGTTCGCTGACGATTGGGGGAGCGGGTGGGTAAGATGGGCATCCTGGATTATTGAAGACGCCGTTATGCTCTTACTGAGCCACCCTATAGTACGGTCAAAATGCTATTGGCAATCAGCTGCTGTAAAACGCTGAGAGCGGTGCCCAAAATTAGTATAGGCCCTAAGACCTTGCGGATAGTTTTTCGTTTCAGCATCATCCGCTCAGAGTAGCCAAAGCCGTATTCAATTTTCCTGAAAAGCCACGCGCGACTGGCTAGGGCAGCAAACCCCAGAATAGTAAGGATGAGAATTTCGGCCACTCGCGGCCATAGAGCATAATACAGCGCTGCTCCACCGACGCCCAAGATTGGAAACATTGCAGCCTCAAACCCGGGATGAAGAGCAAACCCGTACCAAGTCCGGCATGTCCCCATCTCTTCGGACACGATCCTGTCAATGCGCTCGACGATGCCTTGATCTTTAGCGGAGATGTCCATTCGACCAGCCGTAAAGCTGCTATCATTTAATCTAAACGAGAAGCGAGCCAGTGGTGGCTTTGACCCGGTGGTGCCCGACGCAGTCAGGAACTGTATTTGGCGGCTCTTGACCAATGGCTGCGATAGCAGTTCATCAAACCGCAAGTCGGCAATCACATGAGAATCAGCAAAAGTCACTGTCCAAAGAAGCGGGCTCTTGAGCAGGTCGGTCACTTGATCGTTGATCGCCCGGAGCGTCCCTTCGCCAAGCACATAGGCACCTTTGAAGTCCTTAGGTTTTGAATGCCCTGGAAGTTTGTAAGCTTGTTCGTACGCTGCACTTTCTGCAGCCTGCTCCTCAAGCCGTTTACGGCTCGCTTCCAGTTCCTCCCTGAACTTATCGGTGGCACTGTCTAAAACTTCTGGCGCAACAGTTGTTCTGCTAGATCGCCTCGCGGGGCGTTTGGTTGGCGGAAGCTGATCGGCCAATTGGGGGCTCTCGGTACTGAATGCTCAACCATTTCATTGCACCGAGAAACCGTCAATCGGCCAAGTCAGCTTTAGACGTCACCGTCAGCCGAAGGCAGCCTTGAGAGTGCGCCACGCATACGCTGCTTCCAACGGGACAACTCCGTTACCGCCTGCATGGGATCGCTCCAGCCGATAGGCCATCCCATCAGCCAGTCCGAAAAGTTGGGGTTGAAGGTCCATTCGCCGTCCAAGGACCTGGTCCCAGGCCGCAAGCTCAAATGGAGCGGGCGGGAAAAGCGGTAGTTCGTCAGGTCCGCCATCTGGACGCCCATCAGCTTGGCCAGCATGACCAGCTGCGACCAGAGCCTGGCTGCCGTCGCCAGCGACACCTGGTTGCCCGACTGACCCAAGGCAATCCGGAAGCGCATCCCCTTCGGGCTGAACTCGATGTCCGTGCGGTTCCCGCCGATCGAAGCGGTCGGCGTGGGCCAGTATGAAGACGCGGCGCCGTAAGTGGGTAGCGCCGACTTCAGCCGCCGAAAAGAGGCCTGCTTTTGCCGTGTAGCCCATGCTTTGTAAGTCTGCGATGACTTCGGGCAATCCCAAATTGAGATGGCCTTCGACGTTCTCGCAGAAGATCCATTCGACATCGGCCTCGATGGCGATACGAGCGACTTCTGGCCAGAGATGGCGAGGGTCGTCGGCGCCTCGCTTCTGTCCGGCGCTGGAGAATGGCTGGCATGGATATCCGGCAGAGAGCATATGAACCTTGCCACGCCAGCGGCTGCCGTTGAAGGTTCTAAGGTCGCTCCAGACAGGAGCTTGATCCAGGGCCTTGTCCGCCATCCGACCCACGAGAGTGGCCGCTGCACCAGCTTCTCGCTCGACAAAACAAACAGTTCGATATCCGGGCTCGGCAAGATGGAGCCCGAGTTCAAGGCCTCCGACGCCGGCGCAGAGGGAGATTCCGGCAAGATCAGCGCCGGCAGGTACTTTGAGGGAATGTAGAGCCACACCCGTATTCTCCGATGGAAGGACGCTCTTGGCGTTCGGAGGGCGGGCTCGATGGCCTCAGATGATTGACGATGCCGCACCTGCGGCACTTGATCTCGATTTCGGTCGTGATCTCCGGCGAGGCCTTGAACAGCAAGGCGCCGCAGCCGCAACGTACCTCAACTAGGGGACCGGCAACAAGATGGCTGGCGTCATTGTCGGCCAGGGTCCCGATCGGGCGAGTGCCCGGCATTTGAACGAATTTACTCACGTTGTTTTACTCGCGATCTGGTTCAACCGCCCTGCCCTCTCCGGAGGGTGGCGGGTCGAAGTGTCGCGTTCGTCACTTTGGGGTAGGACGCCAATCCAAAGCCCCAGTCGAGGTGTTGGTGCACCTCGTCCGCCCGTCGCCGATTGCGACAGGTTTAGTCTGAAACCTCGACTCTTGCCCTTCGTTGATCTCCAGTTTGGAATACGAGGGGCGATATGGGAGCGAGTTTCCGCGTAATTGACCTTCGCGCAGGGCGCGAACCGGTCGAAGTCGAGGTCGATGCAAGCTCGCCCGAGGAGGCGGGCATGAAGGTCTTTGGGGAGAAGCTGGTCCGCAGCGGCAGCCGCAAGCATTGCTGGGCCAAGGTCTATTATCAGTTTGCCGGTCAACCTCCCTGCATGATCAGGCTCTACCGTCCCATCAAGCAAGCTCCCTCTACCCCAGCATCGCCGCAGTAAGCGCGCCTGAGGCGGCGATCTGGCCGTAGGCGTAGGGGCTGGGGTGCAGCCCGTCCGAAGTCCACTTATTGGCGGTTCCGTCGACCTTCCACTTGCCCGAATTGCGGGCCGATTCGACAACGTCCGCAAACTCGATGACCTGGTAGAGCGGATGATCGGCATTACCGGCGCGGATCGAGCCGGTGGTGGCGCCGATCGCGGCCGGGGCGCCGTTGATCAGCGGGGCACCATCGCGCAGCCAATCGTTGAGCAGTTCGCGGGTGCCGGCGCCGCCCGTCGAGAAGTTCGCAGCCGCCGTCTGGTTGGCCGTGGTGGCGTAGCTGTCCGACGAGGTGACGGAAGGCGTGATAGTGGTTTGGAACACGCGCTGCGCACCCGACAGCATCGCCTTGGCCTCGGTCCAGCGGGCAACCATGTCGAGCTTGATAGCCGCCAGGGTCCGCGCCGAGCCGATATCGTTGACGCCCATTGCGCAGATCGCGTTGCGGGTGAAGGGCAGAACGGCCAGGCGCCGTGCCGAGGATAGAAGGGCGAGCTCCAGGCGGTCGCCTGACTGGCTGAGATTGATGTAGGAGGCGCCGGAGATCGAGCGCGCCACGCTGCCGACCGCGTCGGTCGCATCGGCCGTATCGTTGAGGCCCTCGGCAATCGAATCGCCCACGATCGCTGCCGCCTTGTTGGCGGTCCGGCCAAGCAGCGCCAGCGGCCAAAAGCCATAAACCTGCGCCGTATTGGCGCCGCCGCCGCCCGTGTAGTCCGTGACGCTGACCGTGTTCACGGTCGCCTTCTCGCCATTGGCCGAAACCTGCCCGGTCGAGGCGCTGTAGAACACGATAGACGTGGTGGCCTGCATCCAGACATTGGTCCAGAACTCGGCATTATCGGGAATGGCCAGGCCAAGGAAGTCAGACACCAGAACCGTGCCGCCCTGGCAGGCCTCGCGGTTCGCCCCGGTAAAGCGCAGCCGGTTGAAGACGCCGGCCGGATATTCGATGGTCGCGGTGAACTGGATGTCCCCGTCATTGGGCAGTTCGAATTTGCCGTTGGCGCGATCGACGTACCAATTGGGCAGCACCATTGCGATCTCGGTAATGGCGCCTACCGCCCGGTGGTGCGAGCGGGCCATCAGCCCCTTGTTGGACGCCGCCCGGCTGTTGAGAAGGCGGCAATTGGTGGCCACCTGGCCGTAAATCTGCCCGGCGCCGAGCGGGTAGGCGGCATAATTGGCCGGAAGCATGACGCGGCGGCGCAGGCCGTGAAGACTCGACGCGATGCGCAGGCTGTCGGCCAGATTGTCGGTAAAGGCGTCTGCCATTTTAGGCCCCTGTCTTGAAAATGATGCGGTCGCTTGCCGCGGCGCTGCCGACGCGGATGGTCGTGGCGTTCGATGGTGTCGAGCCAAGGCTCATTGCCGCGTAGCCGGCCGGAACGCCCGCGCCGTCATTGGCGCCCAGGCGCAGCCATTCGAGGGTCGATCCAGCCCGCAGGATACTTGCCGAGGCATCGACCAAGCCCTGCGCCCATTGCAGCGCAAAGGCGCCGGCATTGGCTCCATTCTCGACAACCAGCTCGGCAAACAGAAATCCGTAATCTAGGAAGTTGCCCGCCACGATCGTCGAGGCTGGATAGATCAGCCCACCCCCGACCGTTTCAGCCGTCGCGCCGGGCGCGCGCAGGCGCTGTTCGGCTTGGACGCGGATGGCGCTGGCGGGGCCGGTCATGGCGTATTTGAACCCGGGCGCGGCCGGCGCCGAGAAGTAGAGCTTGAGCGTGATGGCGTAGTTGGTGTTTGCCGCCATCTGGAATTGGAGGTCGGGGTCGTTGGCCAGCACGGTGGTATTGGTCCGGCTGGTCGAAACCGCTTTGCTGGCCAGCCCGCGCGAGCCGCCGAGCGCGGCCCAGATCGAGCCCGTCCAATGGATTTGCGCGCCGCCTTCGCCGACCACGGCCGCGACCATCCCGACCGAAGGAATAACCCGGCGCCAGCGGCCATCGATGCGCAGCGCCAAATCATTGGCGCTAAAGCCGGTCCAGGCGCCCGTCCCGGTCCCCGCAAGAATATAGACCGCGCCGTCGAGGGCGGCAGGCGGGGCGGAAAGGGAGCGGCTGACCACGGGAATGACGCCGGTCAGCAAGTCCAGCTGCAGCAGGGCTTCGTTGTGGGTGACATGCTTCTGCGCCTGGGCGGCGTCCATCAGCGGCAGTTTAAGACGGGGCGTGTCAACCATCGCTGCGAATCCAGATCAGGGCCTCGGCGGGAATGCCGGCGCCAAAACTTGCGCTCATCTGCCGGACGCGGGCATAGAAGCTGTAAAGCGGCTGGCCGAAGTCCGCGATCTGCTGCTCGGCACTGTAGAGCAAGGCCGGGCTGGTGATGGCCACCGTGCGCAAGGGCGAGCCACCGGCGCCCGTCAGAACGTCCAGCTGATAGGCTTCGCTGGCCTCGCCCAGGGGCACTTCCACTTGCTCCCAGCTGTCGCCACCGATGCGGGTGCGGCGCACCCAGGACAAAGCCCAATCGCCTGTCTCAGCCGAGCGCCGGCCGAACAGATGGGCTGGGGAAAGCGGGCGCCGGGCCTTGCCGTAAAGCGTCTTTGAAAAGGCGTTGAAGCGGCTCGATGCGAAGTTCTCCCCGATGGGCCCGACGCGCCAGTTCTGCTCGACGCCTATCAGCGCCTCCGGCAAACCGGTCTGCTTGACCGCCGCGTTGACCAGGACGATTCTTGCCCCGGCCGGGACGGGCGAACGCATCGCGTGTTCGGTGCCGCGCTGCCCGCGCAGGAGGTCGGTCAGCTTGTAGCTCCTGGCGCCGGTTTGGGTGGCGGTGGCGAACTGGACGAGTTCCCACTCGCCGTCCTGGTTCTCGATCAACATGGCATTGGCGCCGTTGAGCACCTGGAGCTCGTCAACGGAGGTGAGCGAACCTTGCGCGAGCTCGAGGTAAATCTCGTTGCCCCGGTCCCAGCGGCCGGTCGGCCCGGAGAAGAGTTCGCCCGTCGTGGCGCCGATCGTCGCGGCCAACGGCAGGACGGTGTCGATGCCAAAGCCTGAAGTGGAGGGCGAGCGGGCCGCGATCATGCCCGACCGGAAGGGTGCGATGGAGGCCGCGACGTAAGGGGCATAGTCGTTGTCGCTGTCGTTGAGCAGCGGGCCATCGATCAGCGCCACCCGGGCTAGCGAATAGATGATCGGCGTCACAACCTTGCCGGGCGAGCCCTGCCTTGCCATCGGAGCGACGGATTGCGGATCGACTTCGAAGGCCGACATGCCGCGGCTCAAATCGTCTTCAACGGCTTCAAGCCGCAGCAGGCGCCCGGTGGGCCCAAAGTCGACAACGTCGCCCGCGTCGAGCGCCAGGCGCGACGGGGGCAAGGCAAAGCGGGTGCGCTCGCGGCCCAGCCAGGTAGAATAAAGCTCACGCTCGCAAAGTGCGGTAGCCTGCGCCTCGCCCATGATGACGGGAAGCGAGATCTCCGGGATGCGTTGCGAGCCGCCCAGCGAGCGGCGGGCTTCGGTGGACGCCGGCTGATCGTCGCGCGCCAGATCGCCGTAGCGGAGCTTAAGGGCGCGGGGCAGTTCGGTTTCCTGTCCGCGCGTCTGGCGCCAGCCAGTGCCGCCCGTTTCGTCCGCAACCAATTCATCGAGGGTGATCTGGGCGACCGAGGCGCGGCCCTGGCGGGCCTGGAACTTGATCACGCCATCGCTTTCGCTTGCGTCGAACTGGAAGGCGGGCCGCAGCGCATCGAGCATCGAGCGGGCGCTGGCCAGATTGCCGGTCGTGACGCCATCGACCACGGCCGGAATCGGCTCGATGGTGAAGCGGGTGAACTTGGCGTCCGCAAGCACGGCCGCGATCGTCTCGCTGGCTGATGCCGAGCCAAGCCGGCCGGAGAGCCAATGGCCGGTGTTCCAATTGGCGCTGTCGCCCCAATCGTTGTCGAGCGCGAAAGATGGCCAGGGCCGGGCATCCCAGCACCAGACATGCGACGCGCCAAGGTCCAGCATCGCGGCGCCGTAAACCGCCGAGACGGGATTGTTGGCCGGGTCGGTGTAGTGCCCGATCAGCGCCGCAAGGTACGCGCGCTGCATGGCGTCGTCGCGCGCCTGGTTGGAAAAGTACGGAAACGAGCCTTCCGAGCTTTTCGGATCGGGGAACAGATTGGGCTGGTTGGCGCCCTTGTCGACGGCCGGGCAGCCCATCTCGATAAACCGCAACGGTTTGCCCTGCGGCACCCAAGCAGTGGCGGCGCCAGCTTCGATACCGGCCGGCCGGTCGAAATGCTGATTGGTCCACCAGGCGCGCAAATCCTTCTGCCGGTAAACCCAGGGCTTGCCATAAGCGCCATCGGTAATTGGCGTCCGCGCCTGCGCCTCGCGGGCAGCAGCGTCAGGATAGAACCAGTCGAAATATTCCCCACCCTCGACGTTCCCGCTGAGATAATCGGCGTCGTAGATCGTGGTGGGTCCGGAACCGGAGAAGTCCAGATGATCGCTGCCATCGCGCCAGTCGCTTAGGGGGAAGTAGTTGTCGATGCCGACGAAGTCGATGTTGGCGTCGCTCCAGAGCGGGTCCAGGTGGAAGTAAAGGTCGCCCGACGCGTCGGCCGGCCGGTGCGAATTGAACTCGCTCCAGTCGGCCGCGTAGCTGATCTTGGTGGCGCCGCCCACGATCGTGCGGACATCGGCCGCCAGCGTCTTGAGCGCCTGGACGAACGGGTAAGTGCCCGCGGCGGAGCGCGCCTGGCTCAAGCCCACCATTTCGGAGCCGATCAGCATGGTGTCGACGCCGCCCGCGAGCTTGGCCAGCTGCGCGCAATGAAGGATGAAGCGCCGGTAGCGCCACTCGTCGGGGCCCGAATAGCTGACTTCGGTTCCGGCGCCGCCGAAGTCGGCAGCGGCTGCAGTGCCCATGAAGCTCGCCACCTGGGCGGCTGCCGCGGCTGACTTATCGACACTGCCGGCGTAACCCGCTGCCGGGCTGATCGTGATCCGGCCGCGCCAAGGATAGACCGGCTGGCCAAGGGAGGCAGCATTGGCCGAGTAGGGATTGGGAAGCCCGTTGCCGTTGGGCACGTCCATCATCAGGAACGGGCAGAGCGTAACGGCAATGCCGCGCGCTTTCAAATCCTGCAGCGCCCGGATCGTCGAGGCATCATTGGGCGAGCCGCCATAAGCGGGAATGCCGTCGACAGTCGAAACCGGGACGGCCTGCGAGCGGGTGAGCCCGGCCACGCTCCACTCGAAAGGCGTGGTGGCCTTGCCGTAACTGTCGACGCGCGGCTCGACGAGGCACGATCCGGCCCGCAGATCGCTGCCGAACCAGGGCACGACCAGCATCACGGATTGGAGGTTCGGCGCGAGGGCCTGCAGCCGGTCGAGCGAGGCCACCCAATCGGTGACGGCGATCTCGGTATGCCGGTTCTCGATCGGGCCATCGGTGACGGTGACGGCCTGGGTATCGCACCCGAACTCATTGGTGCCGATGATGGCGACGCCCTGCACGATCGGCTCCAGGGCGCCGACCGAGCGGAACACTTCGACGGACAGCTGCGGCAGCCTGTTGCCCCATTCGGCGATGGGCAGATGGTCAAAGACGACATAGGCCAAGCCCCGGTAGGCCGGGGCCTCGCCTTCCTTGGCTTCGATCAGCGGGTCGACGCCCTGGGTTTCGGTGCCGGGATAGAATCGGATCGTGTGCTGGGTTTGGTCGATCTCGACGCCATCGGCCCAGATGCGGCCAAAACCCGACACCGGGCCCTCGCAAAGCCCGATCGCGAAGTTGGCGTAGTAAAGATATTCCGTGGTGATGACGCGCGGGCTAGGGGCACCCTTGCCGCCCGTTTCCTCGGTCGAGACTTCTTCAAGGTACCGCGTTGTCCAGATGATCTGCCCGGCCAGACGCGCCCGGCCATAGGACCGATCGATGGCGCTGCCCTCGGTCGCTGTCTGGATATCGGAGCTGGTCAGGCGCGGCCCTTCGCGCCGGATTGGCGGGGTCAGGGCGTTGACGATGGCCTGGTCGACCGCCGAGCCTGCCAGCCCGCCCAAGGTGCGGCCGATCATGGCGCCGATCGGCCCGCCGACCAGGCCGCCCAGGGCGCCGCCAATAGTTCCTAGCAGAACTGTTGCCATCAGTTCGCTCCTGGAAAGGCGAAGGCTGCCGCAAGGGTCTTTTCCCAGGCCAGGGCCAAGTCGGTTTCGTAGACCTTGCCTGCAGCGTCATAGGCGTGAACGACGCGGCCGGGCGCCACCAGGATGGCGCAGTGTTTCATCGGCAGATTAGGGCGCCAGCGGAATAGCAGCACGTCACCCGGCTGCCTATCGGCCTGGGGCACTTCGAACAAATGGCGCAAGGCGGCGCGGTAGAGCGTTTCCTCCCGGCCGGCCTCTGCCCAGTCCGACGAATAGGCTGGAGCCTTCTCCGGCTCCTCCCCATAGGCGAAACGGTAAACCCCGCGCACCAGGCCAAGGCAATCGCAGGCCACGCCTTTCAGGGAGGCTTGGTGGCGGTAGGGTGTGCCGATCCAGGAGCGGGCTTCTGCAATGATGGCGGCGCGCGTGATCACTTGAAAAACGAGCCTCCATCGTTCTGGTTCTCGCGCTTGACGACCGACATGCCAAAATCATTGCCGGGGATGTGGGGGAAGCCCCGGAAGTTGATGGCATTGGCGAACTTGGCGCGGCAATCGCCGATGGTCTTGTTGCACCCGGCCGTGACGGTGAAGGTGTCGCCCACCTGGATCGGCACGGCGGCGCGCTGCCAGAGATCGACCTTTGCACTTAGATGGCTGCGCAGTTCACCGCCCACGCCCTGGTTGGCGCCGCTCGTCCATGTCAGGACACCCTGCGCGAACCAATCGGCTGCAAAGCCCTCAAGCCCGGCCACGGTCAGCGTCTTGTTGTTGGACGCCACGGCCAGGACGGCGCCCGTGCCTTTCCATTGCGGCAGATCAAGATCGATCTTGCAGCGCCCGTCGCCCAGTATGGCATCGCAGGCGCGGGCATAGGTGCGGCCGGTTTCCTGGTTGAGGAAGTGCGCAAGGCCGCGAATTTCCGCCTGGAAGGCGAGGTTCCCGCGCGTCAGTTCGCCGAAATTGCCTTTGCGCTGGATCACTCGATTAAGGACGTTGGACCAGTCGACGATCCAGATTTCAACATCGGCACCATCCCAACGGCCCAAGGCAATATCGTCCTCAGTAATCTCGTCGGAATGCAGCGCACCGCCCACCTCCATGGTGTCGACGGCAAGGCCAAGGCTTTGCTCGATGGCAGAGGCCGTAAAGCCGCTTTGAGGCTGATATGAAACGCCGTTGAATTGGAGCGTCCGGTCATGATCGGTAAAGCCGAAAACGACACCGTCCACCCGCTCGACGCGCCAGCAGCGGCACAGCGTCGTGGTGCCCGTCGCCAGCATTGCGGACAAGGCGGCCGGGAGCGTCTTCATAAGCGGAGCTCCTTGAGCATGATCGCGGGAATGTCCCCGATCGCTGCAGAGCGGCTGACCATGTCGAGACGATTGTCGAAGCGGACGGGAACGTGAAACTGCCCGCCCCAGGTGAGCACGGCGCCATTGGCGGGCGGTGCGGCGAAGGTGACGATGCCGGTGGCGAGGTCGACGGTCCAGCCCGCCAGGAGCGCAGCGCCGTTGCGGCCGATCAGGATGTTGCCGAAGGGCTTCTTGATCTCGCGGAAAAACTCATGGGCGCCGCGGGCGTAACGCTTGGTCAGTTGGAACTGGGTCAGAACGCCATTGCCCACCCCTAGCGCCTGGTCGGCGAAATTGGGCGCCTGGTTGGGCTGGCCGGAGCGGTAATCGGTCCAGTCCTGGAAGCGGAAACCATCGAGGCGCCCACGGGCCACCATGTAAAGCTCAAGGACCGTGTAGAGCTCGCTGGGCGTCCGGACGCCATAGCGGGCATCATAGGTCCGCAAGGGGGAGGACCAAGGCGAGTTGCGCTCCTCGCGGCCGGAGGCGAGCGTCACGATCTCGGCTGGCCAATCGGGACCGCCGACAGATCCGTGCGACACATTGATCGGGAACACCTGATCATCGAGAAAGGCCATCAGCTATGCCTCCAGGCCTGGCCATTGAGCCGCGCCCCGGCCCGCGCGACCGAGGCGCGGCTTTCCATGAAGGCCCTAGGACTTGGCGTCTCGATGTTCCAATTGTTGATCGTCGTTCCGCCGCCCATCATGGCCCGGCCGCCGCGTGGGATCACGGTTTCGCCTTCCTGCAAGATGGCCGCGAACTCGTCACCGGCAAGGCCCTGGTGCAGGCGCGGCGCATTGTTGAACAGGGCGGCCGGAACGAGGCGGCTGCTTGCTGGCGAGCCCACGTCCCCGCCCTGGTGATAGACGCCCGCCTGATAGCCAAGCTGCAGCTGGGCGCCGCCGCCGCCAAACAGGCTGCTCACCCAATTGCCCGCAAAGTTGGCCACGCCGTTGATCGCCGAACTCAAAAAGCTCTGGCTGATCGATTGGATGACCGAGCCGATGACGGAGCCCAGGGCCTGGAGCGGGTCGCGCGTCTGCAGCAAGTCGCGCACGAATTGCGAGACAGCGCCCGACACCATCTGGAAACCGTCGAGCAATTCGTCGACAGCCGAGAAGCCCGAAGCGCCGCCGACCGAAACGCCGGCCGTGCCGACATAACCGCCCATCGCGTAACCGCGAATGCCCCGGCGCATCGCGTCGAGGTTCTCCACGCCGATCGCGGCGGTGCTCGCAGCGTCAAAGACATACTCGCGGCCGTGGACGAACCCCGCGACGCGATCGGCCGGCATGTCGCCCGTCCAGCCGCCCGCAGCAAAGCCGCCGCCGACGACGAAAGGACCGCCTACGGGCGCGGCAGGGGCAGGCGGCGCCGGCGTGGCTGCGATGTCCTGCAGCAGCTGCAGATAGCGCTCAAGGGCCGCATTGGCGCCTTCGGCCGAACTGCCGGCCAAGGTAAAGTTCTCAGCGGCGCCGCCCAGGGCGGTGGCGGTAGCCTCGGCATTGCCCTTGAGCCCGGCATAAAGATCAATCGCGCGCTGCAGTTCCGCATCGAGTTCCGCCAGCCGGTCCACGTCGCCCAGTAGCTGGCTTGCCAGATCACGGCCCGCCTGGTCGTCTGCCGGCAGGGCGGCGCCAATGCCTGCGATCTCCTCCTTGAAGGCGATGGCGTCTGCGGTACCGGCCTTGAGCTCTTCTCGGAAGCGGCGCACCGGCTCCTCAAAAGCGGTGCCGAGGATGGCCCCGCCCTGGTCGAAACCGATGCCGGCGCCGGCGCTCAAGGGATTGAGGAAATCAAGGCCCTGATCGATGCCGCTGCCCGACAGCACCTCGCCCATCTCCCGCGCTCGGGCAGCCCGCAGCTGCTCGATGTTCTGCTGGGTGGAGAAGGTCAGCTGCGTGGCGGAATTGTTGCCGTAGGACGAGGCGGCGCCTTCAGCCTCCTCGTAAAGCCCCTTAATCGACTTGATCAGGGTTGCATGCTCCTCAAGCGCCGTCTTGATCTGGGGTCCGGCGCTGACGATGTCGTTGGCCATCGCGATCGCCGCGCCGCCGATGGCGCCCAATGCTGCCTCAAGCCCCGCCGCCGCAATCGATCCGGCGATGCCGCCGATTGCGCCCAGCGCCAGCGTCTTGAGACCGTCGAACTTGCCGCCGGCCGTTTCGGCCGCAGTGCCGATCTTGGGAACTTCGAGCGCCACTTCGCCCGCAGCCGTAGCAGTGTCCTTGAGGCCGGTCTCGATCTTGGCGACTGGCGCCGTTGCCTTGTTGGCAGCGGTTTCGACCTTGCCGATACCGGCAGCGGTTTCGTCGAGGGCTTTCTTTGCCCCGGCCTGGTCGCCATCGATGACAAGCGCAACACGCAAACTCATGAGATCGGATCATCCCCGTTGAGGGCGTCGCGCGCCGCGGCTTCCATGATCCGCAAACCCGTCCAGAGCCTTGGTGTAAGGGTAAGGCCGGAGCCTTCGATGCCGATCTTGGCGCCGGCGTAGTCGAGCCCGATCCAGCGCAGGCGCAGGCTCTGCCCGACCAGATCAAGCGTGGTGCGCCATTGCGTTCCAGCCATGACGAATGCGAGGACCGCCTCGATGTTGGAGCGCCAGACACGGACGGGCGCAAAGGCCGGTCCGACCAGATGGAGGCGCAGTTCGGCCAGTTGGCCTTCGTCGGCGCCGAAGCGGCGGGCGTCGGCGATGGCTTCCGGTTCCTGTTTGCTGTTGGGCTCGGCGGCGATCAGTTGGCCCGCCACCAGGCTCGGGCCGCCGCCATCAGTTTCCCGCCTGTCCGCCGCGCTGGCCAAGGATGTATGCTTTGACGGCGGGCCCGCGCACCCAGCTTTTGTTGATCAGCTTGGCGCGGAGCTCGGGCGAATCGGGGACGGGATTGCCTTGGCCATCGATGATGTCGTTCACCTTAAGCAGGACGCGCTCCAGGAACGCGCGGGCGCCCGCACCCGTCGCCAGGTCGAAGCTTTCGAAGGCATCGATATCGAGCGCTTCGAACGTGCCTTCGAAGGATTGCTCCTGCCCGCCTGGGGCGATGATCTTGACGGTGGTGGTGAAGACGGGCTTGAGGTCGATATCGAACATGACGCGGCGCTTTCGAGGGGTTGGGGGTTAGTCAGGTCAGGGTCAGCGTCCATTGATCATTGCCCGCAGTCGGCAGCGGGGTGCCGCGCAAGGGCCACTCAACGATGTTCTGCTGGTTGGCAAGGCTGGCCGGCCGCTGCAGCTGCAGGGCGGGAACGGCAAGCGTCGATATCTTGCCCGCGCCGACGCCGTGCACCAGCGACAGCGCCATGCTGGTTCCGGCCTGGGCCTTGGCGAAGGGGTCCCAGACGGCAAGGTCCACCGCTTCGATCTGGGTTTCGAGCAGATCGGCACGGTCGACGATCAGGACGCTTTCCGAGCCGACGAGGAAGCGGGTTTGCACGTCGTTGCCCAAATTGAGCGAGGTGTTGCGCATCACGCGGGCGGCGCCATCGAGGGTAAAGGTTGGGGTCAGAACATTGGTGACGATCTGAGGCGCCTTGAAGCCGGTGAGCGAAGCGGTCGGCCGGCTCTGGTCGGACGGCGCGTTAAAGAGCCCGGTGAAGGAAAATTCGAGGTAAGGGATGCCTTGCGCATTGTAGCGCAGCACCGCCGTGCCCCGGCTGCCCAGCAGGACGTAGCGGGTGGTGCCGATCCAAAGGTGGAAGGTCAGGCTTTCATGGGCTTCCGTCACTGGATTATAGACGACGCTCGCGCCCACATTGATCGTCTGCGCCACCCCGCAGGCTCGCAACAGAGGTCCCCAAGCCGGCGCCACGCCCAGCGCGCCCGATGGTGCGAGCTCGACGCGAAAGGTCAGGCGCTGGAACAGCCCGGCCGGGATTGTCGCTTGGGCCGCCAGATAAGGCAGGTCCAGATCGCGCGACACGTCCTGGCCTTCCATGGGCGAGAGCGTCACCTGCGTTGCCAGCACCGCATTCGCAGCGCCGGTCGGACCGGAGTCGACGCCGTAGCTGGCCTCGATCTTGGCCAGGAGGATTTTGGTTTTCCACTTGATGGGCATTTCAAGCGTCCTTTACGGGCTTGGCGGGCGCCGGCGCCGGCTCTGGTTCAACGTCACGAAGCAAGCCGCCATCGGGCTGCCGGACAAAGGCGCCGCCCTCTTGAGGGAGAGGCTGGGGCGTCTCGGCATTAGGCTTTTGGTTGGCCATCAGAGATTCCTGATCTGCAGCTGGATGGAAAAATTGACCTGGTAGATGAGCGCGCCGGCCGTCAGCGAATGCAGCTGGCCACCACCGAAGCGGAACACGCCGACCGCGTCGGGCGCATCCGATCCGGCCACCGCCTCGATGACTTGCCAGACGAGCTTGTTGAGCTTGGGCAGGCCCTTGGCGCCGGTGACATCGGCTGCAGTGCGCAGGACGAGGACGATGGCGAAATGTTCGTCCACGCTTTGAGTGAAGTAGCCAGCGCCGGCATCGCCCTCGCTGCGCGGCCGCAAGCCGGTGGGCACAAGGTACGCCGTGACCGGCGTATTGGGCAGCGCGCCGCGCTTGATCAGTTCGGCCAAATCGGCAACTTGCTCGATGCGGTTCTTGAGGTCCGGCACCGACCCGATGAGGGTTCCCAGCTTGGCGAGCATGTCGAGCGGATCAGCCATCGCTGCGCTCCTCTTCGTTCGCGGCCGGCGCATCGGCACCGCCCAGGGGCGCCAGGAGCCAGTCGCCAGCCAGGGCGATGATTTCCGCCTCGTCGTCGTCAGACAAGCCAAGGAAGGGGCGGGCCGGGATGTAGACCGAAGGCACCACGACATTCTCCCCGCCGATGGAAAAGGCCAGGCCCTTGCCGTTCTTGGCGCGGATCGTGCCGCCGAACTGGTGGATAGCCGCAGCGATATGATCGGTGCCGACGGCCACGCCGGTGTCGCTCGCCTCGTGGGTGATGGTGCGGCGGAAATAGCCGGTGTCGGTCAGCGTCTTGCCGCCTTCAAGCAGGACGCGGATTGACTTGGGCCATTGCGTCTTGTCGGGCGCTTCGGTGTTCTCAAAGCGCAGATCGGTCGAGGCGACGAGGGCGGCGCCCAGGCTGTCGTAAAGATCGCGCGGCTGCTCGATCCGGGCCAGCGCCAGGCTGATCGCCTGGGTGACTTCGTCGGCGTCCAGTTCCATCCGGAAGCGCGTCCCGGCCATCAGATATAGCCCTTGAGGCTTTGCGCCGTCAGCAGGCGTTCCGGCTCATTGGTCAGAACTTCATTGTCGCCACCCGAGCTCGCAGGCTCGACGCCATTCACCTGCAGGCGGATTTCGTTCTTGGCAATCTGCGCCAAGGTCTTGAGGGCGTCGTCGTAATCCTTGCGGATTTTGTCCGATGCCACCTGGCCGTGGGCGAAGTAGATGGCGACGCGCTGGCCAAGGTCGGTCAGGAGCGTGGGCGCCGGATCGATGGGCAGCTGGTACCGGCCAAACAGATAGCCGTCGATCAGCGCATCGGCATCGGCAATCGCCCGGTTGAACAGGCCGGCGTCGATCGCGGCCGGATCGGCGGCGATCTCGCCCCGATCGGAGAGAGCCTCAAGCATCGTGGCGCCATAGCGCTCGGTCAGCTGGGCAATGGTGCAATAGCTCACGGCAGCACGAAGCGGATCAGGCGCCCTAACTCGATGGCCAAGCCCCAACCGCCGCAGCCGACCGCCGCGATGACGATGGCCAGGACGATGATCACCAGCCAGTCGGTCGGCTCCTGGTTGCCCAGATAACGGCCGTAATCGCTCATCAGCCAGAGCACGGCGAACGCCAGGACAAACAGAACGGCAAAGATGATCAGAACCTGCATCAGGCGCTCCCCTTGAGATGGTCCCCGGCCAGCTGCGGCGTCATACACTGCCGGCCGGGGTTTATCGCCGTTGTCGGGCCAGGCGGCCACCGAACGGCAATCGAGATGTCAGGCGGGCGAAACAGCCAATTGCTCGTCGCCCAGGAGCAGGGTGAGCTGATCAACCGTTACGGCGATGGTCTGCGCCTGGCTGTCGAACGCGAATCCGGCGCGGCGGCGGCCCTTGGCGGGCCCCAGCACCTTCACCAGCGCCGTCGCATCCTCGCCAAAGGCAAAGTCCGCGATCGTCAGCCGGGCGGCGCTTGCCGGGTCGGCAAGCAGGCCGCTTGCCAGTTCGCCCATCGTCAGCCCCAGGCTCGGATCGGCCTCGATTAAAGCGAGCTCCCCGGGCGTCACGAAGACGGTGCGCGGGCTGGCATTGAAGTCGAAGCCGGCGCGGCGCCGTCCCTTGGCGGGCCCGATCACCGTCACCGCCATCCGCTCGCCTGCGGCAGCTGCAGCCTGGGGCAGCCGTTCGCGCTTGGCCACCGGCTTGGCATTGGGCAAACGCACGCCGGACGGCAGTGGTCGCAGCGCCTCGATGGCGGCGTGCGCCTTGCCGACGCGCTCCTGCGCCGCGGCGAGCCCAGCATCGAGCTCCGTCCGGTCGGCGTCCGGCGCCAGCGCCGCAAGCTGCGCCTGCAAGTCCGCGACGGCATCGCCTGCCGCATTGAGTTCGGCGCGCGCCTCGTCCCAGGCGGCAACCAGCGCCCGCAATTCATCATCGCTCATCGCGCGCTCCTGCGGCTCCAGCTGCACCGCGGCGGCAGCGATCATCGCCTCCAGTTCCTTGCTGCTGCCATTTATCTTGGCCGCTTCCAGCTGGGCCGGGTTTGCCGCCGCGAGCCTGGCGAAGCTGTCGATGCCGGCCGCGGCCAGCCGCTTGGCTGTAACGGTGCCGATGCCCTTGAGCTTGGTGAGATCGTCCATGAAGCCTTTTCCTTGTGGGTGAAAACCCGCCGCCCCGAACGGTGCCGGGGCGGCGGCAGGCGCGCGGCGGGAGGAGGCGCCGCGCCGTTGCGCTTAGGCCGCCACCAGCCAGGGCGTGACGAAAGGCTCGGCAGTGCCCTTCCACTCGTTGGTCTCGCCACCTGCGGCATATTCGGAATTGAGGATCTTGAGTGCCGCGCTTTCAAGCGATGGCGGCACCACCAACAGGTTCGGCTTGAGGCCCAGCGGATTGCCGTAATCGCCGGTCAGGCTCATCAGCGCCGAGCGGGCCGCGGCGTAGCTGGCGGCGGTGAGCGCCTGCTTGGAGCCGTAAGCCATCTGCCAGAAGCCGAACCCGACATTGGAGCGGGCATCGGCGCCGTAGCGGAATTCCTTGAGCTCAAAGACATTGTCGTCGTCGAGCTTGTCCTTCGCGACGAATTCGAAAGGCTTGCGCTCCTGGTAGATGATCGGCTTGAGCACCTGCGTGGTGCAAAGCAGGAACCAGGGCGTTCCCGCACCGCCGCCCGTATTGCTGACCGACTGGACCACGCCGTTCTTGTCGAGCACCGGGTGATCGGTGTCGAAAAAGAACTGACCGTCGTAGCATTCGGTGGCAAAGCCGTTGAGCAGCAGGGCATAAACCAGCTGGCTCGGCAGGGTTTGGGTCTGATTGCCCATCTCCTGGAACATCGGGCCATACATGCCCAAATTGTCGGTTTCGATATCGTCCTTGTCGACGCCCAGGGTCAGCTCCCAGACCTTTTCCTTAATGGAATAATCGTGCTGCTGCAGGTTCTGGACGGCGCGCGGCCCGATCCATTCGCGGACCCGGGGCATCTTGCCCAGCCAGCCATACTTCTGTTCCTTCTGGCTGGCCGGAACGCGGGTGGCGATACGCTCCCAATCGGGCATGGCCTGGCCAAGCCCGTTCTGGAAGGAAGTCTTGAAGCCGACGCGCAAGGTGTCGAGATTGGCGGCATTAACGAGCATGAAAAGGAGCCTTGAAAGCGGGTTGAAATGGGCCGGTCAGTAAAGGCCGGTGCGGACCAGGACGCCCATATTGGCGTCCACGGCGAGAATTTTGCCCGCAACGGAGCGGGTGTTGGTGCCGGACGTCTTGGCCATGGTTTCGTCGTCGACAATCCAGCAATCATCGCCCACGTCGGCGGCAGCGATGGCATCGCCCGCGGCGGAGTTCTTCCACCAGAAATTGCCGCGGCGGACTTTGGCGCGGACGGCATTGTCGGCGCCAGAGTTGGCGGAGCGAGCCTCGGCGCGGCCAACAGCGATCTGGCCGGTGGCAGTGGCGCCGGGAACGGCGAGGCCCGATGCGTCGAGCATCACGAGGCCACCGGCAAAGATCGTGGTAGCGCCCTTCTGGCCATATTCGAAAGTGTCGCCCAGGGCTTGGGCGGTGTTGCGGTCTTTTGCGAGGGCCATAAGCCAAAGTCCTTCAAATCTGGCGCCGAGGGCGCCGGTTGCGAATTAGCGGGCGGCCTGTTCGGCCTGCAGCGTCTTGAGGTAGTCGGCTTCCGGGATGCCCAGCAGCTTGGCCGCCTGCTTGTGCTCGGCATGCAGCGTCACCTGCCCGGTTTCGGCGTTGGGAGGCACAAGTTCGGTTGCGCTGCGTCCCAGCGTCGGGAACGAAGCGATTTCAAGCTCGACGCCGGCCGGGTCGGCCATGTGGCGGGTGATGTAGCGCTCCCGCAGCGGCTTGACGCCGACCTTGAGCTTGGCGATGGCGCCATCGACAAAGGCGGTCGCGCGCTCGCGGCGGGTGGTTTCCTCGACGCTGTTGAGACGCGTCGTCACCTGAGAGAGTTCGGACTGCAGCGAGGTGATCACATCGTCCTTGTCCCCGTCGCTTGCCGCCATCAGCGAGGTGACGGTCGCGGTGATGATTTCAGGCTTGGCGGCTCCGTCGAGCCCGGCCGCGAGGGCTACCGACTGCAGCGAAGTGGTCAGCGTCGCGTGACCGGCATGCAGCGTGGTAACGGCAGCGATGGCCGCGTTCTCGTCGGCAGTGTCGGGAAGGCCAAGCGCGGCGCGCAAGCGAGCAAGCAGATCCATGGGTAACTCCTGGTGAAGGGTGGCAAGGCCGCGAAGGTTGGGCCGGTTGACGAGGGAAGCCCGGCGCAGGGCAAACACCGTCCCGTCCGCCGCGCGATGATCGAGCACCGGCGAGATGCCCCGGTAGGCGCGGGACTGGACGAGCTGGCGCCCTTCTCCTGTCCACTCCACCTTGCCCCAGACGCCATCGGCGCGCCCGGCGAGCTCAACGATCCAGCCACGCGCTGGCGCCGGGAGGCCCTTGGGCGCGGCCAGGTCCGTCGCGTGGTTCTCGTCGATCGGCAGGCGCTCCCCCGCCCTCATGGAGTTGAGGATCAGCCGGTCAGCCGGTTCGGTTTTGAATGGCCCGCGATTGTCATGGGTGCGCAACTCGCCCGCGGGGAGCAGGTGAATCCACTCGGGCACCGGATCGACTTCTGTATGGGGAAGATCGAGCGCCGCGCAAAGCAGCAGATCGCATGCGTCCTGATGCAGGCTAAGGATGGTTTGGAGTGGGTTGTTGACGCCGGTTTGCATAGGCGGCAATCTGGCAGCGTCGACGCACGGCAAGCATTGCTGCATGTGCAGCAACTATAATTTTTGCCCTCGCATTCTTCAGCACTCAAGTTGAGTAGCGCGCCAATGCATTCGCTTGTCCAGGAACAAGTGCCGGATCATGTCCCAGCTTAAGCAATATCTTGACTATTATCAAACACGTGACAAACCAGGGTATGCTGTTCTGGTCACTGGAGCCTGGGGGGTCGGTAAGACATTCCAAGTTAAGCGGGCTCTAGGCAAAGACAAAGCAGTTTACGTAAGCCTTTTTGGGCTTGCTACTGCCACGGAAGTCTATGAAGCTGTCTTTGCAGCCATGTTCCCGGAAATCGGCAAGGCCAAAGGTGCGCTGGAAGCCAATAGAGATACCACGATCGGCGGCCTTCCAATTTTCGGCGTCGCTTCGCAGATTTTCGGCATGTTCATTCGGGAACAAGCCGATGTGTCGCGGACACTCGTCTTTGACGATCTTGAGCGCTCGCCCCTAAAGGCTGCAGACCTTCTCGGAATTATCAACCGGTATGTAGAGCACCATAGCTGTCGAGTAGTGGTCGTTGCTCATGAAGGGCGCTTAACTAAATCGTTGCTTCAACAGCGAGAGAAGGTTTTTGGCCAAGTCATTCGAGCATTCGCGGAGACTGACGCTGCCTATGATGCATTTGCTCGCGAGTTAGCACCTAACAGCAAAATTCTGAAAGATTACAAGAGTATACTGATAGAGACGTTCCACGAGAGTGAAGTAGAGTCCCTCAGAATATTGCGGCATGTGATGGAAGACACGTTGCGTCTTGTGTCCTCCCTAACTCCCGAGCAGATCAGCAATGATCGAGCTATGAACGAACTAGTAAGTCTGCTTGCTGCTCTCAACATGGAGAAGCGCGCAGAACGATTGAGTCGTCAGGATGTTCAAGAGCGCCCAATGGCTGAATTCAATTTGGACATGGCTAGACGAGGAAATGCCAAGATCGAGATCACGCCTTTCGTTCGTGCGAAAAACCGATATTCAAAGGTGGACCTAACAAGCTCAACGATATCGGACTCGACGATCACTGAGATCCTATTTGACGGCGTTTTTAGTACTACAGCTATTCAGTCTGATCTTCAGAGGAGCGCACACTTCGCGACGCGGGCTGAACTGGCACCGTGGCGCCTCTTCATTGATTGGCAAAGTCAGGATGATGTCGTCGCTATGGATGCGATGAACCGGCTCAATGATCAGTTCAAGAAAAGAGAAGTCACCAAACCCGGCGAGATGTTGCACATCTTTGCCCTACAATTGATGATGGCGCACTATGGCTTAAGCAACAAGACCATCGACGAGGTACAACGTGAATGCATCTTGTATGTCGATGACCTGAAGAACACTGGCCGGCTAGAGCCATCAGAGCGAAGCCTAAATTCAAGGGATGAGTTTAGCATCCGGTCTGGGTTCGAGGGGCATGCCTATTGGCTTGAAGACCCATTCCGTCCACAGTTCGAGACTATATTCGCGCATCTATCTAATTCTCGGCACGCTGTGATGCTCAACGCATTACCCAAGGGTGTGCCGGAGCTTTTAGAAATCGTCAGAAGAGACGGGCAGGAGTTCTACGACCTGCTCAATCATACGAATGGCGGCAAGGCTACTTACGCCAACGTTCCTATCTTGGCCTCCATAGATCCTCTTGAGTTCGTAACCGCTTGGATGGAATCACATCCAAGCAATTGGTATTGGGTTCAACAGGCAATTGAAGAACGGCTCAAGCACCCTAGCAAAATCAAGGAGCTTGAAGCGCCATGGGTGGCTTCGATTGCAACGGTGCTGGAGGAACTTGCGGATCGGTCTCCTCCTTTGCGCGCCATGAGAATCATGCGCCGAATCCCGCAGGTAGATCGGACTGACTAGATGCTACTAAGCTGGAAGTTTCGCCCGTCCTCAAGACGCTTTTTGAAAAGGTTTTAAAGAGCCATGGTTGCGGGTAATGCTGTCTTGCCTAGGCGCATGCTACCAACCAGATCACTCTAGCTGTTGAGCCGCCCTGCAGTAGTTTCATGACAGTCACATCAAAGCAGCTAAAAGATCGCGCCGCGAAAATGGAAGCGCGATGGTACTACTATCGGGATATGGCGGACCGCCAAGGTGGCCTACTTAAACGCCACGAGATTTGGAGGCAGGATTATGCCTCAAATCCATACCTACTCGGTGCACCTGATGACCGTATAGGATCGCGCTTCAAAGACATATTCATAAACCAAACTGAGCTAAATCCACACGCGCAGATAGGACTACTTCCAATCGAAAATGAACATGCGTTCATGCAGAAGTTCACGCATTTGCTTGAGGAATACGATCTAAGGACTGGCGGCCAACTGCCGTTGGATGTCATAGCAGAAGCTAGGGCACCGGCTCTAAAGTACTTCGAGAACGGCGAGCCTATCGCAACGAAGATATTTAGCAATCATATAGCGCCCACCTTACCGTTCACCGTGAAATATGGACGCCGTGAGTTTTTGGAGCCAATGCTCAAAACCGGTCGACTTCGTATTTGTCCCGCTACCTACTACAACAATCTTTCGCACAATAGTGCTATTAAAGACGACGAAATTCACCGCACCTTTTTCATTCCCACTTTCCGGGAGCGGCTCAAAGGTATTTATCATATCGTTGTGCAAGGTCATCGAATTGAGTACGGAGACGATGACATCATCCTTCCGGTAGAGGCCCCAGACTATTTTCTGTTGAGCCTTTGCGACAGCATCTACTACCGCATGCCAACTGACTTTGGCGCGGATGCTGCGTTGATAATTCGCGATCCCAACAGGTTTGCTCAACTTGTAATTTCAAGTTTTCTGGCACGGTATCCTGACTGGAAGCCGCACTATGGTCCTGTCACCTATTACGATCCATACAGAGACTTCACTAAAATGCGGGTTCACCAGATGACGAAGCATTTTGGTTATGCGTACCAACGCGAGGTGAGGATTGTGAGGGAGGCGCTGCGCACGCCTCGCCAAGTCTTACAGCCTGAATTTCTTGATATCGGACCGATGGAGGATTACGCCGAACTCCTATCAGCATAGGCCGCATGCTGATCAGCTGCGGCGCCACCCACCGGCACTTGAGTCCATCGTGCAGCTAGCGCGCTCGCTCAGACCAGCGATCGAATAAGCGCGGTGCCTGCGCCTCTAAACCCTAGGTCTCAATCGATCATCGATTTCCCGCAATCTCTGGCGCGTCTGCAGGACCACTGTCCACGCCTGCGCCAGTTCGTCCCGCAGGGCTAGCCGAGCCTTACGCATCTGCAAGGCTTGTGATTGCGCCTGGGCCCGGATTGCCCTCGCTTCTTCTACCGTTTCCGCGATTGCCCGCGGCAAGTAATGCGGTTCTGTTTCCTGCATTTGCATGCACTCTCCATTGCCTCAGAACTCACTGGTACCACAGACCCGCAAAGCTCAAGGTTGCGGAGAAAACCGGATGTCCAGCTTTGTCGGTGACAAGCACCGTGAAGGCCTGCCGGTCGCCGTCTTTAGGTATCTCGTCTTTTGCAATTTCCGGCAAGGCCATCATCGCCTCCAAGCGCACCATATCGATGCTCGCAAGCTCGGTGCCTTCTTCATCCTTGTAGAGTTTGCCGTTCTGGTGAACGTGGAAAAAGTATCGTGCCATGGCCGGGAATGACACCCGCGATGATTTGGATGCATCGGCGAACTTTGCCCTCAACAACAACAACCTAGTTTACTTCGGAGCGCGATATTGGCGCTCGCCCGGTCGTGCGCGACACGTCGCATCAGAGGACCATCGCCATCCCGACATTGCCCACAAACCCCTCGTCAGGCGGTACAGCCAGCCGCTTGTCGGTGTCACTCGTTACCGTCCAGCCTTGCCGCCGCAATTGGTGCTCGCTGATCAGCTGCGGTGCCGGACACCTGCAGTTGAACCCATTGGGCGGCCAGTGCGAGCGCCAGAACCAATGGTCATGCGGAAGCACGATGCCGTGCCATTGCGCATGCGTGTCGCGCACCCGATGATCGCCCACGGTGACATAGCGGAAATAATATCTGGTCCGCCCTTGGCTTGCCGCAATGACGCGCTGCGCCTGCTCCCACCGTCCGGCCGAATAGGCATTACCGGTTTGCATCCGGAACACGAGCGCCGAGTGCCACCCGTCCTTGTCCCTGTCGCCCCAGCCGGCCTCGCTCATGATCGCGTCATAGGCACCCTGGAAGTCCTCAAGCGTTCTGCCCTCCTCGATAGTGTCGAGCACCGCCTGGAGCAGATCGCGGCCGATCGCTTCCATCTGCTCGTCGACGACGCGCTCCGCCAGATCCTGCGCGCCTTGGAGCATGGCCTGCCATTCGGGCGTGGTGAGGCGCAGTCGGCGGCGCAGCCATTCAATGGCTTCCTCGAACCTGACGCTTAAAACCCGTTCACTGGCCATCGAGCAAATCCCGCCGCCCCATCAGCTGGGCTATGACCAGGGCCTTGCGCACGGCATCGCGCAGCGCGGCCTTGTCGATCTGCGGCGCCAATCCTTTAATGGCCAGGCGCACTTCGTCGAGCGATTTGGCAGAACGGACAATCCCGCCGATCGCATCGAGCAGATCGCTTTGCGCATCCCGCGCCAGATAGAGCCCAAGTTCCGCCAGCTCGTCCTGCTCTGGCAATAGTGGCGCCTGCTGGGCATGCAGCGTCTGCTCCTCCTTGCCATTGGCCTTGTCGCCTTCGCCTGGAACGCCAGGCTTGTGCTCCCCATCCCCTCCCTCGTCCGATCCGAACACCAGCACATCGTCGCCCGCGCCAGGCGCGCTGACGCCGATCAGATCATACATCTCCGATTTCTTGACCGGCAGGCGCAGCTCGCGCACGGCACCGACGATCATCTTGACGTCCTTGACCTCCTGCCGGCCGATCTGGGCGCGCGGATAATCCTGCTGCGGCCCGAACTCCAGATCGATCCAGAGCTTGACCAGGTCGCGGTTGATAGTGGCCGAAAGCTGCTTGGCATCGGCGCGCTCGATATCGCCCTGCACCTCACGATGCTCCTGGCCCACCGCATGCCCGCCTGCAATCGCATCGGTCGTGGCAGTCTGGCCCAGCACGGCCTTGGAGATCTGCTGGTCGAGATAGGCGACGCGGTTCTCGTAGAGTCCCGAGCTCGCCCCGACATTGGCCGCCTCGACGAACTCTATTTTCATCGATTCAGGGATCATCGCAGCCATGTCGCCAGCCACGTTGGCAATGGCCCGGAACAGCGCCGCCTTGTCGTCTTTGCTGGCGCCCTGCCCATATTTGCCGACGCGGATCGGCTGGCCATAGCTTTGGGTAAAGATCGCCCAGTCACGCATGGTGAAGGCCTTGAACATCCAGGCCCAAGCGGTGATGCGCGACAGGCCGGACCGGGTGGGGATGCCCGATTTGGCCGGCATGCGGTTGTAGATGAACTTCCCGCCCGGCAGCGGCACGCTCTGGCCGCCCTCGGTCAGCAGCAGGGGCGTCGTCAAATCGCGCCTGTCGAAGTCGAACCAGCGCGGGTCGCGCCATTCGAGGCGCTCCGGCCGCCACTGCCCCTCCGAAGCCGACCAGATGATTTCCGTGAAGCTATAACCCTTGTGGATGGCATCGAGCATGTCGAACAATTCGCTTTGCAGCTCGTCGCGTGCCAGCCAGTCGCGTACCATTTCGGCTTGCTTCTCGTGCAGCGGGTCGGACGAGGCCGCATCCACGATGATGTCGAGCTGGCTGACCGAGCGGCGCCGCGTTCCCAGGACGCCAATCAGATGCGGGTCACGCTCCTCGATGGTTTCGGCCAGTTCAAGCTGGCGCACGGGATGGCCCTGGTCCGCCTCCTTCATGATGGCGGCAAGGCGAATGGGGTTAAGACCATCGGCGGGGTAGCCGGTGTGCGGCGTCCGCACGCCTGTCAGCGTTGCACCGGCCACTTCCTCGGTCAGCACGCGTTTCTCGATCGGGCGCCCGCGCTGGTCGATCAGGCCCTTCCAGAAATCCGGCATCAAACGCTTCCCCTCAAACGCGCACCCAGGGGGCTTGCCCACCAGCCACGCGCGTCGGCGGCGTCGGGGTCATCGAAGCGGTCGGCAGCAGGCGCATCAAGCTGGGCCGGAACAGCCTCGTAGGCATACTCCGACCAGGTCAGGCGCGTTGCGTAATCGGCCAGTGCCAAGCAGATGGCATAGTCGCCATGGCGCTTCTTGCCAGCGGTGCCGGTGCGGATGTCGGGCACCCGCGGGACGCCGCGGATCATCTTGACCAGGCGCAGATCGACCAGGTGCTCGGCATCCCGGCCGATCGAGATCACGTCGTCCTCGAAGTGCACCTTGAGCGGAGGCATTTCGAGCCGGTACCATTCCTCGGAAAACTTGATGGCGCGAACGAGGCCCGTCTCGTTATGCGTCTTGTCGTAGAGGCCAAACAGCCGCCCCATATCCTCCGCCACCGTCCAGCCCATGCCGGTGGCATCGAAGGCCGCGCCGATCAGCCGCTCCCGGACATGGTTCAAAACGGTCCGCGTGATCATTTTCTGCTCGTCGCCCGGCACGTTGCGGAGCTCGAAACTAAGCGCCTCGCGGCGGCGCAGCATGCCCTCAAGGGCGAGGAGCGAGCCTGTCGACAGATCCGCGACACGCCCGAAGTCGAACCCGAAACCGTAAAAGGCCGACATGTCTAGCTTGGCGAGTTCGGCTTCCAGTTCTTCCATGAAGGGCCGCAGGCGCGCCTGGCGGGCGAGTTCGGGCATGTGCAGATAGTCGGCCGGCAATTCGAGCCGCAGGCATTTTGCGGCACTGGTCATGCGCGCTTCGATCAGGGGCGAGGGCAGCCAGGTGCCGGAGCCCTGCGATGGTATGCAGAACAATTCTTCGTCGGCGCCATCGCCATAGAAGTCGATGATCTCCTGACGCCATTCGGCCTCGCCTTCAGGGGACCAGGCCAAGCCACGCACGAAACAGATGCGCTGGTAAAGTCCGTCCCGCAGCGCCTGGTCGAAGTCGATCCGGACATGGCGGAACTTGGACCGGCCGCCCAGGATATCCTGCACCTGGACGTTGAACTCATTATCGGCACCGTTGTGCGTCGAGCAGACGACGACCTGGCCGCCCCACATCAGGAAGGCCAAAGCCGCTTTCAAAAGCTCTTTAAGGCTGTCGACGAATGCCGCCTCGTCGATGATGACAACGCCCTGCTTGCCGCGCAGGGTGCGCGGCGCCGAGGACAGTGCAAGGATTTCAAAGCCAGACGCGAAGCGGATGCGGAAAGCGTTGATCGAGCGGTCCCCGGTGTCGTCGCTGTCGTCGAACAGGAACTCCTCGGCTTCCAGGGCGCCATGGTTGAAGGCACGAGCCCACATGCCGCAGGCGTCGATGAACTCACGCGTCATCTCCTGCGAATAGGAAATATACATGGCGTCCATGCCGCCCGCCGCCTTCTGGCGTGCGGCCCGCAGCACGGCATAGGATGCCAGCCCCCAGGTCAGCCCGATCCGTCGCGACTTCTCGACAAACAGGACGCGCGTCGAGACTTCCTCCAGATCGCGCAGGACGCCCGACTGATAGCCCAGCAGCGCCTTGGGAAGGCCCAGTTCGGCGATGAGCGCCGGCACGGCCTCGGTCGAGGCGCGCCGGATTTCCGCCCATTGCTCTTTGGTGAAGGGGGCGGTCATAGTGCTATCCGCAGCAGGAGGTTATCGAAGTGACGGACGATCTTTTTTGGACCGAACAGAAGCGTCACCTGATCAAGCAGGCGCTGGGCGCCGCCTTCGTTCAAATGTTCTTTGCGCGCGCGATTGCAGACGACGTTCCTTTGCCTAAAGCGGAGGACTTGCGGCTGGCCATTATCGCAGCCATGGAAACTACCATCATCATGGGACCGCAGGCACCTCGCCAGGACGCATTGCATGCTGCAGCGCGTGCCATCGCCCACAGAGGCCAAACCGATACGCAAACCAATGAGATTCTGAACTACATTCGCGCTGCGCTTCCTTAAGTGGGTCATGCTGTCAGCCCCGTTGCCCGCTCGATGGCGCTCATCTTGACCGCTTCCCAGGCCTGGACGAACAGCACGATCTGCGCCAGGCCTTGGCTGCCCTGCAGTTCCACACGGGCGTCGCGGAACAGCATCACGCGATCAGGCGCTGCCAGCGCCATATGAGCGCTGCACAGGCCCTCGGTCAGATCGAGAGGGCCATATGCCATCCGCATGGTCGTCAACTGCACGTTGGCGGTGCAATGGGGAACGCAGCATCGGCAGGTGACAGAGGCGCTCATGCGGCTTTCACCTCCACGCCGAGAATTTGTCCCAAGATCTGTTCGGCCGTCTCGGCGCTCAAGCCCTTGGCCTTCGCCACCACGCCAACAGCGGCCTTGGCCTTTGCTTCGAACTCCGCCTCGACGACCTGGCGCCGCTTGGTCGAAAGCCCTTGTGCGGCCACGGCCGAACGCAATGCGTTGGCAAGGTTCATGGCGCCGATCGGATCGATGCCTGCAGCGCCGGCGCCCTGGAGCACTTCCCATACCAGCGTCTTGATGGCTTCTGCCGCGATCAGGGTCAGATCGTCGCTGGCCTCCGCATCGAAGCGCTTGGAGATGGCCGCGGCGATCTCGCGGGTTTCCTCGAGCCGCCGCGTCATGGTGGCGAGCCGGATCGAGTAGCGGTTGAACGCTGACTTGGACGGCACTGCAAACTGCAGTTCGCCATGGCTTTCCCGCATCAACTCCATGCAGCCATCGTAAAAGGCGGTGTAGATTTCCAGTTGGGTTTTGTCGCGATCCTGCAGCGCCGTTGCCGCCTCCGCGATCAGCCCATCGCACTCCTCCGGCAATTGCTCGAACGCATTGATGCGGCCGCGGCCGCGCCGATCTGCCATGGCTCAAACTCCCGGAGGGGAGGGACGGGCAACGCCCTCGATGATGGAACGGCGCTCTACATGATCAAGGCCCTGACGGGTCAGGGCGCCGATCATGACGGTACCCGCCTCCGTCAGCTTTATGGCGCCGACATCGGCCAGGTGTCGCATCTGCTGGCGCACCCAATCGCGGCTCCGGTTATGCCCGAACGTCACCAGCGCGGCATGCAACATGGTTTCGTTGAGGCGCCCGTCCAGCTGCTCACCCAAGGTACGCAACATGACCAGGCGGGCATCCTGAGTGAGAAAGATATCGAAGTCGCTCATTTCCTGCCCTGCTCCAAAAGGAACTGCTCGACGCGGCCGGCCGTGCGCTGCGTCGCTTCGGACGTTGCGGCCATGCCGGCAATCTTGGTGTTCATCTGCTCCAGCTGCAGCGCCAGGCGGTGGATCGAATCCTTGTCGGGCAATTGCGTAATGATGGCCTCCATGGAGGTGACGCGCGCCTTGGTGTCGTCGATGGCGGTGTCGAGGAACTTGATGTCCTCGCCCACGGCCTTGCGGAAGGGGCCAAAGATTTCGGCGATGAACTTGGCCAGCTCCTCGGCATTTTTCTTGGCCGGGGACTGCAGGAACGTCCAGATGGACAAGCCCGCAGCCAGGGCTGCGGCGATGCCGACGAGGAGGTCTTTGGCAGTGACGAGATCGGGCATCGACAAGGTCCGGTGTTACTGGTGTTTCCAGGTCTTGACCGCGTCAATGGCGCTCTTGCCCAGTTCTTTGATGGTATGGCCGCCCATGTAGAGGGCGAGGAACCAGGAGGTGAGCGTCAAAAGGATCGCTGCCTCAATGGTTTGAATACGAACAACGCTCCCCAGCGCCTGCAGGATTGCATTGAGGATCGGGAACAGCAGGATGTAGAAAAGCCAGAATAAGGCCAACAGGTACATCCAGCCCCAGCGCCAGCCCGACTGCAGCGGACCTTCGGCGCTTTCAGCCTGCAGCAGCTTGAACTGCCCTTCGATGCCCGCTGTGTAGAGCGCAACCAATTCGGGCGCCATGCGCTCCGCATCCAGAATCGCATCCCTGACCAGCTGCGGTTCGCTCGCAGCCAATTCCGGCAGCTGTTCGGGCGTAACGCCAGCATGATTGGCAATCGAGCCGATCACGGCATCGGCGATCTTGCCGCTTCCGTGGCCAAACTTCTCCTCCAGGACCGATTTGACGAGCGGAGCGCCGACCTGGGCGGCAAGCCCGATCAGAACGGAAGTAAGGTCCATCAGACGGCTCCCGTCAAAGTAGCTTCAAGGGCGACTTGCCCATAGGCTTTGGCGCGCTGCGCGTTGATGCGGGCACGGATCAGGAGGAACGCGGCCAGCAGCAGGCCCATTACGAGGATGCCGCCCAACACATAGCCGGCCAGCTGATCGGCCGTGGCGGGATCAAGCGCCAACGAGCCACCCGATCCGGCACCGGCCGCGCCGGTCGCAGTTGCGCCCTTGGTCTGTATGCCTGCAGTCTTGCGGGCACCGGTGGCCTCGTCCTCAAGCCGGGCCACGATTTGGCTATTATCGTTTGCCGTCATAGCCGCCATGGCAAAGGCGACGCCGCGCGCCTCGACATCCGCGATACGGTTGCCCCAACCCTTACCGAAGGTTTCCCAGACTTTAAGCGATTGCACGAAGCTCAGGCGCTTGGCGCATATGGTCTTGACGGTGCGGGCATGATCGTCGCCCTTGTCGAGCGATGCCAGCAGCCATTTGCGGCCGCGCGAAACGCCGGAATTGACGGCGGCGTCATAGGTCGCGAGATCGACGCCGGGGAACAAGGGCTCGCAGCCAGCCAGAACCCAATAGCGCTGGTAAAAGATCGCCTCGGCTTCCGCGCGGGTGATGCTGGCTACGGGGCGCCGCGGCTTGCGGCTTAGATCAAGCCATTCCCAGAACACGGCCTCAGTGATGCCGTACATGGTCTTGCCACCAAGATCAGCCTTGTGGTTGGACCAGCCGCCCTCCCAGTTGGCCGTAGTAGGATGGCAGCGCCTGAAATCGGCGCTGGTGTTGACGAGAGCAGACATGAGCTTGAGTTCCCCGCAAAGCGTTTAGCTGGGACCAAGATCATCGATTTTCGGGATGGGAAGCCTTGCTGCATATGCAGCAATGCTCGTCAGAACAAATCGAGTTGTGACGTGGGGCGCTGGGGTAGCCAACGCTGCACCGTAACGCGGTCGACATGGAGCAGCCGGGCAATCTCGCTCACGGGCACGTCCTTGTGCCAGTAATATGATGCGATGAAGGGTTTGGCCAGAGGGGGGCGGATCAGGCCGCGCCCGAGTTTTCTACCCAGGGCCGTTGCGGCCTCGACGCCGAGAAGCTTCACAATGGCGCTGCCCTGCCGCGCCCGCGTGTCGGGCAGGTAGAGCGGTGAGCCGCCGAATTCCAGCAGCAGCTTGACGGTCCGGTCCAGCCCCAGCACGTCGACATAGGGGGCTACATTTTCCGGGACTGCTGGCGGCTCGCCCCTCATGAGGTGGGGCCTTCCTTGCGCTGAGGCAAAAAGATGCCGTCGCGGTCCAGCGCCGTTGCCACCACAACCTTGTCGGCATGGGCGACGATCGCGGCGGTGTCACGCAGCACGAAGCGTACCTTACCCAAGCATACCGCGGCAGCGCCGAGCGCAGCGCCCTCCCCGACTATGCCGGCGATATGCGCTTTGAGCAGGATCACATCGAGCCCATGCTCGCGCTCCAGCCAGCGCAGAACCGCATGGTCGCTTACCTCCACATGAACTGGACGCCTTTTCATGCGCTCACCCCTGCGCTAGTGTTTCTTTCATGAAAGTTTTGGCCGTCCCATTGCTGTTCGTTCTGGCCGGTACCGTGCCTGCTGAAAGCGTCACGCCCGAGTCCATGGCCCGCACGATCGGCATGCTCCGGCTGTCGGTCAGCTTGTGCGATTTTGGCCTGACCCAGCCCGCGATCGACGTGCTGCAGGCCGGGGCGGAGATGGCCTATAGTCGCGGCCTCAACAGCCAAATCTTTGCCCAGCAGGAGGAGTTCCTGCCCCTGACGGAGAACTGGAGCGCCGAGCAGCATGCAAGCTTTTGCGAGGCCACCAGAGAACTGGCCCGAGAGCTTGAGCTGATCTAGGCCGGTCATTGTTGCCACCAACTGCGCCGCGGCTCCTGCTCGTCCTTGTCGTCGACCGTCTTGGCGTTCTTGCCTGTTTCGCGTTCAAGCTCCTCCCGAACCAGCCTGGCGAGTTCGGCTTCCAACTTTTTGCGCCGCTTGCTCCCCACTGGCGCCCAACGCAGCCGCTCGCATAATTCATGCTGCCGCGACACAAACATGCGGGCGGGCATATGCATGCCCTGGGGCCACGTAACCATCATGCTGCCCCGGCTTTGCTTGCACGGATTTCCTCGCCCAGGAGCGCCATCAAGGCATGCCGGGCAGTCGTTCTCACCGCTTCCTTGCCCGCCTCGCTAGTGACGCCTGTGGCGCTGAGGCCTATGCTGCCGAACGGGCGGCCAAGCAGGCGCAGCTGGGCGGCGATGACGCATTCGGCAGGATCGAGATGTTCGGACCAGTCGACGCCCGCTTCGCGCCCCAGCCAGGCCTTGAGCGCCTCGACGGCTTTCCGGGCATGGGCGGCGTCGCGCAAGAACTTGGTATGATCGATTCCCGTTTGCCCTTTGACGAAAGCCAGCAGCGCAGCATTATCCCGATTGCGGACCACGCCCAAATGGTAGCCGGATATCCAAAGGGCCTGCAGCTTGGGGCCGAACGGACCTTGCAGGCTTCCCTTGGCGCCGCCGCCCACCCTGCGCAACTCGCCCGCGACATTGTTCAGTTCTACGTCGCTCATCAGCTTTAGCGATGCCTTGCCGGTGACGCGGGCCAGCATGGCGCGATAGTCGCCCTCCTCAAGACCAAGCTCTTGTCTCATGGCGTTGATGGCTTTGATCGCGCTCATTGCGGTGAACTTTGCGAAAAGGCGGCCAGGGCGACGCGCCAGTTTTCAAGGGGAAGGGACGCGGCGTCGGGCAGCCTGCCGGCGCGGTCCCGCACGGCATCCATGGCCACCTGGCGCATGAGGATGAACTGCGCCCCCTCGGTGAAGCGCGCCTTGCGGCACTCCGCCATCAGCACTTCGCCATGGGCGAGCAAGACCGCATCGGGCAGGCGCAGGATGATGGCGGCAATCTCGCGACTGCTGGCGGCGCAGCGGATTTGCTCGACGATTGGCAGCTTGTCCGAAGTGCTCATGTCCCGAACGCCCTGGCCTTGCAGAAGCGGGCATTGGCGAATTGAGTGCGGGCGGCCTGCACAGCCGCGCTGGTGCCTTGCCAGGCCTCTCCGGGCTCGTCGGTAAAGCCCTTGCCGTCACGCGTGAGCCACTTCCCATCCGGCCTGCGCAGCCCGACCCTGCCAGGGGCCGGTTTGGCAGCCCTATTGCTGTCCGGTCGGGTTTCGGGCTGCTGCGCGCTCACGCCAGGATCAGGCATCAGCGCAAGTGTGGTGCCGGGTGCCGCCTTGGCCGGCTCTGCCTCGATGGTTTCGGGTATGGCCGGCCGTAAAGGCGCCAGCTGTTTGGCAATATCCTTGGGCGTGGTGCCGAAGGCCTCTGCTATGACTTGCAGCGCTGCTGCATGGATGCGGTGCAGCTTGTCGAGGCGCTCTTGCGGCCAAGACTCGCGAGCCTTCCGCCGTTCGGCCAGGCGGGCATAGACTGTCGGCCGGGGCGTTCCGAGCTTCTCCGAGATCTCCTGGGCAGTAAGCCCATTATCCTCTAGGGCGTAGATCGCAGCCTTTTGCGTGGGATAGCCCAGATAGGGCGTCTGCTTGATCATGGGAGCACCTTGGCGATACTGAGGCGCTGGTGATGATCGCAGTAAGGGTTTGGCTGGCCGCGACGGTCAAAGATGGTGACGGCGCAGCCGCAAAAGATCATCGGCGCCGTATCGAACAGCGGCCAGCGGCATTCCCCTTTTTCAAGATCGACAAGGCCGACCAGGCGGGCGCCTTCGGGTGCGCTCGCCGGGTCGAAATTGCGCTGCCGTGCGGTGGCCTGCAAATTGGCCTTGGCATGATCCTGCGCAGCAGCGGCGGGCGTATGGACCCAGCCTGTTACCAGCGACAGGCGTGGCAGATTGGGTTTGTCTCTAAGCGCTGCACCTTGTTTGGATGGTTTGTCTTGTTTGGTTCGGCCGTCCTTCGGGGCCTTGGCAGCGCGGTCTTCCTGGCGTTCGCGCAGTTGGGCCGTGCGGCCCTCGACACCATGCCGCGCATTGCCATAGGTGCCGCCGTTGGTCGAGATGTTGAGGCGGTGGCATTTGCCCAGCACGGCGCTCCTCGTGAGCCCGCCGCCCATGATGGTACAAATCTGCCCGGCGCTGTTGTCTTGCGCGACGAGCAGCCTGAGGGTCGCAACGGCTTCCTCGGTCCAGTCGAAACGTTCGGCCGAATTGACCATCACGCCACCCCGTCCAGTTCCGCGATCGCGCGATTGGCGGCGCGGTGGGCAATCTCCAGCGCACTCAGTTCGCGCCGGTCGTCGGCCATCTGGCGCCGCAGCCGGGCGATCTCCTCCTCGGTATTTTCCATGCGCAGATCGATAGCCTTGATCGCAGACGCCGAGCGCTGCGCCTCGGCCTCGAAACCGGCGCGGGCGAAGGCCAGATGATCCAGCGGCGGATCGATCGGCCGGTTGTGCAGTTCGGCGCTGTTCCCCATTGCAGAAATCATTTGGTCCCCCTTTAGGCCTGCGCAAGATCAATGGTGACCGCCGTCCAAGGGGCGGTCGTCGATGCCCGCTCGTAGAAGCGGATGTATTGCTTGGAGCCCGTGATCCGGATGGCATCATGGATCGCTTCCATGGCCCTCACCCAGCGCTCGTCCTGGATGTCGAGATGAAACAGGGAATAGAGTTCGGCCTTGTTGATCTGGCCCTCTTTTTCGACCTTGAAGGCGCGCAGGATAATGGCCCGGATCTCGGGCTTGCCTTCGTCGGTCCATTCCACCAGGCACTCGTCGATCAATGTCTTGGCCTGCTGCAGTTCGGGACCGAAATCGATCTGGTCCGCGATCTGGATTTGCACCTTGGCCAGGCCATCGCGCTGCTGATAGGTTCGGTTGCCCTTGGTGCCGCCGCGCTTGACCTGGTAGCGTTCTGCCAGGAGGGCATCGAGGGCGGACAAGTCGTCGAAGGTATGGCCCTTGAACCGGCCGATCTGGGCAGAAAGCGAGCGCGCGTGACCCATGATCAGGCGCACGGCCTGATCCTCCAGCATGTGCTGCGGCTTCACCAGTTCCAGGGGAACGAAACCGCCCCTGGCATCGGGCATGTAGTGCTTGCCGTTGATGATGACGGTACCGTTCGCCGCCGCGGGCTGGTCAACTTCCGACATGCGCAAACTCCTTTTCAAAGATGGTTTTGAGGACGTTCAAGGCCAGATGAGTGGCCAGCCGCGCGTCGCGGTTGGCATCGACAAGGGCGTCGGTGGTTTGCCCGGCGGGCGTATCCAGCAGATTAGTCTGCGCCCGGCAGGCCTCGTCATGGCGCAGCAGGACGCTTGCCACGGCGGCCGCCAGGCGGGCATTGAGGGGCGGCGCGTGTTCCAGCGCATCAATCTGCTGGTCGAGGCCAATCAGGCACCCGGCCATTGCAAGGACTTCACGGTCTGTGGCCCGGAAGCGGGTCGGCGTGGCGAGCAACCGCCGTGCCACGGCAAGGGCGTCGATATCGTCCGGGCTGCTCAAAACACACCGCCTGGCATGGCCGGATCGTTCGCAGGTTGAGGATGATAGGAGCCGGTGAAGACGAGCACATTGGACGGCACGATCGGCGCGACCGGCGCGGCTGGTGCTCCGATGACCCGGTCGAACAATGTCATGGCTTCACGCAGGAGCTTGGCGCTCTGCTCCAGCTGCTGCTGCAGGCCCTCGACGATTCCCGCCGTCTCACGCTCGTGCGCCATGATGTCGAGGCGGATATTGGCAAGCGCAAAGTTCGACGCGATCAGCAGGCGCTCGAACGCCTGGGGGTCCGTGATGGGCCTGACGCCAGTGCGGTGATAGTTCCAGGTAATCATGGTTTCCCGCAAGGCATCCTGCAGTTCCATGAGCTCGGCGGCGAACCTATTGGCCATCGGTTCCTCCTTGGCGAAAATTGGGGCACCCCGCGCGGCAGGCCCGATACATGCGGGCCCGCAGCGAACTGGTCGGGGCGTTGGGCTTGTCCTGCCAGTCGAGGCACGTCTTGCGGCTCATGGGGCGGCCCAGTCCGGGGCACTGGACGGTTTCGCCCAGCAATTCGCCCATGACCTTCTGGCGGACCTTGTCGACGTCGCCCTGGTAGGTGTTAGACAGCACCGTCGACACCAGCGAGCCGGAATAGCCGATGGCATCGCCCGCGCCCTTGAGGCGCTTGCGGTCCGCCAGTTCGGCCAGGGCAATGACCCAGTCGGGACAATGCTCGCCCCAGGCCAGCCTTGCCTTGTCCACGAAGCTGCGCTGATCCATGCGGGCGCCGGGTGCGGGGCCGCGGTTCATGGCGCCACCTCATCGGCCTGAACGATCGAAACGCAGACGGCGCGCCGGTTTGGATCGACGGGCACGAGCGCCTCGTAGAGCCGCGGTGCAAGTGGTCCGGTATTGTGAGCGGGCAGCAGGCGCAGGCCCCGCTCGTCCTCACGCAGCACTCCAGCCCGCACCAGTGCGGATAGATAGTTTTCGATGCTGTCGTCCAGCTTCAAGCTTTGCGTGGACGCCAGGAGGCGCAATTCGGACCGGCCAATGCCGTTGCGGCCCGACGAGCCCCGCAGCACGTTCCAAACCTGCTGTTGCCCCTGGTCAGCAAGGGGCTGGGCGCCCTTGGGCGGCAACTCCGGTACTGGCTTGACCAGAAGGTAACGCCCGGACCGGGCCTGTCCTTCGATGACGCCTTCGGCCAGCAGAAAGCGGATGAAGCTCCTGCCGGCGCCCAGGTAATGCACCTGCGCGGCGCGGCGCAGTTCCCCAATGGTGAAACGCTCGCCCACCTCGACCATCGAGGCGAGGGTGCGGGCGAGCAGTTCCAACGCGCTTGGTGCCGTTTCGCCCTTGGCCAGGCTGATTTCAAGCTTGATGGCCATTACGCAGCCCGCCCATGGCGACGGGGCGCAGCGCCGGTAAACAGGCGCCCGCCATAGCTTGAAGCATCCAGACGATCCAAGCCCTCGCGTCGGGCAAAGCTTGCCACGTCATGCAGCGAAACCACGATGCGGCGCGCGCGCCCTTCCGCTTGCTGGCGGATCAGGTCGAGCAGATCGGCGCCAAGCTCAAGCTTGGGGCACACGATGCCGGCAAGTGCCGCCGTGTCGTCCTGATCGCATGGTTCGGCCAGTACCCAGTCCAGCACCCGGTTGTGGACGCGCTCGAATTCGGCCAGCTTCTGCGGCAGCAATTCCTCGCCAACCAGCAAGACTGGAACTTGCGTGGTTTCGTAGATGTCGCGGACCAGTTCGATTGCGCGGATATCGACCAGCACATCGGCCTCGTCGATGATCAGCGGCCGGTCCGGATTGTTGCCGAGGACCGTAATGATCTCTCCCATCAGATGGGCGATCGTGCCGCGTGGCCGGGGCATGCCGAGCTCGATCAGCAGCTGCTCGCAAAAGGTTTTGCGTGTCCAGTAGTTGCGCGCCTCGATGTAGATGGCGCCCAACTCGTTCTGTGCGTATTGGCAGGCGATCGTCTTGCCGAAACCCGATGGTCCCGACATGACGCCCAGGCCCGGCAGGCCGGGTGGGCGGGCGATGAGCGTCTCCAGCAGCACCATGGCGGCTGTGACGTTCTTGAGAACCGCAATGGTTTGCGGCGTAGGCGTGGTCGTCATTTTGTGGATGTCCCTCTCCGACACGTGTTCGCATTACCTGGCTCCGCAGCCAGGGCCTTCGCGGGGGTCACTGCCCCGCCGCTTCCGCTCTTTCGCGCATCCTCTTCATGGCTTTGAATTCAGGATCGGCCTGATATCCACCCAGCCAGCGCGCCTCCTCCGGCGCTACAGGCTCGGCAGCGGCGATCCGCCCCTCGATGGAAAGCGCGCGGGCGAACCGCTGCTCGCGCGTTTCGGTGGTCCGCAATTGGCGGACATTGCGCGGCAATGGAGCCGCCGCAGGCTTGGCCAGCAGTTCGGCATGCCGCTTCGCCTGTTCGACTGATTGCGGACGCGCCTCGTGGCTGGCGCCGGCCAAGCTCGCCGCACGAAGCGCTGCTGTGTCGTGCGGCACGGACGGGCGTTCGAACGCGACAAGATTTCCGGCGCGGCGCTGGCCGGCCGCGCGTTGCGCATCGGCGATGTCACGCGGGCCAATCTTGCGCATGGCCGCCCGGATGGGCTTGAGATTGCCGTCCAGGAAGGCCTTTTGCTGCGCCTTGACTTGACCAGCCACAACTACCGGATCAAGTCCGCTGAGCAGCGGGCAGATGGCATGGCCAAGGAAAGTTTCCTGGTCCAGCGCGTAGACGTATAGGCGCCCCAGATCGGCAGGATCGTGACGGCAGAACACGTCCGTTCCCGGCATTACGGTGCCGATCAGGTAATGCTCGCCATTCACCCGGATGCCGGTCTTTGTGACCTTGCGTTGTCCGTCGCTGCCCACGACCGGCGCGAGAAGCAGATCAAGTCCGCGCAGTTCCTCGATGCGGCGGATCGGCCCGGCGAAGCTGGCGGCCTTTGCGAACGGCGTCATGCCGCCAAGGCCATCATGCGCGGTGTGGGCGTAGTTGGTTCCTGCCCAATCGTCGGCATAGGCCTGGATGTCGGCATCGGCCATGTCGGCGTCGAACAGATGGGCGTCGTCCTCGCCCAGGCGCCGGGAAAACGCCTTGCGATTCTCGATGACCTTGCGCTGCGCAACAGAGTGGCCGACGAAACCAGGCAGGCGCGCAGCAAAGTCCCGCTGAAACGTGCCGATCACACGTTCGACGATGGCCTTGGCGCGCGGCGTATAGGGTGGCGAAAGCTCGATCTCGATACCGAGCCCGGACAGGAGGCGCCCAATTGCATGGGCGGTGAAGTCCGAGCCGTTATCGGTCTTGATGCGTTCGGGAACACCCCAGGCGAGCAGGCACTTCCGGATCAGGACGCTCACTGCAGCGGCGCGCGGTGTCTCGGTAACGAGAATGATGCACCGCCGCGAAAACACATCGATCGCAGCATAGATGGTCGGGCGACGCCCTTCCGTCGTGATCGCATCGAGCGGGCTGGCGTCGATCTGCCAGACTTCATTGAGCCGGTCGGCCCGTTGGGTGCCAATGGCGACGAACTCATATTTGCTGCGATAGCCGTCCGGGTCCGCGAGCTTGGCCAGCTCGTTGCGATACTGCGTTTTCCAACTTTTGAGGGCGCGTTGGAACGCGCGAATCGGTGGTACCGGCACTGTCTTGCCTTTGCGGACCGGCAGGCCCTGCGGATAGCGCGCTGCCACCATGTCGAGCACGGTTTCAGCCTTGGTCAGCGGCTGCTTGGCCAGGACGGCAAGGATCAGCGTCTTGACCGCTCCACCATCGGCAAGGTCCAGGACGCCCGTCCCGGCGCGATTGCGGGCAGCTTCCACGCCAAGGCGCAACTCGTTTGTGCGGGCGGTCTTGCGCCAGCGCGCCAGGGTCGGTGCACTGATCGCCTTGACCGTCTGGCGCACCCAAGGCGCCACGACGATGTGCCCTCCATTGTAGAGCGAGGAAAGATAAGTGTCCGAAGCGATGACCGACAACGCAGACTCGCTGCGGAGCCGGTCGGCCAGTCCGACAAGAACCAGGCGGGCATCACGTTGGCGCCGTGCCGAGCCGGTGAGGCCCTCGTCGGCTGGTATCGATGGACGCGGTGGCTTGAGTGCCGAGACGAAGCTGGCGGCATAGGCCAGCCGCGTCGGAAGCGGCAACAAGTCCAAATGGTATTCAAGCCCGCCGCCGCCCTCGCGGCCCTGACGGGGCCGGGCTTGCGCGCAGCGCGTCGCCCAGCCCTCGCGTTCGGCCAGCTTCTGGATGCCGCGCTGGGTGGCAGGCAGCCCGGGCATCGCGCCTTCCACTGCGCGATCCGCCAATTCGCCCGCTGTAAACCAAACCTGCATGGTCCGGCTCGCTTCGCCTTGGTTCATGACGAAGCCTTCCAGCGCAGTTCAAGCGCCTTTTTCTTCCGGTCGATCTGTTCTTGATGTTCGCGGATAAGTTGCAGGCCGATCAGCGCCTCATATCGCTGGTCTACCGCGATCATGCCCACGCGGTCGGCTACGAAGCCGACCAGGTCACGGCGGCCCGTTACCTCGATAAGTGCAATGAAGCGGTCGAGCGGGATGGTGTGCGGCTTGCCCTCGGCTGCATAGGCGTCGAGCGTGGCCTTGCCGATCGGCGTGCCCAGGCGCTTGCTCATGAGCTCCGCGATCTGGGCACGGCTTTGCAGGCAATCGTCCAGCGCAGCCTTGATGGCGCGCGCCACCTGGCTGCCCAGGGTGTTTCCCTCGATCGCCACGGTCGGCCGCTCCGCTACTGCGGGCAGCTGGAAATCCAATATGTCGCCCATGGCGCCATTCTTGATGCGCGCCATCAGACGAGGCCCTTCGACTTCACGAAGGCCACGATCTCGTCCTCATACATCTTGAACAGGGCAAGCCGCTGTTCGCGGGAAGCCCGCGCCATCTTGTTGGTGAGGGCCTGCCAATGGATGTCGGCCGGGCGCAGCAATGCCTTGCCCTGTGCCAGAGCGAGCGCCTCGGCAACGGTTTCCGCTTGTCGCGTTTCGACCGGGGCAAACAGAAGGTCCAGAATAGCCGTCTGCAGCGCTGCGTCCTGTTGCGCCAGAAGGGACAAGCCCGCCTGGTGGTTGGCGAGCCACGTGCCCGTCAGGCGGGCCTTGATATTGGCGCTGAGGTTGCGGGCAATCGCCACGCTGATCTCGATCGCGCGGGCGGATAGCCCGGTGCGTTCGGCTGCAACCGAACTGAACGAAAAAATTTCGTTCTGGTCGCGCTTGGCCCGTGCATCGGCGCTGCGCCGGTCCCCGCCATTGCGGGCGTCGGGATGCATTCCCTCGTGCAGCGCCTTGAGCTCGGCAAGCATAACCGCCCGCTCCAGCGCTCTAAGGTCGGGCCGAATGATGTTCTCGAAGATTTCGGAGAGGCGGCGCTGATGAGCGGAATGGTTTTCGATCGCGGTCACTATTGTGTCGACCTGCCAGCCCAAGCTCTTGGCGGCATGCAGCCGGTGCAAGCCCACATCCAGATGGTAGATGCCCTGTGCATCGATGCTCACCCGGATTGGCTGCAACTGCCCGACCAGTTCAAACGATCGTGCGATGGCTTCGGCCGCGCTCATATCCAGAACGCGCAGCCGTTGCGGGCTGACGATGATCTTATTTGGGTCCAGCTGCGTTAGGTTTTGTGGCTTGGCCGGTGGCTCGGTGGATGTTACCTGCCCCTTGTCCGCGCCGCGCCTTTTGGTGGACGGTGCAGAGGTCATGCGTGTTTACTCCTGTCAGAACTTGCGTGCGATAATTGACTTTTCCGGCCACCGGCTTTCGGACTAGGTATCGGGCGGCGCCGGTCTTCGTCGTCGAACCATTCCGGCCAGAGCTCGTGACGCTTGACGCCGAGGGTTTTGGCGATGGCGTAATTGGCGGAGGGAATGCAGCGGCGGAGGGCGTGGCTAACCGTGCTCGGGTGGGCTTTCATTCCTTTGGCCACGGAACTAAGTGAACCTCCGCTCTTGCGGAGGCGGGCCACTATGTCGGCAGGGTGAGAGTTCTTTTGGGGCATCGGTCACTTTTGTGATTCTAGGTCACATATGTGACTAAATGGATAGGTGAGAGCTTGGATGTCAAGCAGAAAGTCACAATTGTGACCAACGGCGATGCGTGGGCGGAACAATCGTTCAGTTTTGCTTGGGGTGAGAGCCAGATTGCCGACCGGCTGAGGGCACTTGAGGCCTTGATCGGGACGCAGGCCGATCTGATCCGCATGGCTCAAATCGAGCCGACCGCGTACAAAATGGCACTCAAGCGCAACAGCTCGATGCCAGCGGAACGCATCGGCGCCATTGCCAAGGCGACAGGCGTTAGCCTCGACTACCTGATCTGGGGCACGCCGGTGAACCAGATGGACGCAGCTTGCGAAGAAAAGCGCTTCGACCTGGCCGCCCAGGCTTTCGCGACGCCCTCATCCAAAACCAAGCGCGACGCGCGCCACGCACTCATCGCCAAGAGCCGTGCCGAAGTAGAGGACAAGCTTGCAGCTTTTTCCGATGCCGCGACGATGCCGGCTGATCAGGGCGACAATCCGGTCGCCCCGCCCGAAGGCTTCGTTCAGGTGCCGCATCTTTTGGCACGCGGTGGCCGGGCAGATCCGGCTCCGGTCGCCCTGTCCGCCAAATGGCTCAAGCAGCAAGGGCTGATCGCTAACGTCCTAGCATTCGTGAAAATCGAAAAGGATGAAGGGGGCCCGCAGTTTCCACCCGGCAGCATCGTGCTGGTCGACCGGAGCGAAACCGCACTGCAGCCGGGCGTGCTCCTGGCTCTGGACTTCGGGGGCGAGGTGCAGTTACGCCGCCTGGTGCGGCGCCTCGACGGACGTCATGAGCTCGTCCACGTCAATCCCGCCTGGCCGATGGAGCCCGTCGACGAGCCCCAGGCCATCAAAGCCCTGGGCCGCGTCGCCTTCGCTTTCCTGCCTGTGTAGCTGTTCCACCCTCAGCGGCCCTGCGAGATGACAAAACCAAGTTTTCCGCCCTTGCGCCCAGGGGCGAACAATTGTGACCAGCAAACCTGGCCGTTCCATCCTCGATACCCTTGAAGCCTTGTTTCGGGGCCCTTGAAGGCCACCGTGCGAGTGCAGAAACCAAACGCCAGAATCTCACCCGAACTGACGCGCCGTTACCACTGACCAGCCGAGACGCCCAATTTCCGGCCCCTCCCACCTAATCCCACCTAATCCCAAACAACCATCCGATCTGTCGCGTTACATAAAGGCGCCAGTCTACTGGGCTGACGTCGCTAGCGGTTCAGTCGGACCACGACAATGGCGAGAAGGAGCGGGCGCAACCTCGAACAGCGCTAGTATTGCACATTTCGAGATCCGCGCCCTGCCCGGTGATGCAGTGCTGTAGAAGAGCTATGTTCTAGTCGTTGTTCTCGTTCTTGGCAGCCTCCAGGGCAATCTGGCGCTGCAGGTCGAGGAACTCGGCAGCGATTGCGCGGCTCGGCTTGAGGATAATAGGGCGCAGCCGCTCGATTGGGAATTTTGGCTTGCGATCCTCTGTCAGAAGACCATTGGCTTCCTGCATGGTGTCGGTAAACTGGGTATAGCAATAGCCAGCAAGGTTGGGGCTGTCGTGGATGGCGTCGAAAAGCCCACGCAGCTTTTCGATGTACTCGTCCTCGGTTTGCACCGTCGCATAGCCGAACCATGCCTCGCCCTCGGATGGGCGGAAGCTGATGCCGCCGAACTCGGTGATTACCACCGGCTGCTGACGCTGATCATCGGGCTGGAGCAAGACCTGGCGCCGTTGCGGACCGCCGCCGGTCAGGGTTTCGTGCAAAGCCTCCTGCGTGTCATAGCGCTGCTTGATAATGGCAGGGTCGTCCGAATAGTCGTGCACGCCCCAGATATCGGAAACTGTGTGTTCCCAGCCTTCGTTGGACAGCGCCGGACGGGTTGGGTCTAGCGCCTTGGTCAAATGATACAGCGCCGAGATATAGTGTTGCTGGTCTTCCCGCACAAGGATGTCGTGTACGCCCCAGCTTTCATTGAGCGGCACCCAGGTGACGATGCAGGGGTGGTTGCGGTCGCGCGCCACAACGCTCAGCCATTCCCGCGTAAAGCGGTCTACCGCCTCGGGCGTGAATTCATAGGCATTGGCCATTTCGCCCCAGACCAGCAGCCCAATCCTGTCGCACCAATAAAGGAAACGCGGGTCTTCCACCTTCTGGTGAATGCGCAAGCCATTGAAGCCGAGCGCCTTGATCAGTTCCACCTCCTGGCGGATGACGTCTTGGCTGGGCGCGGCCAAATGCGATTGCGGCCAGTAGCCTTGCTCAAGCACAAGACGGAGGAAATAAGGCCGGTTGTTGAGCAGGAATCGTCCGCTGCCGAAGCTGCAGGAGCGCAAGCCAAAATAGCTATGGATAGTGTCGGCGGCACCATTGGCTTCCAGCGTCACGTCGAGGTCGATCAGATTGGGCGCTTCGGGCCGCCACACGAGCCTGTAGCGATCCTCGCCTGGCCGGGCGGCATCAAGCGTCAGCGTCGTGCTCACGCTGTTGCGGGTAATTGTTACACTCTGCTCGGCAAGCAGCTCGTCTCCGAACTGCGCTTTGAGCTTGAGCACTGCCCCTTGC
>JAESGR010000335.1_pt1 | contig 47745 bp, 47 predicted proteins | sample 9269771 | NCBI WGS metagenome assembly JAESGR01 (sample SAMN15739572, study PRJNA653492) | algae metagenome | isolation source: Chroococcus sp. CMT-3BRIN-NPC107 and co-occurring heterotrophs from well... | place: USA: Clark Mountains Wilderness, California | collected 2010-04-18 | reverse complement strand
CGCGCCGGTCGCCCACGGTCGAGAACACCAGCTGCTTGTGGCCGAGGCCGCCGCCGGTGCCGAGCAGGTCGATGGCCTCCAGCACCGCCTCGAGGTTGTGCGCCGGCTCGCCCATGCCCATGAAAACGACCTTCGTCACCGGGCGCAGGCTGCGGGCGAGCGCGACCTGGGCGACGATCTCGGCGCTGCCGAGCTGCCGCTCGAGGCCGCCGACGCCGGTCATGCAGAACACGCAGCCGACGGCGCAGCCGACCTGGCTCGACACGCAGAGGCCGCGGCGCGGCAGCAGCACCGCCTCGACCGTGCGGCCGTCGGCGAGGCCGACGAGGAGGCGGCGCGAGCCGTCGGCCCCGGCGTGCTCGGCACGCAGCACGGCGAGGCCGCGCAGATCGGCTTCGAGCGCCGGCAGGGCGGCGCGCAGCGCGAGCGGCAGGAAGTCGTCGGGTCGCCGCCGTCCGTGCGCCTGAGGCTCGGCGCGCGCCCACTGGCGCAGCACGCGCTCCTCGTGGACCGGCCGTGCGCCGAGCGCGCGCAAGCGGTGACGAACCGTTTCGACGCGCACGGCGCTCACGCCGGGCCGGCGGCCGCGGGCAGGGTGCGCCGGAGCGCCTCGAAGAACAGCTCCGACTGCAGGCGCTCGCCGAGGGTCTGGTCGCGCACCCGCTCCGCGATCGAGGCCTCGACCGGGAGCAGGCGCCGCCCGGTCGACTCCGCCATGACCTGCGCCATGCAGGCGCGCTCGAGGTAGTAGAGGTCGTCGTAGGCCCAGTCCATGCGCTCCCCGCAGACGACGACGCCGTGGTTGCCTAGGAAGGCGAAGTCGGCCCTGCCCATCGCCGCGGCGATCCGTTCGCCCTCGCTCGCGTCCAGCGCCACGCCGTTGTAGTGCGCATCGACCGCGATCCGTCCGTGGAAGCGCATGGCGTTCTGCGACAGCGTGGTGTCGAGGCACCGGTCGGCGGTGAGGGTCAAGGCAGTCGCGTAAGGCATGTGCGTGTGCAGGACGCACGCTTTGCCGCCCAGGCGGTGGACCGCGGCGTGGATGAACATCGCCGTCGGCTCGACCGCGTGCCGGCCGGCCAGCCGGCGGCCCTCGCCGTCGACCATCACGATGTCGTCGGCGCCGACCTCGCTCCAGAGCAGGCCGCGCGGGTTGAGGAGGAAGCGGCCGGAGCGGTCGGGCAGCTCGATGCTGAAGTGGTTGCACACGCCTTCGCCGAGGCCGTGGTGCGCCGCGGCCCGCAGCGCCAGGGCCAGGTCGTCGCGCAGGCGGCGAACCGCGTCGGAATCGAAGTCGGAGGCGCTGGGCGGGGTCGGCATGGTCGCGGCAGTATGCCTCGCGTGCGCGGCGAGGCGGAGCGCTGCGGGCGCGGCGTGCAGCATGTCCCACGCGACGGGTTTTGTTGCAACCTGCCCGGTGCGAAGACGACGCGGCGCCGTATCGTTGCCGCATGAGCGAATTTCCGGAATCCACCCTTCCGCGCGCCGACGACGGCCCGAGCTTCCTGTCGCGCGTCGGCCTCGCGTTCGTCCTGCTGACGGCAGGCATCGGCGTCGCTCTCGCCCTCGCCGCGGCGTAGGGCCGCTCGCGCGCGCCGCCACGGCGGCTCGTCCTTTGCAGGGATGGTCGCGCCGATCCTTCGTGCTATATCTCGCGCTCCCGAAAACGAGGAGGGCGTGACGATGGCTGGCGGACTGCTCGAGGCGCTGGGTCTTCCGAAGAGCACGGCGCTGCCGAACGCGAAGGGCGCGCCGCCGCCCGCCGGCACCATGCCGTCACCCGTGTCCGTCGGCAGCGGCGGCGCGCCGGTGCTGTCGCCGGACGAGTACACGCCGCGCGCGCCTCGGGTCAACCCCTTCATGGATCCCAACGTGCTCGGCAAGGTGCTCGAGGAGACGAGGCAGAAGGACAAGAAGGCCGCCGAGCTGGCGCTCGTGAAGGTCAACAAGGCGCTCGCCGACGTCGAGGCGTACATCGCGCGCATGCCCGGCGAGGAGATCAGCCGCTCGGGCTACGCGCAGATCATGGGCGACGTGCGCAAGCGCTTCCCGGAGGCGGCCGGCCTGTCGCAGTGGGTCCAGGACACCGCGATCAAGGTGCCCGAGATGAAAGGCAAGCTGCCGTCGCCCAGGGCGCTGATGACGGTGGTGGAGAAGGCGGTGATGGCCCGCGGCGCCCAGCACGGCTGGGCCGCGTCGACGAGCAAGAATCCGATGACGGTGAACACCGACCGCCTGCTCGCCGCCTACATGTCGGAGCTGCCGGCGGGCGTCACCGTCAAGATCGAAGGCGGCGTCGTGAAGCTCTCGCTGGCGGGCGCGGCGCTCGCGGTGCAGACGCCGGCGGGCGACGTCGATGCCACGGCCGGCAAGGGCGGCACGTCGGTGGCGCTGAAGAACGACAACTTCCACATCCAGGTCGAGAACGACGGCTGGAAGGAATTCGATCCGCAGCTGCGCGGCGAGTGGAAGAAGATCAGCGACGGCGCCAGCATCGTCCTGAAGCTGAAGGCGGAGCGCGACAAGCTCAAGCTCGACATCGAGCAGAAGAAGAAGAGCGGCGAGCAGATCACGGCCGAGCTGGCGGCGGACTACGAGAAGCGCGAGGCGGTCTTCAACGCGGCCTGGAAGAAGCTCCAGGAGAAGATCACCATCACCGCCAAGGCGTCCGAGGAGAAGATCGCCGCCAGCGTCGCCTACCTCAAGAAGGACAAGAACGACAAGGACGCGGTCAAGGCCGGCGTCGAGGCCGAGGTCGACCTCAAGGAGCTGCAGGGCAAGCTGAAGGCGTACTTCGCGAACCCGACGCTCGAGGGGGCACTCCAGGTCACGGCGGCCGGCGACAAGGTCACCGCCAAGCTCGAGCTCACCGCCGTCAAGACCGGCGTCGTCGTCACCGCCAGCTTCGAGAAGGCGCTCGACGAGACCAAGGCGGCGATCGAGGTCATGCTCCGCGAAGGCAAGACGAAGGTCGCGGCCGAGCTGAAGCAGAAGGCCGACGACCTCTCGGCCAAGCTCAAGGTCGTGCACCAGACCAAGGACCTGAAGCTCGCGGCCGAGCTCGAGAAGACGCTCAAGGACGTCCGCGGCAAGATCGAGCTCGAGTACAAGAACGGCAACACCACGCTCAAGGGCGGCGCCAGCGGCTCGACCAGCGGCGAGGTCGGCGGCACGGTGCAGATCGACATCGCCCTGAAGGCCGGCCGCAGCTTCGTGAACGAGGGCGACAAGCTCTCCTTCGCCGCCAACGTCTCCACCTCCGGCTACAAGTTCGAGGTGTCCTTCTCGATGGGCGAGCCGGTCGAGACGGCCAGCCTGCAGGATCTCTTCACGAGCGCCGACCGGCAGATCCAGGAGCTCTACAAGCTCGCCGGCGACAAGGGCGTGCGCAGCATCGAGGACGCCGCGGCGCTGAACAAGAAGCTGCAGGAGGTCATGGCGCCGGTCAAGGATTCCGCGAAGAAGGCGAAGACGCTGAAGACGAAGTCCGAGATCTCGGCCAAGTTCGGCTTCAGCATCCAGGGCGACTGGCCGGCCGCCGGCAAGGCGTCGGCGCCGGCGGCGATGTTCGGGGTGACGATCGCCTTCTGACGCGCCGGGCGGCGCTGGCCGTCAGGCGGCCTTCCGTCCGGGCACCAGCTCGCGCTTGAGGTCGACGAACAGGGCGTCGTCGAAGCCGGCGCGAAACGCGGCCCAGCCGCCGCCGCTGTCGGCGGCGATCTGGTCGTGCAGCGCGCGCGGCGCCGACAGCACGTCGCCGGCGGCGCCGTCGTAGCTGCGTTGCCAGGCGAGCAGCAGCCCGTCGCCGTCGGCGGCGATCAGGCGCAGCTCGGCGACGGCCCGGCCCGGGATCGATCCCGACGCACGCAGCACGGTGGCCTTGACCGCTTCGAGCGCGACGTCGTCGAGCCCGAGATCTGCGGCGACCAGCTTCTCGCGCAAGGCCGGCCAGCCGAACACGATGCGCGGCTTCAGCGTGCGGCCGATCTCGCGGGCGATGGGAGGCGCTTCTTCGCCGTAGGCGCGGGCGAAGGTCGCGCGGGCGGCGGCCTCGCGCGCCTCCCACTCGGCGATGGCCGCCACCGGCGCGGCGACGATCCACTGGCCGCGCTTCACGTCGAGGAGCGTGAAGTCGCAGTCGAGCCGGAAGCCGGCGCCGCAATGCGGGCACTGCATGCGCTGGAAGCTGCCGTCGACGATGGCCTGGCGCAGGTCGGGCCGACGGTCGGCGTTGAGGCTGTGCACGGTCTCGAACGACAGCGGCCGCTGGCACGCCGGGCAGTCGAGTTCGGTGGTCTAGAAGAGCGACATCGGAGGTCTCCCGCGGTCAGGACGTCTGCGACTGCGCCTTGAGCGTCGCCAGCCACTTCGACGCGGGGTGCGCTGGGTTGAGCTTCTGCATGTGGTAGGCCGCGTACAGCTCGGCGAACCATTCGGCCGGGGCGCGGAACTGGTAGCCGGTGATGCCCTGGGCTCGCGCCGAGTAGCGATAGCCCACCCAGTAGCCTTCATAGCCCTCGTGGTAGACCATGCCGTCGGCCGTGGCGCGCTTCTTCGCCACCGCCGCGTTGCCCCACGGCTTCTTGCCGACCCGGATGTCCCTCACCCAGGCCTCGGCCTCGGCCCGCGCCTTGTCCCAGTCGGCCTGCTTCGTGCCCTCGGGCGGCTTCGGCACCTTCTTCGGCGGACTGCTCGCCTTGTCGTCGAGCATGTTCTCGATGTACTTCTTGTCGTAGCCGACGGTGGCGGCGATCTTCTCGGCGATCGTCCCGGTGCCCGGCGTCGACCAGCCGGCGTCCTTGCCGCGGTCGCCGCCCATGATGTTGCGGGCGTCGTCGACCGCATGGCCCACCTCGTGCAGCACGGTGAAGTCGAACCACGGCGCATCGGCAGCGCCGGCCGGCGGCTCGCAGCCGGCCTGCACCGACTCGCCGGGCGGGACGACCTCGCCCGGCGCGTTGAAGTCCGTCGTCTCGGCCTGCAGCGACCCGGGCCGGCCGCAGTGCAGCTCGATGGTGTCGTTCAGGATGCCGCCGTCGTAGATGGCAGCCACCTTGTCCTTCGTGACGCGCTTGATCTTCTCGACGTACTGCACGTCCTGGTTCGGCACCTTGCCGAGCACCGAATACAGGCCTTCCAGGTCGACCTCCTGGTCTGGATCGGGCTTCGTCGGGTCGAGCTTGGTGCTCGTGTCGATGTCCCAGCTCGGCTTGCCGTCCTTGTCCTTCTTCATGTTCGAGTACTGCGTGATCTCGACGCCGTAGCGCGCCTTCAGCGCGGCGTAGAGCACCTTCGGCGTGGTCGTCGGCGGCAGGTCGGCGACGAGCTGGTCGAGCACCTTGTCGCCGCCCGGCAGCCGGGCCAGGTCCTCGAGCTTGCCGACGTCGGGCGACTTGCTGTGCAGGTTGTCGTAGGCCGCCTGCGCCTGGCCCCAAGCGTCGGCTTGCCGGACCCAGATGTCGATCTGGCGCAGCGCCGGGTCGAACACGCCTTTCCCCGTCGATGCCTCGATCTCGTTCTCGCGGTCCTGCAGCTGCTTGTCGCGCGAGGCCGCGAAGTCGGCCGGCTTCAGCTTCAGCGCCCGCGCTTTCTTCACCGCGCCGTCGCGCGCCGCCTCGAACTTGCGCCGGTACTCGGCGTGCCGATCCTTCATGCCCTCCATGTCGCCGAGCGACAACGTGAGCAGGCCCAGCGTCTTCAGCACCGCGGCCTTGTTCTTCGCCGCCATCTGCTCCTCGATGGTCTTTGCGAAGTTGCGCACGTTGGACTGGCGCAGCTCGATGTACGGCGGCACGGGGGTGTCGTCGGCGCGGGCGATGCGCGCCTTCAGCTCGTCGAGGCGCTTGCGCACGATCGCCAGCTCGCGCTCGTCCTGGAGCCCGGTCGCCAGTGCCCGGCCCTCGGTCTGCAGCGCCCTGGCTTCGGCGAGCAGGCCGTCGAGGGAGGCGGCGACCTCGTCCAAGGTGGCGCCCGCCGGCCAGCCGCTGGCCTTCGCGTTCTGCAGGGCGGCGAGCCGCACCAGGAGCTCGCTGGCGCGCGCCTTGTCGAGCGCCAGCAGCACCTTCGCGGCGGCAGCGATACCGGCGTCGATCTCGGTCGATCGCTTCGGCAGCGTCGTCGCCAGCTCGTGCAGCTTCACGAGCTTCGGCTGGACGGTCGACTGCAGCGCCGTGCTGTCGCCGGCACGCGCGGCGCGGATCGCGTCGGCCTCCAGGCCGGAGAGCGTGGTCTCGAGCACCGCCTTCGCCGCGCCGCCCACCTTGCCAATCGCGGCGCGGGCCGGCGCGACGAGCGCCTTGCCGTTGCCGTCCCACAGGCCGAAGGCGTAGCGGATGCCGTCCGCGCGCGTGCGCAGCGCCTGGGCCGGCGCGAGGATGGCCTGCCAGGCGGCCACCTTCGCCTTCGTCGAGCCGAGCTTGTCGGCCTTGTCGAAGGCGGTCTTCAGCTTGAGGTACTCGGCGTTGACCGCCTTGCGCGCGTCGTCGTCCGAAATGCCGCCGAGCACGAGGTCGAGCACCTCCTGCAGCACCGCGCCGACGTCGGCCTTGACGTCGAGCGGGCCTTCGCCGCCACCAGTCGGCGGCGCGGTGTTCGCCGCGGCCACGGACGGCGCTGTCAGTCCGAGCGCTTGGAGCAAGCCCATCGCGATCCCCTCCCCCGCGCGGAGGATAGTCCCGCGATCGCGGGCGGGCCACCCCCAGGGAAGCGCCGGCCGCGGGCGCTCCGCGGCGGCGGCTTACCGCGGCGCCTGGAGCGCGGCGATCCGCTGCTCGATGGGCGGGTGGCTCGAGAACAGCGCCATCCAGCCGGGGCGGTCGTTGATGCCGAAGGCGCGCAGCGATTCGGGCAGCGGCGCCGGCTCCTTGCCGCCGAGGCGCGCCAGCGCGCTCACCATCGGCCGCGGCGTGCCGAGGTAGTCGGCCGAGCCCCGGTCGGCGCGGAACTCGCGCTGGCGCGAGAACCAGGCGACGATCAGCGAAGCGAGCACCGCGAACAGCATCTCGCAGACGAACACCGTGATGTAGTAGCCCGGACCGACGCCGCGCTCGGTGCGGAAGATGGCCCGGTCGACCATCGTGCCGACGACGCGGGCCAGGAAGATGACGAAGGTGTTAAGCACCCCCTGGATCAGCGTCAGGGTCACCATGTCGCCGTTGGCCACGTGCGCGACCTCGTGGCCGAGGACCGCCTCCACTTCCTCGCGGTTCATCGACTGCAGGAGCCCCGTGGAGACGGCGACCAGCGCCGAGTTCTTGAAGGCGCCTGTGGCGAAGGCGTTCGGCGCGCCTTCGAAGATGGCCACCTCGGGCATGCCGATGTTCGCCTTCTGCGCCAGCCGCCGCACCGACTCGACCAGCCATGCCTGCGTGGTGCCCTCGGTGCCGTCGATGACCTTCGCGCCGGTGGACCACTTCGCGACCGGCTTCGAGATCAGCAGCGAGACGATCGCGCCGCCGAAGCCGAGCACGGCCGAGAAGGCGAGCAGCGAGCCGAAGTCGATCCCCTCCTGCGCCATCGCCCGGTCGATGCCGAACAGCTTCAGCACGACCGAGAGGACCAGCATCACCGCGAGGTTGGTCATGACGAAGAGCACGACACGCTTCATACCGGGACTCCTGATGTTGTTGTCGTCGACCCCCGAGGGCCGGGGAAGTTCACGCCTCGGGAATGCGGTCCACGTCCTCGAGCCAGACCGTCGCTTCCGAGTCGCTCGGCGCGCGCCAGTCGCCGCGCGGCGAGAGCGACCCGCCCGAGCCCACCTTGGGCGCGTTCGGCACCGCCGAGCGCTTGAACTGGCTGGTCTTGAAGAAGCGCCAGCAGAAAGTGCGCAGGTGCTTCTTGATCTCGGCCAGCGTGTAGGCGTTGTGCTGCACGTCGGGGGCATCGGGCCAGGTGCCCCTGGAAGCGTCGTGCCACGCCGTCCAGGCGAGGAACGCGACCTTGGTCGGCGCGAAGCCGTAGCGCAGGATTTGGTAGAGGTGGAAGTCCTGAAGTTCGTAGGGGCCGACGCTCGCCTCGCTGCTCTGCTCCGGCTGCCCCTTGGCATCGCCCGGCACCAGCTCGGGGCTGATCTGCGTCGACAGGATTTCGTCGAGCACCGGGTCGTCGCCGCGCTCGACCGAGCCGCTCGCCGCGACCCAGCGCACCAGGTGCCGGATCAGCGTCTTCGGCACGCTGGCGTTGACGTTGTAGTGCGACATGTGGTCGCCGACGCCGTAGGTGCTCCAGCCGAGCGCCAGCTCGGAGAGGTCGCCGGTGCCGACGACGAAGCCGCCGTGGAAGTTGGCGAGGCGGAACAGGTGGCTGGTGCGCTCGCCGGCCTGCACGTTCTCGAAGGCGATGTCGTAGACCTTCTCGCCGCGCGCGTACGGGTGCCCGATGTCCTTCAGCATCTGCAGGCAGCTCGGCTTGATGTCGATCTCCTGCGCGGTGCAGCGCACCGAGGCCATCAGTCGCTTGGCCTGGTCGAGCGTGCGCGCGCCGGTGGCGAAGCCCGGCATCGTGAAGGCGAGGATGTCGCTCCGCGGCAGGCCGGCGCGGTCCATCGCCGCGGCGCAGACGAGCAGGGCGTGCGTCGAGTCCAGCCCGCCCGAGATGCCGATCACCAGCTTCTTGCCGCCGACGGCGTTCAGCCGCTGCAGCAGCGCGTTGACCTGGATGTTGTAGACCTCCATGCAGCGCTCGTCGAGCGTCGCCGGATCGGAAGGCACGTAGGGGAAGCGCTCGAGCCGGCGCTGCAGGTCGAGCGGGAAGGACGTCGGCAGCGTCAGCTCGAAGCTCACGCGGCGGAACGCGCACAGGCGCTCGGCGTGCTTCTCGACCGAGTAGCCGAACGAGTTCATGCGCATGCGCTCGCGCGACACGCGCTCGAGGTCGACGTCGGCGCTGATGTAGTGCGAGCCGGTGACGAAGCGCTCTGATTCGGCGAGCAGGTCGCCGCTCTCGTAGATCAGCGCCTGGCCGTCCCAGCCGAGGTCGGTGGTCGACTCGCCCAGCCCGGCCGACGAGTACAGGTAGGCGGCCAGGCAGCGCGACGACTGCAGGCTGACGAGCCGGTGCCGGTAGTCCGACTTGCCGATCGTGATGTTCGACGCCGAGAGGTTGACGAGCACCGTCGCGCCGGCCAGCGCCGCGTAGCTCGACGGCGGGATCGGCACCCACACGTCCTCGCAGATCTCGCAGGCGATCTTCAGCAGCGGCAGGTCCTCGCACTCGAAGATCAGGTCGGCGCCGAAGGGCACGTCGTCCCCGAGCAGGCGGATCTCGGTCGAGAGCGCCGTGTCGCCCGGCTGGAACTGGCGCGCCTCGTAGAACTCGCCGTAGTTCGGCAGGTAGGTCTTCGGCACGACGCCGAGGACGCGGCCGTTGCCGACGACGGCGGCGCAGTTGAAGAGGCGATGGTCGACGCGCAGCGGCAGGCCGACGATGGCGATCGCGCCGAGCCTCGTCGTCGCCTCGGCGACCTTCGCCAGCGCCGCCTCGCAGGCGTCGAGCAGGGCGCGCTGATGGAACAGGTCGTCGCAGGTGTAGGCCGAGAGGCCCAGCTCGGGAAAGGCGACGACCACGGCCCCCTGGGCCGCCGCCTGCTCGAGCATGGCGACCGTCTCGGCCGCGTTGAACGCCGGGTCGGCGACGCGGATCCGCGGCACCGCGACCGCGACGCGGGCGAAGCCGTGGCGATAGGGATTGAAGAAGTCGAGAGCCTGTGGGTCCACGCGATCACCTCTGCCGGACATCATGGCACGGGTGTGCGGATCGGGCCGGCGGGCCGGCGCCCCGGCCGCATGGGCTAGATTGCGCCCGACCCGCCCCTGCTGGAGACCGCTATGCCACGCCGAACCTTCGTTCTCCGCGCCCTGGCACTGACCCTCGCCCACGTCGTTGGCCTGAGCGCGGCAACGGCGCAGACCGCGAGCACGGCCTCCTGGCCGGAGCGGCCGATCCGCGTCGTCCTGCCGTTCCCGCCCGGCGGCCCGAGCGACATCGTGCTGCGCCTCGCCGCCGAGAAGATGCAGGCGGTGCTGAAGCAGCCGATCCTCATCGACAACAAGCCCGGTGCGGGGGGCAATCTCGGCAGCGCGGAGGTCGCGCGCGCCGTGCCCGACGGCTACACCTGGGCCTTCGGCCCCGACTCGCTGATCACCGTCAACCCGCACGTCTACAAGACGATGCCGTTCAAGCCGGAGGACCTGGTGCCGGTGTCCATCGGCACGCAGTTCAACCAGACGCTCGTCTGCAACCCGGCGCTCGGCGTGAAGACGGTGCGCGAGCTGATCGCCAGGGCGAAGGCCGAGTCGCTGAGCTACGCGTCGGGCGGCGCCGGCGTGCCCGGCCACCTGTCGATGGAGCTGCTGCAGTCGATGGCCGGCTTCCAGATGCGCCACATCCCGTACAAGGGCCCGGCCCCGGCGACGCAGGACGTGCTGGGCAACCAGGTGCCGTGCCGCCTGCTCGCCGGCCCGACCGTGCTGCCGCACATCCGTGCCGGCAAGCTCGTCGCGCTCGGCGTCTCGGGCAGCCGCCGCTCCCCGACGCTGCCCGACGTGCCGACGCTCGCCGAGGCCGGCGTCGCCGGCTACCAGGCCGACTTCACGCTCGTGATGTTCGCGCCCAAGGGCGTCCCCGAGCCGATCATGGCGAAGTTCCGCCAGGCCTTCGTCGACGCGCTCACTGCACCCGACGTCGTCGAGAAGCTCAAGGCCGGCGACCAGACGGCGGTCGGCAGCACGCCGGCCGAGGCGGCCGCGATGCTGGCGGCGGAGTCGAGGAAGTGGGGCGCGGTGGCGCGGCGGATCCAGCTCGGGCTGGACTGAGCCCGACGCCCGCTGCCGTGGTCCGCCCCCGCTGCGTCTAGCCGCTGGCCGTGCCGCGCCGCTCGGCTATCCGCCGCGCGTACACGCCCATCACCTCGCGGTAGAGCGCAGGGCCGAGGACCTGGTCCTCGTTGCCGGCGTCGATGTTCGGGTTGTCGTTGACCTCGATCAGGTAGCAGCGGTCGTCGACCTGCTTCAGGTCGACGCCGTAGAGGCCGCGGCCGATCAGGTTGGCGGCGCGCACCGCCGTGTCGACGACGATCTCCGGCGCTTCGCCGACCGAGACCGCGACGGTCTCGCCCTCGACCACCTCCTGCCCCGGCTCGATCCTGTTCACCTTCCAGTGCCCGGGCGCCATGAAGTACTTGCAGACGAAGAGCGGGCGCCGGTCGTAGACGCCGACGCGCCAGTCGAAGCCGGTCGGCAGCCACTGCTGCGCGATCAGCAGCTCCGAGATCCGGAAGAAGCGCTCGGCCTGGCTGGCGAGCTGGTCCTCGGCCTCGATCTTCAGCACGTCGAGGCCGAAGCCGCTGTCGGGCAGCTTCAGCACGCAGGGCAGTCCGAGCGTCGGCACCACCTCGTGCAGGTTCTCGCGGTGCACGATCATCGTCTTGGCCTCAGGGATGCGGTGCCGCTGCATCAGCTCGCTCAGGAAGACCTTGTTCGTGCACTTGAGGATCGAGTCGGGGTCGTCGACCACCGGCATGGCGAGCGCCTCGGCCCGGCGCGCGAACTCGTAGCTGAAGCCGGCGACGTCGGTGCCGCAGCGGATGAGGAGGCCGTCGAACTCGGGCAGGCGCTCGAGTGCATCGGGGCCGATGACCTCGGCCTGCAGCCCGACCGCCGGCGCCGCGTCGACGAAGCGCTGGATCGCCTCGTCGTTCGACGGCTTGTGCTTCTCGGCCGGGTCCCGAAGGATCGCCACCTTCGGCCGGTCGGCGGCGGAGCCTCCGGTGCGCGGCCTGCGCGACGGCTCGCGTTCGGTGACGAAGGCCTTCGCCGCCTCGAGCAGGAAGGGGCGGTGCTGCACGGGCACGTCGGCGACGCCGACGGCGGCGATCTTCTCCAGCGTCCAGCGGCCGTCGGCGCGCCGGAAGCGGGTGCGCAGCAGCGGCGCGCGGACGTGCGCGAACAGCTGCTCGGCGAGCACGGGGTGGCGCTCGGCCGGGTCGCGGCCGAAGTAGGCGTCGAGCTCGAAGCGCTCGCTGGCGTCGTGGTGCAGGGTCTCGTCGACCAGGGCGTCGAGCTCGGCGCCGACGGCCTGGACCCGCTCCTCGGACTTCAGGTCCTCGATGGTCTTGACGTCGGGCAGCGGCCGGTGCCCGCGCGCCTCGGCGAGCAGCGAGACGTAGTAGCCGCGGCCCTGGTAGCGGTCGGAGCGGCAGAGGTTGATCACTTGCGCATCGCCGGCCGCACCCGTCGCGGCATCGGCGAGGTAGTTCCGGGCGGTCACGACGGTCGAGCCGGGGAGCTCGAACGGCCAGTCCTGGCTGCGGTCGGTGACGAAGACGGCTCTCATGGGGACGAGCAATGGACGACGGACACCGGCGGTGCCCGGCGCCATCGTGCATGGCGCGCCGGCGCCCGAGCGTCGGACCGGTCCGATGCGGGTGTCAGCCGATGGCGCCTCTCACGCCACCGGCGGCTCGCTCGGAACGGCGCTTGCCCCTTTCCGGGCATGACCCAGCACGTGGAGCAACCCGATCCGGCACCGCCGCCTGCGTCGCAGGAGTCGGTGACGACCTCCGACGACAGCGCCCGTCGCGGCGGCTCGACCGAGGGCCACGTGAGCTCCGGCGGACACGACGAGAGCTACGAGCCGGCCGACCCGCACCCCGACACGCCCGACGACTTCGAGGAGGACGCCATCCCCGGGCGGGAGAGCATCGAGGCCGTCACCGAAGACGTCGACGACGAGAGCGACGACTGAGCGGGCTCAGCGCTGCTTGCGGCCCGGAGGGCGCGCGGCGTCCTCGTTGGCCGAGAACAGCGCGTCGAAGGTTCGCGCGGGGATCTTGTCGGAGACGTCGCGCACGACGAGCCCGTTCAGGAGGTCCCACGACGACGCCCGCCAGCTGGTCGCGTACTCCGCGCTGGCCGCCGTCGACGACGCGGCGCGCGGTGCCGGCTGGGCGGCCGGCTCGACGCGCTGCGCCCCGGCCGGACCCTCCGGCAGGACGGGCGGCACCCTCGTCCAGACCACCTTGCGCGAGGACTTCCTGCCGCGCGAGGGCGCTTCCATCGGCACCAGCTCGAGCAGCTCGCCGAGCGGGTTCTCGGGAGTCACCCGCCACACCAGTTCGGGCTCGACCGAGCCCTTTCCCTTGTCACCCATGGCACCCATCCATCGTCAGCAGACACATCGCGGCCTGTCCGGAAAAAGTATGCGGGCGCCAAACCGGTCCGACGAAAACTGAAGGGCTTTTTTAGCCGGGCCGCGTGACGCAATGGAGGAAGTTCGCGCGCGTTACGGCTGGCAACACTCGGCCGTTCGTGACGCGGTTAGCGCCGACCCGTCCGCTACCGCGCCACCCAGCCGCCGCACACCGGAAACACCTGGCCGACGAAGCAGTCGGCCGCGTCGCTGCACAGGTAGGCCGCGAAGGCCGCGTCCTCGCGTGCCGACACCAGCCGCCCGAGCGGCACCTCGCGCTTCAGCCGCTCCTGGAAGCGCGGATTCGCCTGCACCTCGGCCGGGAAGTAGGTGGGGTTGTCGACGAAGTTCTGCGCGATGGCGTTCACCTGCACCCGGTGCGGCGCGACCTCGAGCCCGACCGCCTGCACCCAGGCGAGCTGCGCGCCGCGCGCGGCGCTGTAGGTCGAGGTGCGCTTCTGGCCGCGCAAGGCGGAGGCGCTGCCGATGACGAGCACCTTGCCCGAGCGGCGCGCCACCATCTGCGGCAGCACGGCGCGAGCGAGGCGCGGCAAGGGATCCACGAGGGCGGCGAAGACGCTTCTCCATTCGTCGTCGCCGACGTCGCCGGCCGGCGTGTCGGGTGCGCGCAGCGCCAGGTTGGCGACGAGGACGTCAATCGTTCCCGTGTCGCCGACGACCCGCGCAGCCGCCTCCGGATCGACCAGCGGCTCGGCGCTGGCGACGACCTCGGCGCCTTGCTCGGCAAACACCTCGCACAGCGTCGGCCCCATGAACTCGGCGGCCTGGGTGATCAGCACGCGCTTGCCCTGCAACAGGTTCTTCATGGCTCGAGCTTACGCCGGAGAAGAACACGCCATCCGGACTTGCATTGAAATTCCCGCATGAAGAGCCGGAATTTCAAGGTACCATCGCGACCATGATCGAGCGTGGTCGTCTGCTGGCCGCCGTCCGCGACGCACTCTTGCGCAGTCCGGCCGTCGCGCTGGTGGGCCCCCGCCAGGTCGGCAAGACCACGCTTGCCCGTGCCTTGCTCGGCAGCAGCTCGCCCCAGTGGTTCGATCTCGAGGACCCTCAGGCCGTGGCGCAGCTGGCCGAGCCGCTGCTGGCGCTGCGCGACCTTCGCGGCCTGGTCGTCATCGACGAGATTCAGCATGCACCGGATCTGTTCAAGGTGCTGCGCGTGCTGATCGATCGACCCGGCACGCCCGCACGCTTCCTGGTGCTGGGGAGCGCCTCGCCGGCGCTCCTGCGCCAGTCGAGCGAATCCCTCGCGGGGCGCGTCGAGGTCATCGAGGTCGGCGGCTTCACGATCGACGAAACCGGCACCGCCAGCGCGGGCGCCTTGTGGCTGCGCGGGGGCTTCCCGCGTTCGTTCATCGCTCCAGACGACTCCAGCAGCGTCACCTGGCGGCGCGAGTTCATCCGCGCGACGGTCGAGCGCGACCTGCCGCAGCTGGGCGTCAACGTCGCAGCCCCGGCGCTCTACCGGTTCTGGGCGATGCTCGCGCACTATCACGGCCAGGTGTGGAACGCCGCCGAGCCGGCGCGCTCGCTCGGCGTCAACGAGAGCACCGTGCGACGCTATCTCGACCTGCTCAGCCAAGCCTATCTCGTTCGCCAACTGCAACCCTGGTTCGCGAACCTCGGCAAGCGGCAGGTCAAGGCGCCCAAGATCTACTTCCGGGACTCGGGGCTGTTGCATTCGCTGCTCGGAATCGGCGATGGTGGGGCGTTGCTCAACCATCCGAAATCCGGCGCGTCGTGGGAGGGGTTCGCGCTCGACCAGGTGCTGCGGATCGCAAGTCCCGACGAAGCCTACTTCTGGGCCACGCATGCCGGCGCGGAGCTCGATCTGCTCATGATCAAGGGCGGTCGGCGTGTCGGAGTCGAGTTCAAGCGCGCCGATGCGCCGCAGCTGACGCCCTCGATGCGAATTGCGCTCGACGACCTGATGCTCGATGCGCTCTATGTGGTCTATCCGGGCGACCGGCGCTATCGGCTCGCCGCGCGGGTGGAAGCCGTTCCGCTCGCAGCGGTCCTGCCCTGAGGGGTCGTCGAGGCTCGGACGGCTTCATGCCGGGGATGAAGTCCGGCGACATCGTCGGCTGGTGGCGCTTGCTGCGGTTTTCATGATGGTGTCCCATCGAGTTAAGGGACCACGAACCTGCACCTTTGCGCCAACCACCAGCAACGCTGATACCGAACGTCGCTCAACGCGAAGATCCAGCGCAGCCGGCAGCTTCCCGGCACGCCGGCGAACCGGCGATTCCGGCCACGAGCTGTCCTTTGCAGCGTCTGCTTCCGGAATGCCGGGAGGGCCTATCAGTCAGTGTTTAAGCTGGCAGAACGAACGACGCGAGGCGCCGCAATCATCGCTTGGACCCGCTGCCTCGCCATCATTTCTTCACGCGTCCCGCCGCCATAGGGTCTTCATGCATGCGTCTACGGTGGTCTGCGCGTCGTTGGCCAGCGCCACCGCGGCTTCGATGGCTCGGCGCCTGCTTACATCCTGCGTCACCTTCGCGAAACACAGCAAGCGGCCTTCGGGATCGCGCAGCGCCGTGAGCGTGACGTGCGCCCAGAAGGTCGAGCCATCGCGTCGCACGCGCTGCCCTTCACCGACGTATTCGCCAGCGGTCGCCGCCTGGAACAGATGCTGTTCGGCGGTGCCGTCCTCGCTTCCGTTCTCGGGATAGAGGAGGCGCAGATGAGCCCCTTCAGCCTCCTCCGGCGTCCACCACTTCATCAGGTGCGAGCCCATGCCCCAGTAAACGATGATCCCTTCGGGATTCATGATGAAGATGGCGTAGTCACGGACCGATTCGCACAAGGCGGCGACGGTCATGTTGATGAGGTGAAGGTCCGCTCGCGCTAGCGGCACCCGCTTTTCGCCAGCACCCTTTGAGCGGATTGCGCGTCCGCGCGCGTCAGCAGCGATTCTTTCCAGCGTCTCGCTCTGATGCACGGCGGGGACGACGACCTCGCTCGACCTCGGCAGCTCGGGTTTGGGTGGGTGTTCTTGTTCCTGAGGAGTTAGGGGTCTCGGAATCTCCATGTATGCCTCGCTCAGATCGATGGCGACACGTGGGCGCGTGGGCGCGGTGCAGCATGCGGGTAGCCCTGCTCAAAGTCGTGCGGAGGCGTCGCTGTGAGTTCGACCGCTTGCGGGAGGCGCAGCGTCCATCCATCATCGGCCAGCCTGCGTTGGAGCTTTGGCTCGCCCACACGGGTGTCTGCCTCTGCGGCTCTCGGTGTCACTTCTCGGTGTCTTCAGTACCGATCTGGCCATCCTCTTCCTCGCGCTCCGAAAACGTCTGCACGTAGGCATCAAGCTCCGCGTCCAGAGAATTGCGTTCTGCCTGGTTGGCCATGAGGGCTGGGCGAAGAACGTTGGCGATGTGCTCTCGGGCGCCTCGGGCCTGCTCGCGGGCGAACTGAGCTGCTTCCTCGGCGCGTTGGCGAGCAGCCTCGGCGCGCAGGCGAGCTTCCTCGGCGCGCTCGCGAGCCGCGTGGGCTTCCCGGGCCATGGTCAACGCGGCTTCGCGGGTGGACTCGGCCTCGTTCGCCCAGGCCACCGCGGACTCAGTGGCGCGGCGCTTCGTGAGGTCCTGCGTGACCTTGGCGAAGCCGAGCAGCGTGCCATCTCTATCCCGCAAGGCCGTGAGTGTGACCTGGGCCCAGAACGTCGATCCACCGCGACGAACCCGCTGACCTTGGCCCGTGTATTCGCCAGTGGCCGCCGATTCGAAGAGATGCGCTTCAGCGGTTCCGTCCTCGCTGCCGCCTTCCGGGTACAGGAGTCGCAGATGGCCGCCCTCGGCCTCTTCCTTCGTCCACCATTTCATGAGGTGCGCGCCCATTCCCCAGTAGACGATGATCCCTTCGGGATTCATGATGAAGATGGCGTAGTCACGCACCGCCTCGCACAATGCAGCGACCGCTGGGTTGATCAATGCATGGTCCTGGCGCGCCTCTGGCAGTTGAGCGTTGGCGCCTGCGCGCTTCAACCTTCGCCGGCGTTGATCGGCAGCGATGCGCTCTTCGGTTTCACTGGCGCGCCGAGGCTGCTCATGCTCCGGCATCTCAAAGCCCGTAGATGGCTTGGCGTTCGGGTCGCTGGTGTCCATTCGAAGCCCCGAAATCACTTATAAGCAAATCGGCACGGCAAATCAAATGCCCACAATGGTGTCACCATGCTGATCACGGTCACACAAGAATATGTCGAAGCTGCCGTTTGAGAAGGTGGTTGTCATCGGCGCTTCCGCGGGAGGCGTGGAAAGCCTGTGCGATGTCGTCGGAGGATTCGATGGTGCCTTCGGTGGCGTCGTCCTGGTCGCGCTGCACACTTCGCCGCACCGTGAGAGCGCGCTACCTCGCATTCTTGAGCGTTGCGGCTCGATCCGGGCCAGCCACCCGGTCGATGGTCAGCGGCTCGAAGCTGGCCGTATCTATGTCGCGCCTCCGGGTCACGACCTGACCGTAGAAACCGGTACGGTCGCAGTGCGCAAGGGCGCGAAGGAAAATCGCTTCCAGCCGCTGATCGACGCGCTGTTTCATTCGGCGGCTCATCATTACCGGCAACATGCGATCGGCGTCGTCCTCTCAGGTGCGCTCGATGACGGTACGACCGGCCTGTGGAGCATCAAACAAGCCGGCGGCACGGCGATCGTCGAAGATCCGGAGCAGGCGCAGTTCAGCTCGATGCCCCTCAGTGCAAGCAGGGAGGTGCAAGTGGACTACAGGCTGCCGGCATCCCGCATCGGTCCCTTGCTTTCAATGCTAAGCGCCGCGAGAGGGCCCAGGGAAAGGCCGATCTTTGTTGAGGCAAACGGCGCTGTGCCTTTCGAACCCGCTGCCCAGGACGAGCTGCCTTTGTCGGACGAGTCACTGCTTGCCAGTCTCATGCCGTTCACATGCATGGAGTGCCGGCCTGCTTTCTCGAAGCTGGCAAGAACCGCTAAATCAAGTCGGCTGCCCGTTGGGAGTCCTTCTGTTTCGAGCGACCATCTGTCCGACCGTCTTCAGCAACTTGAACAAAGCATCATGCTGCTGCAGCATGTCACACGCCACATGGAGGCACGGGGTAGCGCACAGCGTGCCCGGCATTGGCGGCTCAGGACATACGAGTTGGAAGCGCGCGCGGATGCTCTGCGTCGGACCGTCGCCCACGACTTGCCCACCAGCACTGTCGGCAGTGCGCCGAAATGAAACTTCGTTTCGCGAGGGCGTCTCGCTTGGACGACCGCTATGTGCTGGAGACCGCCCGTTCGAACTCGCGGCCATCACCGTCCGCAACCGCTGCTTAGCCACCGTCGTTCCGCCACGGCGAACTACCGCAAGAGGCTCGAATGCAGGCGGCTAGCAGGTGCGACGATCTCTCAGTCGCGCTCTGCGCCACTCACCGCTGCGCCTTGTCCTTCGCGTTCTGCCTCTCGATCAGCTCCCTGGCCTGCCGCCACTCTCCCTCGCCCCACTTCCGCAGCTCGTAGAAGTTGCCCCCCGTCGCCAGGGCGTTCGCCCCGTCCATGAACAGGCTCTGCCCGGTCAGCCAGTCGCAGTGCCCGGGCGCCATCAGGAACGTCGCCAGGTTCTGCAGCTCGCTCATGCGGCCGGCGCGCGCCATCGGGTTGCTCTCGCGCGAGCGCGCGCCGGGGTCCTCGCCGGGGTTGAGGCGCTTGCTCATGCCTTCGGTCGGGATCTCGCCGGGGCCGACGGCGTTCAGCCGGATGCCGTAGCGCGCCCACTCGACGGCGAGCGACTTCGTCATCACCTCGATGCCGGCCTTGCTCATCGCCGAGGGCACGACGTAGGGCGAGCCGTTGTCGACCCAGGTCACGATGATGCTCATGACGCTGCGGTAGGGCTGCTCGCTGGTCCACTCGCCGGCCTTCGCCGCCGCGACCCAGCGCTTGCCGACGGCCTGGGTCACGTAGAACGTGCCGTGGAAGACGATGTTGGCGACGGCGTCGAAGGCGCGCGACGAGAGGCTCTCGGTCGGCGCCACGAAGTTGCCCGCGGCGTTGTTGACCAGGCCGGTGAGGCCGCCGTCCTCCTGCCACAGCGCCTCGACCATCGCCTCGACGGCGGCGGCATCGCGGATGTCGACGCCGAAGGTGTCGACGCGGCGTTCGGGAAACTGCGCGCGCCAGGCGTCCGCAGTGGCGTCGCACACCTGCTTGCGCCGGCCGCAGATGGCGACGTCGGCGCCGAGGCCGAGGAAACGCTCGGCCATCGCCTGGCCGAGGCCGGTGCCGCCGCCGGTGACGAGGATCCGCTGGCCGGCCATCAGGTGCGGGTCGAACATGGTCGTGCTCCTTGCTTGTCGAGTGGGGTCGAGTCGCCGCCGAGCATCGCACAGTCGCCGGCCCGAATTGCGGCGAACAGACGCTGCGTCAGCGGGGGACGCGGCCCTCGATCGCGTTGGCGAACGCGGCATAGGTGATGCGCCCGTCGGCATCGGCGGGGAAGCGCGCCTGCACCCGCTGCTTCAGCAGGGCCAGTTCGTCCACGGGCATCGTCGCGAAGCGCGGCGCCAGGCGCGGGCCGGTCTGGGCGATGCGCCAGAACGCCTCGAAGTCGGCGAACGTGCGCTGCACGGTGATCTCGCGCGTGCGCAGGTCGACGAGGCCGGCGTCGGCCCACAGCGTGCGCAGCACCTCCATGCGCGACGCCTGGGAGCTCGGCGGCCAGAGCGGCGGCGTGCCGAAGTGCGCCATCTCCTCCTGCAGCACGGTGTACGGGAAGCCGCCGCCGAGGATGTCCCACGAGTAGGAGGAGACGCTGCCGCCCGGCTTCACCACGCGCGCCATCTCCTGGATGCCCTTGGCGGGGTCGGGCACGAAGAAGATCACCAGGGCCATGACGGCGGCATCGAAGCGGTCGTCGGCCCACGGCAGCGCGGTCGCGTCGCCCAGCACGAACCGGGCCGGCCGATCGGCCAGGCGGGTGCGCGCGAAGTCGAGCTGGCCCTCGGACGGATCGATCCCCTCGACCTCGAACGGCGCGCAGCGATCGAACAGCAGCTCGGTGAAGGCGCCGTTGCCGCAGCCGACGTCAGCCCATCGCCATCCCGGCGGCGGCGCCAGCCAGCGCAGGAACTCCTCGCCGGCCAGGCGGCTCCACACGCCCATGAACTCCTCGTAGGCGGCGCCGTCGTCGAAGCGGATCGTGGGCTGGTTCATGCGCTGCCTTCCGGTGGTGACGGCGCCCTGCGCGCCGACTCGATGATGCGCCCGTCACGTCGGCCGGGGGCCGCGCCGCATCGGCCCTGCCGCCGTTCGGGCGCTCGCTGCTCGGTGCCGAAGCGCCGGCCGCGCAGGAGGTGTCAAATCGACTCGGGCGAGACCCGTTCCACCGACCGCGCTCCACCTGAACAGACCACCGAGAAGGCCGAGACCATCACCATGATCACCGTCAACCCCGGCGTCTTCCTGCGCCACGACCCCCTCGTCGACCCGGTTCCCGTGCTGGTCGACGTGTCGCGCAGCGGCCGCGAGTACCCGCCCGAGTTCCGCTCGCCGCTGCCGTTCAGCGAGGTGCACGACAACGTCTCCATGTACGTCGAGGACCTCTGTGCCGCTTCGCCCGGCCTCGGCGCGACCTTGCTGTACGCGTGCTTCCCGAACACCTTCATCGACACCAATCGCAGCGCCGCCGACGTCGACGAAGGCCTGATCGACGGCAAGTGGCCGGGCCCGATCACGCTGAGCGACTTCACGCAGAGAGGCCTGGGCCTCATCAAGCGCTACTCGCGCTACGGCACCGAGATGCAGGAGCGAAAGCTCACCGTCGCCGAGCTGCAGGAGCGGCTCGCCCGCTACCACGAGCCGTACCACCAGGAGCTCGGCCGCATCCTCGCGGCGATGCGCGCCTCGTCCGGTGGCGCCGTGCAGCTCAGCTTCCACTGCATGTCTGCGGTCGGGGCGCCGACCCACGCCGACCCGGGGCAGCCGCGCGCCGACTTCTGCATCGGCGACGTGAAGGGCACGACCTGCCGGCCGGAGCTCTTCGAGTTCGTGATCCAGACCCTGCAGGATCTCGGGCACAGCGTGAGCCGCAACTTCCCCTACTACGGCGGCGAGCTGACGAAGCGCCACTCCGACCCGGCGAACGGCACCGACAGCCTGTTCATCGAGATCAACAAGCGCCTGTTCATCGACACCAAGACGTTCAGGAAGACCGACGGCTTCGACGCGCTGAAGGCGTCGATCGACACGCTGCTGGCGAAGGTCGTCGAGCACACGCGGGCGCGGCAGGGCGGTCGTCCGCGCTGACCAGTGCGCCGCGGCGTGCTCGGCACGCCGCCGTCCAGGGTATTCCGCTTGTCGCCCTCGAGGCTTGGCGCTAGAGTGGGTTCTCGTAGAACGCCTTTCCAAATAGTCGAACAGCGGCGACGGCCGTCCCGCGGTCCGCCGACGGAGTGAGTTTCAGATGCCCCAAGCCAGAGGTCTCCGCGAGGTCTGCTACTTCGACATCACGGGCGGAGGGCAGGTCTACGTCAAGGGCAACTACTGCTACGTCGCCCACATGGACGCGCCGGCGGGGACCTCGATCCTCGACATCAGCGACCCCAAGCACCCGAAGCAGGTGGCGCACATCGCCATCCCCGACGGCGTGCACACGCACAAGGTGCGGGTCGAGAACGACCTGATGGTCGTCAACTGGGAGTGCCCGCCGCCCTACATCCACGACGACAACTTCCAGGGCGGCCTGCTCGTCTACGACGTGTCGAACCCGGCCAGGCCGAAGGAGCTGTGCTTCTGGAAGTCGGCCGGCGCCGGCGTGCACCGGTTCGACTTCGACGGCCGCTACGCCTACATCACGCCGACGGTGGCCGGCTACCACCTCAACATCGCCATGATCCTGGACCTGAAGGACCCGACGCGGCCTCAGGAGGTCGGGCGCTGGTGGATGCCGGGCCAGTGGGTCGCGGGCGGCGAGACGCCTGACCAGGGCTACCGCCTGACCTGGTGCCACCACGTGCTGCGGCGCGGCAACCGGCTCTACGTCGCCTACTGGCACGCCGGAATGGTGATCCTCGACATCGAGGACATGACCAAGCCGAAGTTCGTGTCGCGCCTGCAGTACAGCCCGGCGTTCAGCCACCCGACGCACACCGTGCTGCCGCTGCCGTTCGAGGTCGCCGGGCGGAAGATCGCCATCGTCGCCGACGAGGATGTTCGCAAGCTCCGCCCGTCGCCGCCGGCCTTCATGTGGCTGGTCGACATCACCGACGAGACGCAGCCCGTGCCGATCTCGACCTACCAGATCGAGGGTCTGGAGAACCGCAACATGCCCGAGTTCTCCGGCTGCCACGAGCCCGCCGAGCAGGTCTACGGCACCGAGATCCCGGTCGCCTGGTTCGAGTTCGGCCTGCGCCTGGTCGACGTGAAGAACCCGCATGCGCCGAAGGAGGTCGGCTACTTCGTCCCCGACACGCCGTCCGGCTTCGACCGGCCGCAGACCAACGACGTGTTCCTCACCGAGCAGGGACTGATGTACGTCATCGACCGCAACCGCGGCCTGCACATCCTCGAGCGGGCGTGAGCAAGCTCCCGGTGACGCTGCTGACCGGCTACCTCGGCGCCGGCAAGACGACGCTGCTCAACCGCATCCTCACCGGCGACCACGGCATGCGCTTCGCGGTCGTCGTCAACGAGTTCGGCGAGATCGGCATCGACAACGACCTGATCGTCGAGACCGAGGAAGAGATCTACGAGATGAACAACGGCTGCGTCTGCTGCACCGTGCGCGGGGACCTCATCGAGGTCCTCGAGCGCCTGCTGCGCCAGCCCGGGCGCTTCGACGCGATCGTCATCGAGACGACCGGCCTCGCCGACCCGGTGCCGGTGGCGCAGACCTTCCTCATGGACGAGGGCGCGCGGGCCCGCACGCGCCTCGACGCGGTCGTCACGGTCGTCGATGCCAAGCACCTGCCGCTGCGGATGAAGGACAGCCGCGAAGCGGAGGACCAGATCGCGTTCGCGGACGTCGTCCTCCTGAACAAGACCGATCTCGTCACGCCGGAGGCGCTGGCCGAGGTGGAGGCGGTGATCCGCGCCGTCAACCCGTGGGCCGAGATCCACCGCACCGAGCGCTCGGCGATCGGGCTCGACCGCATCCTCGACCGCGGCGTGTTCGACCTGCAGCGGGCGCTGGCGGCGAAGCCCGACTTGCTCGACGGCGGGCCGGAGGACGACCACGACCACGACCACGGCGCGTGCGACGAGCACTGCGAGCACCCGCACCACGATCATGGCCACGGCGCCGGCCCGGCCGACGGCCGGCCCTCGCCCGTGCACGACGTGACGGTCGCCTCGATCTCGCTGCGGACGGGCGAGCTCGACCAGCACAAGTTCTTCCCCTGGATCCACAAGCTGACGCAGGAGCAGGGGCCGAACATCCTGCGCATGAAGGGCATCCTCGCCTTTCGCGACGAGGCCCGGCGCTACGCGGTGCAGGGCGTGCACATGATCGTCGAGGGCGATCACCAGCGCTGCTGGAAGGAGGCCGAGAAGCGCGAGAGCCGGCTCGTCTTCATCGGCCGCGAGCTCGACCGCGACGAGATCGCGCGCGGGCTGGACGGCTGCCTCGCCGGAGCCGCGACGTGCTGAGCGACTTCGGCAGCCACTGCCTCGTCGCCGCCTTCATCGGCGAGCGCCCGGCGTTCGCGCTGATCGACGGCACGGTGCGCCGGATCGGCGTCGACGCCGCCTGCGTCCGCGTCCATGCCGCACCGTCGCTGGCGGCGGCCGCCGTGCCCGGCGAAGACGCCCTGCTCACCAGCGGCGAGGACGGCCGCGTGTGCCGCACCGAGGCCAGCGGCGAGTCGCGCGAGATCGGCTGCGTGCCGCGCAAGTGGGTCACGTCGGTGGTGCAGAGCCGGGGCCGGGTCGCGTACGCGTCGGGGAAGAGCGTCTGGCTGCAGTCGACGGACGGCGCGCGGCAGCTGCAGCATCGCCGCGCGGTGAAGGGCATGGCCTTCACCGACGACGGCGTGCGCCTCGCGGTCGCCCAGCAGGACGGCGTCACCGTCCACGACACCGGCGCGGCGGGCGAGCCGCTCGAGCTGGCGTCGAACGACATCCATCACGCCTCGACGTTCTCGCCTGACGGCCGCTTCCTCGTGGTCGCGTCGCAGAACAGCTTCCTGCACGGCTGGCGCCTGGCCGACCGCAAGCACTTCCGCATGCTCGGCTACGCAGCGAAGGTCGACGGCTGGGCCTGGTCCTCCGACGGCGCCCTGCTCGCGACCGCCGGCGCTGCCGCGGCGATCGTCTGGCCCTTCGACGGCGCCGACGGACCGATGAACCGCGACGCCATCGAGGTCGCGCCGCGGGCGCAGAGCCAGGTGACCGCGGTCGCCTGGCGGCCGCAGGCGGCGACGCTCGCGATCGGCTACCGCGACGGCGCCGTGCAGGTCGCCGGGGTGACCGACGCGTCCCCGCCGCGGCTGCTCCGCCCGGGCGGCCGTGCGCCGATCACCTCGGTCGCGTGGAACGCCGCCGGCGACAGCGTCGCCTTCGGCAGCGCCGCCGGCGAGTGCGGCGCCGTGGCGGCAGGCGCATGAGCGCGCTGCCCGCCGGGTCGAAGGCGGCCATGCCCGCCGGCATCGACAAGACGGTCGTTAAGAGCCTGGCGATGCTGGAGCACCTGGTCGACGTCGGCCGGCCGATGGGCATCACCCAGCTCGCGCTCGCCACCGGCCTGCAGAAGAGCAACGTGCACCGGATCCTCTCGACGCTGCGCTTCATGGGCTACGTGCGCAGCACGGCCGAGACGACGTACGAGCCGACGTTGCGGGCCTGGGAGCTGGGCCAGCGCATCCACTCGCGCATGGACCTGGCGGCGACGGCACGGCCGCATCTCCGCCGCCTCGTGCAGGAGACCGACGAGACATCGCACCTGGCGATCTTCGACGGCACCGAGATCGTCTACGTCGAGAAGCTCGAGACCGCGAACCCGGTTCGCGCTCACACGCCGCTGGGCGGCCGCGCGCCCGCCTACTGCACCGCCTCCGGCAAGGCCCTGCTCTGCGGGCAGCCGCTCGCGGTGATCGCGGAGGTCGCCCGCCGCAGCGTCCGCCACACCCCGTCGACCCTGACCGGGCAGGACGAGCTGGTGCAGGCGCTGAAGCAGGTGCGCGAACGCGGCTACGGCACCAACATCGGCGAGTTCAGGCCCAACGTCGCCGGCGTCGCCGCGCCCGTCACGAACCTGCGCGGCGAGGTCATCGCCGCCGTCGGCATCGCCGGCCCGCTCGACCGACTCAAGCCGGCGCGCATCCGCCAGCTGGCGCCGGTCGTGATGAGCGTCGCCGCCGACATCTCGGCCGCCGTCGGCGCCGGCGTCGGCCGCTAGGAGATCCGAACGTGTGCGGCTTCAGCACCATCGACAACATCTACCGCCCGTACGTCGAGCCGGCCGACGACGTCGTCCGGCGCACGCGCGAGGTCGAAGCGTCGATGGCCGGCGAGCCGGTGCCGGAGGGGGCGTGGGCGCTCTACTTCAGCGCCTCGTGCGAGCCCATCCCGCCCGACCAGTTCCGCCGCATGTTCACGGCGCGGCGCGCCGCCGTCACCTACCTCGCCGTGCAGTCGTCGACGCGGCTTCGCACCGCGGCGCCGACGTCGTTCCGCTGCATCCCCGATTGAACCTGTCCCTTGCCCGTCGAGTCTCTCGTGCCTAGGAGATCATCATCATGAAACTCACCCGGTTCCTGGTCCGCTCGGTCGCCATCGCCGGCTTCGCGCTGTGCGCCGTCGCCCCCGCAGCGGCGCAGACGAGCTTCCCGTCCAAGCCCGTGACGCTGGTCGTGGCCTTCCCTCCGGGCGGCGGCGCCGATCTGCTGGGCCGGCTCCTCGCGAGCAAGTACGAAGCCGCATGGGGCCAGCCGGTCGTCGTGACCAACCGGCCCGGGGCGGCCGGCACGATCGGCGCGAACGAAGTGGCACGCGCCGCACCCGACGGCCACACCCTGCTGGTGGGCGCGATCGGCGCGGTCGTGCCTTCGAACCAGGCCACCCTGGCGCCGGTCTCGCTGCTGAGCGCGCCGCCGTACATCGTCGCGGTCAATTCGTCGCTGCCGGTGAACAACCTGCGCGAGCTCGCCGCCTACGCGAAGGCGCGCCCGGACGGCTCGGTCTCGTACGGCTCCTCGGGCGCGGCGTCCGCCTCGCACCTCGCCGGCGAGCTGTTCCAGGGCCTGACGCAGACCAAGCTCACGCACGTGCCGTACAAGGGAATGGGGCAGGCCGTGAACGACCTCATCGGCGGGCAGGTCACCATCATGTTCGGGCCGCCGCCGGTGCTGCTGCCGCACATCAAGAGCGGCCGGCTGAAGGCGCTCGCGGTGACCGACACCAAGCGCTCGCCGCTCTTCCCCGACATCCCGACTGCCGTCGAGGCAGGGGTCCCGGGGCTCGAGGCGCGCGCCTGGTACGGCATCTTCGCCCCCGCAGGAACGCCTGCCGCGGTGATCAGCAAGATCAACGCCGACACCGCGAAGGCGCTCGCCGCACCCGACCTCGTCGAGACGCTGGCCGGGCAGGGCGCGACGCCGATCGGCGGCGACGTCGAGACGTTCACGCGCTATCTCAAGGAGGACATCGTCAAGTGGGACAACCTCCTGCGCAAGGCCGGACTGCCGTCGCAGTGAGCGGCGATTCTCGAACCCCGGAGACAGTCGATGCTGTATGAGCTGAGGACCTACCAGGCAGGCGGCGGGCGGATGGCGGAGATGGAGCGGCTCATGGCGCGCGACTGCACGGGCGTGCTCGAGCGGGCCAAGGTGCCGCGCCCGCTCGGCGCCTGGCATGCGATTGCCGGGCCGCGCCTTCCAGCCTTCGTGTGGATCCTCGGCTGGCCTTCGCTCGACGCCCGCAACGCCGCCTGGGCCGCGTTCGGCGCCGATGCCGAGTGGCAGCAGCTGCGGCGGACGGCGCACCAGCGGACCGAGCTCACGGTGCGCGTCGACACGCAGTTCATGACCGCGTGGCCCGACCCGGCACTGTCGGCCGACACCGACCTCGCGCCGCCCGGCGGCGTCTGCCAGCTGATCCTGCAGCGCGTGCACGCGGGGCAGGGCGGCGCGGCTCGCCAGGCGTTCCTGGGCGCCGACCGGCCGGCCCTCGAGGAATCCGGCGGCCAGGTCGCGGCCGCGTTCGACCTGCTGAGCGGCGAGGACCTTCCGGTGCTGGCGCTGATCGTGCGCTGGGCGGACGCTGGCGCATGCGCCAGGGGCATGTCGAGCTACGACTCGCATCCCAAGGTGGTCGCCGCGCGCGTCGCCGAACGCGAGAAGCTCGGCTTCGATCTGTTCCACGCCTCCGACCGCTACCTGATGGTGAGCTCCCCACCGTTCTTCCAGCGCTGACGCGCGTCGCAGGGCAGACACCCTGCTGGCGGGTCCGCGGCAGGCGGCCTTCTAGAATCGTCGTCCCTCGCCGCCGCTCCAGGAACCGCCATGCCCATCGTCTCCATGCGCCAGCTGCTCGACCATGCCGCCGAGAACGGCTACGGCATCCCCGCCTTCAACGTCAACAACCTCGAGCAGGTGCAGGCGGTCATGTCGGCCGCCAGCGAAGTCGGCGCGCCGGTCATCCTGCAGGCGAGCGCCGGCGCCCGCAAGTACGCCGGCGAGCCCTTCATCAAGCACCTCATCGAGGCGGCGATCGAGAGCTGGCCGAAGGTGCCGCTGGTCATGCACCAGGACCACGGGCAGAGCCCCGAGGTGTGCAAGAGCGCCATCGACCTCGGCTTCTCGTCGGTGATGATGGACGGCTCGCTCGAGGCCGACGGCAAGTCGATCGCCAGCTACGACTACAACGTCGACGTGACGAAGAAGGTCGTCGACATGGCGCATGCACGTGGCGTCACGGTCGAGGGCGAGCTCGGCTGCCTCGGCTCGCTCGAGACGATGCGCGGCGACAAGGAGGACGGCCACGGCACCGAGGCGACGATGACGCGCGAGCAGCTGCTGACCGATCCGGAGCAGGCCGCCGACTTCGTCAAGAAGACGCAGCTCGATGCGCTGGCGATCGCCATCGGCACCAGCCACGGCGCGTACAAGTTCACCCGCAAGCCCACCGGCGACATCCTGGCGATCGACCGCATCAAGGAGATCCATCGCCGGATCCCGAACACGCACCTCGTGATGCACGGCTCGTCGAGCGTGCCGCAGGACCTTCTCGCCGAGATCCGCAAGTACGGCGGCAGCCTGAAGGAGACATACGGCGTGCCCGTCGAGGAGATCCAGGAAGCGATCAAGCACGGCGTGCGCAAGATCAACATCGACACGGACATCCGCCTGGCGATGACGGCGGCGATCCGCAAGTACATGGCCGAGAACCCCGAGAAGTTCGACCCGCGCGACTACCTCAAGCCGGCGCGCGAGGCGGCCAAGGCAATCTGCAAGCAGCGCTACCAGCAGTTCGGCTGCGAAGGGCAGGCGGCGAAGATCTCGGCCCAGCCGCTGGCCGTGATCGCGAAGCGCTACGCGCAGGGCGAGCTGGCGCAGACGGTGGTCTGAGGCGCGTCGCGGCGCCCTCATGGAAGACGCTGCGTCCTCCTCGTCCCGCCCGGCCGCGTCGCCGCCGCTCTTCGAGAGCCGTCTCCGCTCGCTGCCGCTCGTCGCGCGCGGCAAGGTGCGCGACAACTACGCCGTCGGCAGCGACCGCCTGCTGATGGTGGCCAGCGACCGTCTCAGCGCCTTCGACGTCGTCATGGCCGAGCCGATCCCCGGCAAGGGCCGCGTCCTGACGCAGATGGCGCTGTTCTGGTTCGAGCGGCTGAAGCACATCGTCCCCAATCACCTCACCGGCGACGACCCGGAGAGCGTCGTCGCCGACGACGAGCGCGAGCAGGTGCGCGGCCGCTCGATGCTGGTGCGAAAGCTCGAGCCCCTGCCCGTCGAGGCGGTGGTGCGCGGCTACCTCGCCGGCAGCGGCTGGAAGGAATACGAGAGCACGGGCGCGGTCTGCGGCGTGATGTTGCCGCCCGGTCTGCGCATGGCCGCGAAGCTGCCGGCGCCGATCTTCACGCCGGCGACCAAGGCGGCGATGGGCGACCACGACGAGAACATCGACTTCGCGCGCATGGGCGACATCGTCGGCGCGGACCTCGCGGCCAAGGTGCGCGCGACCGCGATCCGCCTCTACCGCGAGGCCGCCGAGTACGCGCTGTCCAAGGGGATCATCGTCGCCGACACCAAGTTCGAGTTCGGGCTCGACGAGGCCGGCACGCTGACGCTGATGGACGAGGTGCTGACCGCCGACTCGTCGCGCTTCTGGCCGGCCGATCGCTACGTCGAGGGCGCCAATCCGCCGAGCTACGACAAGCAGTTCGTGCGCGACTGGCTCGAGGCGGTGCGCGTCGACGGCAAGCCGTGGCCGAAGAAGGCGCCGGCGCCGCCGCTCACGCCCGAGGTGATCGCCCGGACCGCCGAGCGCTACGAAGCGGCGCTCGCTGCGCTGACGCGCTGAGCCTCGCGGCTCAGAACAAGGCCATGCTCAGCTTGCGCCGGTAGGCGTCGACGACCGGATCGCTCGGCGTCGCGGCCATCCTGCCGGCGATCTCGAGCGCGCCCTGCTTCGGCGCCGCGGCGTCGCCCTTGCCGGGGGCGGGCGCCGGCTTCGTCATCTGCTGCAGGATGGCGACGTAGGTCTTGCGCGCGAGCTCGTCCTTCCAGGTCTTGTCGCGCATGATGATCTCGAGCAGCTCGTCCATCGCCTGCGTGAACTCGCCGCGCGCGAAGTGCAGCTGCGCCAGCTCGAAGCGGGCGTCGAAGTCGCGCTTGTCGGCGGCGATGGCGGCGGCGAGCGCTTCCGGCTTGCGCGCCGTCGGCGCCGCCTCGTGGGCCGCGATCCAGTGGCCGTCGGCGACCAGGCGGGCGTCGAGCACGGGGTTGTTCGCGACCGGGTCGAAGGCCTTGCGCGCCTCGGCGATGCGCCCGGCGAGGATGAGGGCGCGGATGTAGTCGTGCCGTGCCGTGTCGTTGGCCGGGTTCGTTGCGAGCGCGGCCTGCAGCTTGTCGATGGCGCTGTCGGTGTCGCCTTCCTCGAGCAGCTCCTCGGCCTCGGCCATGTCGCCGAGCGCCGCCACCTCGTCCTCGCTCGGCACGTGCTTGTCGAGGAAGCGCCTCAGCTCGGGTTCGGGCAGGGCGCCGACGAAGCCGTCGACGGGCTGGCCGCCCTTGAACATCACGCAGAAGGGAATGCTGCGCACGCCGAACATCTGCGAGAGCTGCTGCGCGATCTCCGGCTCCTCGTCGGCGTTCAGCTTGACGAGCTTGAAGCGGCCGGCATACGCCGTCTCGAGCTTCTCGAGGACGGGGCCGAGCGTCTTGCACGGGCCGCACCACGGCGCCCAGATGTCGAGGAGCACCGGCTGGGCGAGCGAGGCGTTGACGAGCTCGGCTTCGAAGTTCTTGTGGGTGATGTCTTGCATGGTGCCTGCGTCGCGACGATGAGGGTGCGGAGGGGCGGAGCCCGGGATCGAGGTGACGCCGCGCCGCCTACAATTCAAGGCTCATTCCGCCAACTGGGAAACGAGCCATCGTGAGCAGCGACCCCGCGGTGATCGGCGTGGTCATGGGCTCCAGCAGTGACTGGGAAACGCTCCGCGCCGCCACCGAGATTCTCGCCGAGTTCGGCATCGCGCACGAAGCGCGCGTCGTCTCGGCGCACCGCATGCCCGACGAGATGTTCGCCTACGCGGAAGGCGCGGTCGGGCGCGGCCTCAAGGCCATCATCGCCGGGGCCGGCGGCGCCGCCCACCTGCCCGGCATGCTGGCCGCGAAGACGACCGTGCCGGTGCTCGGCGTGCCGGTCGGCAGCCGCCAGCTGCACGGCCTCGACTCGCTCTATTCCATCGTCCAGATGCCGCGCGGCATCCCGGTGGCGACCTTCGCTATCGGCGAGGCCGGCGCCGTCAACGCAGCGCTGTTCTCGGTGGCCATGCTCGCGGTCACCGACGCCCGCCTGCGCAACAGGCTCGACGCCTATCGCGCCCGGCAGACGGCCGCCGCCAAGGCAATGAGCGCCGACCTTCGGTGAGCGCCGGCGAGGCGTTCATCGCCCCGGGGGCGACGCTTGGCGTCCTGGGCGGCGGCCAGCTCGGCCGCATGTTCGTGCACGCGGCGCAGCGGCTCGGCTATCGCACGGTGGTGCTCGACCCCGACCCGGCGAGCCCGGCCGGCCTCGTCGCGCACGAGCACATCCGCACCGGCTATTCCGACGTCGACGGCCTCGAGCGCCTGGCGTGCGCCTGCGCTGCGGTCACGACCGAGTTCGAGAACGTTCCCGCCGCCGCGCTCGACGTGCTGGCGCAGACGGTGCCGGTCGCGCCGACCGGTGCGTCGGTGGCCGTGTGCCAGGATCGCGCCGCCGAGAAGGCCGCCTTCGCGCGCAGCGGCGTCGCCTGCGCGCCGCACGCGCTGGTCGGATCGGAGCGCGACTTCGCCCGCGTCGATGCGAGCCTCTTCCCGGCGATCCTGAAGACCGCACGCCTGGGCTACGACGGCAAGGGCCAGGTCGGCGTCGCCGGCCGCGACGAGCTCGCCGACGCGTTCGCGACGCTCGGCCACGTTCCTTGCGTGCTCGAGAAGCGCCTGCCGCTGGCCGCCGAGCTGAGCGTAATCGTCGCGCGCAACGGCCAGGGCGAGGTCGTTCATCTGCCGGTGCAGGAAAACGTGCACGTCGACGGCATCCTCGCCATCAGCCGCGTGCCGGCGACGGCGTTCCCCGTTGCGCGACAGGCCGAGGCCGTGGCCCTGGCCGAGCGCCTCGCCGCCTCGCTCGCCTATGTCGGCGTGCTGTGCGTCGAGTTCTTCGTGCTGCACGACGGCTCGCTGGTCGCCAACGAGATGGCGCCGCGCCCGCACAACTCGGGCCACCACAGCATCGACGCCTGCGACGTGTCGCAGTTCGAGCTGCAGGTGCGGGCCATGACCGGCGCGCCGCTCGTCATGCCGCGCCAGCATTCGCCGACGGTGATGCTCAACCTGCTCGGCGACCTCTGGTTCCCGCGCGGCGCGGCGAGCGCCCGCGAGCCGCCGTGGCAGGCGGTGCTCGGCCTGGCCGGCGCGCACCTGCACCTCTACGGCAAGGCCGAGGCGCGGCGCGGCCGCAAGATGGGCCACCTGACGCTCACGGCGCCGACGGCCGAGTCCGCGGAGGCGCTCGCCCGCGAGGCTGCCGGCGCGCTCGGCCTGGCGCTGCCCGCTTCGAGCCGAGGCTAACCCGTGCGGCTCGACGGGCTCGATGCAGCGGCCATCGACACGGCGGCGTCCCGCCTCGCCGCCGGCGAGCTGGTCGCTTTTCCGACCGAGACCGTCTACGGGCTCGGCGCCCGCGCCGACGACGATGCCGCCGTCGCCAGGATCTTCGCCCTCAAGGGCCGGCCGCCCGGGCACCCGCTCATCGTCCACGTCGTCGACCGCGCCGCGGCCGAGCCCTTCGTGGCGACGATGCCGGCGATCGCCGAGCGGTTGATCGAGGCGTTCTGGCCCGGCCCGCTGACGGTGATCGTGCCGCGCGCGCCCGAGGTGGCGGCCGCCGCCGCCGCGGGGCAGCCCACCCTCGGCCTGCGCTGCCCGGCGCACCCGGTCGCGCACGCCTTGCTGCTGGCCGCGCAACGGGCCGGCGTGCCGGGCATCGCGGCGCCGAGCGCGAACCGCTTCGGCCGCGTCAGCCCGACCACCGCTGCCCACGTCGTCGAGGAATTCGGCGACGAGCTGCTCGTCCTCGACGGCGGCGCCGCGCGAGTCGGCATCGAGTCGGCGATCGTCGACTGCTCGAGCGAGACGCCGGCGCTGCTGCGGCCGGGGACGCTCACGCGCGAGCAGATCGAGGCGGCGGCCGGAGTGCCGCTCGCTTCGGCCGACGCGGCGTCGCCGCGCGCCCCGGGCACGCTCGAGTCGCACTACGCGCCGCGCGCGACCCTGCGCCTGATGGCGACGCCGATGCTGCAGACGGCCTTGCAGGTGCTCGGCTCGGAGCCGCTGAAGCTGGCGGTATATTCCCGGTCGGTGCCGTCGGGCGTGGCCACCGGTGTCGTGCACCGGCGCATGCCGGCGCGGCCCGAGCAGGCCGCGCACGAGCTGTTCTTCGTGCTGCGCGAACTGGACCAGCAAGGCGTGCATCTGATCTGGGTCGAGGAGCCGCCGCCCGGCCCCGCCTGGGAGGGCGTTCGCGATCGGCTCCGCCGCGCTGCCGCACCCTGACCCCTGAATCTGGAGTTCCTTTCGATGACCGTGAAGATGAGTAGTGGCTGCCGGCGTCTCGTCGGCGCCGGCCTGCTGGCCGCGGCGATGCTCGCCGCCTCGTGCGGCGGCGGCGACCAGGTCGAGACCTTCCGGGCCAGCCGCGTGATCGCGTTCGGCGACGAGATGAGCCTCATCGTCGACGTCAACAACGACGGCAACGGCCGCAAGTTCACCGTGAACCAGACGAGGTCGGACACCGATCCGACCCTCGAGTGCACCTCCAACAGGATCTGGATCCAGGACGTCGCCCGGCGCTACAACCTGAACTTCCCGCAGTGCAACCACGGCAGCTCGGCGGCCGCCTCGCCGGCCAGCCGCATCCGCGCCGGCGTCGGCGCGCGCACCACCGATCTCGCCGCGCAGATCGACGCGCAGATCGCCGAGAGCCCGTTCCGCGCCGGCGACCTGGCGACGGTGATGATCGGCCAGAACGACATCCTCGCGCTCTACGCGCAGTACCCCGGGGTCAGCGAGTCGGCGCTGAGCGCGCAGGCCGAGGCGGCGGGCGTGCGCGTCGGGGAGCAGGTGAACCGCCTCGCCGCGGCGGGCGTGAAGGTGCTGCTGGCGACGATCCCCGACACCGGCATCACGCCCTTCGCCACCAAGGAGAAGGCGGCGCACACCGACACCGACCGCGCTGCCCTGCTGACCCGACTGTCGAACCGCCTCAACGCCAGGATCCGCGCGACCATCCTCAACGACGGCCGCCAGATCGGCCTCATCCTGCTCGACGAGATGGTGTCGACCTTCCGCAAGTTCAGCGGCTTCGAAGGCTTCACCAACACCAGCACGGCGGCCTGCGATCCGACCAAGTCGGCGCTGACGCCGCCGTCGAGCCTCGACTGCAGCAACCTGACCCTGATCACCGGCGCCAACCCCAACAACTTCCTCTGGGCCGACGACTTCAATCTGAGCGCCGGCGGCCAGCGCGAGTTCGGCGAGCTGGCGACCCTGCGGGCCGAGAACAACCCGTTCTGACGCCGTCGCGCCCGCCCGCCGCGCGACAGGCCGGTGCCGCTCAGGGCGTGGTCGGCCCGGCGACGGGGCCCGCCGGCACGGCGTCGGCGGCGGCCCACTCGGTGAGGGCCTCGAGCGCCGGCCGGGCGACGTTCGGATTCGGGTGGTTGACGATGCCGACGACGACGTAGCGACGGCCCGAGTCGCCCAGCACGTAGCCGGCGACGCCGACCACGTCGCGCAGCGAGCCGGTCTTGAGATGGGCGCGGCCGGGCACCCCCTTCGAGCGCCGCATCGTGCCGTCGATGCCGGTCACCGGCAGCGAGCTCATCAGCTCCGGCATCACCGGGCTGGCCCAGGCGGCATGGAGCAGCCGGCCGAGCAGGGCGGCGCTAAGGCGCGACTCGCGCGACAGGCCCGAGCCGTTGACGATCACCGCGTCCTTGGCCGCGGCGCCGACGCGCCCGCGCAGCCAGGACTGGAGCAGGTCGCGTGCGACCTCCGGCGTGCCGGCGCCGCGTTGCGTCGCCGCCAGCGTCAGGAACAGCTGTTGCGCCATGACGTTGTTGCTGAGCTTGTTGATGTCCCGCACCACCTCGGCCAGCACCGGCGAGCGCAGCTCGAAGGTCGGCGGCGTCGCCGGCGCGATGCCTTCGCGCACGGTGCCGGTGAGGCGCCCGCCCAGCTCCTGCCACATGCCGGCGAGGACGCGCTCGTTGTAGCTGCGCGGATCGACATAGGCGATCGGCCAGACCTTCTCGCCGCACGAGGTCGCCAGCGCGCCGGCGAGGCGCAGCCGCGACGGGTCGGCGAAGTCGCTCTTCAGCGCGGCGCGCCAGTCTTCGCACGGACCGGGCGCGAGCGGCACGGTGGCGTCGGCGCGGACGCCGGCGAGCGGCGGATCGACGCTGACGACGCCGACACCGCGCGCCGGATCGGGCGCGATCGTGATCAGGACGGCGCGGTAGTTGAGCAGCAGCGCGTCGGCGCCGGCGTTGTACGGCCGCAGCGGCTCGCCGTCGAACTCGGCCGGGTTCGCGTCGGCCGCGGCGAAGGCGCTGCGGTCCATGACGATGTCGCCGCGGATCTCGCGCACGCCGGCCTGCTGGACGCGGCGCATGAGCAGCCACAGGCGCTCGAGAACCAGCTTCGGATCGCCGTTGCCCTTGATGACGAGGTTGCCCTGCAGCACGCCGTTCTCGATCGTCCCCTGCAGCCACACGGGAGTCGACCAGCTGAACGCCGGGCCGAGCAGCTCGAGGCCGGCGAAGGTCGTGACGAGCTTCATCAGCGAGGCCGGGTTGACGGGCTTGTCGCCCTGCCAGGCGAGGCGGGGTCGGGTCGCGGCGACCTCCTGGACCCAGGCGACCATCGCGTCGCGGGGCACGCCGGCGCGGGTCAGCGCCGCGTCCACCGCGGGCGGCAGGGCGCGCGTCTCGGCCGCGCCGCGCAGCGCCGGCTGCGCCGACGCCGGGACGGCCGGCACGACGAGCGCCGAGGCCACGGCGAGCACGCGCGCGAGACGGAAAGGAGCGCGTGAACGGCGCAGGAACAGGTGGCGAAACGCAGAGGCAACGACGAGCGGCATGGCGGAATGATCGCACGCAGGTCCGCCGCGAAGGCCGCCGCTAAACTCGTCCGATGCGGCCTTCTCCGATCGTCTTTTCACTGCTTGCACCATGGCCGCGCTGATCGCCTTCGACACCGCCACCGAGCGCATGACGATCGCCGTCAAGGGCCCGGACGAGCGGGTCTGGGGGCACGAAGGCGAGGGCGGCGCCCAGGCGTCGACGAGCCTGCTGCCGGCGATCCTCGCGCTGGTCCGCGAGGCCGGACTGCAGCTCGGCGACCTCGACGCGATCGCCTTCGGGCGCGGTCCGGGCGCCTTCACGGGCCTGCGCACCGCCTGCTCGGTGGCGCAGGGGCTCGCCTTCGGACTGGGCAAGCCGGTGCTGCCGATCGACAGCCTGCTGGCGGTCGCGGAGGAAGCGCGCCGGGAAGGGGCGGCGCGCCGGGAAGGGGCGGCCTGCCGCGTCTGGGCGGCCATCGACGCACGCATGCAGCAGATCTATGCGGCCGAGTACGAGCATGTCGACGGCCGCTGGCGAACCCTGACGCCGCCCCTGCTCACCGACTGCGAGGCGCTGGGGCGGCGGTGGCGCGACGCGCCGCCCGCTGCGATCGCCGGGGACGCGCTGCGCGTCTTCGGCGACGCCCTGCCGACGTTAGGCGCCGTGCTGTCGCCCGACGCGCGGCCCGGCGCGGTGGCCTTGCTCAGGCTCGCGGAAAGCGCGTGGGCGGCCGGTGCCGGCGTCGACGCCGCCGAGGCGCTGCCGCTCTACGTCCGCGACAAGGTGGCGCAGACGTCGGTGGAGCGCGAGGCGGCGCGCGCCGCGCGCGTCTGACGGGCGGGAGTCCGAGGCGATGAACGCCCGCGCCGACATGGCCACCGAGGTCCTCCGGCCGATGACCGTCGCCTCGCTCGATGGCGTCATGGCCCTCGAGGAGGAGGTCTATCCGTTCCCGTGGACGCGCGGCAACTTCCTCGATTCGCTCGCCGCCGGCTACGTCGCATGGACCCTGAACCGCATCGACGGCGATCTGATCGGCTACTGCGTCGCCATGTTCGGCGCCGACGAGATGCACCTGCTCAACATCACCGTCGCGCCGGCGTGGCGCAAGCGCGGCCATGCGCGCCGGCTGCTCGACGAGCTCGTCGCCGTCTGCCGGCAGCGGCCCGCCGATCGCCTCTGGCTCGAGGTGCGCGAAAGCAACCACGCGGCGCGCGAGGTGTATCGCCGCCTCGGCTTCGTGCCGGCGGGCATGCGTCGCGGCTACTACCCGGCCCCGGCGGGCACGCGCGAAGACGCCATCGTCATGACCCTCGACCTGCGAGGCCTCGGCCATGCGCTGGACTGAGCGGCAGCGCGCGATGCTGCGCGAGATGGGCATCGTGCTCTGGGAGCGCGACGCACCGGCGGGCGACAGCGGCCTCGAGACATCGATGCCGGGGACGACCGAGGCGCCGACCCGCGCCGCTGTGGCGGCCCATCCGGTCGCCGCGCATGGGACGGGTGGCCCGTCAGGCGCCGCGGCGACGACCGGCCCCGACGCGGCTCTGGCCCCCGCCGCGTGGCTCGTCGTCGGCGATGCCGTCGACGCGGCGGACCCGACCGCGGCCGACCAGGAGCGCCTGCTCGACAACATGCTGGCGGCGATCGGCGTGTCGCGGACGGCGCCGACGCGCGAGAGGCGCGCCGCCTTCGTCGGCCTGCCGGAAGGGAGCGCGGTCCGCGCAGGGGCCGCGGCGTCGCTCGATGCGGCGATCGCGGCCGTGCAGCCCGGCTGCATCCTCGCTCTCGGCCGCGCCGCCGCGCAGGCGGTCCTCGATACCGACGAGCCGCTCGGCGCCCTGCGCGGGCGGCGCGAGTCGCGCTCCGGCGTGCCGGTGATCGTGACCTTCGCGCCGGCCTTCCTGCTGCGACATCCGGTCGACAAGGCCAAGGCCTGGGCCGACCTCTGCCTGGCCGTGCGCAGCGTCGAAGAGACCGCCTGAGCGCGCGCCCCGGCGCGCCCTAGCGCTTGGCCTTGATCGGCCGCTTCCAGCCGGGCAGCGTCGCCTGCCGCGTGCGGGCGACCGTCAGCTGACCGGCCGGCGCGTTGCGCGAGATGGTCGAGCCGGCGCCGATGGTGGCGCCGGCGCCGATCTCGACCGGCGCCACGAGCACGCAGTTGCTGCCGATGTGCGCGTCGGCGCCGATGCCGGTGTGGTGCTTCGCGGCGCCGTCGTAGTTGGCGGTGATGCTGCCGGCGCCGAAGTTGACGCGCTCGCCGACGCTGGCGTCGCCGATGTAGGCCAGGTGGTTCGCCTTGGCGCCGGCGGCGAGCGTCGCGTTCTTCACCTCGACGAAGTTGCCGATGTGGACCTCGGCGCCGAGCACGGCGCCGCCGCGCAGCCTGGCGTACGGCCCGACGAGCGCGCCGGCGCCGATGCTCGCGCCCAGGGCTTCGCCGTCGATGTGCGAATACGGCCGGATCGATGCGCCGGCGCCGACGGTGGCGTTGCGCAGCATGCAGTAGGGCCCGACGCGGGCGCCGTCGCCGAGCTCGACCCGCCCTTCGAAGATGCAGCCGACGTCGATCTCGACGTCGCTGCCGCAGACGAGCTCGCCGCGGACGTCGATGCGTGCCGGGTCGGCCAGGCGCACGCCGGCCGCCAGCAGGCGCTCGGCGGCGGCGCGCTGGCAGCGGCGCTCGAGCTCGGCGAGCTGGGCCGGGCTGTTGACGCCCAGGACCTCGGTCTCGCCGGTCGCCTGGCGATCGACCACGGCGGTCCCTTCGCGGACGGCGAGGCCGACGACGTCGGTCAGGTAGTACTCGGCGGCGGCGTTGTCGTTGCGCAGTGCCGCCAGCCAGCGCCGCAGGGCCTGCGTCGGCGCCGCCATGACGCCGGTGTAGATCTCGTCGACGGCCCGCTGCGCGGCGGTGGCGTCCTTCTCCTCGACGATGCCGACGATCGGCCCGGCGCCGCCGTCGCGGACGATGCGGCCGTAGCCGTGCGGATCGGGAACCCGCACCGTCAGCAGCGCCAGGCGGGCGCCGCCGGCGGCATCGACGAGCGCGCGCAGGGTGGCCGTCTCGATCAGCGGCACGTCGCCATTGAGGACCAGCGTCGTGCCGTCGTCGTCGAGCAGCGGCGCCGCCTGCTGCAGGGCGTGCCCGGTGCCGAGCTGCGGCTCCTGGCGCACGAAGGCGAGCCCCTCGGCCGCGACCGCCTGCTCGACCGCGTCGGCGCCATAGCCCGTCACGACGATGGTCCGCGTCGCCCCCAGGCCGGCGGCGGCCTGCAGGACATGCTGCAATAAATGGCGCCCGGCCAAGGTATGCAAGACTTTGGGCCGGCTCGACCGCATCCGCGTTCCCTTGCCCGCCGCCATGATCACGATGTTCAACGCCATGCCGCCATCCGCCTCGCCCCGGCGTTCGCGCCGCGGGTCGATTATCGCGGCGCTGTCGCTGGCGGCCGTCGTGCTGCTCGCCGGCTGCAGCATGCTGAAGATCGGCTACGGGCAGGGCAGCGGATTCGCGTTCCGCTGGATCGACGGCTATCTCGACATGAACGACGCCCAGTCGCTGCGCGTGCGCACGGCGCTGGACGAATGGTTCGCCTGGCACCGGCGGACGCAGCTGCCGGACTATGCGGACCTGCTCGCCCGTGCCCAGGCGGAGGCCCTCGACGACGTGCCGCCCGAGCGCATGTGCGCCTGGTCGCGCGAGATCCGGACCCGCATCGACACCGCCCTCGAGCGCGCGCTGCCGGTGATCGCCGAGATCGCGCTCACCGTCGCCCCGGCGCAGATCGCGGCCATCGAGAAGCGAAACGCCAAGGCCAACGACGAGTTCCGCGACGACTTCGTGCAGCGCGATCCGGCCAAGCGCCGCCGTGCCGCCGTGCAGCGCGAGATCGAGCGGGCGGAGTCCTTCTACGGCACGCTCGATCCGGCGCAGCGCGAGTTCGTCGCGCGCAGCGTCGCCGCCTCGCCCTACGACGCCGACGTCGCCTTCGCGGAGCGCCAGCAGCGGCAGCAGGACCTGCTGCAGCTCCTGCGCCGGCTGCCCGCCTCCGGCGCCAGCCAGGCCCAGGCCGAGACCGAGCTCCGGGCCTGGACGCGGTCGTTCCAGCGCTCGCCGCGCGAGGCCTATCGGAGCTATGCCGAGCGCGTGGTGGCGCACAACTGCGCCTACGCGAGCGCCCTGCACAACGGCACGTCCGCGGAGCAGCGGCGGGCCGCGGTGAAGAAGCTGAAGAGCTACGAGAACGACTTCCGCGCCCTCGCCGCGGACGCGGCGAGCTGATCGCGCGTTCGTCGCCCTAGCGCTTCGGCGCCAGATCGACGCTGACGCGGTGCGGATTGGTGGCGCTGCCGCGCGGGAAGTCCTGCATTGCCGCCTGGAACATCGCCGGCAGCACGGTCGCCGCGCCGGCGGTCGCCCCCTCGCTCTCCGCCCGCGCCTCGTAGAGCGGCTCGCCGGTCCGCTTGTCGCGGATCAGGACGGCGACCTCGCGTTCGTAGCTCGGCAGGTAGCTCCCGCCGCCCCAGTAGCCGCCGCGCCAGTAGGGGCTCCAGTAGCCGCGGCCGAAGCGGCTGTAGCCGAACGGACGATGCCACGGGCCGAAGCCGCCGTGCCAGAAGGGATCGTCGAAGGGCGAGCGATCGGTCACCGTGATGCGGGCGCCGATCTGCACGCTGACGTCGGCGTTGCGTGCGTCGGCCGCCAGCACGAAGCCGGCGCGCTCGATGGCCGGCCGGGCGGCGTCTTCCAGCACCTGCGCCTGCTGCGGCTGCGCCTGCTGCGACGGCAGCCGCTCGAAGGCGTAGGTCGAGGGTGCCCGGCCTGCCGGCCAGCGGCTGAAGCTCGAGACGTCGCTGTCCACGCGGTTCAGCGCCGCGCAACCGGTCAGGGCGGCGACGAGGCCGAGGCAGGCGAGCGACTTCGTGATCATGGCGAGCCTTCTTCCGGCAAGGGCGGTGCCGCGCGGCGGCGTGGACCGGCGACCACCCGGGTGCCGGTCGCCGGCGATCCGCACGGGTCGGCCGCGTCGTCCTCGTCGAAGGCGCGGTCGCCGCCGGCATCGGCCTGCCCCGTCGGTTGGAGCGCATCGAAGGCGAAGAGGTTCCGGTCCATCAGATGCGAGGGCACGACCCGCGCCATGGCGTCGAAGATGCGGTCGATCCTGCCCGGATGCTCGCGCTCCCAGTCGCGCAGCATGGCCCGGATGCGCACGCGCTGCAGGTTCAGCTGGCTGCCGCACAGGTTGCACGGGATGATCGGGAAGTCGCGCAGCGCGGCCCAGCGCTCGAGGTCGCTCTCGGCGACGTAGGCGAGCGGGCGGATGACGACGTGCCGGCCGTCGTCGCTGACCAGCTTCGGCGGCATGCCCTTCAGGCGGCCGCCGAAGAACATGTTCATCAACAGCGTCTGCACCATGTCGTCGCGATGGTGGCCGAGCGCGATCTTGGTCGCGCCGAGCTCCGACGCGACGCGGTACAGCGCGCCGCGGCGCAGCCGCGAGCACAGGCTGCACATCGTGCTGCCTTCGGGCACCAGCCGCTTGACGACGGAGTAGGTGTCCTGCTCGACGATGCGGAAGTCGATGCCGCGTCCGGCCAGGTACGCGGGCAGCACGTCCTCCGGAAAGCCGGGCTGCTTCTGGTCGAGGTTGACGGCGACCAGCTCGAAGCGAATCGGCGCCCGCGCCTGCAGGTCGATGAGCAGGTCGAGCAAGGTGTAGCTGTCCTTGCCGCCGGAGACGCAGACCATGACACGGTCGCCGGCCTCGATCATCGAGAAGTCGGCGATGGCCCGGCCGAGCTGGCGATGCAGGCGCTTGCCGAGCTTGCGGCTTTCCACCGAGGCGCGCGCGCGCGGCGCAGGTGCTTCGACGACCGTTGACGCAGCAGGTGACGACACGATTTCTACAATGCGACGGTGCAGGACAACCCGGACGACAGCAGTGTATCGGCGGCCCTCGGCCGACTGATCGGCACGGCGATCGACCGGGCCGGCGGCTGGATCCCGTTCAGCCGCTTCATGGCGATGGCGCTCTACGCGCCGGGCCTGGGCTACTACGCCAGCGGCCGGCCGATCGTTGGCCGGATGCCGTCGTCCGGCAGCGATTTCGTCACCGCGCCCGAGCTCTCGCCGCTGTTCGGCGTGGCGGTCGCGAACCAGGTCGCGCAGGCGCTGGAGGCGAGCGGCACCGACGAGGTCTGGGAGTTCGGCGCCGGCACCGGTGCGCTCGCGGCGGGGCTGCTGGGGGTGCTCGGCGATCGCATTCGCCGCTATTCGATCGTCGAGGTCTCGGCGTCGTTCCGCGAACGGCAGCGCCGGCAGACGCAGGGGTTCGGGGAGCGCGTGCGCTGGGTCGACGAGCTGCCGCCGCGCCTGTCGGGCGTCGTCGTCGGCAACGAGGTGCTCGACGCCATGCCGGTCGACCTGATCCACTTCGACGGCGAGGTCTGGCAGGAGCGCGGTGTGGTGCGCGCCGGCGCCGGCTCGGGCCGGTTCGACTGGGCCGATCGGGCCGGCGACAAGCACCCGCCGCTGCCGGGACCGTACGCCGCGGGCACGACGACCGAGCTGCATCCGCACGCCACCGCGTTCGTCGCCACGCTCGCCGACCGGCTCGAGCGCGGCGCGGCCTTCTTCATCGACTACGGCTTTCCCGAGGCCGAGTACTACCACCCGCAACGCTCTGAGGGCACCCTGATGTGCCATCGCGCCCACCGCGCCGACACCGACCCGCTGGTCGACGTCGGCCTCAAGGACATCACCTCGCACCTCGACTTCACCGCCCTGGCGCTGGCCGGCCAGGACGCCGGGCTCGAGGTCGTCGGCTACGCCTCGCAGGCGAGCTTCCTGCTCGACTGCGGCATCGGTGCGCTGATCGAGCAAGCCGACCTGCGCACGCGCGCCGACGCGATGAAGCTGCTCAACGAGCACGAGATGGGCGAGCTCTTCAAGGTGCTCGCCTTCGCGCGAGGCATCGAGGACTTCGCGCCGATCGGCTTCGTCCATGGCGACCGGCGGCATCGGCTCTAGGCCATCCAGGCAGCACCATGATCCGCTGGCTCCTCATCGTCTTCCTCGCCCTGGTGATCTTCGCCGCCTTCAGCCCGTGGCTCGAGAAGTTCGGCTTCGGCCGCTTGCCCGGCGACGTGCGCTTCCGCTTCGCCGGCCGGACCTGGTTCCTGCCGTTCGCGAGCAGCGTCCTGATCGGCCTGATCGGGCTCGCGATCAGCCACTTCCTGTAGGCGCGAGCAGCGCACGCACCGCCTCGATGCGCGCGGCGTGGATCGCGCCGCCGACCGCCGGCCCGGCCAGGCCCCGCGCCGCCGCCTCTTCGGCGATGCGCGTCGCGTCGACCTCCTGCACGGCCTTCAGCGCCTGCATCAGCCGCACGCGCGGCGCGTACTCGCGCTCCTCGAGTCCGAGCCGCCCGCGTGCGTCGCACTCGCAGGCGAGGAGCAGCTCGGCGAAGCGGTCCGGGCGGCGCAAGGCATCGCAGCGCTCGAGCAGGCGCACGACCGCGGCGGCCCCGAACTCGCCGCTGCGATGGACGTTGCCGTGCTCGCGCGCGACGACCTCGGCGAGCGCCCGGCAGGCGTTGTCGACGCGCAGCCGGTCGCTCAGGCGGCGGACGAGGCGGACACTGCGCTCCTCGTGGCCGATGTGCTTGGGCAGCACCTCGGCCGGCGTCGTGCCCTTGCCGAGGTCGTGGCCGAGGCAGGCGTAGCGGACGGCCAGGCTGGCCTGCAGGCGAGCCGCCATGTCGAGCACCATCAGCAGGTGCACGCCGGTATCGACCTCCGGGTGGTACTCGGGCCGCTGCGGCACGCCGAACAGGCGCTCGACCTCCGGCAGCACCCGCGCCAGGGCACCGCAGGCGCGCAGCACCTCGAACATGCGCGACGGGCGCCTTTCCATCAGCCCGCGCGAGAGCTCGCGCCAGACGCGTTCGGGCACCAGCGCGTCGACCTCGCCGGCCTCGACCACCTGCCGCATCAGCGCCTCGGTCTCGGGCGCGACGCGAAAGTCGACGAAGCGCGCCGCGAAGCGGGCGACGCGCAGGATGCGGACCGGGTCCTCGGCGAACGCCGGCGAGACGTGGCGCAGGACCTTGTCACGCAGGTCCTGCCGACCGCCGTACGGATCGATCACCGCGCCGCTCTCGTCCTGCGCGATGGCGTTGATCGTGAGGTCGCGCCGGAGCAGGTCCTCCTCGAGCGTCACCGACGGATCGGCGTTGAACTGGAAGCCGCGATAGCCGGGCGCCGTCTTGCGCTCGGTGCGCGCCAGCGCGTGCTCCTCGTTCGTCTCGGGATGGAGGAAGACCGGGAAATCGGCGCCGACCGGCCGATAGCCGGCGGCCAGCAGCTCGTCGGCGCGGGCACCGACCAGTACCCAGTCGCGGTCGCCTTGCGGCAGGCCGAGGAGCGCATCGCGAACCGCCCCGCCGACAAGGTAACGAATCATGGAAAGAGTCTAGAGCGGCACCGAATCGTTACCGCGTGTCAGGGGATCGACCGTTCGTCGGCGCTGCCCCGCGCTCGTGGGGTGCCGCAGGTGCAGCCCCGAAAACTAGATTGCGCTCCTGCCGCGAGGGGTCCTCGAGCGGTCCACACACGGAGCTACTCATGAAACTGAAACACGTCGTCGCACTGCTCGGCCTCACCGCCTGCGTGCCGGCATTCGCGGTCGACTTCGTTGCCAACAGCGGCGCGCAGTCGGTGATCGGCACCGGGCCCGCATCGGAAGCCACCCTGCAGTCGATCGTCAACGGCCTGTTCGGCGCCGGCATCAACGTCAACACCGGCCAGAGCTCGGCCGGCATGTTCGCGTCGGCGACGCCGAGCGCGGCCTCGTCGATCCCGACGATGATCGCCGAGTGGACGGCGAACTCGGCCAACCAGCGCTTCGGCATGTGGTTCGGCACCGACACGACCAACGTGGTCACCTACGACCTGATGCTCGGCGGCGCCACGGCGCTGACCACGGCGGCGATCTCGTTCGTCGGCAACACCTTGAAGGTGGGCAGCTCAGACATCGACGATTGCGGCGTGAAGGTCAATTGCGGCAAGTTCGAGCACGCCCTGGTGAATCCGTACTCCTTCGGCTTCTACTTCCGGCCGCTCGGCGCGCCGGACAACAATCCCACCTACTACTCGCTCGACCAGCTGAACACCGGCGACCGCACCGATCGGGTGATCGCCTTCCAGCAGGGCGCCAGCACGAACTGGCTTCTCGCCTACGAGGACGGTGGCAGGTACGCCGACTGGGACTACAACGACATGGTCGTGAAGGTCGAATCGATCACGACGCCCATCCCGGAACCCGAGACCTATGCCCTGATGCTGGCCGGCCTGGGAGCTGTCGGCTACATGTCGCGTCGCCGCAAGAAAGCCTGAAGGCTCGCACCACTCCGGCGACTTGGTGGAGAGTTCAAAGCGGGCTTCGGCCCGCTTTTTTGTGGCCGCTCCTGGGCAGCAGTTTCAAGCCCGGGTGCGGTACGGCTCGTCCTCGACGATGAAGTCGTGCTCGGCCAGCGCCGCCTGCGTCCACTCGGCGAAGGCCGGCAGCGCGAGCATGTGCCGTGCGTAGGCGGCCGAGCGGGGCGACAAGGGCAGGGCGAAGGTCTTCGCGCGCGAGCACACCGGCGCGAAGAAGGCGTCGGCGATGCTGAAGGCGCCGAACAGGAACGGGCCGCCGCTCGCCTCGACCGCGTCGCTCCACATCTCGTCGATGCGCGCGACCTCGCGTGCCACGGCGGGCTTCTCGGCCAGCATGCGCTCACCGACCTCGGGCAGCGAGGCTTCGATGTTCATCCCGAAGGTGTTGCGAAGCTCGGCGAAGCCGGAGTGCATCTCCGCGCAGAGGCTGCGCGCCCGCGCGCGCTGGCGCCGGTCGAGCGGCCACAGCGACTTTTCCGGATGCAGCTCGGCCAGGTACTCGGCGATGGCCAGCGAATCCCAGACCGCGAAGCCGTCGTCGATCAGGAGCGGCACGCGACCGGTGGGCGCCATCGAGCGCAGGGTCTTCTTGAACGCCGAGCCTTCGTCCCAGTCGAGGCGCAGGCGCTTCTCCTCGAAGGCGATGCCGCTGTGGCGCATCAGCAGCCAGGCGCGCAGCGACCAGGACGAGTAGTTCTTGTTGCCGATGTAGAGCTGGAGCACGGCGCGGTCCTCGTTCGTTCGTTGGGCCGCCGATGCTAGTCGGAGCCGCTGCCGGCCGCGTTGAGCTTTCCGCATCCGGCCGATGCCGCCTGCGCATCGGCCGGATGCGGGCGGGTCGCTCAGCCGCGGCGTGCGCGCGATCGCCAGGCCTGGAGCCTGGCTTCCTCGCTGAGGCCGCCGCCGAGGTAGAGCGGGGCGATGGCCTCGAGCGGCGTCGGCTCGATGCCGAGGCGCTCGAGCCCGGGCAGCCTGCCGCTGGCGACGCTGGGGACGCGCATCGAGTCGAGGTTGTCGCGGGACATGAGGGGCTCGCCGGGCAGCCATTCCATGGTCAGCGCCTGCAGGCGCCCGATGCCTGCGGGCAGGCTCACGACCCGGCGCGGGCGGCCCGACCAGGTGCCCGCCGCCTCGACGAGCTCCTTCAGCGTGTACTGGCGCGGGCCGCAGCACTCGATCGTCAGCCCGATGGTCGAGCGGTCGTCCAGCGAGCGCACGACCGCGCTGGCCACGTCCTCGACCCAGACCGGCTGGAAGCGCGCCTCGGCACCGGCGAGCGGGACGATCGGGAACAGCGCCTGCAGCCTGGCGAAGAGGTTCATGAAGCGGTCGCGTGGCCCGAAGATGACCGACGGCCGCAGCACGGTGAGATCGAGGCCGGCAGCCGCCAGCGCCGCTTCGCCGCGCGCCTTCGACCGCAGATAGCGGCTCGGCGCATCCGGGGCCGCGCCGAGGGCGCTGACGTGGATGACGCGGCGCACGCCGGCACGGGCGCACGCGGCGCCGAGTCGCTGCGGCAGGCGGACGTGGACCCGTTCGAAGTCGGCCTCGCTGCCGTGCAGCACGGCCACCAGGTTGATCACCGCGTCGACACCGCCGAGCATCCGCGCCAGCGTGGCGTCGTCGTGCACGTCGCCGACGGCGACCTCGGCCGTCGGCAGCAGCTGCAGGGGCTTGGCCCGAGCGGCGCGGCGGGTCGCGATGCGGATGAAGCCGTTGGCGCCGCCCGAGCGCTCGACCAGCTTTTCGCAGACGCTGTGGCCGACGAAGCCGGTCGCGCCGAGGACGAGGAGGTTGCGCATGGGGCCGGGTTCGTGCCCGCTGGGTGCCGGCAAGCGGCGATTCTCGCCGAGCCTCCCGCGGCCCGTCAGGGCAGGTCCTTCTCCGGCGGCGGTGCGTTCGGGTCGGGCGGGCCGACCGTGCGGCCCAGGCGAGCGCGCAGCGACGTGCCCTTGCTGCCGAGCAGGACGGCGTAGTAGGTCGCGTTCGACAGCACCTTCTTGACGTAGTCGCGGGTCTCGGCGAACGGGATGTTCTCGACCCACACGGCGGCATCGAGCACCGGACCTTCGCGCCACTTGCGCGGCCGGCCGGGCCCGGCGTTGTAGGCGGCGGCGGCCATCGCCTGCGAGCCGCCCATGTCGTCGAGGACCAGCTTCAGGTAGGCGTTGCCCAGGCGCAGGTTGGTGTCGCGATCGGTGATCAGCGACGGCGAGTACGGCAGGCCGATCTTCTTCGCCGTCCAGCGCGCCGTCGCCGGCATCAGCTGCATCAGGCCGGAGGCGCCGACGTGCGAGCGCGCGTCCATGATGAAGCGCGACT
>JAESGR010000334.1_pt1 | contig 47803 bp, 52 predicted proteins | sample 9269771 | NCBI WGS metagenome assembly JAESGR01 (sample SAMN15739572, study PRJNA653492) | algae metagenome | isolation source: Chroococcus sp. CMT-3BRIN-NPC107 and co-occurring heterotrophs from well... | place: USA: Clark Mountains Wilderness, California | collected 2010-04-18 | reverse complement strand
AGTGTGACAAACTCAGCATTGCTTTCCACAATCGTTACACTCATTCCCCTATCCCTCCACCAGCGCCCACTATATCTAAAGCATACCAGCTTCTCTTTCTTACATCAATATCTGGTCACACCCCATCAGATTTCCTTGCTAGTGAGGAAATCCCAGATTGGACGGTCATCCCAAACTTGAACTTCAACATAGCGATCAATTTTCCATTTCGGGTCTTCTTTCCATTTGATTCCTGGCAAGCCGTACTTACTCACGACATCTTCAACAATTTCTTCCAACGTAAATACCTGACCATGCTGAGGCTTGCGATGAAAATCTCCAAACTTTCTCATTTCTTCATCAATTTCTTTTAGTGAGGGTATTCGACCATTCTCATCGGGTCTAAGCTCATAAGTTTCTAAGGGGGGAGGGCTTACAATATTACAGCTAGTCATGCTGTCCGGATACGTAAAAGAGATCGCATTACTGGAGAACAACTGAAGAGGTAGCTGGAGTTGTTCAGGGTCTTTGTCACTAAAAAAGCCATTTTTCCGAAAAAAGTCATTATTCTCACCCAAAACAAAATATAAAGGGTGACGAAGATGAGGCTTTTTTCCCTTGTTCACAAACTCGTTATAGAGCCATGTCTCCACACGATATCGGTCTCTCAAATAGCCTGAATGTAACCACACTCGTCGTCTTGTCTCTATGAGCTTGGTAATCACTGCTGTTGCTTCATCAAAAGGCAGATTACAGAGGTTTTTAAGCATACTGTCTTTTCCCCAATAGTAATGAGTAATATATGAAGGAAGCATATCTGAGACTCTCCTTTGAGTTGATACTAAGTGGCAATGTTAATTCTAAAAAACTAGATTTATAAAGGGAGTAAGCTTTGCACTACATCCAATTAAACAGAGAAGCTTTAAAAGTTGATTGCATCATTAACCCAAAGGGATAACTATTCAACAGAAGGTTTCAACCTGCTCATTATTTAGGCAGCCAGGAAAACTCTTTGGTTCCTTAAGCTTGACGAGTCTTTTTCGAATATATGTAAAACATTACCGGGAGCGTACTGGAATGGATTATGATCGAGAGTTGTCGCGAAACTCGGGAGTTGTGCGATTTAGCGCGATACGGCGACTACCGCACCAGCCCAACACACTAGCCCAAAGTCTGGAAGGTTTCGCCGAATAAATCGAGCACTGCTTGCCATGCGCGCGTCGCATGCTTCGGGTGATAGGCGACGCCGGGCACAGTGGCCTCGGTGTGAGTGATCCCCGCAGCGGGCGATCCGTCCGGGTTTGTTGGCCGAGCCCAGAAAGCGTGCTTGGCTCCGCCGTAGATATTCGCGCGCCAGTCAACCCCGGCATCTTGGAGCGCGCGGCCAAACGTCAGGATTTGTTCAGGGGTGCAAAGGGGGTCTTCGGAGCCGGTGCATAGAAGGAAGGTGCTGGTCAAATCGGTCCAGTCCTCGGCATTGGCGTCTGGCAAGCCGGGATGAACGACCGCAATGGCCTTGAACGGCACGCCAATTCTAGCAAGTTCGAGCACGATCCGGCCACCAGCACCATAGCCGAGAGCGGCGATGCGGTTAGGGTCAACACCGGGCATCGCGAGAAGAATATCAAGCGCCACGCGACCGATGACCTGCATCCGCTCAACATCGACCATCAAAGGCATGACTCGGGCCAGCATCGCGTCTGGCCTGCCGAAGTATAACTGGCCACCGTGGTAATCCATCGCCAACGCCATATAGCCATGCGCGGCCAGATCGTCGGCGCGATGCCGTTGATAGTCGTCCAGGCCGATACCATCATGTCCTATAAGAACCGCTGGCCAAGGCCCCTCACCATCCGGCTGCGCTAGATGAGCGACCATGCTTAGTCCATCTACGTCATAGGTAACTTCACGCGTTACAATCATCATTGTATGCATCCCTAAAACTAGACACAGGATAGGCTGCTCTCACTCAAACGTTTTTCCTATTTTTGTATTGTACAACTTGCGGTTGTTTTTGTTTCTTTTTCTTTGAATAATTGAAAGATTGACCGCTTGGCATACTTGGTCGAAACAATGGCGCTTGCTTCACAACTGCTCTAGCTGCTGCTAAAATATCTTGTTGTATAGCTTTTATAAGCTTTGATTTGAGTAGATGAAATCCTTTGTTCGCTGGCATATTATTAGCCTGCAACTATTATTAATACAATAGCATTGATTAATAGGCAAATCAAGTTGTTGTACCTACATTTTTAGATTTGTACATTAAGTTTTCAGCAGTACAATGTTCTTTTTCCAGGTAGCTATTTTATTGAGGGCGTGTCTGCAAACCCTGCCTAAAGAGAGACCAAATGGATTTTTTGGAAGAAGTTTAGCTAAAAAATAAACCATATTCCAGAGCTACGCACAACCTATAAAATATTGTTGATGATTTAACCAACTGTTCAGTGCAGCGTGGCTAGGAGCAATTTTAGGAAGAACCCTTTAATATAGAGACTTAAACTGCTCCAGATTGAACGGTATTCCACTGTGAATCAAGATTTTCAAGAGCAACTTAAATTAGTCGTCGGGTATAGTCTTTATGAATCCGAAACACCTGGTGCTGCGTTTGCTGTACATATCAATGGTCAACCGAGTCTAGAAACAAGTGTTGGATACCAGGACATAAAACGTGAGGTATTGCTACCAAACGATGCTAAATTTTACATCTATAGCATCACCAAAAGTATTATTGCCACTGCTGTACTGAGTTTAGTTAACCAGGGACAACTTGAGCTTGATGCTTCAGTCCAGCCCTACCTACTTAATTTTTCTGTAGATGCCTCAGTGACGTTGCGACAACTTTTAAGTCATACCAGTGGACTGGCAGACTACGGGGAAACGTCTACTTATAGAGATGCAGTGAAAGCAACTCCCAATTCTCCTTGGTCAGTGGAAGCGTTTCTTGACCTTGCCAAAACACAAGGTCTACGATTTAAGCCTGGTCAAGGGTGGGCGTATTCAAACGTTGGTTACTTGCTACTGAGGTGTGTCCTTGAGGCAGTAACAGGTCTATCCATACAGCAACTTTTGCAAGAAGTTATTTTCAAACCTCTTGCTTTACAAGAAACTTTTGTTCCTAACACTCTCTATGATGTTAGGGAACTCACACCAGGCTATAGCGACTCTTTCAGTGAAAATCAACTCCAAGATATGACTCGCTTTTACCATCCAGGTTGGGTCGCGCATAGCGTTATCGTCTCAACTGCACCAGACCTTGCCAAAATGATGGATGCACTATTTACAGGAAAACTTCTAAATCCTCTCGTGGTTGAGCAAATGTTGTATCCTGTTCATGTCTTAGGGAAGCATCCTTTATTAAATCTTTTAGGATATGGAATGGGGCTTTTCCTGGGTGTAGACTCGCCTTATGGAACGGTAGGGGGACACGTAGGCGAAGGACCAGGATACTCTGTTGCCGCCTTCCACTTTCCCAATCTAGCAGGAAGTCGAGTGACGCTTGCGGCACTTGCTAATCGAGAGCGACACGATTTTGGATTGCAGCTTGTGTTCAAAATGGTTCGTAAGCTGATGAATATTCAATTACAACTTTAAAAACCTTACATTGTGGGCTTTATTTCTGTTTTTGTGCAAATTAAGTGTCTTTTAGCTTATCTTAGAGCAACTTGGGGCAGAGATGTAAATTTATAACCAGAGACGAATAGCACTAATCATCAGTATTGCTAGGTAGTTGACAACATACTTTTCGTACCGAGTTGCTATACACCAATACTGCTTGAGTCGATTAATCAATCGCTCTACTCGGTTACGCTCAAAGGTACAATCCACATTGAAGCATTCTTGTCGCTTCTCGTTGCTTCGCTTTGGAATAATAGGAGCTTAGTGCCAGAGCAACGCAGTTTCTGTCGAATATTACTACTATAAGCTTTATCACCTCTACCACCATTATCTTTACTTTGTCTCAATTCGTTTTACCTTACACTCCTTCTCTAAAATATCTAGCTCACAGATACGCCCTAAAAACTATAATTAATAGATAGTTAGAACGTGCTTACGGCTTTAAACTATTTTTCTGGCGGCTCTGTTTGCTCAAGCAATTTGGGTTAATTGATGTTGGGAAAACTAGCCGCGTCTTAAGGTTTTCCTGTGCCAGTGCGATTGCACTCTGGGGACGCGCCAGTTGCAACAAGTACCATTTCCTGCCATCTTTTTCCCACACGGCTAGTAAGTCGAATCCATCACGGGGAGTTATGGCAATTGGTTTGCACTTCATATTTTTGCCTCAGCAATGAGTTGTTATTTTCGTTTTGATGTTCTGCCGACTTCTCGCAAAATCCTCAACGCAGGCGAAGCCCTGCGTGCGCGCTTGCGCTATCGCCCTTTGGCACTGCCGAATGTCGAACATGGCTACATGGGTTCTTTCCAAAGGTAATTTCATAGCTTTCGACAACCACTTGTAGGCAGCTTGACGGCTAGAGAAAACACCAGACTGCCACAAGGGGTCAAAGTGACGATGAGCCAAACTTCTCCATCTGCGTAATTCTTTGTTTGCTAAAGTTCCTAGCGCGGTAATTGTGTCGGGATGACAACCAACGCGCGCATGGCAGTTGGGGTAAGCATCGCACAGGTAGATAAACCCGTAGCTGCACCCGAATACTTTGGCGCTATCAATCAAAGACACACTGCTGCGACAAAAGGGGCATCTTTGAGGTTGCATCGGCTTGCCCCCTGCAATTGCTTCATTACCGCTAGTTCTTCAGCTATTGCTCTAGCTACGGCTAGTAATCCTGAGTGGGATAAGTCTTGGAGTAAGGCAATCGCTTTGTTGAAGTGGGGACAGCGATAGCGCAAGCGCGCACGCAGGGCTTCCCATTGAACAAGTAAGTTAACATTTCTTGAGTAGACATAGTAGGAATCCTTCGTTTGTTTCGGCGTGTAGAGAGTGCCGAATTCTTATCTTCACATTGTTATAGCAAATGTACTCAAAAATTTCTGCAATTGCTGACACTGTCCACCCTTGGGCGTTCAGACGTAGCATATGGGCGCGATCTCTTGTCCTCTGCGGTACACCGAATAATATAGCAATCCGTTTTGAGTTGTGGAATCTCGATCTGCCACCAAACCGCCAATCCTGAAGGCTAGGGGGCGAAACCATCCCGCTTCTTATGACTGACTTAGGATTGCTATATTTGGTCTTCTGACTCTGTTAAAACAATACGAATAGGAGCAGGCATTAGAAGATTCCTTGAGTCCAGAAAATCAAGCTCTTCTATCCTACATTTTATTGCAGCCGCCTACTTAATTGTGGAATGGGAAATACCTTTAACCAGGGTTTAATCAAATTGAAGTAAATGAAGGGTTGTAAGATTAAGCCAAGATTGTTTAGGAGGTTTTTCCAGCCTTTGTTTTCATCCCAGCTTTTATGAGATTGGAACTTATGAGGAATTGTCAGCAAAGATTGATTAAAACTATCCTAGGGAAGATTAACCATAAGATCGGCACTCATAACAAGTTCCCACTATTTCTCAATTTGGGCATAATTAGTAACCCGAAAATTAGCCCATCCTAATTCGTTCTTACTTCGGAGATCATCCCCAGATGTAGGTCTCGGAAATTTTCAAAACTCCTGACTTCTAGAAATATGTTTCTGTAGATTGCACAATATTCGTCCACAAATTTGATGCTTGATTTGGGGCTTTTTAGTTGTGTCATAGTCCCCTCTTTGCCTTCAGACCTTTTTCTGATTTTACTCTTTCTAAAGTAACAAAAGAAAGTTAGTTTTTGCAACACAACCATTTGACACACTACCGATACTTCAATAGATTTTTTATATTACGCTTTAAGAAATAATCCATTTTTACATAGTTTTTAGAGGTCATTCTATGTTTGTATATAATTTTTCTTTTGGACATCTGTATAGCAAAATATCCATTTGAAGTTTTACACTCAGTACTATTTATGTCAGGAAATTTTTCTTGCCAAATACGCCACCAAAACTTAAGAGCATAGGGAGGTTTTTCTTGAAAAATCTTTTTTAACTCTTGATTATTAGATATCATTAAATAAAAATCTGGGCTAGCCATAGCGTGAGCTTGTCCCTTAGCATCACAATACAAATAAGGTACAGTATCCCATAGATTTTTAAATTCTAAATCAAAATCATATAACTTTTTAAATAGTTCATCAAGCCAAAGATAACTATCTGCCTGGGTTCTATCCTTCCAGTATTCATCGCAGGCACTTTTCCATTTATTTATCATTAAAGAATTTTTTTTAGACATAATAAACCAGCAAGCTGGTCCAATTTTACCCATCCTACTACTAGGACTGTGATACATCCATAAGCCAGCAGGTTTAATCGCTTCTTCTACCCAAGAGCTTAATGGTTGCATACATAGCATAGTGGCATCAGCCCAAACACCACCATGATTTTTTAATAAGCTTAACCGAATAATATCAGCTTTATGTTGAGGTCTTATTTCTTTAGTTTTGTCATAGATGTAATCTATATCACAAACATATTTATGAAGATTATCTAATGTAACGTATTCGATATTCCAATCTGGATTATTTATTTTCCATGATTCTGCAACTTGCTCAATTAACCAAGGTGTATTCTCCCACCCTTGTAACCATAGTATCCATATTGTTTTATTCAACATATTTTTAATCTTTATTTTTATCTGAATTTGTAATAGTTTAGGCTACCTTATTAATTTTTACTAAAAAATATTAGGTCAATACTAACCCTCTTTCGTCACTCTGAACAAGTAGAAATCTAATCAAAATTTGGAAAGATTTGCAATGTATAGCTTTTTTGTTTAATTTCCTAACATTGGTTTCATTAGAAGCAATATTGCCAAAGTCCTCATTCACAGCAGGTTCTAGATTTTACTCTCCAAAAGTGACAAAAGGTGGATCTAGCAATCCTAAGTAGCTCATGAAAATGCACCATACATGAATACCTTGGGAAAATCAAAAATTTGCTGGTGAGTTACTAATTTAACAATCTCTTCACGGCAAAGAAAGATTTACACAGATGATAGAACTCTCGGATGAATCGTTTTGCCTATAACCACACATCTAAGAGCAGGATTTTGTAAAGGGGCATTCAGGACAAAACGAATGCAGGTAATCTGCCAATCCAACTCGTTCAACTGTCGATTGACAGACTCTAAATACGTTCTGACTTCCCCAGAGCGGTGATAACATACAACCCTCCGTCCTCCTGCATAGAAGCAATAACTAAATTTAGTGATTTAGCTATTGGAAACTACTTTTTAAATACTTAATAATATTTACCAGAAGGAGGGGTTTCATTTATTCTTGAAGTCATTTGGATTAATTGTTGTTGGAAACACCAATCTCGTTTGGAGATTTTCTTGCGCCAGGGCAATCGCACTCTGGGGACGTGCCAGTTGCAATAAGTACCATTTCCTACCATCTTTCTCCCATACGGCTAGTAAATCGAACCCGTCGCGGGGGGTTATGGCAATTGGTTTGTGCTGCATGATAATGTTCTTTAACAACGAGTGGTTACTTTTGTTTCGATACGCTGCCGACTTCTTGTAAAAACCTCAACACAGGCGATCGCCCTTTGGCATTGCCGGATATTAAACATAGCTACATGGGTTTTTTCCAAAGGCAATCTCATCACCTTTGATAGCCATTTGTAAGCAGTTTGACGGCTAGAGAAAACACCAGACTGCCACAGTGGATCGAACTTGCGATGAGCCAAACTACGCCATTGCCGCAATTCCTTGTTGGCTAAGGGACATCTTTGAGGCTTCATCTGTTTGCCCCCTGTAACTGCTCTAATACCGCTAGTTCCTCGGTTATCGCTCTAGCAACAGCTAGGAGTCCTGGTTTGGATAAGTCTTGGAGCAAGGAGATCGCTTTGTTGAAGTAGGGACAGCGATCGCAAACGTGATCGAAATCGACGGCACTAGGTTCGGTTGCTTCGTAGATAGCCGCCATAGCAATCGCTGCTCTTTTCTTCTGGCTTAGGTGGTGCAAATGGATTTCTAGCTGCTGCAAAGTTGGCTCATCTTTTGGGTTAAGCGAGTGGCTGGTTAGAAAGGGCATTGTTGATTTCCTATGGATAAAACAAAACCCGCCAGTTTTTAGCTGACGGGTGCTGGGGTAATTAAATTTGCCTACTTGGAAAAAAGAACTATGGTCTAAGTGGCTAGTTGAGGCGTGCCACTACTACAATTGCTTGGCTGTGTTAGTTGTTCCCAGCACAATTGATACTTGCTATATCTATGTTCTACACTTTCAATTCTAGTTTTTGTCACTATTTCCGCCGATAATGTGCGGTCATAAACTTGTACCATTGTCCGTCATCTCCCAGCATATGTGATGTCAACACCCTATGATTATCGCTTTTGAACTCGGTTATGTCTTTGTACTTCGCCATCTTCCCCTCCTCACCAGTCATTGCTGGACCTTCGGCATTGAGCGTCAGCACTCTTTTTTCTGCGTCCAGTTCGCCCTCGTACACCCAGAGATAGGTCATCATAGACCCGATCCATGTACCTACATACCGCTGCTTCTGCGAGTCGTAACCAAGCGTTAGTATCGTTGTCGCCACACCGCAGCCAGGCATCTTACCCTGTCCCTCAGCTAAAATCCACAGTCCACCAAGCGAGCGCACGCTCTCAGTCCCTGTTGATTTTTCTGGCGGTTGCCCCGACCCCATCATTACCTCGGTTTCGTATGTCCACTCTCCGACAAACTTCTGTAGCCACTGGTGTTCGTCTTGAGGTTGAGCAGGCATGGTTGAGTCTTGTTGTGTTTTAGTTGTTTCCATTGCTTCATCTCCTTGTGTAAATCATTGTGAAATTTAAACGATACTGGCAAACGCGGCGGCGATTCGTTGAGGTGCTTTTGGTCGTGCGTACATTCGTTCCATGTAGTCTACCAACAGGGGAAAAGTGGCGAGTAGTTGAATTTCGTTCGCCCAATCCAGCGTGTAAGCGAGTACAAAATCAACCACCGTAACATATTCGCCTATTACGAACTGCCGACCCAACATATGGTTTTCCAGAATGCTAGCCATGCCGATAAAATCTTGCCGCGCTAAAGGAATCTCCGCAGGTAATCTCGCTGCTTCTGGATATAAACTAGTGTGGCGAGTGATACGCCATAACGGTTGTTCTAATTCAGTGGCAGTAAAGAGAAGCCAGCGATAAAGCTGTGAGCGCAAAGCTAGATCTGTTGGTATAAATTTATGACCTGGATACTTTTCAGCGAGGTACAAGACGATTGCCACGGATTCCGTGATTGTATTTTCACCATCAATTAACGCAGGGAGTTTACCAGTAGGATTGATTGCGAGGAAGGCTGGTGTACGATGCTCACCTGCTAGTAAGTTGACAGAGATTGACTCAAATTCCACTGCAAGTTCTTGTAGTACCCAGCGAACCCGAATGGAGCGAGTCGGAGCAAATTCATAGAGCTTCATTGGTGAGCTTCGAGCATGTGTGGACATCTTGTTTATCCTGTTAAATCTTTGTACTACCAAGGAACAGCAGAAAGCGCTAATCGTTGAGTTTCTGCAAGATGGGTGTCAGCCTTTCTGGAAAATAACCGGATCAAACCACCTGCTCACAGTTGAGCATCCACGGTGTACCGAACCGATCGATTAACATGCCAAAGCGGGCAGACCAGAAGGTTTGCTCGAGCGGCATCTTGACTTCCCCGTTTTCTGCTAGAGCATGAAAAATGCGTTCTGCCTCGGCTGGTTCGGCAGCACTAATTTGCACATAAAAGCCCTTGGGCATTTCAAAATATCCAGGCGGACTGTCAGACCCCATTAAAAGGCGGTCGCCCAAATCAAGACAAACGTGCATGATTTTGTCCTGCCATTGCTCAGGTATATGTTCTGCTGAGGGTGCTTCCTTGCGGGTCATCATGGCGACGATTTTGCCCCCAAGGCATTGTTCATAAAACTTGAATGCTGCCTCGCAATTACCATTAAACATGAGATAGGGATTGAGTTTCATAATGATTTGTTAGTTATGTAGATTGTTTAAGTTGCGAGCGATGTCTGTTTTTGGACATTACGGCTTTGGTAGTCCCGCAACTTCAATTACAGGACGAATTTCAACAGTGCCGACTTTTGCTCCTGGAATTTGAGCGGCAATTGAGATCGCCGCATCTAAATCCTGAGCATCAATCAAGAAAAATCCGCCGAGTTGTTCGCGCGTTTCCGCAAACGGACCGTCAGTCACCAGACTTTTACCATCGCGAACCTGAACACTCGTTGCTGTTGAAACCGAATGGAGCGGGGCAGTAGATAGAAACTGTCCCTTGGCATGGAGGGCTTGGGCAAACTGTGCAGATTCTACATAACACTGCTCTCGCTCCGTTTCGCTCAAAGTATCTTCTGCCATATAAATCAGTAGAACATATTTCATCGGTTAACTTCCCTCTTTCTGGTTGTAGGCTTGCTGTAAATGAGCAATATCAATCTTGCTCATCGCGAACATGGCTTGCATCACGCGCGTCACTTTGTCGGCATCCTTGTCCTTGAGCATTTCCGTGAGCGTTCGCGGCACGATTTGCCAAGATAGTCCGAACTTGTCTTTCAGCCAGCCACACTGACCTTCACTTCCACCTGCCGACAACTTGCTCCACAGCGTGTCGACCTCTGACTGTGTTTCGCACTCTACACTAAGGGAAATGGCTTCAGTGAATGGAAATTCCGCTCCACCGTTCAGTGCCTGAAACTGCTGCCCTTCAATTTCAAAGCGCAGAATTAGCACTTTGTCTTTATGTTTAGGTATGGCATCGCCGTAGTGCGAAATCTCCAAAATTTTGCTGTTTTTGAAAATGCTCAGATAGTGATTGACTGCCTCTTCAGCATTGAAGTTAAACCAGAGGCAAGGGGTAATTTTTTGGCTCGTTGTCATAATGATTTCCAATGATGATTTTGTAATTACGCTGCCGAATGAGCAGGTTGTGGATAGATACCTAAAGTCTCCCTCAAAGACGACGGACACGATCTACTGGGGTTCGTAAGTGTTAACCACAACGCCGTCAGTGTAAGCAGTAGAGTTAGTCAGCTTCAGCAGTTCGCGACCTCCGAACACCCGCATTCCGTTTCCGATTGCCACAGGATTGACAAAGAGATTCAACTCGTCAATTAATCTGTTCTCAATCAGTGAGGAGACCAACGTTGCGCCGCCATACACGATGATGTCATTGCCCGCTTGATTCTTGAGGCGGTTGACCGCTTCAACGATGGAGGCATTTTCCACCCAGACATTCTGCCCATCAACCCTATCAACGGTCTTGCTGAAAACTACCTTGGGAGTGTTCACCATTTTCTGAGCGAACGAGTATTCAGGGCTATTCGGTTGAGTAATCGTCTGCTCCCAGTACTTAATAAAACCTTCAGTCATTTTCCTGCCGAGCAGAATAGTGTCGCTCGTGTCAGTAAGATGGTTGATGAAAGCATGGAGTTTTTTATCCGTAGCCGGGGTCATCCAGTCCAGCTGACCTTCGGGACCTGCAATAAAGCCGTCAATGGTAATTTGCATTTGAAGTTTAAGTTTTCTCACGATTCCTCCATTGTTGATTTGTCTCCTATCGATTCCCTCTTTTGTGTTCCTCTGTTAGTGAGTCGAACGGCGCTGGCTCAAATCGACACCTTGCCAGAAAAATTCTCATCCGGTACGATCGGGTGTAGGACACAGTACAATTAAATTTGCCTCCTTTGGTTCCTTTTGTAAGTTAGTCGAACGGCGATTACTCAAATCGACACCTTACAAAAAAAAATTGATGATTTGGTTATGACTTCTAATACAAAACCAGATGTCACCCAAGCAATCGCTTCGGTCTACCGCACTGACTGGGGGCGAATTGTTGCCATCGTGATCCGACTGGTAGGAGATTTCGATATTGCGGAGGAGGCAGCACAGGAGGCTTTTGCGGCGGCTGTGAATCAATGGCAATCAGAAGGCATTCCCACTCTCCCCTGTGCCTGGATTATCAAAACAGCGCGATATAAAGCGATTGACCGCCTGCGACGACGGATAAGACTGACAGAAAAACTGGAATGGTACGCGGCATCGGGGTTAATTCCGCCTAGCGTTGAGCCGACCTACGACAGTGATGAAGTTTTAGATGATCGACTGCGGCTAATCTTCACCTGCTGTCACCCAGCACTGGCGCTTGAGGCTCAAGTCGCTTTGACGCTACGGATGCTGGGCGGACTCGAAACCGACGAAATTGCCCGTGCCTTTCTCGTGCCTACAGCCACAATGGCACAACGGCTCGTGCGAGCCAAACGGAAGATTCGAGATGCTGGCATTCCCTATAAAGTACCAGACTCGACCGAGCTACCTGCGCGAGTTGAGGCTGTGCTAACGGTAATCTATCTCATCTTCAATGAAGGTTATGCAGCGACCAGTGGCGAAGTAATGATTAGAGCCGATTTGTGTGCCGAAGCTATCCGGCTCGGTCGCCTCGTAATGATGTTGATGACACCGCAACCACCCTCAGAAGTAAAGGCGTTGGTTGCACTAATGTTGCTGCACGACTCGCGGCGGGCTGCCCGTCTCGATCAACAAGGAGATTTAGTTCTGCTCGAAGAGCAAGACCGTCGCCTCTGGAATCAGCAGCAAATTGCTGAGGCGCTGCCGCTCATTGAGGAAGCCCTGCGCGGTGGGGCAGAGTTGTTTGGATTCCAAGCGGCGATCTCAGCGCTGCACTGTCAAGCAGCACGGGCAGAAGACACTGACTGGGTGCAAATCGTCCAGCTTTATACGCTAATGGAACGTTTGCACCCTTCACCAATTGTGTCCTTGAATCGGGCGGTGGCAATCGCGATGGTAGAGGGGCATGAGGCAGCACTAACACTTCTGGATAAACTTGCTACCGAACTCGACGGTTATCACCTATTTCACGCGGCTCGTGCCGATTTGCTGCGACGAGTCCTAGACTGGGAAGCCGCCGCCCAAAGTTACGCCCGTGCGCTAACTCTCGTTACCAATGATAGTGAACGCCGCTTTCTAGAACGTCGGCTACGCGAACTGAAGTTCTAACGTTCAGCATTTCTACATCGTGGTATTGTTTCCTTTCCCAAAAGGCACATTGTATTATCGCAGCTACATTCCTCAACTAGGCATTGACGGACTTATTTGAGGGCAGTCGAATTGATGTACTGTTTTTCGATGTGAATAGGAGTTGATACGGAAGTGCGAATTGAACCTTGGCTGCTGGGAAAAAAATTACGTCTAAGCGGCTACTTGGGTAGTGCTGCTCCTAACATTGCTTTGTTGCCCTGGCAACTGCCATCGCACAGTAACAAAGCTCCCGTCTGCTATTTGGTACGACAAAAAATTAGGATGACTTCGCTTCCAGCCTTTACCATTGGCGTTACGAGCATACGCTGACTCGTTGATGTTTGGCTGAGGTTTGCCGCGCTCCCAATACAAACGACAGAGCGGACCCGAAATCACTCGATAACGAAAACTGCCGCCGGGGGAAACGATTACTTCACCTAAATACTCAGCGCTCATACGTTGCAAATCTTCGTCAGCAAATAGCCCCTCTGGTGCATAGAACCTTGTTGGGGCTGGTTCTAAAGCTGTACATTTTCCCATAGCTAAAACTTCAGTAGTAACAAATTTTGCTCAACGGTTTTCAACTTTACCCATCCCTCATTTTTTTTTGAGGGCTAATCTTAGCACTCTTTAGCTGGCAGGGCAAATGATTCCATCGGTGTTTCTTGGGATTCAACAGGTGTTCCAAAGAGCGAAGTCTCCTTGCTCATCCTCTGCTTCTTCTGCTTATGCGATATAGTTGTTGGGAATTTTATTATTTAGGGGTTGGTCAGAATTGCTTTAGGTTGCTTGGCATCAAATAAAGAAGCAGAAAGGAGAATCACAATACTCGCACTCTCGTTTTTACCATAATGCACCATTTTCGCTGGTTCAATTAATGAATCTCCGACCTTGAGTAGGGTTGTTTGTCCGGCTCGAATAGTTTCCTCCGTGCGATTGGCTCTGATGATTTTGGCTGTTCCTTTAACAACGGTATAAGTCAGCGTCCCAAATTCAACTTTCTCAATCTGCATTCCTGGATGAGTATGAGGCGGGAGATTAGCTCCCGATGGAATTGTATAACGCACTAATTCTAGAATCTGACCTCCCGCCTCGCTAGGATAACCACTCACTAACACTTCACGGGTCACAGATTGAGTGTAAGTATTAACACTTGGCAAAGTTTTCTGGCTTTTTGCTATCTCCACTGTCCCCAACGATGTCAGTGTAATGAGGGAAAATAAAGAGAATGTTTTTTTCAGAAGTTCCATTGCTTTTACTCACCTGCGGTAATTAGAAAGTCTAGTTTAGCGCGACCGCGTTTCATTTCCCCAGATATAATTTTTGACGAGTGTTCAGACGCAAGTTTGCCATAAGTTTTAAAAACCATCTTCCTCTGATACTGCCGCCCACGATTCCTTATGCTTAACCTGTGCCTGGTAGTTGACACCCTTCAACACTGGAGCCGCCTGCGCTTTTATACTAGCTTTCGCCTGCTGCCACAAAAGCTCGGTTACTGCTTCAGAATCTTCATCGGAGTCTACTTTGGCGTACAAGTTTATACTAAGTTCAAGGCTTTCATAGTTGCTAATGTTAAACTTTCGTATGTAGGTGATACCGACTGTTGTGGGTTGCATATTTTTAGTTGATTAGTTGATTACTAGAAACTGATTGAAAACAAAATCTATCGGTGCTGGGAACGAAATTGTAGATGTTGAATCTGGTAATTTAACTTTCTTAAGTAGTATCGTAAGACTATCTTTCCCTGCTGCTTTGCCTGTGGATAAATCTGCTGGTAGTGCTTAAGGAGATGCTGTAATTGGTCAAGGCTTTTGTGTTTTGTAAATACTGGTTGTAGCATGGTTAATTTTTCCTTTTCAACATAAAGTAGGAGCTAGATAACGGGTTCTAGCTCCTTAGTAAATGAATGTTGTATGCAATGCTCTACGCGGTCTGCTGTAGCTGCACAGGTGGCTCTACCCGCCCGTGTGCTGTATTAATTTTTGAGGTTGCCCGTGCTATTACCTGCTGCCAATTTACAGGCTCAGTATAAGGCGCATAAACTGCTTGTTTTGTTACTGGATTATATACACGGCAAAACAATACCTGCTCAGTGTCTCCAGGTTCTACCGCAATGGTTATTGGTTTATTGAAAGAAGTTACTGGCAACTTGGCAAGAGTGTAAACTAACCCTTTAGCAAAGAGTGTTTCATAACCCGACTGAATTACATAATTGCGGTCGGCTTTAATATGCAAATTAACTTTATAGTCTGGTTTGCCCTTGTATTCCTTTTCTTCGACTTCTAGCTTTTCAACAATGCCCGTTAAGGCTTGAAATTGAATTGGCTCGTGTTCTTTCTTTGCACCATCCCAAAAATACCATAGGCAGTCTGGATATTGGCGGTTAGCGTATAGGTATCGCGGTTTAGGAGAATGCCCAAACCCTAGTTGCTGTTTTGACGCTTGTAATTCTTGCAGGATTGCTTGCAGGTATGCGTTGCTGTCATTGTTGAAATCCATAAAGTTATCTCCTGTTATTTCCTGCCACTGGTAACGCTTACCGTCATCTCTAGTGGTGGTAGTTGCACCTGGTCATAAGTCCTCTTTGGCGATGGTTGTACCGAAGCCAAACTACAGGTAACTTCGATACGGCGCTCGGCTAACAACTGTACAGGAATCGAAGCCGCTAAACTGTTAGCTATCTTTTGGCACTTAACTAGATCAATATCTTCAATAACGTCAAATTCCAAAACGATTTTGTGGGAGTGTCGTTTTTTGAGAGTTCTGCTATCAAAACCCATAGTTATTTGCTTTCCTTTTTCTGGTAAGTTTGCTTGGATTAACTGTGGATAATTAATTTTTAATTCCAGACCGTAGAAGTGTTTTGAATAGGGCAATCTGCGCGAATGGAATTAAAAAAGCGATCGCACTCATTAGCAAGGCTGGAAGTATGCTATTTGCCATATATGAACCTCCAAAAAATTATTAGACTTTCAACATTGACTGCTGCAAGTAGGAAAGGCACTTATGTGGAGTTGAAAGCGCCTTAATCGTCAAATAATGCAATCGCACTTAATCAGTGTAGGAAGCTAAAACCCGCTCCCGATGCTCCTGCCAAAACTTTTCCCCTGCAATATACTTTTGTCCTATTCTTTCAGCTTCTTCATGGTCGAAGGCTCGACCAATAGCGCGATCGCCTACCCAAACTACATACCATTGCCAGGTTTGGTTATATGTTACTGACCATGTTTGGGGTCTAGGAGGAGGAGTTGGTGCAGGAGGCTTGGCTAATGCGTTGTAGCCTTGTACGTAGCCTGTCGAATACTCGCACTCGGCTTTATTGTAAAGTGGGATTGAATTGTCTGTTGCATCTAGTCGCCCGTGATTAAATCCTTGCTCAAATTCATTTTGGGGCGGTGGTAGCAAGTCATCTTCTTCTCGGTCTAAGATCCATTCTTCTACATAAGAAGCGTTTGTTGGTTTGACCTTTAGCCACACTCGACCATCGGTATACACATCTTTATTTATCACGTGCATTACAGGGGTAAAGGGAGCGTGGATAGTATCACCGATATTTGCTTTGGTTGTGGCTCTATCCCAGATTTTCGGGGTAGATTCAGAGCAGACTTGAATTGTAGCTTTTGATTGAGTTAACATTTAATTCTCCTGTAATGGGAAACCAAAGCCTGCAAGCGCTCGTCCGACCAAAGTTGAACGCTTGCAGGCTTTGTCTTTTGTACAAATTGTTTAAAGTAAGTCTTTTCTATCCACCAGGGCATCTCTACAGCGTTCATCCCTTCCGGGCTACCTGGCTTATCTCACGTCTGGGGGTTGCAGGCGATGCCTCGTTTCCAGTTCCCCTGTTGTCTAGCCAACAGCAACCTTATTTCTTTGTTTGAGTTTGTGAATCAGTCAATGGAATTGCAACTCTTTATTTTTGGTTTTTGATGAGGCGGTTTGCTTTCCTTATCTGTACTAATAGTAGCGTAACCAATAGTAGTATGTCAACCTCTGGGTATATAACTATTAGTTGGATTACTAAATCACTTCTATTAGATTTGGTTATGTAACTATTGGTTGACTAACTGTTGATAACACTACTACTATTAGTAATAGCGCTCAGGATATGGCAGTGAAGGTAATGCTTAAACAAGTGAGGGAATCAAGAGGCTTTTCTCAAAATGAACTAGCTCGACGTGTTGATATGACATCTCAATACATTCAAAAAATTGAACAAGGGCGATCAATGTCAATTCCTTACGAGACTTTAGACAAGTTCTGTAAAGAGTTAGGTTGCCAAGTAGGAGACCTTCTGGTTTATGTTCCAGACACTGAAATTATTAAGGGGTAACAATAGAAAAATTCAATCTAGTCACTTTTCACCGCTACTAACGAAAACTTCTTTTCCAGGTAGCCTCTTTCTCAAATTCCCAAACTTAAACAAGTAGCGATCGCGCTATCTCTGGCCGGAGACACGATCACCACTTGTACCACAACCTGCGCTAGTTAACCTATTGAGGTCATGGCAATGTCAATAATATCCGACTCTGTACTGATTGAGTCAAAATCGGCTCGTGATAACCAGCTTGAAAGTGTTTCCCATCAAGATGCTCAAAGCATTTTAGATAAAGTAAAAGCTCTTTACTTCGCTGTTTGGAAAGGAGTAGGAACTGCTACGACAGAGCAGTTAGCCCAGTTCTATGAAGTACCCGTTGGTACAGTTCGACCTCTACTTAAACCTTATAAAGAAGAGTTCGAGGCTGATGGAGTAAAAGTATTGCGGGCTAAGGCTTTAAAGGATGCTCGTTGTCTATTCCAACTACCCTCTGAAACTTCTCAAGCACTTATTTGGACTCCTCGCGCTGCGCTAAGACTGGGAATGATCCTACGAGATTCTGCTGTGGCTAAAGCAGTCAGAACCAGCTTACTAGATGCCGTTGAGAAAATCCTTCCTGCACAATCAGCCAGGATTCGAGAATTAGAATTAGAACTCCAAGTAGCGCAAGCTCAAGCAACTGCCGCCCAAAGTCAAGAACGCCTGATGCAAGTCTCTAGCGCCATCGTCACCATGCACGGCGCGGGAATGCTGGGGCTTATCTTGGGTAAACCAGAGGCGATTGTTGAGCAACCGCCAATTGTCGTTGAGAAAAATATACTTGTGGATCGTTCGGGTAGACCCGTCAGAACTTACGAGGGATTGTCGAAAACAAAACTCGCTAGACGCTATGGGATGAAGAAGCCCCAAGAGTTAGTCAATTGGCTGCAATCGATGGGCAAGGAAGATTGGGTTCAACCAGCAATGACCGCCGCGCCTTGCCAGTATGTGCCGTTCGAGTATGTCCCGGAACTAGACAGGCTTTGGGCAGCACGGCAAGGAGAGCGGCAACGACTATTGGGCGAGTGAGTGCATTCTTTTTCCAAGTAGGCAAGTTTTTCTATACATTCAGAATTAGGGTAATTTTATGTCACCTTTCTTGAACGAACCTAGCGACCATCGCCAGATTTTAGATGCGCTGACGGGCGATAGCGCCTATGATTCACAAAATAATCGCTGCCCCAGGTGCCATCGCTTTGGCGTTGTCTCTGGCATGGACGAATACTACGGCACAATTTACCACTGCAAATGTCTTCCCGTGTTTTGGGTCATCAGTCCAGAAACGGGCGAGAAACTGGAGGGAGGTTAAGATATGACATTTACTTCCGCCGTTTTAGGCCTAGTACAACACCCAACTAACATCTTGACTGAATACCTTAGTAAGTTTAGAGGGGTCAAGAAGTTTAAGGCGTATATCCTGTCTTGGTTAGACGGATGGATTCACCAAAAGCTAAAAGCAGGAAAGCCCCCTTGGGTTTATGTTATTAACCAAGAATTAGCAGAAGCTCTTGGATGTTGTCGAGATACAGTTTTTCGCCACCTCAAAGACTTGTGCGAAATGGGTATACTTCGGAAAACTCCCTACAAGCGTTGGGCAACAGACAATATTTGGGCTTACTCCATCGACTTTGAAAAGCTCAAGCAAGAATTAGAACCAGCCGGAGATATTTCTAAATGCGAAAATCAGATAGCCGTAAGCCGAAAATCAGACAGCCGGGAGTCTGAAATTGTACAGCCGACAGTAGAAAATCAGACACCATACATAAGTCTAATTCCTAATTCTTCCCAAGTACAGCCACAACACAGCCTGCCTGCTGCTGGGGGAATAGTTAAAGAGGAAAATCCACCTATCCCCGAACAAAAGATTGTAATTTCTCCGACGGGTGAAGAATTCAAAAACGCCTGTACTCAAATTTCTCGTTTATCGCCAAACGTTCAAACTAACTCTCAAGTTAAAACCGCGATACAAACACATTGGGCTAATTTTCCGGCGGCGCTCGAAAGACTGAAAATTGCAGTACAAGAGAATTGGCGGTGTAATTTAACAGGGGTGCTGGTCAAGGCTTTGAAGGAGGGTGTGCCATCCGAAGACGCTGCCCCGCCTTGTGCATTCTTCGGCTGGAAGGAGTGGGCGGATGAGGCAGTCAAGCGGCGGTTGATGCAATACTCGCATTCTCAGGATGGTGATATCATGGTGCATTTTGTGGGCGGCGGTCAAGGATTATGGAGTCAGTTGCGCTCCCTGTCTTGGTTTGAGGTTGAGCGCGTTGCTAAAGGGGAAGTAATATGAGCGATAGCGCAAGCGCGCACGCAGGGCTTCGCACTCACCTACTTAGAAAGCGCATAGCTCAGTTAGAGGCAGAAGTCCGAGCGGTGCGGAAACAAGCCCAAGCCCAACGTAAAAGGATTGCTCAAAAGTGTGGATATGAGTTTTTATCACTGGTTGATAGCGATCGCAACTGTAAAGTGGTTGTAATCGACATAGTGCAAAAGCTTGTGTTTCAAGATGAGGAAGGGAATGTCGTTTCTGAAACTGATGGTTCTTTGGTGGGCAAGATTATCGAGGTAAGGTTTAAGTCACTGGATTTAAAAGGGAGTTGCTAGGAGCGATCTTCTCAACGATCACAATCTTTTTCTGAGACAGCGTATTTTAAAATTTAATAAGCTTATTATCAGCAAAACATTACATTTATAGGGAAAATTGCCTATTAATCATGTTAAGTTTTTTTGGTAAAACCAGATATGCTTAAGACAAAAAAGCTCATAAAATTGCTGTAACAAACAAATTGATTATTCAATTTCTATTTCCGAAAAAGTTGATTGCAAATCTAATACATACAACAATATCAAGTTGTTGTATGTATTACTTCTGAAAACTTGTCTACATAGGGTAATCATTTGAAACATGATACAGTACAACTTTTATACTAAATTCTTAAAACGATAAAGAATGAAGTTTTTTCAATCACATTGTTTTCAAATAGCTAAGTTAGATATTGTATTTAGTAGGTCGTAATAACATCTAAATTATAAAAAAGCAATGTTAAAGCCTCAACTATGACTTACTTAGCTGTAAAAAGATTTTCAAGTAAACTTGAAATCTACGGAGAACTAACGTTCAAACGGAGTTTAAAATATATTATAAAATACATAGGATCAAAATCAAACTTTATAAACTTACTATTGGTCTGCTCATATAATGGTACAATATGTTGCTCTGTATAACTACGAGCAAACTGTTGATTAAAAAATATAATACTTCTGTTTAAATGTTAGAAAAAAGTAAAACAAATTCTTCGCCTCTTACTGTACTTGATATATTTTGTGGTGCAGGAGGAATGAGCTTAGGTTTTCAGGAAGCTGGATGCAAAATTTTAGGAGGAATTGATAATAATCCCTACGCGGTTCGTACTTATAATAAAAATTTCCCAAAGTGCAAGTTTAAGTTTGCCGAGTATGATATTAGCCTACTTCAATTACAAAATTTACCAATTAAAACTAACGAGGTCGATATCTTAATTGGTGGACCTCCATGTCAAGTATTTTCAAGAGTTGGTCTTGGCAAAATGAAGTCTTTAGGAAAGCAAATAGAATCAGATCCAAGAAATTTTCTCTACCAAGATTTTGTGAGATGTTTAAAGTATTACAAGCCTTTAGTTTTTTTGATGGAAAATGTTGATTTTTTAGCTAAAAGACAAAATACTCTTCTCAAAATAATTAAAAGTCTTGAACTGGGTTTGCCAGAGCAGCAAGAAGATTATCCTGGTTACAAGATTGAATACCAGGTATTAACAGCTTCTGATTACGGTGTTCCTCAAATTAGAAAACGTCTATTCATAGTTGGTGTTCGACGAGATTTGGCTCTAGCATTTAAATTTCCTAAATCTGTCCGAAAAAAACCAGTTTCAGTAGGTGAGGCAATTAGCGATCTTATTCCCCTGACACCTCCATACTTACCTTTAAAAGGAAACAGTAGTGGCGGTTCCAAACAGATTGATGTCCAACGACCTTACCTCTCTGCGCCTCAGTCAGATTATCAAATAAAAATGAGAAAAAAAATAAGTAAGAGAGAAGAACCCGATGATGTAATGAACCATATTTGCCGTTCTCATAACCCAGTAGATATGATTTGCTTTGCTATGATCCCCCCCGGAGGTAAATACTTGGATTTACCTGAATTTATGAGACGTTATAGATGGGATATATTTGATGATAAGTATAAGCGATTAGCCTGGGAAAAACCTTCCTGGACACTAACTGCTCATATGAGAAAAGATTGTCTTGCTTATATTCATCCTAAACAGAATCGTAGTATCTCTGTTAGAGAAGCTGCTCGTATTCAAAGCTTCCCTGATGACTTTGTGTTTGATGCACCTATGACAAGAATGTTTGAATTAGTTGGTAATTCCGTTCCCCCTCTTTTGGTTAAGGCGATTGCAAGAGCAATTGTTGAGCAAGTCAAGAGTTACAAAGCAAATCATTAGTGATCGTCAATTTGAGTAGTTATGGGTGAAACAGATGGAAATGAAAGAAGACTATCAAAGCACTTAGATATAGTAATAACTTCTTCGTCATGAAGAATAATCCCTAGTTCATAATTTTGCCTCATTCCACGCCGACTTAAATTGGCGGAGCCAATAAGAGCAACTGAGCGGTCAGCTATAATCAGTTTTGAGTGCAGTTCTTCAACTCTATGGTTGAAGTTATAAACCTGACAATACCAATACGGTTCGGATAACTAAAAACTGAGACTTGTCAGATGCTGAAAGGCTACTATTCTCGTGGTTTTGTCCAGAACATTGGCAATTACAAACCTTAACCGAACAGTATTGCTGACAATACGGGTATTTCAGTACTAAATTCCTAAAATAGAGTTGAATCTCTTGAGATTGATTTTGGAATCTATTAATTATTCCACTTAACTTAATTCCTCGCTTCAAGCAATCTTCAAATTCTTCAAGGATTTCATCAGCTCCACCCGTAATCGAATAGGCACACCATAAAACTTCATGTTCAGCTTCTCTAAGCATATCTTTTAAAGCAGATTGAACTGAGCGTACTCCTGTCCCCATCCAAGCAAGACCTGTAACTACAGTTTCAGTAGTCATGGTAAATTTTCTAGGAGCAACTGTCTATCAAGTAAAGTGTTTCTATGTTCGCAAGAAGTTTCAGAAATAAATTGGCAGGCATAACAAGCAGAGCCATTAACTCTGTCTTCTCCGAATTTTTCTTCGATGCAAATTGGGTCATTAGAACAAGCATCTACATTGCGTAGGGCAGACCTAATAACACGTTCAAAGTGAGGAACCAGACCAATAAGCCCGCCTAATGTGCCATCACCGCCTGATTGTGCTGTATAAAGTAATATACCACCTATGGTCTGATTATTTTCTGTGCAAGTGTACACTCGTTCCCTAATGGCGGCGGAGGAGTAGCCAGAATCAACTGATAAGGCGGTGATTAAACGATGACTTAATGTATGCCACCAGATAAAGACAGGATGTAAATAATTCATCTCTATTCGCGGCATAGCCTTGATTTTTCTGTAGCCATTAGTCGAGTTATAGGCTGCCAGCCAACGAGTGTAAGCCGAACCTTTAAAAGCAAAGTGTTCGCTAACGCCTTTTGGTTCTTCTTGAGATACTAAATCTAAAAAAATGCCCTCACCAAATAATTCAACACCTGGATGCCACGCGATAGTTTCATTAGGTGGTATATACTCAACAGGAACAATTTTAGGGTGCGGCTCCTCGTTATCTGTGCTAATTGGTCGTGTATAACCCACTTGTACCATTACTACCCTTAAGCGACTAAGGGGAGTAACTCGTAAAATTTGTCCTGAATCTAGCTTAAATGTCTTTACATTTTCGTGGTAAACTTCAAACTGATTTGGACCTCCCGGTTTATCTGAGCGGTGTGAAGGAGCGCCATAACAGGCAGCATTGCGAAGACTTTTAAATTCTTCCTGTTTGAGGTCATCTTCGGTTGCATCGCGTGGTTTTGTTTGTTCGTTAAGAACATCTTTGACCGCCTCAAGGATTTCTGCTTCGCTGTATTTCTTAATGGTTTCGGCAGATGTTGGGTCTAGAAGTCTCCTTGCCACTAAAGTCTCCAAAATCTGGATAATTTGGGATTTCGACTCTATATTGATGGGCAAAGCAGCAAGAATAGCTCGACTTTGTAGCAACCGATGTAAAGCAGTGTCTAGTGGTGGAATCGTTAAGGCAGTTCGGAGTTCTGACACTCTTAAATTAGCGGCACCACGCTGAATAATTTTGGCTCGTTTCTGACATTCCGCAAAATCTTCTCTTCGCTCTGGGAATCTACCACTACATAAAAACTCTCTAGAGTAAGCTCTCCCAAAATTTTCTTTTTCACCGCAACTTGGACAAATAATTTGAATATTTCTGAGCGCACCTCCACCCCCTTCCCACCTATAATAGTTTGCCCCTTGGCATCCGGGTTTATGTTTGGGCAGTGACCGCCACGGAACTTCATTGAGATGCCCATGAGAACAAGCTAGAACAAATCTGACTGCCTCTTCACGAGATTTATCCCAAGCCTTATAGGAAGAAAGTAGTTGTCCACAAATTGGGCAACCAACGGTTTCACGTACTTTTTGTTGATAGAGAATCCCGTGCTTTGTACATAAAGACCAAGTGGGAAAATGATAAGTTTGGTAGACTGGAGCGCTTTCAGGTCTTCCTAAATCTGCGTTAGAGGGAATGCAGAAAATTTTATTGCCATCGAGTAAGGTTTGGGATAACCTCAAGTCTCGAATTTCATAATCATCGGGTCTGCATCCATCATCAAACAACTTAGATTGACTTGGCGCTGCAATCACCACTGGACCATCGGGTGTTTCTAGGATACTACCAGGTCCAAAGGTGGTAATGTATTGTGAAGGACGTAGAGATTGACCTTTACCTGGCATAGTTTAACTTTCCTAATTAACTTGATGAGGGTTGATTCGTTGAAATAGAGCCAAAGCGAGTCATAGATTCAACTTCACGCAAAGACTGGGGAGAATTGCGAAAGACAAATGTGAAACCTTGTTGCTGATGTTGTTCATCTCCCAGCACAACAGGTTTTGTTGGAAGTTTGTTAATTGCATATTCTACATATTGCAAATCGTTTTCTTGCTGTGCGGCAGTCTCCCAACGGTCAAATCCTCCCTGAACCTCACGATTAACTTGGTCGAATGGTGGGCGACGAGTTTCTAGCTGAATTTGAGATCGCATCTGTATAACTTCGGTGATACATCTCAACTCGCTTGAGTTACGAACATTTCCAATGTGGCAAGCATCCGCCGCCCATTGAGGTAAAACGGTGACTCCCTGAATTGTTCTCGCCTGTCGTAGTAATGCCACTGCTACGGGTCCCATCCCCCGTTCTCTAGCTCTAGAGGCAAAGGGAGTCACTGTAATCGGCTCCACATAGCGGTAAATTGCTCGGTGGTAACCAGTAAAAAATTCATAATGATCCAAGTCTCTGGGGCGGCTGGCTCTGAAAAAAGTAATCACTAGCCCACCAGTTGAACGCCCCACACGACCTGTTGCTTGAATGTAAGATGAAGTTGTTTTTGGCTGACCATTGACTACCATTAAACCCAAACGATCAATATCAACACCTGTCCCGAACATTGATGTACTTAAAACAGCATCTCTGGCATCTGGTAATGGCAGCGAAAGGCTGCTAAGTAAACCAGGTAATTCCGTAGAATCCATGCGACTAGAAAGTTCAATTGCTTCTTCTAGTTCTCGTGCGGTCACTCCTATAATGTCTGCGGTATGCCGCAGACGCTCAGGGATGTCTTGACGATAAAGAGTGACAGCGCCAGCTAATTCCCGAATTGCATTGAAGTAGCCTACTAATGTCCAAAATGGATCGCAGTCGCCATCGCTATATCCTGCCTGTCTCAGTTGCCAAATGCTCTGAAACATTGATGAATAGATGCGAACGATGGGAGTTTGAGCGCCCTTACCTGGAGCGCAAACCGCAACATAAAGGCGACCACTAGGATGCTTACCATTAGCATCTGTCTCTAAGGGATGAACATTCTTTGGGGTGCGAGCAAAAAAACTGTTTTCTGCGGATAAAGCAGGAGGCGGGAACTGAAAAACAGCACGGTTAAATAGGCATTGTACTTGCGATTGAGACTGTCGTACTGTTGCAGTGGAAGCAATGTACTTGGGGCTGGCAATTTGACCTTTACACTTTCGTTCACATAGCGTATCTACTGCTGTCTCGTAAAGCCCAACCATACTACCAAGGGGACCTTCAATTAAATGAAGTTCATCTTGAAGAATGAGATCAGGTGGCAGTAGCGAATTTACAGTTTTATTATGGCTTTGCGGCGTAGGAGCGCTAGTACCTGCATTATCACGATAAAACCCTGACCTGCTATTGTAATGATTGATATTTCCGAAAAGCGAACTGGCTTTTGGCTCAAAGGCTAAACGGGCAAATTTATCAACGGTAGCTACTAACAGTGAAGGAATACGAGAATAAACTTGGTCGTCAACTGTATAGGCTGAAATTGGAATTCTTGAAGAGAAGTTTGCGTAGACTTCAAAAGCTTCTAAAGGCTTTTCCCAGGTTAACTTATCGGCAGCACTATTTTGTCTATCACACTTTTCATTAAATGCAAGAGGGACTTTTTCATTCCATATTTTTTGGATATTAAGCTCACAAGATGGATTGGGGCAATAAATTTCAAAGTTTTCTACTTTTTCTGAACCCTTGCTAGTTCCTATATGACTCCTCTTAAAGTAACCTGGTCTGCTAATTCTAAAAGGGACTAAATTTATAGAGTTTAACTGAGGCTGAATCTTATCTCTCCACCATCCCTCAAGCTTCCCTACTGAAAGTTTTGACCCTTTTTTTAGGTTCAGACTTAGAGAGAGGGTTGTATAGTTACTAGAACTACCGATGGGAGCGGAAGAAAAAATCGGTTCGGATTCAAGTTCTTCCAAATTCTTTGTTTGATAAGAATTTAATGGATTAGTGACTGCACCCTGCATAACTAAATGAATTGTGTGTGTCTTTCCTCCGGTTAATCCGTCTTTTGGTATGGCTAGAATTGACCCACAACAAGGGCAGTTCAGAATCTGGGCGGGGTCACCTTCTACTCCGGTTTTGCCCTCTAATGCTGAAATAGCACCTAATAAGGGCGTACAATTAGGAATATATATATCTTTCAACCGATTAGGGGTTACGCTACCACCAACCCACAATCCCACAGAGAATCGAGTTGTTCCCCAAATATGATGGTCGCTGCGCTGATAATTCTTAGGTCGCCAGCCTACTGGAGAACCTATTCCTAAGTTCTCGACTCGCAGCACTTCACAAGCAACAACTAACCCTAAAGCACGACGAAATTGTTGAATCGTTAACAGTCTTAACGTGTACCTAGAAATTACACTAACGCCATGTCCGGTCGGCTCTTTGGGCGAATCTTTACCAGCCCGTAATCTTCTCAACCCTAATGTAAAAGCAGCTAGACCCAAATAGGCTTCAGTTTTTCCACCGCCTGTGGGAAAAGCTAGTAAGTCACAAATTCGGCGATCTGGATGTAATGGGTTAGCGAGCGCCGGAATATTCATTAAAATAAATGCTAACTGGAAAGGTCTCCAAGTGAAATCTTGTCCTAGTCTCCTCCAAGATGCTTGAAGATTAATCGCTTTATTAGCAAAGCAAAAAGCCAATTTAACATCTTCATTTTGAGTAATTAACTCAATGGCTGCTTGCATTCGCTGCTGAGTTATCCGACAGTTCTCTAGGTGTCGATTAGCGGCTCGATGATATTTAAGCTCTAATTGACTAACTGTGGGTTGTTGTTGATCAATCCAAGTTTCATAACCATCAACAAGAGGCTGGAGCGCTTCACCCATCGCCGTTGAATGCCAGACTTCTGATAAGGTAGCTGCATTCAAATCTGGAGTCTGCTCTATTTCAGATTCCCAATCAATTGCCGGGGATTGAACTGGGTAGCAAGGCACATATTCTGTTCTACACTCTGGTAATATAAACTTCTGCCACTGCTGTTTTCCATATTTAGATTGGACGACATCTGCGTCAATCCATTCCAACAAATTTTCTGCTTTGCAAGGGCGTTCAGGGTCTATTTCTTTCCAAAGAGCCGCACACAAGTGACCCCGCGCATACGCCAGATATTCTCGGTATATTAATTCTAATGACTCATCTTCTTCCTGAAGACTTCCTGGTTCTGGAGTATCGCCTGAAGGTTGGAAACTATCGAAAGGCAAAAGCTTTGTATTTTCTCCGGTCACCACCCGAATTTGAGGTTGAAAAATTAAATCGCCAGTCTCAAAACGTCTCTTTCCCAACTCACTTAATGGATCGGTTAGAGAAGTTTCATTGACCAGATAAATTGAGACTTTGTAAGTGTTCTCAGAGCGAGGAACACTCCGAATTGTGATTTTAACTTGGTCAGTTTCGGAAATTGTTAGGTTGCTAGTGATGGAGACAAGTTCAGGAGTGACATAACAATTGGGAATTCGCCTAAAGACTCGATCTCCTTGGGGATTTTTTTCAGAACGATACCGCGCCCAAGTTGCACAAATCTCTATAATTGGTTCAATCCCGTTCATAGCAGTGGCAATGAAAGAAATGCCTAAAGAACGAGGCTGTGATTTTGGATCTAAAACGGGTGCAGCCGCCGCGACTGGGCTTTCTTCATCTGAATCATCCTCGCCATAGTCGTCTATTCCAGTCCCTAATGTTTCTGCTTCCCCCTCGATTTCTTTAGCATCTTCATCGCTGGCATCCCTTGGAATAAGGACACCAGTGATAAATTCATTACGTGGATCTTGCTGACTGGGCAGTACTTCATAGCAAGACTCCCTGGGACCAAGAACCTCTTGCCTGAGACTGAGTAGCAATTCTGTTCGGACTGACACAACATACCTTACTAAAAAGTTATTACATGGTTATTAATCTTACTTTTGATTATCTACCACTTCTGTTAAACAGAATTTCATAAAATTAACATAAAAATTATTGTTAATTAGCACCAATTTAGGGAACTTCCGAATCTAAAGCAGCCTCTAGTAAGCCTTTAAGTGCAATTAGATGTTTTTCCAGGAATGTTATATATGTGTCTTGACCGCAAAGTTTAATGTACAGTTTTCCTCCTGTTAATTGAAGTGAATTAATTTGCCCTTCAATATCATCTCCTGGCTCAACGGAACCATGCTTGAACTTAGCGCAACAGGTGGCACATAAGCAAAGAACATTACCTGGTTGGTCAAGCCATCTTGCTTTAGTGTAAGAAACTAAATATACTCCCTCAAAATATGGTGCGCCATCTCGCTTTGTGAAAGTTTCAAAGCAAATTTGGCATTTACCGTTGTAGGTTTCCTTGAGAAAAGTTCCTATTTCCTTATTTTTACCTTCCCAGTTATTAGATTCAACTTTTTTGAATCTTTCAATGACGGATGGTTCTTTCTTTATCTCAATGCGAATTCTATCTTTTATTTTTTCTAACCGTCCTTCAGGATTAGCAACCGGACTTGATTTTGAAGCCTCATTTAATTGAGTTTTACCAGGTCGTGAAAATACTTCTTTGAGAGCAGTAATATAATCAATACTCGGTACTTCTGGCGAAGAGCCGTTATTAGTATCTTTGATTTTAGGATTTATATCGATGTCTCGCTGTTCATCGGGTGGTACAATCTTTATTAAACGTTCGACCCAAAGCTTTTGCTTACGCTGGTTCTTTCTTAAGTAATCAAGCAGTTCTGGTAATATCCCTACTCTTTCAGCTTCTTGAACCAAATCAGATTTCGGTTTCACCCCTATAAAAGTTGCAAGATATTCATCGTATTTATCTCTGATAAAATCCTCAGACAAGTCATCGATAGACAAAGTACTAGGTTGACAAAAAATCCTAGATAAATTCGGAAGCCAAGACTTATAAAAAGCAAGCTGCCCCGCTTTAGAAAACTTTGTTTCTCGTTTTGGACTCTGGTAGGTTTTATAAGTAGATGACTCAATTTCTCCACTTAGCCGTTGTCGATTAGATAACAGCAGTTCATTCCAGACATAAATAGATTTTTGGTAAGTTGGATTTTCTAAGGCATGAGTCAAACCATCAATTGAGAAGTTAGGATCAAATCCTTTAATTCCTCGTTTGTGATTACCCTTGGTCTCAACAACAATGACGTAGTTCTCAATGTTTGGGGGGGTGTAATATAAACGGACTGTCTCACTTACACCTAGTTCAAGCAGTAATTCTTGGTTGATAATTGTATCGCCTAAGAACCAAATATCCTCATTGCCTTCAAAGTAAAGCTCTAGATTCTTAGAACGAAAGTAGATTTGTTTAGGGGGCTGATATTCTTGAGAATTTGTCTTGGCGTTGACTACCCGCAGAAAGGGTGTTTTTTCAAGCTCTTCTATTAACTGCTTTCTTTCTGTAGGAGATGACGATTGTAAAGCGTGTTCAATTGTTGCTATGTCTTTTAGATTCTGGTGTTCATTAATTTGTTTTGATAATTTATATTTAGGTATAATTTTGTCACGTACTTCTACATAGCTGCTAGGTTCTTGTAAACCTAACTTCTCTAAAAAATTCTTAGCCCCTAGAACTCCTACAATTTCTCTCTTAACAGTTGGAAAACTTGTCGCTACGTCAGTTGGTAAATAGGCATTTGGTCTTTGAGTATGATAATCAATAGGTGTTACGTGCTTATTATTTTGTAACCTGATAAAAGGTTTATTCGATAATGGTGGAGTCTTCCTGTATGTTTCTATTTTCCAAAGTGCTTCTTGACCTGTAAGGAAGATATAAAAGCTTGCTATCCAATCATCTGACTGCTTTTCAATAAAATCTAGGCTAAATTTTGAAGCAAATTTGTCAGGATCTATCCCTTCCACTTTCAGTACATCCCTGATATAACGACAGAGTTCAGGAGTAGTATTTTCAGAGATTTCATCAGATAGCCATGTATAATTATCTCCATACAGTTGTTGTAATTGAGTATCTGAAAGGAGTTTACGAAGTGCAGCACTTCGGGCTAACTTAGCCTGTGTAGCTGGAATATAACGTCCGTCAGCCGTAGGTAACAAGGCATTTTTTTTTAAAGTTTCACATACCCCATTAAATATAGGGTAAAACATAGCATATTCTGGAAATTCAGATGCAACTATGGGAAGAATTTGTAAACAACTTACAGTGAGTAATCCTATCTCTTTTAATTTTGGAAGAACACTAAATACTAAATCAGCAGTAGTTTCAATTAGTTCTCGGTTAAAACTGTCATTAGGGGGAATTTTTGCCCTATCAGGTGTAGTGCGATAAGGACCTTGTACTAAAAAATTTAAATGAGTTTCTTTTTCGGTTGGGAAAAATGCTACTAATTGAGAATTTGATATAGGAAAAATCTGTTCTTGCTGAGTCTTTTTATCTTTTTCAATAAAAAAAGCGATCTCAACTTTGAGATTTGGCTGAGAAGAAACTGATTTATCAAATACGAGCCAAGTCTCTTGACTATTATCAGTAACTGTATTGGCGGTAACATTAACTCGTTGATAACCAGCATCATGTTTTATGTCTCGCTTGTAAACTCCTTTTCGTCTCTTTTCTAAATGCCAGGAAATTTCTTCAATATGATGTAAAAACAGTAAATTACGTGGGTTGAATTTTCGTAAATAAGTTTCAATTTCTTGGCAAGCTGCTACGTTAGATAAATCTTGTCGATCAAATTTAAGAACAAAAAGAGTAGTATATTCTTCAGGTATAATTTCGCTCGTCACAGCATGAGGTTTGACATAATGTTCAATACAAAAATGTTCATCACCTGAATGAATTTCTGGAGAATCAGTATAGGCATACACTGACTTGAATCCAATACCAAATTTACCGATTTTTGTTAGGTCTTCTTTTTTAGTGCTTTGCACCAATCCGCAGATACCACAAATATCCGCCTCGGTAAATAATCTACCATTATGGTAGATTTCAAGGCGATCATTAAATAATTGGAAAACTACCTTTGTAGCTTCCGCGTCCTCTGCGTTTTGCAGTAGTTCATAAATAAAGTGTGTTCTATCACTGTATAAGCTAGTAAGAAAGATAGGTCCATAACGATCTATGTCAGTACCGTATCTTCTCAGATTTTCTTCAGTAATTTGTTTGTAATTGCTAACCATTGATAAATACTCCTTGTACTAATAAAATTCCCACAGCAACTCGCTGACTTATAATGTCGGCTTCACGGCGGTTATCTAAGTTGTCTCGCTTAGTTTCGTAATCTCTCTCAATACGTGATCGCTCTGATTCTTTCATCCGCATAATCCGCTCATCTTTCACTTGATTTAACTCGGTCTCAACGCGCTGAAGACGATTTTGATAATAAGCATCAAGACTAACCAATTGGCGATTTAATAGCGTATTGTTTCTCTCTCGCAACTCGCCTCTTTCTTTTAAACGGTGCTGGTGTGCGGTTTCATCTAGCTGTTGAATGCCTAAATCAATTAAAGACGGTGGGAAGCTGATATATTCTGCTGGCTGTACGGCGTGGCTCAACAATCGCACCAGTACGGCTGAAACTTCAGGTACAAGGCACAAAGAGTTAAGGTTATAAGCATTTCCTACCAGCCGCACCTCTGGGCGCACAGCCACTGTTTCCCAAAGGTCGCAGACAAAAAGGTACTGTCCTAATGGCACTGTATTATCATGGATGGCGACTTGCGTAACAAGTGGTTCATCAATACTCGCCCAATGAGCGATCGCTACTCGTGCTAGAGGATGAATTGGCGTTATAAATGGGATATCTCGCTGTTCGAGAGCGATTTTCTGGTCAAATGTGATGAGCCAATGCAAATCGCTGCCTTCCAGCCAACGGGTAAAAATAGTTGTGGTTCGGTCTGACCGCTTGAGAGAACGCACTTTTTTAAGCAGTTCCCCTCGCCCTTCTTTGTTCAGGCGAAGCCGATGAAGTTCTTTATGTTGACTATCGGCTGTTATTTGTCCTCCCAAAGCTGGCTGTTCTAAAAACCTTTCAACTAACTGGCGCAAGTCATCAGAGGAAACAAATTTACCTTCAGCAACTACCGTGTCAATCTCTGATGTAAACCCTTCGTCAAGACCCAAGAATGCCCCACCTTCTGCTTCCAACCGTCTTTGTTCTTCTGCTAAGAGAAGCGCATTGTCTGCCATTTGTTGGGCCTTGCGTTCGGCTTGTTCAGGACTAAGTCTTGGATCGAGTGCCACGCGAGTTAAATCTTGAACAATTTCGCCTAGCACTTCTTCCAAATCGCCTATTGTGTCTTTAAAAATACCTAGGCGTTCAAAACAACGGAAAAAGATGCGCTCTTCAACAGTACCTGGAGTAACGAAGTTAAATATAAGAACCTTCTCGCTTTGCTGACCAAAACGGTCAATGCGTCCAATGCGCTGTTCAATCCGCATTGGATTCCAAGGAATATCGTAATTCACTAAGCGATCGCAGAACTCGTAATCTAGACCTTCACAACCCACTTCAGAAGATAAGAGAATATCGAGTGCATTTGGGTTGTCGCGGGGCAACCGGAAACGATCTCGCAAATGTTCTCTATCTAAATCTTTTACCTGTCCAGTAATCACCTCCACTCTGTAGTCAGCATCTTGCAATTGCTTTTGCAGATAAGCCAAAGTATGCAGAAAAAATGAGAAAATTAATACTTTGCCCGAACCTTCACTCAGCAGCGTTTCTTCAATAATTTTCAACAATTGCTCTAACTTTGGGTCCTTTGGTGGTAAACGCACAGCTAGCTTACGCAGATTCTTAGCTTTCTCCAGTAGGTAGGGGAGAAGTTTGGCATCTTCATCCTCCGTCTCAATGTCGTCACTAATATCAGACAGTACAATTCTGCCAGTCTGGATAAATTTATTGAGTGTAGGTACGAAAGCTGGTAGACAACTTGCTGCTTGGCGCTCTAATGTATCTGTGATCAGGCGTATTACCTGATCTTCATAATCCAGGGAGAGCATTTCTTGACGAAACTCAATCAATGCTTTGTAGAAATCTTCCTGTTCCGGCGTAAACGGCACAGAAATCGTGTGTGGCTCACGAATCGTAAATCTCCCAATGTCCCGTCTCCGGGTACGATTCATTACATGAGCTAACGAATGCACCTCCTCTAGATCCCGCAGACAGTTAATTCGGTCTGTATCGTTCAAGACCACACCATTTTGAAACTTTTGAAACCAATCACTAAATCGCGGGTCTTGGCTCAGTACCTGCCTGCCCCAAGTTGTGATGGCTGCATTCTGTAGTGCGGCGAGTGCGGCTGTTTGCCAAGCATCTTCGGGGGCGCGACTGCGAATATGCCGGATTGCTAAGTTAAGATGCTGATTGGGTTGCACCATTTCGTTGAAAACGGTCTCATCCAGAAACAAGTCTGGGCGTAGCAGATTAAGTAGGGTATAGAGGTTGCGATTGCCAAGATGTAGCGGGGTAGCAGAGAGAAATATTACGGCTTCGCTGATTTCACATAAAAATTCCACCACCTGATGAGAGCTAGTTCCTGAATTTCTAAGGTGGTGTGCCTCATCAACGATAACCAGGCTAAAGCGGGGAGATGGGTTAAGGGTCATTAATCCAGGGCTAGGATGATGCCCCTGCTTTCCTACCCGATATTTATCAATTCTGAGGAGTTCCAGATGGACTATAGCGCGAGAATGCTGAGGCGGCCAAGCACCATCATCTAAATCAGCTTCTCGCAGGCAGTAGGAAAGAGTTTCTGAAGTCAGTGGTCTGAAATCTTCATCGAAACGACGCATTTCCGTCCGCCACTTAGAAACTAAGGCTTTGGGGCAAATAATTAAAATGTTGTCTAGCTGTTGGCGAGTTTGAAGTTCCCGCAGGATTAAACCAGCCTCAATAGTTTTCCCAACGCCAACCTCATCAGCAATTAGTAACCGGGGTCGATCAGCACGCAAGAAACGTAGTAATGGTTTGAACTGGAAGGGGATAAATTGGATACGTGCTGATTGAAGAGCGTAGAGATTATCAATTTGTGGATGAGAAAGCCTCGCTGCTGTTAATCTGGCGCGAAAATTTTCTACATCAAGCCACTGCCCGGCTTTTAGTGTTTCCAACAGGCTAGGTATTTTAATAGTATCTCCAGCATCAACTATTTGATCCTCGTGATATTCAAAGGTTTGAGTTGGAGAATGGAAGACGAGGTAACGCGATCTTCCCCCGGCAGGTGAAAGAATTTTTATGACTGGTCCAGTTCTTGATGGATCGGCACGTAAGCCTACAAGTTGTCCTAAATGAAAAAGTGGTTGCATCTGTTATTTAGAGCTATTTTATTTAGACCAGCAGCAAATTGTTGAATTAAAGTCAAACTTTCTACCCTCGATTAGTATTCCCAGTAATTACAGGTAAATCACATTTAAAAATATTAAGATTACTAATTTGTAAAAGAAACTATATTTTGCAAGGCATAATTCAGTTTTTATTCGTTAATAAAATACTTGGTAAACGCCATTCTGAATCAATATAGTGATAGCCAAGCTTACGATTAAATTCTAATGGGGCGCTAAAACGATCTCGCATAAAAGCTAAGTTGCTGCGAACCGTCCTCTCACTCATTTCTAAAACATCTGCTAAGGTTGCAGCCGTCCATCTTTGTCGGTTTCTTAACAAGGAATCTATTTGTAGTAATCTTTCCAAGTGTCGGGACATGATACTTTAACCAAGCAATTAGCTGAATCTTAAGTGGGCTACCCGGCAAAAACGTTTCTGCCTTCACGTCTATAGTTCCCAAATTTTCAAGATAATCACCATTAGTGCTTGATTAATTTATAATCACTTCAACACTAACCCCACGTCTGCTCTCGATCGCTATCCAAAACGGGCTAACGATACCTTAGAGTATTTCCAGCAGGCGATCGCTACGCGCGAAAAATAAACCAGGAATTGGCTAAGCCGTCCCTAACCAAACCAGGTTGCGGTTGGAAAGAATGGGCGGATGAGACAGTCAGGCTGCGGTTAATGCAATATTCACACTCTCAAGATGGTGATATCATGGTGCATTTTATCGGCAGAGGAAACAAGCTCAAGCCCAACTCAAATGATTGCTCAAAAGTGTGGATATGAGTTTCTATCACTGATTGATAGCGATCGCCATTGTGAAGTGTTTGTGATCGACATAGTGCAAAAGCTTGTATTTCAGGATGAGGAGGGGAATATCGTTTCTGAAACCGATGGGTCTTTGGTGGGCAAGCTTATTGAGGTGCGATTTAATTCACGACACTGAGGGAATTGCTAAACAAGCTTCTCTGCGAACAGCTTTAAGCGCGGCTATTTTATTGAGTAGTGTTTGGTCAGTTTTGAGTTGAGTCATTTGGTGGTGGATGCCGCCTAATTTCTCTATCAGCAGCACGGATATTAATTATCCTAGTTCGGTTGAATACTAATGCTGCAACTGTAGCTCTCCCTGTGGATGTCAAGCCAATAATCAAAAGTGTATTTGTTGTCCAAATAAAGTGTTCTTGCCAACTGTCAGTACGAGGATTAAATAAAGGTATTTCTGATAATGATTGTTCATCAAAGGCAACGATTTCGTCTGACTTTTGGCGATTGCAATGAAAACACGCCAGAGCTAAATTATCAATTGAGTTAGCACCGTCTTTGGTAAGAGGAATTACATGATCTACAGTAAAGGAAACATATTGCCATAGTTCCGATGCGTGACAATATTCGCACAGCAGCTTGGCTCGTTGTCGTACTTGATTTTGAGTAGCTTCACTAATGTAACGATTTGCGGACAATCTCTAATTCCTCATCATTAACTTTCGTTTTGATTTAGAGATACATTTCTAATCGTTCGATTCACCAAGCTCAGATAATCGTCTAATTCTTCATATTCATCTAATTCTTTGTTTTCCTCTGAAGTAAGTGCCGATTCTTTTTGTTTAGTTAATAAGGCTTCAATTCTCCCTTGCACTAAGCTAGAAGCTCGAAATATTGGCACTCCTTCCATTAACTCGATGCGAACAGCACCGTCCAATGGCAAACTGTTGGGCAAATGTGACAATTTCATAGGTAAATTGGTTGTCATAGCATCTTTTCCAAAATATACAGTCTTCATTTTAATAAAGGAAATCTCGCTAATTACTTTCTCCAATTTGATTACTTGGCGACAGCACGCTCCAAGAGGTAATCATCATAGACTTTTTGTTCGGTTTTGCAGTGAAAAGGATCGTTAGTCGCTTTGCATTGACGTTCGTTTATTTCCAACCTTATTCGATAGCCGCTTAAAAAATCTATTGTCTCGGCTTCAGCATTTGTGTTAGGCGCTGATGGCGCGGGGTCTGTAAAAGTTGTTTCAGATGATTTGTTTTCTCCCCCAAAAATCATCGGGATTGAGCCTAAGACGAGAAAAGAGATAAAAAGACAAGTAACGACTTCTTTTGATGAGTTTGATTTAGTTGAATTTTTCATTGTTTTATCGTTGAGTTTGTTTGTCCGCTACTTTTTAATATATCTGCGAACAACAGATATATTGTTAGTGGAAATACTGAAAAACTGCCTTGGTTGACCAATTATAGTCCTTAAGGGTAATGGCGCAGACCTGTTGATGCGAGTCCAGAATTGTGCTTTGATCAAGGTAGAGTCTTCAATCTGAGTACGGGACAAAAGCTTGCAAATAGTGCATAGAAAGGGGTTTCATGAGAATTACCACATTCTTAAACCAGAAAACCCCCATGAATCAGGTTACTCTACTTCGAGATCGATTACGACCGCATTTGGCATGGCATGGAGCAAGGCTGAGCTTTCTTGCAGCCTTTTTGATTGCCCTGTTCCGAGTCAAGACGATTAACTTCAGTGAACTGGCAACTGGATTTGCGGGGAACGCACAGACAGATTCTCATTACAAGCGATTACAACGGTTTTTCCGACACTACGAGATGGACTATGCCGAAATTGCCGAAGCGGTGGTAGCCTTGATGGCAATTCCCGAACCTTGGACGCTTTCGATTGACCGCACAGACTGGCAGTTTGGCGATTGTGTGTTTAACATCTTGATGTTGGGCGTGGTGCATGATGGAGTGGCTTTTCCTTTGGTCTGGTGTTTGCTCGATAAACAAGGGAACTCGAATACTGCTGAACGCATCGAGCTATTCAACCAATTCCTTGAACGTTTTGGAGATCGTCAAATCGCTTGTCTCACCGCAGACCGGGAGTTTGTGGGCAAAGATTGGTTTGGATATCTGTTGCTTGACCCGCTCACTCCGTTTCGGATTCGGATTCGCGAAAATCACAAGCTGAGTGATGGTCGAAACAGCCGCAATGTTCGGGGAGTTTTTGCCGATTTGCAGGTGGGGCAGACCAAAATATTGAGGCACAAACGGCGCTTATGGGGGCATTGGGTGTACATTGCAGCCCTGCGTTTAGCAGACGGTCAACTTCTCGTGGTTGCAACCCAAAGCACTCCCCGATCTGCCATCCTCGATTACGCGAATCGGTGGGGCATTGAAACACTTTTTGGCATGTTCAAGACTCGCGGGTTCTGCTTGGAATCGACCCATCTGACCGATGCCGAGCGCTTGAGTAAGCTATTAGCTTTGCTCTCATTAGCCTTATGCTGGGCAATCCTCATCGGTGAGTGGCTGCATCAACTCAAGCCGCTCACGATTAAAAAGCATGGTCGCAAAGCTAAAAGTATCTTTCGTTATGGCTTGGATCATCTTCGCAACATTGTTCTCAACTTCGAGCAGAAAGAAACTGAATATATGCAAGTTCTACAATTTTTGTCCTGTACTTAGGTCTTCAATATAAAAATTCACAAATGGTTCATGAGCCAGTTCACTGCCCAAAATGTGACAAGATAGATGTGGTTAAAAATGGGAAATCATCGGAAGGAAAACAGCGTTACCTTTGTCGTAATCGAGAATGCTGTTGCCGCACGTTTATCCAGCAGTATACCTATCGTGGTTATTTACCAGAAATAAAACAGCAAATTACAGAGATGGCAATCAATAGTAGTGGGATGAGAGATGAGCGCCAGAGTGCTGAAAATTAGCCACAACACAGTGACTCAGGAATTTAAAAAAAAACTTCCACAGCTACGGCAGGTCAATGAGCAATTTTTGCAAGGGACAAATCTAACTCAAATCAGTGTCAGCTTAGGACTTGTAGAAGCGGCAGAAATGGATGAGATGTGGAGTTTTGTCCAATCTAAACAACAGTTCTGGTGGTTATGGCACGCCATTGACCATGCAACAGGTAAAGTATTAGCTTATGTGCTTGCACCTCATGAAGATGTAGCTTTTTTAGAATTAAAGGTACTGCTGAAACCGTTTGGAATTACAAAATTTTTTACTGATGGATGGGGAGCATATCAGCGGCATTTGGATGAGCAAGCGCATATCATTGGTAAGTCCAACACCCAAAAAATCGAACGTAAGCATTTGACATTGCGGACAAGGATTAAACGCTTAGCACGCAAGACGATATGCTTCTCAAAATCTATTGTTATGCATGATCTAGTAATTGGTTTGTTTATTAATCGCTACGAGTTTGGACTACCCGTTTAATAGCTTATCCACAGATTTGAGCCATTACCACATCCTTGTTGAAGTTTTGCTTTTGCAAAACGGGAGAATGGATGGATGAGGAATTGCCAGTCTATGTTATAATTGATACAGGTTGTTGACCGCTCAACTGTATGGAACATAAAGGCTAACTTCAAAGTAGTAGTCATATACTTGCCGTAGAAACATCAGAATTGAGGAAAGAACACTTCTTGCTGGTATCTAATGAGTAAATCCATGAGGTGTTGTATATAGAAAAATCTAACTACCTGCGGAAGGCTGGGTAGCTGCCAGGTCAACTCAAGAGTGGGTTATAGCAGTAAGTGCGTGGCGCAAGTCATAGCAAAACCTGTGGAGGGTAAGTAAGACCAAATCTAGACTTGTCTGGAGGAGGCGTTAGCCAATGAAACTGGAAGCCCATGCTATATCGGTACTCCGATTAGCGTTGGGTACTTCACTCGTAGACATTACAAAATAAATTCAGAGATAATAATTTATGGTTAAAATAACTTTAGTTCGCAAAGCATTTTTTAGTGTAGGGTTGATCGGACTTGCAGCTTGCAACGCTACATCTTCAGCCATGCGATCGCCAGACCTTGGTGATAATGCAAATCCCACAATACTAGCAAATGCCAATACTCAAGCCTGTAAGCTAGTCGAAAATGGTTTTGGCGCTCAAGGTCAGGTAGACGTGCAAGTACAAGAGGTAGTTAACGGGCTTGAAGTTCCTTGGGGAATTGCTTTTTTGCCGGACGGAGAAATGCTAGTAAGTGAAAGACCTGGTAGAGTGCGGTTGGTTCAAAATGGTAAACTTCGACCAACACCCGTAGCTACTATCAAAGTTACAGATAGCGGTGAAGGTGGATTGCTTGGTATTGCAACACATCCAGATTTTGCTGACAATCGACTTTTCTACATTTACTACACAGCTGATACGAATGGCTCGACCGTAAATCGCGTCCAACGGTGGCGCTTGTCTGAAGACAAATTCAGCGCTACACCAGACCGGATAATTATAGACGATATTCCTGTAGCGCTGTACCATAATGGCGGTCGCCTGCGCTTTGGACCTGATGGGATGCTTTACATCGGTACGGGCGATGCTAGAAACCCAAAAAATTCCCAGAATGTTAAGAGTCTTGCTGGGAAAATTTTGCGTCTGACACCTAATGGAGAAGTACCAAAGGATAATCCTATTCCTAACAATCCCGCTTTTATTACAGGGATTCGCAACACGCAAGGGTTTGATTGGCAAAATAAATCGACGCTATTAGTGACAGACCACGGCCCTAGTGGGGAATTGGGTAGAACTGGTGGCGATAAAGTCAGCGTAGCAAGAGCAGGCGATAATTTGGGATGGGCCGTACAACGAGAGTGCCAATCAAAAGAAGGTTTGGTAACTCCATCTTTGGTCTGGCGAACAGCGGTACCACCTGGAGGTGCAACGATTTATACTGGAAACACTATTCCCCAATGGAAAGGCAGCTTAATTATTGCCACTCTCGGTTCGGAACACTTGCAGCGAGTAGCTTTTACGCCTCAATCGTCTAAAATCCAGCGTCATGAAGTTTACTTGCGCGGAGAGCAGGGGCGGCTCAGAGAAGCAGTAATGGGTACAGATGGCGAATTGTACGTCACTACCAGTAATTGCGATGGACGTGGCAGTTGCCCGCCGCAAAAAGACAAAATTCTGCGGATCGTTCAGTAAGAAAGTAGCTTAACTTATGGGTAGTTAGAAAAACAGATTTAGCATTTTACCAAAATTGTGCAAAACCCTTAGTTCGGCTTGAAGTCGTTCTAGTAGTCTTGAATAGATAAGGATAGACGGACTAAAGCTGTAGCTAGTCATTGACCTGCCTTTAATGAAATCTTCTTCCCTATTTAAGCGGCGGCACTATCCGTCCGAAATCATTTTCTCAGTTATCCGCTTTCGTATCTACAAGTAACGGAGATGACAAATGAGGGGATTGTCGCGTTCATCATACTACAGTGTTTCATTGGGTACAAAAGTATAATCGAATGGCATTAGGTTAAGGTAGAACACTTGTACAGCGAGGACTTGAGCAAACGAACTACTTAGGGTTGATTTTGGATGGTCACCGACTTTCTCAATTTCTTAACATACACTTTCACTCGTTCACTTCCCAACTTGCCATTCCTTAAAAGCTTGAAACTCTTTATAAATTATTTATTTTGGCTTAACGCGTGTGCCATCCCGACCATTATTCAAATCTAGCTAATGATGCTTTGGAGTATTTTCAACAGGCACTTGCTACGCGCGAAAAATAAACCGGGGATTGGCTTGTTTATTCACGCCGTCAAGTCTGGGCAAAAGCCATCGCTGACCAAACCAGGTTGCGGTTGGAAAGAATGGGCGGACGAGGCAATCAAGCGGCGATTAATGCTGTATTCCCATTCCCATGATGGGGATATTATGGTGCATTTTGTGGGCGGTGGTCAGGCATTGTGGAGTCGGTTGCGATCGCTTTCGTGGTCGGAGGTGGAGCGCGTTGCTAAGGGAGGGGAGATACGATGAGTAGCGATCGCACTCACCTACTCAAAAAGCGTATTGCTCAATTAGAAGCAGAAGTCCGAGCGCTCAGGAAACAAGCCCAAGCCCAACGTCAAAGGATTGCTCAAAAGTGCGGATATGAATTTCTATCCCTGGTTGATAGCGATCGCAACTGTAAAGTGGTTGTGATCGACATAGTGCAAAAGATTGTATTTGAGGATGAGGAAGGGAATGTCATTTCTGAAACTGATAGTTCTTTGGTGGGCAAGATTATTGAGGTGAGGTTTAATTCGTTGCATCAGGAGAGTTAAGAGGATAGTTTACTTATGAGCAACTTTGAACACTTAAATATCCAGAAATCGTACTGTACTCAACGCCTTACGGCATCTGAAATTCGGTCACTGTCGAATTCAACAACACCACTAACATTACAGTTAACAGTGTTCAACGCCTCAATAATCTCACAAATATCCTTCAATTTGCATTATCTATTATCGCGGTTGTGAATCAGAGAAGTGTGGGATATTCCTTGTTTGACAGTCTGAGTAAGGAGAAAATACCTAAAACCTGAAGAAGCTTGTAAGGTATAGCTTTTACTATTTATTTTCTAACATCGGGTTTCCTTCGTAGCCGTTTTGCCAAAATCTTTAACTACAGCAGATTCTAGATTTTGCTCTCCCGAAAGTGATTAAACAAGGATAATTGCACTCTTGCTCTCCTACTTCGCTCCTATTGCTATTTGTTCTCGCCTATTTAGAGTTATTCTCCTACCCTACTTGCATCAACGGATTTTTTACAGATTGAAATATTTCTCCAACCGTATTTTCCTCAGCTTAAACTCTCAATAACACGCGAACTGTTAGTTTTCCGTTAATTTCATCACCGAAGCCTCCGTAATATGGCTTTATCCTTAAAGCAGTGAAAATTAACAGATGAAAGGAACTTCGCCCTTATGCAACTTGAAGAAAAAGTTGAAAATCACCTAGTCGACAAAATTCAATCAATTTTTCCTGAAGAAAGCAGCATACCAGAGGAATTTCAACTCAAAGCACCGATTCATCAAACCAAGTATTTGATTGACGGTGAGTTACGTCATTGGAATGGTTCAACTCAAGAATCTTTTTCTTCAATTTATCTAAAAACTAGCACAGGTGTTGCTCCCAAGCTGATTGGAAGTTTTCCTCTGCTTACTGAAAAAGAAGCTTTAGAAGCCTTAGACGCAGCGTGTTCTGCTTATAATTATGGTCGAGGAGCCTGGCCAACTATGTCAGTAGCGGGGCGCATCCATTGCATCCAAGACTTCGCTTACCGGATGAAGGAAAAACGCCAGGAAGTCGTCAAACTATTGATGTGGGAGATTGGCAAATCCTTTGCTGATTCTGAAAAAGAATTTGACCGCACGATCTCCTACATCGAAGATACGATCGATGCCTTAAAAAACCTAGATCGTACCAATTCCCGGTTTGTTCTGGAACAGGGAATTATTGGGCAAATCCGCCGCGCCCCCTTAGGTGTAACACTGTGTTTGGGTCCAACTAATTATCCTTTGAATGAAACCTTTACTACTCTGATTCCCGCCCTGATTATGGGCAATACCGTAGTCTTGAAGCCGCCGCGTCCGGGGGTGGTACTCTATAGTCCTTTACTAGAAGCATTCCGGGATGCGTTTCCTAAAGGTGTAGTCAACACCGTCTATGGCAATGGTCGGGAAGTGACACCACCCCTGATGGCTTCAGGTAAAGTCGATGCCCTAGCATTTATTGGCTCCAGTCGCGCTGCGACTTCCCTCAAAAAGCTTCACCCTAAACCTCATCGCCTGCGGAGCATTCTCGGATTAGAGGCAAAAAACCCTGGGATTATTCTACCTGATGCCGATCTAAATTTGGCAGTTAATGAATGTGTCTTGGGAACATTATCTTACAATGGACAACGTTGTACTGCTTTGAAAATTCTCTTTGTTCACGCGCAAATTGTGGATGTGTTTTTAGAGCGGTTTTGCGAGGCGATCTCCACTCTCAAATTTGGTATGCCGTGGGGAAAAGGCGTAACGCTTACTCCACTGCCAGAAAGAGAAAAGCCCAAGTATTTTACCGAGCTAATTGAGGATGCCAAGCAACTCGGCGCTCAAATTATCAACAAAGGCGGTGGAACGGTCAATGAAACCTTTTTCTACCCAGCAGTAATGTACCCAGTTTCCTCCCAAATGCGGCTGTATCGAGAAGAGCAATTTGGACCAGTAATTCCAGTGATTGCCTTTGATGATATTGAGGTGCCAATTCAATACATTGTTGACTCTGACTACGGGCAGCAAGTGAGCATTTTTGGTCGTGATGCCAGCACGATTGCTAAACTGGTCGATCCTCTCGTCAACCAGGTGTGCCGCGTTAACATTAATAGCCAATGCCAGCGCGGTCCTGATAGCTTTCCCTTTACAGGACGGAAAGACTCTGCCGAAGGTACCCTCTCCGTGGCTGATGCACTGCGAGCGTTTTCCATCCGTACCCTAGTCGCTACTAAAGATACAGACATTAATAAGTCAATGCTGACGCAAATCGTCAGAGAGCATCAATCGAACTTTCTCTCAACGGATTTCATTTTGTAGCCCATTATAGCTTTCGCTTTATCAAATGGCACACTTGCAGGGCTAATAGTAGCCCTCAGAAAGTCTGGTTTCTTAGAAGCACCCCACGGGCGGCGCGCCACCCGCAATGAATGAAAGAAACACTCTTCAAGTGATTCATTAGCAGATAAATTTATAAGTGTCCTGAGAATTAAAACCGAACCCGCAATAGTGTAGTTGAGCCTGATTAGGAGCATGGTTCTGGGTGAAATGTCAATGACATTGGTGAAGGACAAAGTTGCCTATCCCGTTTGAAAGATTATCTGATAACCACATCCCCAGCTCAGGACGCATTCATATAATTTAACAGGATTCCCGCCATGAAATTGCCGCCAAATCATCAGTCTCGCGCTCCAGAAAAAGTATCGACTGCTGTTACTTCCCAATGGCAACAAATCAATGAGAAAGCAGCTGGTATTGACTTAGGTAGTGGAGAGCATTGGGCGTGTGTTTCTCCTGACAGAACTTCCAGAAATGTTCGCCGATTTGGATGTTTTACCCCCGACTTAGTAGCAATGGCAGATTGGTTGATTGAATGCGAGGTAACGACTGTAGCAATGGAAGCGACAGGAGTTTATTGGATTCCAGTCTTTCAGATTTTAGAAGCAAAAGGTCTTGAGGTTAAATTAGTTAATGCTCATCACGTCAAAACAGTACCTGGGCGGAAAACAGATATTAATGACTGTCAATGGTTGCAGCAATTACATACCTATGGGCTATTATCTGGCTCTTTCCGTCCAGACGACCAAGTATGTATTCTCCGCAGTTATATTCGTCAACGCGATAGCCTGATTAAAAGTGCTAGCACTCATGTGCAACGGATGCAAAAAGCACTAATTCAAATGAATTTGCACCTGCATAAGGTGGTTAGTGATATTACTGGTCTGACGGGAATGGCTATTATCAGGGCAATAGTTGCTGGCGAACAAGATCCGCCAACTTTAGCTGCTCTGAAACATCCGCGCATCAAAAGTAGTACAACAGAAATTGCTAAAGCTTTAACTGGCGACTATCGCTGCGAGCATGTGTTTGTACTTAAGCAAGAATTAACTCTTTATGAAACTTATCAACAGGAAATTTCCCAGCTAGACGTTGAAATTGAAAAATGCTTAGCATCTTTTGCAACTAGAGTTGATGACCAACCAACTTCACCCACAAGAAAACGGAGAAAAAAACCGACTGCTAATCACCCTAATTTCGATTTGCATCAATATTTATACAAGATTGCTGGTGTTGATTTTACTTTGATTGATGGTCTTGATGCTTTAACTGTACAAACTATACTCTCAGAAGTTGGATTAGATCCAAAACGCTTCAAGAGCGTTAAGCACTTTTGCTCTTGGTTAGGTCTATCTCCTGGTCAAAAAATTACTGGGGGCAAAGTCAAAAGCTCCCAAACACGTACAGTTGTTAATCGCGCCGCCAACGCTTTTCGGATCGCTGCTTTTTCCCTAACCCAAAGTCGTTCTGCTTTGGGTGCCTTTTACAGACGTTTACGTTCTCGTCTTGGTGCTCCCAAAGCAATTACCGCTACTGCTCATAAAATCGCACGCTTATTCTACCGGATGTGGACTATCGGCGGGCAGTACGCTGACCCTGGCATGGACTACTACGAGCAACGGTATCAGCAGCAAGTCCTTAATCATTTGAGGAATAAGGCTCATTCTCTCGGCTTTGACCTTGTTGCTCAACCTACTGCTTCGGAGTGTGTTTCTTGAAAGCGCCCCACTGGCGACGAGCGCCACCCGTTACTGATGTAGAGAAACTTTTATAATGGAAAGTACCCTGACAGCTAAAACCGAATCCTCAGTAGTGCTTTTAAGCCTGCTTGAAAGCGTGGTTCTGGGCTTTTATGGTTACTATATTGGTGAAGTGGCTTTCGCTACTATCCCGTTCAGAAGATTATCTAATAAGACCGGCCCAGGTCAGGGTTCTCATCATTATTTGGCTCTAGACTTCAGCTGAACTCTAGGCAACTTTGATGTATGTGAATTTCCACATCGCATAAATCTTTACTATTTTTAGTATTTCCAGGCTCTAAGTGTGGAGTAAAGAGTTTCTCAGAAGAGGGATCATTTCTGAAACTGCTGGGTCTTTAGGGGGCAAGATTATTGAGGTGAGGTTCACTTCATTTGTAATCTTTACAGCGCAATGTGAGTAGAGAGTGAATGCCACCCTCTACTCATCCTCTCGATGCTTGTGGCGCGAAGCAGTCTGTTCCAGGCTCGGTGCGAGTGATAGGATAAGCCACACCAGTAGAAGCCCCATCAGGCTTGTTACCCATAACCCACAACCCGTCACCAATCCCAAAGTAGCAGTCGTCCAAATGGCGGCAGCGGAGGTCAATCCTTGAATTTTGGGTTGAGCCGTTCCCTGAACAGATTGGTGCAAGATTTCGCCTGCCCCTAAAAACCCGATTCCCGTCGCTACACCTTGAACAACTCGACTGATCGCATCCAGTGATGGCGAAGGACTAATTTGCATCGGAATCAATACCATTAGTGCGGCTCCTAGAGCAACGAGCATATGGGTTCGTAGTCCCGCAGGTTTACCGCGTGATTGGCGATCCCACCCGATGACTCCACCGATGAATACTGCTAAAACAAGTCTAAATATTGGGCTATCTGGGTCAATCAAGCGATACACTACACTACTCATCCAAGAATTAAAACTGCTCTGGTAAGGTCTAAAATGTTAACAACGATAGAACATTTTGATTAAATTTCCTTTTCAAGACGAACGGGAATGAGGCGTTCTAGATGCTTCACGATCGTCAAAATCATCAGCACTAGAATTGCGCCCATTAAGCTTAGAACCCATAAACCACATCCTGCACAAGCTCCTAACGCTGCCGAAACCCAAATCTCTGATGCAGATGTGAGTCCTTTGACCCTAGCTCGTTGAGCCTCCTGATCAGACTGACGCCTCCTGATCAGACTGACGCAGAATCATTCCTGTACCCAAAAAACCGACCCCCGTAGAAATTCCCTGGATCACATAGCTAATCGCTCCTTCAGGTTGACTCGCGTTCAATTGAACCGGAATGAGTACCAGTAACGCGGTGGTCACTGTAACTAACATATGGATTCGTAGCCCTGCCGCTTTTCCTGCCACCTGACGTGTCCAGCCAATTAAGCCACCGATTAGTAGCGCGCCACTAAGCCTGAGTGTTACGCCTGACCAATCATTGGGGTGAAGAAGAATAGGAGTTGCCATTACTTTAATCAAACCATAGCATTACGCTAGACTACCATAAGCGATTAGATGAGTTGAAACCATTAGATTGTTTTACATCCCTAAACAAGCAAGTAGAGAACAAAAGTGAATAACGCTCTTTAATCACTCTCCTGAGCCGCTTTGAGCTTAAATATCCAGAATCCACAATGTATTCAACGTCCTACGGCATCTAAAGTTCAGTTACTGTCGAATTCAACGACATTACTAACATTACAGTTAACAGTATTCAACGCCTCAACAATCTCACAAATACCAGGGCAACCGCATAAAAATTATTGAGTTAAAAGTTTGATGAGATAAGTCTGATCCCATGCTGCTTTTTTGCGTCTGGCGGCAATGCCACGCTTGGATGAAGAGTCTTGGGCGAGAAGATTGAGAGCCAGATGCCTAAGCAAAGCCATGTTTTGAGGAGCTTTCCTCACGGTGAATGCGGCAGGCATCCTCATGGAAGGAGACATCCAGTACCCAGTGCAGAGAATTT
>JAESGR010000333.1_pt1 | contig 48135 bp, 47 predicted proteins | sample 9269771 | NCBI WGS metagenome assembly JAESGR01 (sample SAMN15739572, study PRJNA653492) | algae metagenome | isolation source: Chroococcus sp. CMT-3BRIN-NPC107 and co-occurring heterotrophs from well... | place: USA: Clark Mountains Wilderness, California | collected 2010-04-18 | reverse complement strand
CACGACGCCTCGCGAGCGCGCCCCTCGTGAGCAGGACAGGATCTACATAGAACAAAGCAGGAACATTGTCAAGCTTGGAGAGGCGAGCGAGTCGCTCCCACGACCCGTGCGGATCCCCTGTCCCGCCAGCGCACTCCCTCTCCCCGCAGGCGGGGAGAGGGAGTGCGCTGGCAGGGAGAGGGAGAGGGAGCGTGCGCGCGGAGGGGGCGTGCAGCGGCAGCGGGGGAGAGGCGCCTCTAAATGCCGAACGGATAGGTTTCCGGCCAGGGGTGACACGGTCGGTGCCGGATCCCCCTCCTGCGCCCAGACGGGCTCCGGCCTGGGATGACGTTCGGGGCGGCACGCCGCCCTAGCCGATCTCCACCACCGTCCGCCCGCGCACCTGCCCGTCGACGATGCGGCGGCCGGCCTCGACGACCTCGTCGAGCCGGATCGTCGTCGTCATGGCGGCGAGCTTCTCCGGGTCGAGGTCGCGCGCGAGGCGGGCCCAGGCCTCGAGGCGCCGCGCTTTCGGGGCCATGACCGAGTCGATGCCGAGCAGGGAGACGCCGCGCAGGATGAACGGCGCGACCGAGGACGGCAGGTCCATGCCGCCAGCGAGCCCGCAGGCCGCGACGGCGCCGCCGTATTTCGTCATGGCGAGCAGGTTCGCGAGCGTGTGCGAGCCGACCGAATCGATGCCCGCCGCCCATCGCTCCTTGCCCAGGGGACGGCCCGGGCCGGCGAGCTCCGCCCGGTCGATGATCTCGGTCGCGCCGAGGCCTTTCAGGTAATCGGCTTCGCCCGGCCGGCCCGTCGAGGCGATCACGTGCCAGCCAGCCTTGGCGAGGAGCGTCATCGCAACCGAGCCGACGCCGCCGGCGGCGCCGGTGACGACCGCCGGACCGCGATCGGGCGTGAGGCCGTGGCGCTCGAGCGCCATCACGGAGAGCATCGCGGTATAGCCGGCGGTGCCGATCGCCATGGCCTGAGCGGGGGTCAGGCCCTGCGGCAGCGGGATCAGCCAGTCGCCCTTGAGGCGTGCCCGTTCGGCATAGGCGCCGAGATGGGTCTCGCCGACGCCCCAGCCGTTCAGCACCACGGCATCGCCCGGCTTGAAGTCCGGGTGCGAGGAGACCTCGACGATGCCCGCAAGATCGATGCCCGGGATCATCGGAAAGCGGCGCACCACCGGGGCCTTGCCGGTGAGCGCGAGCCCGTCCTTGTAGTTCAGGGTCGAGTGCGACACCCGCACGGTGACGTCGCCGTCCATGAGGTCGGCCTCGTCGAAGTCGCGCATGGCGACGCTCTGGCCCCCCTCCCCCTTCTCGACCACCACGGCCCTGAACGTCGCCATCCCATCGCCTCCCGGATTGTGGGTGAGGTTGTGGCGCGGGCGGGGGACGAGGGCAAGCGGGAGCCTGACCCCCCCGCTCGGGCGCGGGTCGGCGCGAAGCGACGGGGTGGAAGCGCCAACCTCCCACAACCGAGCTTCCATCCCACCCGCCCCTGCGGGCACCCTCTTGGCAGGGAGGGATCGCGGCCGCGACTACTCCGCGGGCTGCGGCAGGGGCGTGCGTTCCACGGGGCGCTCGACGATCGGCAGGTTGATGGCGGCCGACGCGATGCCGAGGGCCACCGAGAGCCACCAGACTACGCTGTAGCTGCCGTAGACCTCGTACAGGAGCCCGCCGAGCCACACGCCGAGGAAGCCGCCGACCTGGTGCGAGAAGAAGGTGAAGCCGTAGAGCATCGCCATGTACTTGGTGCCGAACATCAGCATCACGAGCGACGAGGTTGGCGGCACGGTGGAGAGCCAGAGCAGGCCGATCGCGACCCCGAAGCCGATCGAGGTCGCAGGCGATGCCGGGAGGAGGATGAAGGCCGTGATGGCGACCGAGCGGCCGAGATAGATCCAGGCCAGGAGCCAGCGCTTCGGCATCCGGGTGGAGAGCCAGCCGGAGCCGAGCGAGCCGAAGGCGTTGGCGAGCCCGATCACCGCCAGCGTCCAGCCGCCGATCGTGGCCGAGAGACCCAAGTCCTTGAGGTAGGCGGGCAGGTGCGCGGTGATGAAGGCGAGCTGGAAGCCGCAGGTGAAGAAGCCGAGCACCAGGAGCACGTAGGAGCGGTGGCGGAACGCCTCCGCGAGCGCCTGCCCGATCGACTGGTTCGGCAGGGGCACGGGGCCGGTGCCGGCGGCGGGCGTCCGCGGGGTCGCGAGCGCCAGCGACAGGGGCAGGATGAGGAGCACGCTGGCGCCGAAGATCACGAGGGCCTGGTGCCAGCCGTAGGACTCGATCAGGATGTTGCCGATCGGCGGGAAGAGGAACTGGCCGAAGGAGCCCGCGGCCGTGCCGGCCCCGAAGGCGAGCGGGCGCCAGGGCTCGGGCAGGAGCTTGCCGAAGGCGCCGAGCACGAGGTTGAACGAGCAGCCCGAGAGGCCGAAGCCGATCAGCACGCCGGCGCCGAGGTGGAGCGCGCCGGGCGAGCTGGCGTTCGCCATCACGACGAGGCCGGCGGCATAGAGGAGCGCGCCGAGGCACAGCACCCGCACGGCGCCGAACCGGTCCGCGATCGCGCCTGCGAAAGGCTGGCCGACGCCCCAGAGCAGGTTCTGGATCGCGATCGCGAGCCCGAAGATGTCGCGGCCCCAGCCGTATTCCGTCGTCATCGGGACCTGAAATAGGCCCGCCGAGGCGCGCGGCCCGAACCCGATGAGCGCGATGAGGCAGCCGGCGAAGACGACGATTTCGGGCGAGATGCGGCGGGTGGCGGCCATGGCGGGACCCTCGAGGATCAGGTCAGCCTACCTGACCGATCGCACCCCGCCAAACGCAAGTGTGTAATTGCACCTATAACGATCCCGAATGGATCGTCCGGCCGGCGGCCCGAATCTAGACCTACGCCGAGGTGCAGCTTGCGGGCGGGCCCGGCGCTCAGGTCTGGCCCGGACGCAGCTTGTAGAAGATGTGGCGGCCGATGACGTCCATCTTCTTGAGCTTGCTGGCCCAGCGCGGACGGACGTAATCCGCGTGATAATGGGTCGAAGAGCCCACATCCGCGAGATAGGTCCGACCCTCCAGCACCGATTCCGCCACGCGCCGCGCGCTCGCCCACGATTCGCGGTCGGTGATGCGCAGCGACTTGCCCTCGCACGCGAAGGTGAACTGGCAGGCAAGGTGACGGTGGCGGTTCTGGTAGACGACGCCGCAGATGGAGCTCGGATAGAGGCCGCTGCGCACCCGGTTGAGCACCACCTGGGCGACCGCGGCCTGGCCCTCCTCGGGCTCGGAGCGGGCTTCGAAATAGACCGCCTCCGCGAGGCAGCGGCGTTCGCGCTCCAGATTGTCGGGGTCGATCAGGTCGGCGTAGCGCGGGCGGTCCGGATCGAGGGAGCGCTCGAACGGGTTCTCGGGCCGCACCGCGAGGTCGAGGCGCGCGGATTGCATCCCGGCCACGGGCGCGGCGGCGATCTCCATCGGAGTCGCCTCGAGCGGCGCCGGCGTCGCCGAGGAGAGCGCGATCGCGCGGCCGACCGACGGGGTGGTGCTGCCGACCGCGGCGCCCGTCGAGCCCGCGGCCGCAGCGGCCGGCGACTGGACGGAGCTCGTCTGCTTCGTGGTCGTGAGTTCCGGGTACTGCCAGGGTTCGAAAGCCTGCTCGGCCTCCGGCGCCTCGAGGGTGCCCTGCATCAGGATCGTGGGCGGCAGGACGCGCTCGTCGCGGGCGAACACGAGCCGCATCCCCGGCGCCGAAAGGCTTGCGTGCAGCTCGGCGGCCCGGCGCGACAGGGAGGGCGCGAGGGATCGCGCCGGGTCCCCCTTTCGGGCCCGCGCGACCTCCGGCGGAGCGGAGGCCTCGCTCTTCAGCACCGCCTTGAGCGTGCGGGGTGAGGACTCGGGCTCGTCGCCGTCGTCGAGACGAAGCCCGCCCTGGGGCATCAGCGCACCGAGCACCGCGCCGCGAAGGCGCGGGGTCGCGGAAAGCCCGCTTGCCGGTACCAGGGAGCTGTTGGTCAGAAGGCCGGGAACGCTGCGGGCGGCGGTGCTCACGCCGGAGCGCGGATCGTTGCCGGCCGCAGCCGTGAACGAGACCAGGACCCCTGCCGCCACCGCCCAGGGGGCGACCGTGGCGCAGACCCATTTCATTCGCGATCGGCGGTACCGCAGACGCACGCGCGCACTCACCCGGTTCGAGGCTGATCCTACGAGGTCCCTCTCGATTAAGGGGCCGGCTCCCGTCCGTTATCCGGCGGTATGGTTGAGAGAGGGTTAAAGGATCCGGTCCGGAGGCCGGAGCGCGCCGCTTCAGCCCGACAGCGCAACGATGCCGGTGATGATCAGCCCGGCCCCGATGATCCCGAAAGCGCGCTCGTTCATGGTCAGCGGCTCGACCCGGCCCTCGCGGGCGTATGCCTGCAGGATCAGGTCGATCACGAGCCCGACCAGGATCGGCCAGACGATGGCGGGCACCGGCAGGTCGCGGAGTGCATGCACATTGGCCAGCACGAGTCCGGCCAATACGCCGAAGGCGAGCATCCCGATGACGAAGTAGCGGCCGACGGCGATCATGGCTTGGGTGACGTCTCCTGCGCCCGCGCGGAAAAGGCCGGGAGCCGCAGGGCCGTCCTCGGCCTGCCAGGACCGGCCGGAGCGGTCAGGCCTGGCTTGCGACCTTGCCCCCGAGCGCGGCCTGGGCGGCGGCGAGCCGCGCGATCGGCACACGGTAGGGCGAGCAGGACACGTAGTCGAGGCCGACCTCGTCGCAGAAGCGCACGGAGGCCGGGTCGCCGCCGTGCTCGCCGCAGATGCCGAGCTTGAGGTTGCTGCGCACCTTCCGCCCGCGCTCGATGCCGATGCGCACGAGTTCGCCCACGCCCTCCACGTCGATGCTCATGAAGGGATCGGAGGGCAGGATGCCCTTCTGGGTGTAGGGGCCGAGGAAGGTCGCTGCGTCGTCGCGGGAGATGCCGAGCGCGGTCTGCGTGAGGTCGTTCGTCCCGAAGGAGAAGAACTCCGCGGTCTCGGCGATCTCGCCGGCTTTCAGGCAGGCGCGCGGCAGCTCGATCATGGTGCCGACCTGATAGGCGATGGTCGCGCCGGTCTCCTGCATCACGGCCTGCGCCATGGCATCGATGCGCTCCTTGACGAGGTCGAACTCCGCCTTCGTGACGATGAGCGGCACCATCACCTCGGGCTCGGCCGGCTGACCCGTCGTCTTGCCCGCCTCGACGGCCGCCTCGAAGATCGCGCGCGCCTGCATCTCGGCGATCTCGGGGTAGGCGATCGCGAGCCGGCAGCCGCGGAAGCCCAGCATCGGATTGAACTCGTGCAGTTCGGCCGCGCGGCGCTTCAGCTTCTCGGCCGAGACGCCGGTGGTGCGGGCCACCTCCGCGATCTCGGCCTCGGTGTGGGGCAGGAACTCGTGCAGGGGCGGATCGAGCAGGCGGATCGTGACGGGGAGCCCGCTCATGATCGTGAACAGCTCGGCGAAATCGGCCCGCTGCATCGGCAGCAGCTTCTGCAAGGCGGCGCGACGGCCGGCCTCGTCGTCGGCGAGGATCATCTCGCGCACCGCGACGATGCGGTCGCCCTCGAAGAACATATGCTCGGTGCGGCACAGGCCGATGCCCTCGGCGCCGAAATTGCGCGCCGCCCGCGCGTCGCGGGGCGTGTCGGCGTTGGCCCGGACTTTCAGCCGGCGTGCGGCGTCCGCCCAGCCCATCAGGGTCGCGAACTCGCCGGAGAGCTCCGGCTCCTGCATCTGGATCTCGCCCTGCATGACCTGTCCGGTCGAGCCGTCGATGGTGACGACCTCGCCCTTGGTCAGCGTCACGCCGGCGACGGTGAGCGTCTGGGCCTTGTAGTCGACGCGGACCGAGCCCGCGCCCGAGACGCAGGGCTTGCCCATGCCGCGCGCCACCACGGCGGCGTGCGAGGTCATGCCGCCGCGCGTCGTCAGGATCCCTTCCGCGGCGTGCATGCCGTGAATGTCCTCCGGAGACGTCTCGACCCGGACCAGGATCACCTTGCGGCCGGCCTTCTTCGCGGCTTCCGCGTCATCGGAGTTGAAAACGATCTCGCCGGAGGCGGCGCCCGGCGACGCCGGCAGGCCGGTCGCGATGATCTTGCGCTCCGCCTTCGGGTCGATGGTGGGATGGAGGAGCTGGTCGAGGGAGGCGGGGTCGATGCGGTTCACCGCCTCGTCCTGCGTGATCAGGCCCTCGCTCGCGAGATCGACGGCGATCCGCAGCGAGGCTTTCGCGGTTCGCTTGCCGTTGCGGGTCTGGAGCATCCAGAGCTTGCCGGTCTCGACCGTGAATTCCATGTCCTGCATGTCACGGTAATGCTTCTCGAGGATGCCGTAGATGCGGACGAGCTCCCCGTAGGCCTCCGGCATTGCGGCCTCCATGGAGGGCTTGTCGGAGCCTGACGCCTGCCGCGCGCGCTCGGTGATGTCCTGCGGCGTGCGGATGCCCGCCACCACGTCTTCACCCTGCGCGTTGATGAGGAACTCGCCGTAGAGCTCGCGCTCGCCCGTCGAGGGGTTGCGGGTGAAGGCGACGCCGGTCGCCGAGGTCTCGCCCATGTTGCCGAAGACCATCGCCTGCACGTTCACGGCCGTGCCCCAGCTCGCGGGGATCGCGTGCAGCTCGCGGTACTTGATGGCGCGCGCGTTCATCCACGAGCCGAACACCGCTCCGATGGCGCCCCAGAGCTGTTCCTGCGGATCCTGCGGGAAGGGCTTGCCCAGCTCCTTCTGGACGACCTCCTTGTAGCGGACGATCAGGCGCTGCCAGTCGTCGGCCGTGAGATCGGTGTCGAGGTTGTAGCCCTTGCGATCCTTGTAGACGTCGAGCTCTTCCTCGAAGTGGTGGTGGCCGAGGTCGAGCACCACGTTGGAGTACATGGTGATGAAGCGGCGGTAGGAATCGTAGGCGAAGCGGCGGTCGCCCGAGCCGTTGGCGAGGGCTTCGACGGTGACGTCGTTGAGGCCCAGATTGAGCACCGTGTCCATCATGCCGGGCATCGAAGCCCGCGCCCCGGATCGCACGGAGACGAGGAGCGGGTTCTCGGCGTCCCCGAAAGTGCGGCCGGCGAGCTGCCCGACCCGGGCGAGCGCCTCGTCGACCTGATCGCGCAGGTCCGCCGGGTAGGTCTGGCCGTGGTCGTAGTAATAGGTGCAGACCTCGGTCGAAATCGTGAAGCCGGGCGGTACGGGCAGGCCGAGATTGGACATCTCCGCGAGATTGGCCCCCTTGCCCCCGAGCAGATCGCGCATGCTCGACTGGCCCTCGGCCTTGCCGTCACCGAAGGTGTAGACCCACTTCGTCATCATCTCGATCCGTTGCTGTCCGTTCGCCTGCGTCCGGCAGGCCGTGGCTTGTGGTCTGCGTTCGGCAGGCCGTGGCTTGAACCATGCCGAGCCAAAACGCAATCTGAACGGCCAAGGTTCCTAAGTAGAAGAAGCTCGTCCGCCCCGCTTACACGGCGGCCGCGGAGGCGCGGCGGGCCTCCACGTGGCGGGCGAGCCCCCCGGAGGCGATGTTCTTGAGCTTCGCCTCGACCTCGAAGTCGCTCCAGGCCAGATGGCGGGCGACGAGGTCGTTTACGGCCTCGTTCCACATGAGGTCCGAATGGGCGCGCAGGTCCTTGGGCTTGACGCTGGCGGCGACGAGCGCCGCGAAATCGGGGCGCACATGAATATCGTGGTCCGGGAGGAGATCCTCGCGCGAGACGCTCACGTGACTCACCGGCCGCACCCCGCGCCAGGATTCGACGATGCGCGCGATCCGCGGATCGTCGGGTTCGATGTATTGGCCCCGGCTCGCGATCCAGTGGTGATGGAGGTCGAGGACGAGCGGCAGGCTGCCGGCGAGCGGGAGGAGGTCGTCTAGCCCGTAGCTCACCTCGTCGTTCTCGACCGTGATGAGATGGCGCGCGTCCTCGGACAGGCGCTCCAGCCCGGCCCGGAACCCCTCCGCGCCGACAGCCCTCGCGCCCGCATGGATGTTGATATGGGCGCCGTGAGGGTGCCAGGCGCCGCCGAAGCCCATCAGGACCATGATCTCCGTGTGGTACTCGAACTCCTCGATGCCGTTCTTCAGCGCCGACTCGCTCGCCGAGGCGATGACGCAGAACTGGCCCGGATGCATGCTGAGCCTCACGCCGCACTCGCGGGCGAGCGCGCCGCTCTCGGCGAGGCTGCGCTCGATGAGACCGCGCAGATCCCGGTCGCGGTAGACCTCCCGGCAGCTCGGATGGGTGTAGCCCGGCAGGATCTGGCTTCCCAGACGGTGCAGGCGCTCCAGCGGCGGGCGCGTGGCGACATGCTCGATCTGGCGACGCAGGACCTCGAGGTTGTGGGTCACCACCCCGGCGACCTTGTCGAAGGCGGCCTTCGGCTCCTGGCGGGCGAGGTAGGCCATGGTGACGGTGGACAGGTTCATCCGCCGTGCGGCATCCGCGTCGCCATCCTCGGGGATGAACTTGCAGCAGAAGCCGAGCCGCGGCCCGATCGGGGCGGGCGCGGCGGAGGATCGGGTGCGCGGGGTCATGGAGTGCTAACGCAGCGCACGGGCAACCGGATCACCCGGGTAGGGGCGCCTAGAAACGGAGAAGGCGCCGGCCCGCAGGCCGGCGCCTTCCCTTGCCTGAGCGTCGGAGCCGTCAGTGACGGTTGCCGGCGCCGCGCCCGCCGGCGCGGAACTCGCTCTCGTGGTGGGCGAAGCGCGGGTCGTCGCCGCTGAAGGATTCCTCGACGTATTCGCGGCCGCGCTGCGCCATCTCGTGCGCGTAGCGCAGGCCCTGCTCGCGGACCTCGTCGGCCCACTCACCGAAGGCCTCATCCTCGCGGCGGGTGCGGGGCAGGAGCGCGCCGATGAGGAGGCCGGTGGCGAGGCCGATGAGGCCGACCATCACGGGGTTCTCGGCCACATAGCGCTGCACGCCGGAACCGGCGCCGCGCATGCTCTTCATCGAGCGGCCGCCGACCTTGTTGAACCGGCGCGAGCCCTTGCGGTAGGCGTCGGAAGCCCAGTCGGAGGCCTGCTCGTAGGTGTCGCGGGCCCACTCGGAGGCCTGCTCGTAGACCTCGCCCGCGGTCTCGGTGGCCTGACCCGCCATGTCCCTGGCCTGATCCATCACGCCGGAGGACTGACCGCCGGCATTCTGGCCACCCGACGAGCCGCCGCCGCGCTGCTGGTTGCCCTGCCCGCCCGACGACTGACCGCCGCGCTGCTGCCCCCCCTGGCCGCCGCCCGAGGAGGCCTGCGTCGTGGAGGCGCCGGTGCCGCCCGTGCCGCCCATGGGCTTCGAGGTGTGCGAGGCGAGGGTCGAGCTCTGAGCCGAGGAGCCGCCGGAGGAGGCGCCCGAAGAGCCTGCCCCGGAGCCGGCGGATGACGATTGCGGCATTGGAGACTGGCCTACGTTGCCGACCGAGGTCCCAGCCGAGATCTTGGCGGCCGAGAGGGTGTCGGAGCCGGAGCCCGTGCCCTTGTTCTGGCTGGCGCCGCCGGTCGAGGACGAGGAATTCGGCTCGTTCTTCTGCTGATCGCTCATGGGGTTCTCCTTCGGAAAATGAGGGGCGTCAGACGCGCGAGCCGAGGCCCGTCGCGGTCAGGGGAGCGACGGGATCCGGGCGCGGCCCGAGCGGATCCAGGGTGACGTCCGCGGCCGCCGGATTGTGGCCGGTCCCGAACGTGTCGGGCAGCGGATCGAGTGCGGCTGGCGCCGCGGGATAGACGCGCGGCTGCCCGCGGGTCACCACGGGCATTTCGGCATCGTCATACGGGCGGAACGCCACCTCGGGGGTGACCCTCTGCTCCCGGGTCGAGCGGTGCAGGAGCCAGCCGATCCCGGCCGCGATCAGCATCACGGGGACGGGGTTGCGGCGGATCACCTCGAGCGCCGAGTCGTAGGTCGAGGCATAGCGGTTGCGGCGCATCTGGCCGAGCACGTCGTCGACGATGCCCGAAACCGAGAGCTTGTCCTGGATCCGGTCGATCGTGTTGTCGAGCCGGGCCCGGCTCTCCGCGATGTCCCGCTCAAGATCGTTGATCGATTGTGCCATCACGAGACCCTTTCGGAGATGACCTGAGTGTCACGCCTGATCGAACGCACGGTCCGTTCCGGCGTGAGACTGAACTTCGAGAAGGCGCTCTTGCCGACCAGCGCGAGGACGATCGCGATCGCCGTCAGGACGCCGCCGACGATGAGGGCCGCGAGCGCCTCGGAGTTCACCACCGTGGCGAGCCACTCGACCAGCGCCTCGGTGAGCAGCCCGATCGCCGCGATGGCGAACACCGCCGCGCCGACCATCATGGCGATGCCGAGGAAGAGCTTCTTGATGCTCTCCGTCATCTCGATCTTGAAGAGCGCGAACTCCTTGCTGGCGAGATCCGAGGATTCCCGCAGCGCTTCGCCGAACAGGGACTGCAGATGCGGCGGCCGACCGGCCGCCGTATGGGCGCCGCCCGTATAGGCTCCCGCGCGCTCCTCGGCCTCGCGGCGCTCGGAGGCGCGGGCGGCCTTCTCGTTCACCCCCAACGGGGAAGCTGGATTCGCCATGCTGCTCTCCCGGACTTCAGGCTCGTGACCCGGCGCGCGCACCGGATCCGGTTTGCGTGCGGGCGCTCCGGCCGCCGCCACGTCCGCCGCGCTGAGCCATCTGCTCGTCGCGCAGCCCTTCGGCCGAGGCCTTGATGAAGCGGGCGACGAGGAAGCCGGCCGCGAGGGTCACGGCGGCGACGGCGGTCGGGCGGCGGCGCACCACGTCCTCGACGTCGTTGAAGATCTCCGCGAAGCTGCGGGCGCGGATCGAATCCGCCAGCTGGTCGAGCCCTTCGGCCGCGCCGTCCACAAAGGCCTGGATGTTCGGCCGATCCTCGAAGGAGCGGGTCGATTCCCGCAGGGAGGTGGCGAATTCCGTCACCGAATGCGCGACGTCGTCTTTGCGCCGATCCACATAGGTAGTGGCCTGCTCGCGGGCGCTGTCGAGGAAGTGGCGGCCCCGCTCCATCGCGACTCCGGCGATCTCGCCCACATCGTCCTTGAGGGCATCCCACTCCGCCCCGCCCTGCTGCTGGCCGTTTCCGCCGTTCTGATAGCCCACGCTCATGGGTCAACCTCCTTGAAGATCGTGAGAAAGAAACCGCCGGAAGCGCAGCAGGTTCCGTCGTGGAACCAATATGGCCACGCTTTCCCTGGCGCGCTCCTCGGATAGGGCGCACCGGATGTCACGGCGCATGGCCGCGGCGCGAAAGGGCCGCGGTCGGACGAAAGGTCTCGCGAGAAGAACGCGGCAGGATGGGATGCGTTCAACGATTGCCCGCTTCCCCGCGTGGAATTCTCGAAGAGCCGCTCACGAAGCCGCCCAAGCGAGCCTCGGCTCGACCTGCATCGCTCGGCTGCGCTCGTGCGTTGAGCCCTCGGGAAGCGGAGCGTTTGCATGGCTGGACGTTGGATCTGGTGCGTCGTCGCGGGGGGGCTTGCGCTCGCAGGTGCCGCCGAGGGGGCCACGGCTGCTCCGCGCGGCACCGCACCGGCCGCCTTCCCGGCAAACCCTCCCCTGCCGCCGCCCCGGCCGGACCCGTCCGCGGAGGAAAAGCCGGAGGAGAAACAGGCCGGCGAAGGGCCGGGCGGGCAGCCGGCCGAGGCGAAGGGGCCGGTGAGCGAAGGCGACGCCTGCCGGGAGCGCCTGGCACGCCTCGGCGTCCGGTTCGAGAGCCGCCCGGCCCTGCGAGAGGGGAGCTGCGGCGCACCCGAACCGCTGCTGGTCTCCGCCCTGTCCGAGAACGTGGCGATCGAGCCCGCCGCCACGATGACCTGCCCGGTCGCGGAGGCGCTTGCGCGCTGGACCGCGGACGTGCTGACGCCGGAAAGCGACCGGCACCTCAAGACCCAGCCCGCGAAGCTCCTGATCGGCACCTCCTACGAGTGCCGCAACCAGCGTTCAGGCGGAAAGATGAGCGAGCATGCGTTCGCCAACGGCGTCGACGTGATGGGCTTCGCCTTCGCGGCGCGGCCGAACCTCGCCGTCACCGGTCAGGCGGACGGCACGCCTGAAGGGGCCTTCCTGGATGCGGCCCGGAAGGGGGCCTGCCCCTATTTCACGACGGTGCTCGGGCCCGGCTCGGATGCGGCCCATGCCGACCACCTCCACCTCGACCTGCGTGCCCGCCGGGCCAATTACCGGATCTGCCAGTAGATCGCCGCTCCCGAGGACTCGCGCCCAGCCTCGACGGCGGGTCTGCCTGCCGTCACGGCGACTTGCGTCGGCCCTGCGCATCGGGGCCGGATGCCGGTGCGCCGGCTTGCGTCGACGCCTGCGTCTCGATGCCCGCTGCCAGCAGCTCGACGAGGTCCACGACCTTGCGCCGCGCATCGTCGGGCAGGCGAGCGAAGGTCTGCACAAGGCGGTCGCTTTCGGCCAGGGAGTGAAATTCCGCCACGGAGATGCGCGTGCTGTCCTTTTCCGCCTCGGATTTCGGGATGCCCTGAAAGAAGAACTCCACATCGACGCCCAGGACGGAGGCGATGTGGTGCAGCCGGCTCGCCCCGATCCGGTTCGAACCCTTCTCGTATTTCTGGACCTGCTGGAACGTGATCCCGAGAGCTTCGCCGAGCTTCTCCTGGCTCATGCCGATGGACGTCCGCCGCAACCGCACCCGGCTGCCGACATGCTGATCGACCGCACTCGCTGACTTCTTTGACACTTTGATCTCCACGCGGGTCGCCATTGGACGAATCTGGGACCGACATTCTGCCCGCGCAAGGTTATCAATTTGTGGAAAGTCAAGCCAGCCAGAAAGATTAGGCTATATCGTTACGGTGATCGGCCAAATGGTCTAGGCCAACTCATCGTTGCACCCGCGACGCCTCGGGCGCGAGCGCGCCCGCTGTCGCCCGGCTTGTCAAACCCCAGGCAACGGTTCAGTCAGAGCCGGCTTCGGCCGCGGATGGACGGATCGAACAGGGGTAGGATGGAATGAGCCTGCGGGACGAGTTTGCCGCCTTCGACGCCACAGCGCTGGCAGGGCTCGTGGCGCGCCGGCAGGTAACCCCGCGCGAACTGGTCGAATCTGCCATCGACCGGATCGAGGAGGCCGAGCCGCGTCTTGCCGGCATGGCGGAGCGCGCCTTCGAGCGGGCGCGCGAAGACGCCGAGGCCGACCTTCCCGCGGGCCCGTTTGCAGGCGTGCCGTTTCTCCTGAAGGACAACCTGCACGTTGCAGCAGGACTCCCTTACCGCAACGGCAGCCGGATCTGGCGCGGCTTCGTGCCGGAGGCCGACAGCGAGCTCGTGCGCCGGTTCCGGGCCGCGGGCCTCATCGTGCTCGGCTCCACCAAGGTCCCGGAGCTCTCCCTGACGCCGGTGACGGAGCCGAAGCATTTCGGGCGCGCCAACAACCCCTGGGGGCTCGACCGCACCACCGGGGGCTCGTCGGGCGGCGCTTCCGCCCACGTGGCGGCGCGCAGCGTGCCCATGGCCCATGCGACGGACGGCGGCGGGTCGATTCGCATCCCGGCCTCATGCTGCGGCCTCTTCGGCCTCAAGCCCACGCGGGGACGCACGCCCACGGGCCCGTTCACGGGGGAGGCCTGGCACGGCGCCGCGATCGGCCATGCGGTGACCCGCAGCGTGCGCGACAGCGCCCGCCTCCTCGACGCGGTCGCGGGGCCGGATCTCGGCGCGCCCTACTCGATCGCGCCGCCGGAGCGTCCCTTCGCGGAAAGCCTGGCGGCCCCGCCCCGCCGGCTGCGCATCGCCTTCAGCGCCGCGTCGCCCATCGGCGGCCCCGTGGATCCGGAATGCCGCCGAGCGGTCGAAGAGGCCGCGCGGCTCTGCGCCGAACTCGGCCACACGGTCGAGGAGGCCGCGCCTGCGATTCCCGACGGCTTCTTCACCTGGTTCCTGATCGCCTTCCTGGCCGCGGTCGCGCAGGAATTCACGTTCGCCGAAGAGGCGACGGGAATCCGCCCCCGCCGCGGAGACGTGGAAGACGCGACCTGGCTCTGCCGCCAGCTCGGGCGGGCGTTCTCGGCCGAGGAGCTCGCGATCGCGCTCGAGCGCCTGCGCCGGGCGAGCCGCGTCATCGCGCCTTTCTTCGAGACCTACGACGTGCTCCTGACCCCTGCCCTGGCGAAGCCGCCTATCCGCCATGGTGAGCTTCATCCCAGAGGCATCGAGGCCGCGCTCCAGGGGCTCGCCGCGCGCCTCGGGCTCGGGCGCTACCTGCGCTACGGCCCGCTGATCGAGCAGGCCGCGGAGCGGACCTTCGCCTTCATCCCCTTCACGCCGGTCTGGAACGTCACGGGGCAGCCGGCCGCGAGCCTGCCGCTGCATTGGACGCCGGACGGCCTTCCCGTCGGCGTGCAGGCGGTCGCGCGGTTCGGCGACGAGGCGACCTTGTTCGCGCTGGCGGCGCAGATCGAGGAAGCCAGGCCCTGGGCCGACCGGGCCCCGCCCGGCTTCGCTTGAGCGTGTCCAGCCGGCATCCGGCACGGCACCCGCGCGAGCGGACGGAATTCACGGGTGCGCGCCGGAGCGATTTCGCATAGCCTCGCGCCATCCATCGGAGGAGATCCCATGCTGCGCGCCCTGTCCGTCGCCCTTCTGGTCCTCGTCGCCATGCCGGCCGCCGCGGGCGAGACGCCCCAAACCGGAGCCGTGGCCCAGTCGCAGGAGAACAGATCTCCGCCGCAGGCACCCAAGCGCGACTGCGAGCGCCGGCAGGAAGGCGTCAGCGCCTGACGGCCCCGTCCCGGGGCGGGCCGTCGATCATGCGTTTCGGCCGATGAGCGCCGGTCCCGCCGGGACCGGTCGTGCCGTCATGCGCGGCAGGCACGCCGCAACGCCCCCACCCGGGGCGCGGCGGGCCCGCCTCAGATCATCCTGAGCAGAAGACTCGTGTCGATGCCCGCGAACGGAGCGAGGCAGCCCACGATGATGCCGACACCGATCCAGCCCCGGCGCTTCAGCACGGCAAGATAATCGGGATCCATACGCGAACTCGATTCATGTCCAGAGGTCGGGTGATCGGCGATATGCAAGGTCTCCTGCGCCAACGTTCAGGCGGGATGCGGGTTTCAGCGTGGCCGGACAAAGCAACGGCCGCGCTGAAACGACGGGCCGCGCAGGGCATTTCCTGAATGACACATCTCGGGAATGGAGCGTCGCGTGCTTCTCTACGCTTGTGCGGTGGGCCTGATGGCCATCAGCACTTCGATCCTCGTCATCAATATCGGCATGGCCGAGACCGAGCGCTCGCTCGTCACCCTCGCGGGGGTGCTGCTGTTCCTGCTCGGCATCTACGGAGCCTGGGCCTGGAGCCGCCGGCGCCGCGCGAGGCAGGCCCGCGCCGCCGCGGAGTCCTGATCCGGCGTGGTCCGGTCCGCGGCTCGTCCGCCCGCGGCCGCCAAGCGGCCGCGCTGTACGGCCCTGCCCGCGCATGGTAGCGAGCCCGCCACGGAGGATCCCATGGCATCGGTCGTACTCGTCTCCATCCTCGGCTCCGACCGTGTGGGGCTCGTCGCCGCGATCGCGGATCACCTGTTCGATGCCGGCGCGAACCTGCGCGACACCTCCTTCGCGACCCTCGGGTCCGGCGCGGAATTCGTCTCCCTGTGCGAGCTTCCGGAGGGCGTGGGCGCAGCCGAGGTCGAGCAGGGACTCCAGGCGCTCCCGGACCTCGCCGGCGCGCAGGTCCGCGTCGTGCCGTACGGGTTCGATCCGGATCCGAGCCCGGCGGGTCTCGTCACCCACCGGATCGCCGTGAGCGGGGGCGATCAGCTTGGCCTCGTGGCGCGCCTCGCCGACGTCTTCCGGCAATACGAGGCCAACATCGTGCGGCTCGAGGCCCGCAAGCTCCCGGAGGCGGAGGGCGGGCTCTACGTCACGCGCTTCGCCGTGTCGATCCGCCCCGACCGGGAGGGCGCCTGCCTCGCGACCGTGACGAACACCGCGGGGTCCCTCGGCCTCGCGAGCGAGATCGAGCGCAGCCGGTTCTGAAAAGGGGCGCCGTCAGAGCATCCGGCTGCCGAGCCAGAGCGCTCCATAGGCCAGCGCCGAGTACCAGACCGCGCTGAACAGGATCCCCTGGAGCGTATTGAGCACGCTGTGCTGCAGGCACGACGCCAGGTAGCGTATTGCCCGCACGCTCCAGACATTCGACAGAAGCGAGAACGCCGTTCCGACGGCGAGGGCCCAGGCGAGGTGCGACATGCGGGGAGGCTCCGGTCTCGCCGACGGGTAGCGCCGCCGGCTTAAGAAACCCTGGCGCTGTGGACGTGAAACCGCGTCCCGCATCGCAGGTGCGTTAACAAAAAAGGATCTACAGTGCCGGTCCGCATCATCGCCAGGGCCGCCCTCTCCTCCGGAAAACCCATGAACGACACCTCGGACACCCGCTTCTCCCTGGCCTGCGCGGTCGCGCGTGAAGCGGGCGCGCTGGCGCGCAGCCGCTTCGACAGCCGCCCCGGCACCGCCGGGATCAACCTGAAAGGCCGGCAGGATTACCTCTCGGCGGTCGATTCGGAGGTTGAGCGCCTCGTCCGGACCCGGCTCCTCGAACGCTTTCCGCAGGATTCCTTCTTCGGCGAGGAGGGCGGCGGCTCTTTCGGGGAGAACGTCTGGGTGGTCGATCCCATCGACGGCACCGCGAACTTCGTGCGCGGCATCGCCCAGTTCTGCATCTCGATCGCCTTCGTGAGCGGCGGCGAGACGCGCATCGGCCTGATCTACGATCCCATGCTGGACGAGCTCTTCGCCGCCGAGCGCGGCCGCGGCGCGACCCTCAACGGCGAGCTGATCCGGGTCAGCGGTCTCCCCGACATCCAATCGTCCACGATCGAGGCCGGCTGGTCGACGCGGCTGCCCTTGAGCCGCTATGTCGACATGATCGGGCGGCTGCTCGAGGCCGGCGCCGGCATGCGGCGGGGCGGATCGGGCGCGCTCGCGCTCGCCTACGTCGCGGCCGGGCGGATCGACGGCTATTGCGAGCTGCACATGAACTCGTGGGACGCGCTCGCGGGGCTGCTCCTCGTCGAGGAGGCCGGCGGCTGGACCAACCGCTTCCTCGCCGGCGACGGGCTCGTCTCCGGCAATCCGGTCCTCGGCTGCACGGCGGGCCTGCGCGAGGCGCTGGTCGAGCTGACCGGGATCGCCTAAAGCGGACGCATCCTCTCCAGACCGCGTTCCGGTTCCGATTCCACGCAAGGGTGCCGCCGATGCTGTTTTCCACCAAGGACGCGCTGGCGCTCGACGCGCTCCTGCGCGAGGCCGCCCACGCGGAAATCCTGCCCCGGTTCCGCCGCCTCTCCACCGATGCGGTGCGGCACAAATCCTCCGCGCACGACCTCGTCACCGATGCCGACGAGGCCGCGGAAGCGTTCGTGACCGCGCGCCTGCGGCGGCAGTTCCCGCAGGCCGTGATCGTCGGCGAGGAGGCGGCCGCAAAGGACCCCGCCATCCTCGACAGGCTGAAGGACGCCGATCTCGCCTTCGTGCTCGACCCGGTCGACGGCACCAAGAATTTCGCCTCGGGCCTGACGCTGTTCGCGATCATGGCCGCGGTGGTCGTGCGCGGCGAAGTGGTGGCCGGCGTGATCCACGATCCGGTCGGCGGCGACACCGCCCTCGCGGTCCGCGGCGAAGGGGCGTGGATCCAGGGGGCCGAGGATCGCCAGGCAGACCTGCGCGTGAGCGCCCCGCCGGCCTCGATCGCGCAAGCCTCCGCCTGCGCCTCCCTGCACTACCTGCCCCGTGAGACGCGCGCCTCGGTGGGGGCGAAACTCGCTCAGCTCGCGGTCGCCGTCTGCTACCGCTGCTGCGCGCACGAATTCCGGCTGCTGGCGGCCGGGCACTACGATTTCGCGTTCTACTCCAAGCTGCTGCCCTGGGATATCGCGGCCGGCTGGCTCCTGCACCGGGAGGCGGGCGGCTACGCCGCGCGCGTGGACGGTACGCCCTACAGCGCCACCTCCGCGGAAGGACGGCTCATCTGCGCGCCCGACGAGGCGAGCTGGCACGCCCTGCGCGAGGCGCTGTTCGCGCCATGACCCGGGTCGCCATCGTCGCCGACCCGCACACGGCGCCCACCCCATGATCCGGATCGCCATCGTCGCCGACCCGCACTTCCACGACGTCTACGGCGACTACGATTTCACCGGACCCGTGAACAGCCGCTCCGGGCGCCCCGCCGCCGTGCGGACGCTCGAAGATACGGTAAAGTCCACCCGGATCTTCAACGAGAGCTATTTCGCGCTTCCCGTCGCCCTCGACGACATCGCGACGCGGGGGATCCGGCATGTGGTGATCGCGGGCGACTATTCCGACGATGGTCAGCTCACGACCGTCGCCGGCGTGCTTCGCCTGCTCCGGGCCTATCGCGACCGCCACGGCCTCGCCTTCCACCTCACGGTCGGCAACCACGACGTCAACAAGCCTTTCGGTCATCACCAATCCAAGGACTTCCTCAATCCCGACGGCTCGCGCACCCAGGTCACGAGCGATCCCGCCGCGGTGGAATCGGGCTCGGCCGTGGTCACGGAGAAGATGCACGGGCTGGGCTATGACGAGACCGTCGCGACCCTGGCCGAGTTCGGCTTCCGCCGGCGCGCAGAGGACCTCCATTGGGAGACGCCGTTCGGCACCGATCCCACGGAGCGCGCCTTCGAGGTCGTGTCGGACGACGGGAGCATCACGGCCCGGGTCCCCGACGCGTCCTATCTCGTGGAGCCGGTCGAGGGCCTGTGGCTGCTCGCCATCGATGCCAACGTCTACGTCCCGCAGCCCGGCGAGCCCGGACGGTTCACGGATCCGACCGATGGCGGCTGGGATGCGCTCGTGCGACACAAGCCCCGCCTCCTCGACTGGATCCGCGACGTGACGCGCCGCGCCGAGGCGCAGGGCAAGCATCTCGTCGCCTTCTCGCACTACCCGGTCGCGGACTACACGCACGGCATGGCGGCGGACCTCGATGCGCTCCTCGGGCCGTCGCCCTTCACGCGCCGCAACCCCGATCCTGCCACCAGCGAGGCGGTGCTGGCGGCCGGCCTGACGTTGCACTTCAGCGGCCACCTGCACGTGAACGCGACCGGCACGCACCGGAGCGGCGACCGGGAACTCGTCAACGTCGCGGTGCCGTCGCTCGCGGCTTATCCCGCCGCCTACAAGATCGTGACGATCGGCCCGGACGGCGTCGCCATCGAGACCGTCGCGGTCGACGACGTGCCGCGCTTCGACGAATTGTTCGAACACTACCGGCAGGAGCTGCGGCGGGAGGGCGGGGACTTCGGTGCGTTCCTCGATGCCGGCGGCTATCGCGGCTTTCTGCGCGAACACCTCACGCAGCTCGTCCGCCACAGGCACCTCCCGAACGAGTGGCCGGACTTCATCCGAGCCCTGTCGCGCGACCTCACCCTCGCGGACCTCGTCGTCCTCGCCTTCGCGGAGGATGTCGAGCCCGCGGACGCTCCGGCGCGGCTGCGCGCGTTGCGGTGCGGTCCCGACGCTGCGGTCGCGGCCGCGGAATCGCACATGAAGGCGGCAGGCGTCAGCCTGTCCGAAGCGGGAGCCCTGCCCTTCGAGGCCGCCATCGTCGACTGGTTCCGGGTGCGCAACGCCGGCGCGCTCGCCTTCCGGGACCTTGCTCCCGAGCGGATCGCGCTCTACCGCGCCTTCATCGACGGTTACCCGCCGGGGATGCGCCGCTCGGGGCTGCAGGCGAGCCTCGCGATCGTCGCCCGCCTTCTCGCCAAGGCCCTTGCCGTGCGGTGAGCCACCGCGCCGCAAGAGCGCCGACGAGGCCCCGGATCATTTCGGCCCCGTCGGTCGCGCGCCCGGGCATCCCAATGCAAGGCCCCTGCCCCGCCCCGCGTGCGAAGCATGCCGTAACGCGGCAGGCGGCACCCGCGGCTCGGGTCAGCCGAAGGCGTCGATCACCGCATCCACGTCCGTCACCACCGCGACGTTCTGCATCGCGTAATTCACCGACGCGGTGTGCCACTCGGCATTCATGGTCGAGCAGGCGTCCTCCGGCACGACCATGAAATAGCCCTTGTCGGCGCCCGTCCGGGCCGTGTGCTCGATCGACATGTTGGTCCAGGCGCCGGTCACGATGACGACGTCGCGGCGCAGCGCCTTCAGCACGGTCTCGAGCCGCGTGCCCTCCCAGGCGCTCATGCGGCTCTTCTCGACGATGAAATCTCCCGATTGAGCCTCCAGGCCCGGCACGGGCGCCGAGCCCCAGGTGCCGCGGACCATCGCCTTCGCGTCCGCCAGCCCCTCGAACAGGGGCGCGTTCATGGTGACGCCGGGCGCGCCGGGATCGACCACGAACCAGACATGGATCACCGGCACGCCGCGCCGGCGGGCGGCTTCCGCGAGCCGGGCCGCGTTGGCGATCGCGTTCTGCTGCCGGCAATGGGCGGGCGAGCCCGAGGCCGCGAAGGCCCCGCCCTCCATCACGACGTCGTTCTGCATGTCCTGCACGATCACCGCGCAGCGCGCCGCATCGAGCCCGTAGCCCGGGGCTGCCTTCTTGACGCCGGAGACCGAGACCGCGCCGGGAGCGACGTTGCTCACGGGCCGCGAGCCGCCGCCCGACGCCGGGGACGCGCTCGCACGCGACGCGGCGCCGGCCCGCATGTAGGGCTCGATCCGTGGACCGACCTTCGTCTCGACCGCATAGACCGAATGCGTCGCGGTCAGGAACAGGGTGCGCCAGTCCGGACCGCCCCAAGCGAGATTGCCGACGAGCTCCGGGACCCGCAGCTTTCCGATGAGGTCGCCCTGAATCGAGTAGACCCACACCCCGCCGGGGCCGCAAACCCAGACGTTGCCCTGCGCGTCGCATTTCATGCCGTCCGGCACCCCGGGCTCCGTCGGCGAGACGATGCCGGAGGCGAAGACGCGGCCGGAGCCGAGGCGTCCGTCGGGCAGCACGTCGAACACGCGGATCAGGTGCTGCACGGTGTCGTTGACGAAGAGGCGATCTTCCGTCGGGCAGAAGCACAGCCCGTTCGGCTGCTCGAACAGGTAGCGGTCGACCAGGAGCTGCGGCTCGCCGCCGCCCGGCGGGATGCGGTAGACGCCCTGGAAGCCGAGCTGCCGCGGGCGCTCGACCCCGTAGACCGGCATGCGGCCGTACCAGGGGTCGGAGAAATAGATCGATCCGTCGGATTTGACGCAGACGTCGTTGGGGCTGTTCAGCTCCATCCCCTCGAAATGCGAGGCGAGGACCTCGCGCCGGCCGTCCGGCCGCTCCCGGACGAGGCTCGATGTCGCATGCTCGCAGACGAGGAGGTTGAGCTCCGCGTCGTAGGTGAGTCCGTTGCACTTGTTCGCCGGCCGCATGACTTCGCTGATGCCGGAGCGGTCCCAGCGCCGGCGCACGTCCCCGGGCATGTCGGAGAACAGGAGGTAGCCGTCGCGCGGATGCCAGACCGGCCCTTCCGTGAACTGGAAGCCGGTGCCGAGCTGGCGCACCGGCGCCCAGAGGTCGACGAGATCCGCGAAACCCGGCCGGACGGCGACGTGCGTGGTCATGAGGGGCCTCCCCTGCGGGCGTCAGGCCGCGAACCGGTGGCGGGTGGGCAGAGTCTGCACCATGTCATGACAGGCCTCCCCGCGGGCGTCAGGCCGCGAACCAGTTGCGGGTGGGCAGCGTCTGCACCATCGGGCCCGGCACCGACATGTCCATGCGGCCGACCACCTGGCCGTGGGCGATCCGGGCGGGCTTGTCGTGGACGGGGAGCAGGAACCTCGAATTCGACAGGAGCTTCTTGATCGCTGCCTTCTCCTCGCGCTTGGAGACGCCGTGGTTGCCGGTCGTGCGCGGCTCGTTGGAGCTGATCTCGTGGAAAGGAGTCACGATCTGGTCGTTGAAGTCGTAGATCACGTCGCCGCAGATGGTGGCGCGCCCCTCCGCCGTATCGACGTGGACGTTCATCGAGCCCTCGGTGTGGGCGCCGGCCTGCTCCATGTAGCAGCCCGGGAAGAGCTCGATCGGCCCCGACAATTCGAGATCCTCGAAGCGCAGCGCGTCGCGGGTGTGGAGCCGGTCGATCAGGTGCTTGATGTCCGGCGCCGGATATTGCGGGTGCATCAGGCCGGACACCGAGTATTCGAGCTCGCGCCGGTTGACGATCACCGTGGTGCTCATCGGGAAGAGCTCGTCCTTCCCGGCATGGTCGATGTGCAGGTGCGTGTGCAGCACGTAGCGCACGTCGCCCATCCGCACACCGTGCCGGGCGAGCTGGTTCTCGATCATGTTCTCGTGGAACTGGAGCCCGCGCATGCCGAGGGTCTCCATGATCTGGTTGTGGCGGTAGCCGGTATCGACCACCACCGGCCACGGCCCGCCGAGGATCAGGAAGCCGAAGGTATGAACGCGCCGCTGGCGGCCGCAGTCGCGGCCGAGCACCAGGAAGCTCGATTCGAGCTCGATATCGCCGTAGTCCAGGATCTTGATCTCAAGCGCCATGACGGTCCCCCTCCCCTATGTCGAGACGGTACACCCGCCTCGCCGTTTCACCGAAAACCTTCGCACGTGCCGCCTCGGGCACCGCTGCCTGATGCGCCGCGATGAGCGCACCGTAATCCGTCCAGAGCTTCTCGATCGGAAAGTTGGAGCCGAACAGGCAGCGCTCCGCGCCGAAGAGCGCAAGCGTCTCGCGCGCCACGAAGCCGATATGCTCACGCTCGTTGGCGCGCAGGAACGTGCCGAGCCCCGAGAGCTTGCTGACCACGTTGCCTTGCGCCGCAAGCTGCCTCATGCCGGCGCGCCAGGCGGCGATCCCTTCGCCCGAGAGGTCCTCCAGCATCCCCGCATGCTGGAGCACGAAGGTCACGTCCGGGCAGGCGGCGGCAAGCTCTGCGGCGCCCGCCATCTGAGACGCGAAGACCTGCAGGTCGAAGGACCAGCCGTAATCGGCGAGGCGGGCGACGTTCGCCTGCACCCGCGCGTCGCGGGCGAGGTCGGGGCCCGAGGCGAAGCGGTAGAGCGGGTTCTCGTGCCAGTGCAGTTGCATCCGGACGCCGCGGACGCGCCCGTTGCGGGCGAGCCGGTCGAGCTGGGGCCGCACGTCACCGGCCAGCATGTCGGCATAGGCCACGATCGCGATCGGGAACCCGGATTGCTCGGACGATTCGGAGACGAACTCGACCTCGTCCATGAAGCGGTCGGGCGCCCAGTTGGCCTGGACGTAGACGGCTTGCGTGACGCCCGCGGGCCGGCAGTCGGCGAGGTACTCTTCGACCGGGTAGTCGCGCCGGATCGGCTCGTAGGGGCCGAAGATGCGCGGCTGCATCGGCCCGACGAGCCAGGGCAGGTCGCGCTGGCGCCAGATGTGGAAGTGGGAATCGACGATCCCGGATGTCATGCGGCGCGTGTCCTGCCGATGGAGAGGATGTGGCGGCATGCGCGCGCCGTCGTGCTGCCGTCCGCAAGTGAGTCGATGTATGGCCGGACGGCGCGCAGCACCTGCGTCTCGGGCCGGAACTCCGGATCGCCGGCGAGCGGGGACAGCCAGTCGATGCGGTGGGCACGCGCCGCGAGCCGATGCACGGCCGTGATGAGCGCGGCCGGGTCGCCGCGCTCGAGCCCGTCGGACAGGAGCACCACGACCGCGCCGCGGACGAAGGTCGCGTAGCGCGGGACGGACAGGAACGCGGCCAGCGCGTCGCCGATCCGCGTACCGCCGTCCCAGTCGGCCACGAGCCCCGCGGCTTCGGCGAGCGCCTGATGGCGGTTGCGGCGGCGCAGCGCCCGCGTGACGCGGGTCAGCCGCGTCCCGAGGGTGAAGACCTCGACCCGGGGGGCGGCATGCACGATGGTGTGGGCAAGCGCGAGATGCGCGTCCGTGCGCTCCTTCATCGAGCCCGACACGTCGATCAGCAGGAGGAGCGGGCGCGGCCGGGTCGTCCGGCGCAGGCGCTTGAGGCTCATGACCTCGCCGTCGTGGCGGATCGCAGCCCTGAGGCTGCCCGCAAGGTCGACGGTGGCGCCACGGCGGGACCGGGCCCGGCGGTAACCGCGGCGGCGCGGCAACGCATCGGGCAGGTCGCGAGCGAAGCGGCGCAGGGTGTCCGTGTCGTCGGGCTCGGCGAGCCGGCGCGCGGACAGGGCCTCGGCCTCCGTGGCGGCGCGTCCGGATTCGTTGACCTCCTCGCCGATCAGCACCTCGCGCGTGCCGCTGTCCTCCTGGACGGAGACATCCTCGTCGGGTGCCCATTCCTCTTCGCCGCCCTCCGCCAGCGCGCCCAGGAAATGCATGTCGAACAGCGCGTCGAAGCGCTCGCGCTGTTCCGGATGCGGCGCGAGCGTCGCGACGGCCGCCTTGCGCAGGTGCTCGACGCTGCGGGGCCCGAGCAGGTCCACGGCCTGGAGGAACGACGTCGTCTGCTCCGGCGCGACCGCGAAGCCGTTCTGGCGCAGCAGCGTGGGGAAGGCGACGAGCGGGCGCACCGCGCCGGGCAGACGGTCGCTCATGCGGTACGTCCAAAAATGAAGGCGACGAGCGGGCGCACCGCGCCGGGCAGACGGGCGGTCATGCCGCGAATCCCGGGATGAAGGAGGCGAAGCGCGGCCGCAGATGCGCCATGTCCTCCTCGTCCTTGATGGCGGCGCCAAGCGCGCGCCGGAACGCCTCCGGCCAGGGCGCGCCGCCCTGCGCCAGCGCGGTCGCGGCCTCCGCCCAGTCGACGGCCTCGGCGACGCCCGGAGGCTTCGCCAGCGGCTCCTGGCGCAGGCGCCCGATCGCCGCCACGATGGCGCGCGCGGTGCTCTCCGCGACGGCCGAGGAGCGCATCATGATGATCTGCGCCTCCCGCTCGGGCTCCGGATAGGCGATGTAGTGGTAGACGCAGCGGCGGCGCAGCGCTTCGTGCAGCTCGCGCGTCCGGTTCGAGGTGAGCACGACGACCGGACGCTCCGCGGCCCGCAGCGTGCCGCGCTCCGGAATCGAGATCGAAAAGTCGGATAGGAACTCGAGCAGGAAGGCCTCGAACTCGTGGTCGGAGCGGTCGATCTCGTCGATGAGGAGCACCGTCGATTCGGGCCGGCGCAACGCCGTGAGCATCGGCCGCTCGATCAGGAAATCGTCCCGGTAGATGTCGATGGACTGGTCTTCCTTCGCCTGCCGGATCGCCAGCATCTGGCGCGGGTAGTTCCACTCGTAGAGCGCAGCCGCGGCGTCGATGCCCTCGAAGCATTGCAGGCGGATGAGCTGCCGGCCGAGGATCCCGGACAGAGCCTTCGCGGCTTCCGTTTTGCCGACGCCCGGGGCGCCTTCGAGCAGGAGCGGCTTGCCGAGCGCGAGCGCGAGATAGCCTGCGGTCGCGATGCCATCGTCCGCGAGATACATCGCGGACCGCAGCGCCTCGGCCAGCGCCTCGGGGCTCGAGATCCCGGCGACCGTTGTCCTCAGCGCCACGTGGCAGGCCCTCCACGGCGCGGCTGCGGCCGCACGCCGCCGTTGGCCCTGATCCCGCGCAGCACCTTCTCGGGCGTGATCGGAAGCTCGTCGACCCGAACGCCGACCGCATTGAACACGGCATTGGCGACGGCAGGCAGGACGGGATTGGCGCACATCTCGCCCGGACCCTTGCCGCCGAAGGGCCCATCCGGGGCCGGGCGCTCCAGGATGGTGACGTGGTAGGGCGCGATGTCGCCGGGGCCGGGCATCAGGTACTCGTTGAAGTCGCGCGGACCGTGGTCGGGATTGGGGTAGTAGGGCTCGGGCGTCTCGTAGAGCGCATGGCTGATGCCCATCCAGGCGCCGCCGACGAGCTGCTGCTCGACCATCTTGGGGTTGATGACCCGCCCGAGCTCGTAGGCGCTCGTCAGCCTCAGGACCTCGACCTCGCCGGTCTCGTCGTCGACGCAGACGTCCGCGACGAGGCAGGCATGGGCGAAGGCGGTGTTGGGGTTCATCTCGCCGGTTTCCGGGTCGACCGCCGAGAGCGGGATCAGGAAGATGCCGCGCCCCGCAATGGTCTTGCCCTGCTTGAACTGCCCGGCCTGGGACGCGGCCTTCACGGTGATGGTCCGCGACGGCGCACCCCGCACATGGATGTTGCCGCGCCCGTCGGTGACGAGATCGGCGGCATCCACCTCGAGCTCCTCGGCCGCCGCCTCCAGCAGGACGCCACGCGCTTCGCGGGCCGCCGCGATGACGGCGTTGCCCATGCGGTGCGTCCCGCGCGAGGCGAAACTGCCCATGTCGTGCGGGCCGGTGTCGCTGTCCGCCGTGTCGACGTAGACGTCCTCGACCGGCACGCCGAGAGTCTCGGCCGCGAGCTGGCGGGTGACCTGCTTCATGCCCTGGCCGAGGTCGATGGCCGAGAGAGCGACCGTGAACTTGCCGTCCGGGTTGGAATGGATCAGCGCCTGGCTCGGGTCGCCACCGAGGTTCATGCCGATCGGGTAATTGACGGAGGCCATGCCCCGCCCTTCGTGCCGGGCCATCTCAGCGCCTCCGCGTGCCGAAGAGGGACGAGAACCGCATCGCCCCATGCTGCGTCTGCGGCGCGGGAGGCGGTGCGGGCGGCGGGGTCGGTGCATGGGCCGGCGCCGAAGCGGCCGGCTGGTAGCTCGGGGCCGGCATCGGCAAGGGCTGGACCGCCGGGGCCGCCTGATAGGCCGGAGCCGGTATCGGCGGCTGGTGCGAGGGGCCGGCCCGGCCGCTGTCATAGCGCGGCACTGCGGTCGGCGCGGCACGGCCGTCCCTCGTGCCCTCCATGACCGGCTCCTTGCTGAGCGGGATGCGCTGCGCGCCTGCGGGCAGCACCTGGTGCGAGGGCGCGGTCCGGCTGTCGGGCCGTCCGATGCGCCCGCGCTCGTCGAGGGGCGTCGCCGGGATCTGCGCCCGGTCCCCGCCTCCGCCCACGAGCGACGTTTGCCGCTTCGCCTCGGCGGAGAGCGGCCAGTTCGCCTTTTCGGCCGCGACCTGTACGCACTCGATCAAAGCGGTGTTCTTGGCGACGCGCCGGTGGGGCTTCATGTCCCCGTCGCGGTAGGCGTTGAGGATGCGGAACTCCATCGGATCCATGCCGACCGCGTGCGCGAGCTTGTCCATCTGGACTTCGAGCGCGAAGTCGACCGCGGTCACTCCGAAGCCGCGCATGGCCGTCGAGGGGCAGCGGTTGGTGTAGACCACGTAGACGTCGGAGGAGACGTTCGGGATCGTGTAGGGTCCCGGGATGTGCGCGGTGCACTTGATGCCGGCATAGCTCGACAGCCGGGTATAGGCGCCCGCGTCGAAGTAGCTGCGGATGTGCCGGCCGATGATGCGGCCGTCGCGGCGGACGCCGTCCTTGATATAAATGCGCTCGGCGCCGCGCGGCGAGCCGTAGAGCATCTCCTCCTCGCGGTCGAGCACGTAGCGCACCGGGCGTCCGGTCAGCATGGCGCCGAGCACCGCGAGCGGCTCGGTCAGCGTATCGACCTTGCCCCCGAAGCCGCCGCCGACCGTGCCGCCGACGAAATGCAGCCGGTTGGACTCGAGGTTCAGGATCTTGGCCGTGGTGCCGAGCGAGAAGAACAAGCCCTGCGCGCAGGAATGGACGATGAAGCGGTCGTTGTGCTCGGGCGCGGCGATCGAGCCGTTGGTCTCCGTCGGCGCGTGCTCGATGGGCGACATCTGGTAGCGCTCCTCGAGCACGATGTCGGCCTCGCGGAAGGCGCGCTCCGGGTCGCCGAAGCGGAGCTTCTGGTGATCGTATTTGTCGTGGTACTCGAAGTGGTTGTGCGGGTAGGTCTCGTTGACGACGGGGGCGCCGGGCTTCAGCGCCTCCTCGACGTCGAAGACGGTCGGCAGAGGGTCGTAATCGACGCGCACGAGCGCCCTCGCCGCGAGCGCCGCCGCTTCCGTCTCCGCGATGATGGCGACCACGGGCTCGCCCTTATAGCGGACCTTGTCGACGGCGAGCGACGGCTCGTCGTCCTTGCCGAAATTGATGAGGCTGAGCAGCGTGTTCTTGTTCACCGGCACGTCGGCGCCGCGCAGCACGCGCTTGACGCCAGGCGCGCGGACGGCCGCCGCGATGTCGATGTTGCGGATCCGGGCATGATGGTGGGGGCTGCGCACCACTTTCAGGTGGAGCAGGCCCTCGAAGGCGTGGTCGTCGTAGAACCGGGTCCGGCCGGTGACGTGACCGGGCATATCCTGGCGCTGCAGACCCTTGCCGACGACGTTGAGGTTGTCGTCGCGCTCGTCGGCGAAAACGTCCTTGCGGAATTCGAGCACCCTCTGCCCTCCTCTGTCAGGCGCGCTGGGCGTCGCGGCGGCCGCTGGCCGCCAGGATCGCCGCGATGATCGGCTCGTAGCCGGTGCAGCGGCAGATGTTGCCGGCGATGCCCTCGACCACCTCCTCGCGCGTCGGATTCGGGTTCTTGGCGAGGAGCGCGCGGGCGGCCGTCAGCATGCCGGGCGTGCAGAAGCCGCACTGCGCCGCGAAATGCTCCATGAAGGCGACCTGGAGCGGATGCAGGTTCGGCCCGTCGGCCATGCCGGAGGCGGTCTCGACCGAGCGGCCCTCGCAGGCGACCGCGAGCGTCAGGCAGCTCAGATGCGCTTCGCCGTCGATGAGCACGGTGCAGACCCCGCAGGTGCCCTGGCCGCAGCCGTATTTCGGTGCGAAGTCGCCAAGCCCGCGCCGCAGCGTCGTGAGCAGGTTGTCGGCCGGATCCACGAAGGCGGCCCGGTCGGAGCCGTTGAGGCGGAATTGAACGGGGAGCTTGGCCATGGTGCCTTCAGCTTTCTGCGCCGAGGAGCCGGCCGAGATGGACCGGCAGGACCTCGCGCCGGTACCACTCGCTCGCGATCGCGTCCGTGGCGGGCCGCGTGCCCTCCACGGCCGCCTGGCGCGCGGCGCCGATCACGGCTTGATCGAGCGGCCGGCCTTCGAGAGCGCGCTCGACCCCCTTGGCCCGGATCGGAGTCGGCGCCATGGCACCGTAGGCGACCCGCGCTCCGGCGACGCGCCCGCCGGAGTTCGGCAGATGAGCGGCGATCGAGAGGACCGCGATGCCTTTCGGCCGCACCCGGCTCGCCTTGCGGAAGCGGAAATCGGCGGGGCTCGCGGGCCGGGCGAACTGCACCGCCGTGACGAGGCCCTGGCCGCCGCGGTCGCGGCCGGCCAAGAACTCCTCGAGCGGCAGCGCGCGTCCGCCGCCATAGCCCGCCTGCATCGTGACCTGGGCGTCGAGCGCCAGCAGCGCAACCGTAAAGTCGCCGTATGGCGCCTCGGCGAAGAGGTTGCCGCCGATCGTCGCGGCGTTGCGCACGGCCGGGCCGCCGATCGCTCGCGCCGCCGGGTGCAGGAAAGCGAGGTCACGGTTGGCGAGGACGGCCGCCATGGTGACACCCGCCCCGAGCTCGATGCGGCTGCCGCCGGTCTGGATCCGTGCGAAGGCCGGATCCGTGATCCGCACGAGGGTACCGTCGGTGATGCGGCCTTCGTTGACGTCGCGCATCACGAGGGTGCCGCCGGCGATCAGGCGCGCGCTGCGGTCGCCTGAGAGCAGCCCGGCGGCCTCCGCGATCGTCGCGCAGGTTCTGACCGAAATCGGCATCGTCAGCTCTCCCCTCGCGCGAGTTCCGGCAGCCGGCGCACCGCTTCGATCCCAGCCGCATAGACATCGTCGCCGACCTTGGCGGCGAGCTCCGCCTCCCGGCCCGATGGAGTCGTGAAACGCCCCTCCCAGTGCCAGAAGCTCCGGTTGCCGTCCGTGACGGGGAGGAGCCGGACATGGGCGACGTAGTTGAAGAGCGGGATCGGCGTGTCGAGCAGGCAATAGGTGAAGGTCATCTCGATGTCCGACAGGGACAGGAGTTGCTCGCGCAGCTCGCTCCCGTCCTGGAGCGTGAAGCGGCGCACGCAGCCGATCCGGTCCGACGGCTGGCTGCGCTCGATCTCGCTGCGGGCGACGATCGGGTGCCAGTTCTCGTGGCCGTTGAAATCGCGCAGAACCGCCCAGAGCGCGTCCACGGGCGCATCGATGATGGTGCTGCGGACGACGCGCGGCATCCCGCTCACCCGCCGAAGGCGCGCTTGAGGGCATCGAAGCCGCCCTGGAACACGTTGCCGCCGATGCCGGCGACAAGCTCGGCTTCGCGCTCCGGCGCGCAGTCGAAGTCCGCCGACCATTCGATGAAGGTGCGGTCCCCGTCCGTCACCGGCGTCAGCCTGAGCGTCGCGACGTAGTTCGTCAGCGGCATCGGCGAGTCGAGGATCGAGTAGGTGCAGACCATGTCGTAGTCGGAGAGGCCGAGGAGCTGCTCGCGCAGGCGGTCGCCGTTGCGCAGGGAAAAGGCGCGGATGCAGCCCACCTTGTCGGAGGGCTCGCCGTTCTCGATCCGGCTCTCCGCGATGGCGGGATGCCAGGTCGGCAGCCCGTTGAAGTCGCGCACGCGCGCCCAGACCCTGGCCGCGGGCGCGGTGATGACGCTTGAGACATAGACGTGCGCCATCGGACCTTACGCCTTCTCGGCCGGAGGATCGGACCGGCGTCCGCCGCCCGCAGGCTTGGGCGCGGCTCCGTCGGACTTCGGCGGGGTCGTCCCGTCAGCCTTGGCCTGGGCGGTCGCGTCCTTGGCGACCCGCTGCATATCCGAGGCCTCGCGCATCAGGCCGCCCATCTTGGCGAGATTGCCGCCCTCGATGCCGATCTCCTTCAGCACCTGGTCGATCATCGGCGCCTGCACGCGATAGCGGAGCGCGGACTCGATCACCTCGTCGGTCGGCGACCGTGCGCCTCCGCCGCCTCCGGTGCCGTTGATCCCGGCCAGGCCGTCGACGTGGAGAATCCGGATGCCTTCGATCTTCTCCATGGGCTTGACGCTCTCGCGCACGATGCCCTCGATGCGGTCGAGAAGGCGCCGGCGGAACAGGCCGTAGCGGGCCCCGTCGGTGAGGACGTTCTCGGCCTCGTAGAGGAGCTTCTGGGCTTCCGCCTCGACGGCGCGGCGGACGCGGTCGGCTTCCGCCGCGATCCGGGTCTCCTCCGCAGCGGTCTGAGCGAGGAGCACCTCCACGGTCTGGCGCCGCCTCGCCTCCTCGCTCGCCCGCACGGTGACGACCCGCTCCTCGGCCTCGACCGCCTCCGCCCGCGCGGTTTCGGCCCGAGCCCGGGCAGCGGATTCCTCCAGCGACTTGGCAAACAGCGTGATCGCCTTGTCCATGGCGGCGCTCTCGACGTCGCGCTCGCGCGCGATCTCGAGCTTGCGCAGTTCGCGCTGGCGCCCGACCCGCGCCTCGTCGAGGCCGCGGTCCGACGCGATGCGCGCGCGCTCCACTTCCTCGTTCGAGGAGATCTGCGCTTCCTGCAGCGCCTGGGTGCGGGCGATGTCGAGCTGCTCGATGGCGCGCCGCCGCTCCAGCCGCGCCGCTTCGAGCGACTGCTCGCGGGCGATGTCGGCCCGCTCGACCTCCTGCTGCGTCACGATCTCGGCCTGCCGCAGCGAACGGTCGGCCTCGGTGCGCTCGACGCGCTTTCCGGCAAGCACGATCGCCCGCTCTTCTTCGGCGATCTCGACGGTCCGCTTCTGGTCGATCTGCAAGAGCTCGCGCACCCGCGTGGAGGCGATCCGCTCCTCCTCGAGCCCAAGCTCGGTCGCGATGCGCCGGCGTTCGACCGCGTCGCGCCGCTTCAGCTCCGCCGCCTCCAGCTCCTGCGCCCGCCGGATTTCGAGCTCCCTGGTGGCGAGCTCGGCCGCGATCCGTTCGGCCGCGACGGCCTTGTCCTGAGCGATGCGGGCAGCCTCGACCGCCTCACGCGCGCTGATCTCTGCGGTGTCGACGGCCTGGTTGCGGGCGATCTCCAGCGCTCGCACCTCTTCGTCGCGCTGGATCCGCTCGGCCGAGACGGTGCGTTCCTGGGCGATGCGGCGGCGCTCCACCGTCTCGCGGGAGGCGATCTCGGCGGCCTCGACGGCTTCCTCGCGCCCGATCTCCAGAAGCCGCCTCCTCTCCTCGAGCGCGACCCGGTCCGCCGTGATGGCGTTCTCCTGCGCGATGCGCGCCCGCTCGACGGCCTCGCGGGCTGCGATCTCGGCCTCGTCGAGGGCCCGGTTACGGGCGATCTGCATGGCGCGGACACGCTCTTCCTGGGCGATGCGCGCCGAATCGACGGATTCGCGGGCCGCGATCTCCTCCTGTTCGAGGGTCCGCGTCCGTTCGATCTCGAGGTTGCGCGTCTCCTGCTCGCGTGCGATCCGCTCGGCGCTGACCGCGGCCTCCTGCAGGACGCGGGCGCGCTCCGTCGCTTCGCGCGCCGCGATCTCGGCCGCCTCCAGATGCCGGGAACGCTCGATCTCCTGTTGGCGGATCTCGCGCTCGGAGGCGATGCGGGCGGCGTTGATGACCTGCTCGTTTGCGATCCGGGCGCGTTCGACCTGCTCGCGGGCGACGATCTCGGCCTCCTCGACGGCACGGGTGCGCTCGATCTCCTGCTGGCGGATGTCGCGCTCCGAGGCGATGCGCGCTTCGCTGATCGCGCGCTCGTTCGCGATGCGCGACTTCTCGATCTCCTCCCGCGACTGGATCTGGGCCTGCTCGGCCTCCGTGTCGCGGGCCGCGCGCTGGCGGGCGATCTCCGCCCGCTGGACCGCGCGCTTGATCTCGATCTCCCGCTGCTGCTCCAGGCGGGCCGCTTCGCTCTCGCGCTCGATGTCGAGCGCCTGCCGCTCCGCCTCGAGGTTGCGGGTGCGGATGCGGATCATCGAATCCTGCTCGATGTCGTTGCGCAGCTTCCGCCTGTCCTCGATCTCCTCGATGATCCGGGTCAGACCTTCCGCGTCGAAGCGGTTGGAGGGGTTGAAGTACTGCAGGTCGGTCTGGTCGAGGTCGGTGAGCGCGACCGACTCGAGCTGGAGCCCGTTCTGGTCGAGGGCCTCGGCCGCGGCGTCCTTCACGCGCTGCACGTAGGTGCCGCGCTTCTCGTGCATCTCCTCCATGGTCATCTCGGAGGCGACCGAGCGCAGGGCCGAGATGAACTTGCCCGACAGCAGCGAATTGAGCTGGTCCGGCTGGAGCGTCCGCCGGCCGAGCGTCGCGGCCGCCACCGAAACCGCTTCGCGCTCCGGGCGCACCCGGACGTAGAACTCGGCGTCGATGTCGACGCGCATCCGGTCGCGGGTGATGAGCGCATCCTCCTTGGCCCGGGTCACGGCGAGCTGGAGGACGTTCATGTTCACCGGGGTCACGTCGTGGATGATCGGCAGCACGAAGGCGCCGCCGTTGATCACCACCCGTTCGCCGAACAGGCCGGTGCGGACGAAGGACACCTCCTTCGAGGAGCGCCGGTACAGCCAGTTCACGAGATAGACCGCGACGGCGATCACGATCACCGCCAGAATCAGCCAGAGGATGAGCGCTCCGATCAGCTGCCCCGTCATGTCGAATGTCCCCGCCTGCCCGTCATGATTGCGTTGCGGCCGACCCGCGGCCGATGGTCTTGAAGGCCCGGGTCTGATCCCGGATCGCGGCCTCCACGGGCAGCCTCTCCATCGAGGAGGCGCCGTAGAAGCCGTGGCAAATCTTCGTGTTCTTGAGGATGAAGTCCGCGTCCGCGGGTTCGGCCACGGGTCCGCCATGGACGAGCACGAGCACGTCCTCCTTGACGGATCGGGCCGCCGCGGCCCAGCTTTCGACCCGCTCCGGGCAGTCCTCCAGCTTCAGCGCCGTCTCGGCGCCGATGCTGCCGCCCGTGGTGAGGCCGAGATGGCAGACCACGATGTCGGCGCCGGCCTTCGCCATCGCGCGTGCGTCGTCTTCCGAGAACACGTAAGGCGTCGTGAGCAGGCCCTTCCGGTTGGCCAGCGCGATCATCTCGACCTCGAGCCCGTAACCCATGCCGGTCTCTTCGAGATTCTGCCGGAAGACGCCGTCGATCAGGCCGACGGTCGGAAAGTTCTGCACCCCGGCGAAGCCGATCCGGATCACCTCGTCGAGGAAGACCTCCATGCGGCGGAAGGGGTCGGTGCCGCAGACGCCTGCGAGGACCGGGGTCTTGCGGACCACGGGCAGCACCTCGGCCGCCATCTCCATGACGATCGCGTTGGCGTCGCCGTAGGGCATCATCCCGGAGAGCGAGCCCCGGCCCGACATGCGGAAACGGCCCGAATTGTAGATCACGATGAGGTCGATGCCGCCGGCCTCCTCGCACTTCGCCGAGAGCCCGGTCCCTGCGCCTCCGCCCACGATGGGCTCGCCTCGGGCCGCCATCCCGTGGAAGCGGCGCAGCAGGTCCGTCTTGTCGAAGCTCCGCACGGTGCTCATCTCCTGGCCGCCCGTTCGCGGCGCCGGCCGCCGTGCAGCGACGTGAAGTGCTCCGCCAGCGCCGCCGCGAAGGCGGCGTCGTTGATGTGGAGCGGCAGCCGCAGGATCTGCCGGTTGGCGGTCGGCCGCACGGTGCGCTCCAGGGCCTCGAACAGGGCGGCGTCCGCGTCGGGGTCGTGGAACGGCTGCCCGGGCGCATCGAGCGCCGAGACGCCGCGCTCGGGGATGAGGAAGCGCACGGGCCCCTCCATGGCGTTGAGCCGCTCGCCGATCCAGCGCCCCATGCGCGCGTTCTCGTCGGGCGTCGTGCGCATGAGGGTGATCTGCGGGTTGTGGGGGTAGAGGGTCCGGCCGCGGTAATGCGCGGGCACCGTGTCGGGAGCGGCGAAATTGACCATGTCGAGGGCGCCGACCGAGCCGACATAGGGAATGCGCGTGCGGATGACCGCGCCGAACCGGTCCTCGGTCGCGGGCAGGATGCCGCCCATCATCATGTCGCAGACTTCGGTGGTGGAGACGTCGATCACCGCGGGCAGCATCCCCGAATCGACGAGCTTCTCCATGGCGCGCCCGCCGGTTCCAGTCGCGTGGAAGACGAGCGGCTCCCACTCGGCCGCGAGGAGCTTCGTGACCTGCTGCACGCAAGGGGTGGTCACGCCGAACATGGTGAGGCCGACGAGGGGCTTCTCGGCCGCCTCCGCGCGCCGCTCCGCCGGTTCGCGGCGCAACGCGGCGAGGCGCGCCTTCGCCATGCCGGCCATCGCCCGCGCGCCGTTCTCGAGCACGACGCGGGAGATCCGGTTGAGGCCCTGCACGTCGGTCACGGAATGCATGATGGTGACGTCGGCGGCCCCGACATAGGCGCGCACGTCCCCGGACGCGACGGTCGAGATCATCAGCTTCGGCAGGCCGACCGGCAGAGCCTGCATGCCGGCGGTCGCCATGGCGGTGTTGCCCGAGCCGCCGGCCGAGATGACCCCGATCACGCTCTGCTGACGCCCGAGCCACGCCCGGAAAGCCTCCGTCATCGCGGCGACCGCCGTGCCGCGGTCGCCGGAGGCGAGCCCGGCCGAACCGCGCGGGTGCGCGAGCGCGACCTCCTGCGGCGACACATCCGCGCCGGCGCTCCGCCCCGAGGTCGACAGATCGACCAGCCGCGTCCTGAGGCCCTCCTCGCGGATGATGTCGCGGATGAAGCGGAGTTCGTCCCCTTTGGTGTCGAGCGTGCCGGCGACGATCACCACGGGCTCGCCGAGGAGGTTGTTGGCGAGCGGACCGGTCGCGGAAACGCGCCGGCCGTCCAGGGTCGCGAGGGTGGGTCGCGAAATCGTCCGGGCCTGCGCCTCGATCCGGGCGGCGGGCACGGGCTGCGACCAGCGCGTCGGCAGGGCCGGATTGGAGACGTAGACCCGCGTCGGCCCGGCTGCCGGCGGCCGCGCTGCCGGGGCGGCGCCCGGCACGGGCTCCGCGACGCCGTCGGTTTCGTCATGCCCATGCCGGCCGACGCCGAGCAGCCTCTGCTGCAGTTCGCGGTCGCCGGCAAGGGTCGCGGAGGCGATGATCCGGTTGATGCGCCCGTTCACCATGATGGCGACCGGGTCCGACATCTCGGTCGCGACGCCGATGTTCTGCTCGATCACCAGGATCGCGACGTCGCCCGCTTCGGCGAGCGAGACGAGCATCTCCTCCACATGCGCGACGATGACGGGCGCGAGCCCCTCCGTGGGTTCGTCCATGACGAGGAGGCGCGGGTTGAGCAGGAGCGCGCGGCTGATCGCCAGCATCTGCTGCTCGCCGCCCGAGAGCTGGGCTCCGCCGTTGTTGCGCCGCTCGGCGAGGCGCGGGAAGGTGTCGTAGATGCGCTCCGGCGTCCAGGCGCCGCGCTTGCCCCGCTGCATCAGGCGCAGGTGCTCGTCGACGGTCAGCGAGCGCCACAGGCGGCGGCCCTGCGGCACGTAGCCGATGCCGCGCCGCGCCACCTCGGCCGCGGACCGGCCGGCGATCTCCTCGCCCAGAAAGCGGATCGATCCGGAGCTGATCGGCACCAGGCCCATGATGGCCTTGCACAGGGTGGTCTTGCCCATGCCGTTCCGGCCGACGACCGAGAGCACGCCCTGCTGCAGAGTGAGGTCCACGCCCTGGAGGGCGTGGGAGCGGCCGTAGAACACGTTGAGCCCGCTCACCTGGAGCACGGGCACGCCGGGCGCGGGCGGCGCGCGGAAGCGCTCAGCCATGACCGCCTCCCAGGTAGAGTTCCTGAACCTCCGGATCGGACTCGATCTCCTCCGGCCGCCCTTCCTTGAAGATGCGGCCGTTGTGCATCATCGTCACGCTCTCGACGACGCGCAGGGCCACGTCCATGTCGTGCTCGATGATGATGTAGCCGATATGGGCCGGCAGCGACGTCAGGATGTGAACGAGGTCGCGCCGCTCGGTCGGCGAGAGGCCAGCCGCGGGCTCGTCGAACAGGATGAAGCGGGGTGCGCCCGAGAGCGCGAGCGCGATCTCGAGCTGGCGCTGCTGGCCGTAGGCGAGTTCTCCGACGAGCCGGTCCTTGACGGGCGTGAGGTGCACGGCCTCCACGAGATTCTCGGCCGCCTGCATCAAGGTCTCGTCGCGGCGCGGGCGCAGCATCGAGAAGCGGTTGCGCGAGACGCCCCGGCAGGCGAGGTAGACGTTGTCGAGCACCGTCAATCCGCCGAACAGCGAGGAGATCTGGTAGGTGCGCCTGAGGCCGCGCCGGATCCGCTCCTGCGGCGGGAAGGTGGTCACGTCCTCGCCGAAGAAGCGGATGACGCCCGAGGACGGCGGAAAGTCGCCGGTGATGCAGTTGAAGAGCGTCGTCTTGCCGGCCCCGTTGGAGCCGAGCACGGCGCGCCGCTCGCCGGGGCGCACGCTCAGCGTCACGTCCGAGAGCGCCGCGAGCGCGCCGAAGAGCCGCGCGACGCCGCGCAGTTCGAGCGCGTTGTCGGAGCCGGAGGACCGGAGGCCGCGGACGGGAGAGCTGCTCACGGCGCGCGCTCCCCGACGCTCATCGCGGCCGAGCGGGCGTCGCGGCCCCGCTCGTACCGGTCCCGGAGCCGCTCGAAGATGCCGATGAGCCCGCCCGGCGAGAACAGCACGATCACCAGGAAGCCGAGGCCGATCAGGAGCTGGAAGCGCTTGCCGTCGAGCCCGACCGCCTCCAGCACGTCGAGCGAGAACGTGCGCAGCAGAACGTAGACGAGCGCGCCCACGAAGGGCCCGACGGGCCGGCTGAGCCCGCCCACCACCGCGATGATCAGGATATCGACGACGGGCCCGACCCCGGACGTGCCGGGCGAGATCTGGCCCTGGAACCACACGAGCAGCACGCCCGCCGCGGCCGCGATCACGGAGGCGAAGGTGTAGGCCGCGATGCGGTGGGCCGCGACGTCGAAGCCGAGCGCCGCCATCCGTCGCGGATTGTCGCGCGTGCCCTGCAGGGCGAGGCCGAACGGCGCGCGCGAGACGTAGACGACGGCGGCGTAGGCCAGTGCCGCGCAGACGAGGCAGAGATAGTAGAAGGCGTGCGTGTCGCGCCAGTCGACGCCGAGGAAATGGGGCGGCGCGATGCCGTTGAAGCCGCTGAAACCGTTGAAGATCGTGTAGTTCTGGAGCGTGAGGTAATAGAAGGCGGACGCGATCGCGAGGGTGATCATGATCGTGTAGATCCCCTCGGTGCGGACCGAGAGCGCGCCGCTGATGGTGCCGAAGAGGGTGGCGACGAGGATCGCGATCGGCACGGCGGTCCACCAGGGCCACTTGAGGCTGATCTGGGCGATGGCGCTGTCGCCCAGGATCGCCACGAGATAGCCGGCGAAGCCCGCGACCGTCATCTGGATCAGGCTGACGATGCCGCCGTAACCGGCGAGGAACATCAGGCTCAGCGCGATCATGCCGAGGATCATCGTGTAGGCGAAGATCTGCACGAGCCAGAACGGGTTCGCGATCAGCGGCATCACGAGGAGGATCGCGGCCAGGACCCAGAACGGAGCTCCGAGCCGGGCGACCGTATCGGCGATGCCGCCCGGCGGGCGGGTGGCGAGGCCGAGCGATGGAGGCGCACTGGAGACCGCCATGGTCAGCGCCGCACCGCTGCGAGGCCCTGGGGCCTCACCGCCAGGACCGCGACCATGATGAGGAAGGTCAGCATCACGGCGTAGGTCGGCATGTAGACCGACCCGAACTGCTCCGCGAGGCCGACGATGAGAGCGCCGATGGCGGCTCCCGGAATCGAGCCCATGCCGCCGACGATGACCACCACGAGGGACGACAGCAGAATCTTGGTGTCCTCGCCCGGCTGGAGCGACTGGAAGGTGCCGCCGACGACGCCCGCAAGGCCGGCAAGCCCCGCCCCGAAGGCGAAGATCAGCACGAAGACGAGCTGCACGCGCACGCCCGTGGCCGAGAGCATGTCGCGATCGTCGACGCCGGCCCGCACCAGCATCCCGACCCGCGTCCGGTTGAGCGCGAGCCACATCAGCACGCCGACGACGACGGCGCCGCAGAAGATCGCGAGGCGCAGGGACGGATAGGTCATCATCACGGCCTCGCCGTTGCTCCTGACCGCCACCGCGAAGGGGAGCTGGACGGGGCCGGAGAGCCAGGCCGGCGTCTCGACCTGGAACGTGTCGCCGCCGTAGCCCCACAGCAGCAGGTCCGCGAGGACGATGGAGAGCCCGATGGTCACCAGCGTCTGGCGGAGGTCCTGCCCCTCCATCCAGCGGAACAGGAGAACCTGCATCAGGATGCCCGCGAGCGCCACGACCGCGAAGGACGCGATCAGCGCCACGGTCCAGGACCCCGTGGCGGTCCCGACGCTCCAGCCGAGATAGCCGCCGAGCAGGTAGAGCGAGCCGTGCGCGAGATTGACGTTGCGCATCAGCCCGAAAATCAGCGTGAAGCCGCTCGCGACGAGGAAGTAGAGCGCGCCGAGCGTGATGCCGTTGAAGAGGGCGCTCAGAAAGACCCGCTTGCGGCCGAACGCGGCTTCCATGCCGGGCGTCCAGACCACGAAGACGAGCCACAGGAAGATGGCCGCTACGATGAGAATCAGCAGCGACGCGATCGGGCGACGCGCAATGAAGGAGCTCATAGGTGTCACCCGATAACCGGCGCGGAGGGCGGCCAGGCCGCCCTCCGCGGTGCTAGGCGCTGCGCGCGGTCAGGACTTGCACTCGGGATTCGTCCGCGACGGCAGGCCGACCGCCTTGAACGCTTCCGGCGAGAGGCCGAGCGTCTGGGTCACGTCCGGGACGGTCTTCACGAACTTGTTGGTCAGCTCGCCGTTCGGCAGCTCGGCGACCTCGGTGATGAAGGTCGTGGCGATCGCCTGGCGGTTGTCGTCGAGCTTGATCTTGCCGTTCGGCGCGTCGAGCTCGACCTTGGAGAGCTCGGTCCGGAACTTCGCGCCGCCGTCGGACAGGTCGCCGCCGACCTTCTCGAGCGCGGCCTTCATGGCGTTGAAGGCGTTGTAGTAGTTGGTGGCGAAGAGCGAGGGGCTGGCGAAGCGCTTATCGGCCGGGAAAGATTCCTGGTAGACCTTCACCCATTCCTTCCACTTCGGCGCATCCCAGGCGTCCGCGACGCCGCCCGATGAGGGCGTGCCGACGAGGAGGCGCTTGGCGGCGCCGCGCGAGGACAGCACCGTCTGGTCCACCATGATGGAGCCGCCGATGAACTTCGCCTTGCCGCCCGTCTGGCTGTACTGGTTCAGGAAGTTGACGGCATCGCCGCCGCCGAGGCCGAGGAAGACCGCGTCGACGTCATCGGGGAGGTTCGCGATCACCGAACCGAAGTCCTTCGTGCCGAGCGGCACCCACTGGCGCTGGACGATCTGGCCGCCGACCTTGCAGTAGCCGAGGGCGAAGCCCATGACCTGCGTATAGGGGAAGGAGTAGTCCTCGCCGATGATGGCGACCTTCTTGAAGCCCTTGTCCTTGTAGACGTACTCGCCGAGGCCGGCCATCCACATGGCGCCGTCGCTGTTGAAGCGGTAGAAGTTCGGCGACGGGTTGACGTAGGTGGCTTCGAGCGCGCCGGACGAGCCGTTGATGATCGTGACGTTCGGGACCGTCTTGGAATAGTCGCGCATCGCGATGCCCTCCGATCCGGAGAGCGGCCCGATGATGATCTGCACCCGGTCCTGCTCGACGAGCTTGCGTGCGGCGCGCAGTGCCGAATCAGGGCTCGCGTCGGTGGCTGCGACGATGAGCTCGATCTCGCGTCCCGCGATCTTGTTGCCGGCCTGCTTCGCGGCGATCTGCACGCCGCGGACGCCGTCCTCGCCGCCGGACGTCAGCGCACCCGCGAGGGTCGCCATGACGCCGATCTTCAGCTTTTCCTGCGCATAGGCCGCTCCTGAAGCGGCCAACAGGCAACATGACGCAACTGCAGCCCTGAGAATAACCTTCATGTCGACGTTCTCCCATTCGCTCCGGGTTGATCTCCGGTTTGCTTGCGGGGATTGTTCCAACTTTCCCGGCTGTTTTCAATGGCCTTGGCGGGAGTTCTTGCTTCGGCGACTAACTTTCGTCCCCGGCTGCCGGTCCGGTCGGCGATGAAGGCACCCGCGCGCTCGGCTCGCCCGGAGCGGCGCCGACCCCGCGCCGCGCCGCGGGAGGCTCCTCACCGGAGGGCGATCGTTCTGGCGGCCTCGCGGAACAGCCTCTCGCCGTCGGGCCCGAAGTGGAAGGCGTTCAGGAAGTCCTCGATGCCGTAATCCGGCAGGGTCTGGCGTATCCGGTCCAGGTAGGCCTGTCCTTCGCGGATCCGGCCCGCCAGCGTGAGGATGTAGGCCGCGAGCGCGAGGATGTGCGCGTGGGCGTTCGGCCGGGTGGCGCCGTTGACGGCCCAGTCGGCGGCCTCCTCGAAGCGGCCCAGGCGCGCGAGGGCCATGGCGCGGACGGCCAGCATGGCGAACAGCATCGGGTCGAACGGGCTCAGGCGGCGCGCGTGGTCGGCGGACGAGGCCGCGAGGATGGGGTCCCCCGTGATCGAGTGCACGAAGGCCAGGGTGTAATGGGCCTGGGCGAAGCTCGGGCTGAGGTCGATGGCCTGGTTGAGATGGGAGAGCGCCTGCTCCTGGAGCCCGCGCAGCCACAGCGCCCGCCCCATCGCCCAGGAGGCGGCCGGGTCGCGGTCGTCGGCCATGAGGCCCTGTCCGGCGCTCGCATAGGCCCGTTCGATCTCGGCCTTGCGCTCCGCCCAGCCCTGGAAGGCCGATTGCCAATGCGTGAAGGACAGGCCCGCATAGGCGCGCGAGAAGGTCGGGTCGAGACGGATCGCCATCTCGAAGAAATGCCGGGCCTGAAGATTGTCGTCCTTGTTGAAGCGGTACATGTGCCAGAGGCCGCGGTGGAGCGCCTCCCAGGCGTCGAGCGAATCCGGCGGCTTGAGGACGGCGCGGCCCCGTTCGACCGTCTCGATCTCGGTGGCGATCGCGGCCACGATGCTGTCGCCGATCTCGTCCAGCACGAGAAGGACGTCGTCGAGCTTGCGGTCGAAACTCTCGGCCCAGACGATCCGCGCGGTGCGGGCCTCGACCAGTTCGACCGTCACGGTCATCTTCCGGCCGGCGCGCCGCACCGATCCGGTGGCGATGTAGTCGACGTTGAGGAGCCGGCCGACCTCCTCCAGGCCGACACGCCGCTCGTGCAGCGCGAACACGGTCCCCTGCGCGATGACGAACAGGCTTCTCAGCTTGGCGAGGCGGGTGATCACGTCGTGGACGAGCGCCCCGGCCATGCCGCCGTACAGCGTCGCGAGCGGGGATTCGTCGGCGAAGGGCATGACGGCGATCGAGGCGCGGCGGCGCAAGGGGCGATTTCCCTCCCCGGCATCGCCGCCGACCGCCGGCCCGTCGGTGCCGGGGCTCTCGCCCGGCCCGGCCTCCAGCGGCAGCCTGGCCACCGCCGGCGGAACGCTCTCGTGGACCTCGGCCACGAAGCGGAAGCCCTTCCGCGCGACGGTCCGGATCAGGCCCTGCCTGTCCCCGCTGTCGCCGACCGCCTTGCGGGCCGCGTTGATCCGGCTCGTGAGGGTCGATTCCGACACCACGCGCCCGCCCCAGATCGCGGCGATCAGATCGTCCTTGCTGACGACGCGGTCGCGGTTCCGGATCAGGTAGACCAGAAGGTCGAACACTTGGGGCTCGGTCGCGACCGGCTCGAGGCCGTGCCGCAGCTCGCGGCGCTCCACGTCCAGCGTGCAATCGGCAAACGAAAACAGCACATCCAGGCTCCAGGCGCCGCCGACGCCCTCACGGGAAAATCAGGCCAATCTCAAGCTTACGTCAAGGTGCCGGCAAAGTCTTCCCGCCGCGCCGGAGGCAGGTTGCGCCGGTCGCAGCCGGAGCGCACACGCACCGCCCACGATCTCCTTCACGGGGCGGCCTGGCATGATCGATGAACAACAAACGAAGAACTGGAGTCAAACTATGCCCGCCGCCGAACTCACCCTCTCGCCCGTTGCCACGACCGCTCCCGTCGACCTCGCGGCCCTCAAGGCCCGCCAGCACGGCGCCTGGTCTTCGGGCGACTATGCCGTGATCGGCACCACGCTCCAGATCGTCGGCGAGGAGCTGTGCGAAGCGCTCGACCTGCGCGCCGGCCAGACCGTGCTCGACGTCGCGGCCGGGAACGGCAACGTCTCCCTGGCGGCCGCGCGCCGCTGGTGCGACGTGGTCGCCACCGATTACGTACCGTCGCTTCTGGAGCGCGCCCGCGAGCGGGCCGAGGCCGAGAGGCTCGACATCGCCTTCCAGGAAGCCGACGCCGAGGCGCTGCCCTTCGACGACATGAGCTTCGACGCCGTGGTCTCCACCTTCGGGGTCATGTTCACGCCCGACCAGGAGCAGGCGGCCGCCGAGCTCGTGCGCGTCTGCAAGCGCGGCGGGAAGATCGGCCTCGCGTGCTGGACCCCGGAGGGCTTCATCGGGCATGTCTTCAAGACCATCGGCAAGTACCTGCCTCCGGCGGCGGGCGCCAAGTCTCCGGCCCGGTGGGGCACGCGCGACGGGCTCGCCGCGCTGTTCCCGGGTCACGCGGTGACGATCGAGTCGACCCCGCGCCATTTCGCCCTGCGCTACCGCTCGCCCCGCCACTGGCTGGAGGTGTTCCGGACCTTCTACGGCCCGGTCCTGAAGGCCTTCGCGGCGCTCCCGGCGGCAGCCCAGGCCGATCTCGAGCGCGACCTTCTCGCCCTGATCGACCGGTTCAACCGTGCGGACGACGGCTCCATGGTGGTGCCGAGCGAGTACCTGGAAACGGTCGTGACGCGCCGATAGCGCGGGCGCAGCCCCGGGTCCTCGGGCGCTCGGTTGAGGGGCCGCGCTCCCCATGATCGCGGTCCCGCCGGGTGCCTGAAACCAACGCGCCCTGCCGGCGAGACGGCTCCGCTCCGCGGAGCCGTCTCGCGCGGCTTGCATGGTCCGGGCGACCTCGGCGTAAGTCAGGCCGCGCCTTGCAGGATCGCTGCTGCGGCGCGCCCGGGTGCAGGGAGCGGCTTGCGCTGGGCCTACGAGCAGGCGATCACCACGCGGAACCGGTCGCGGAAGGCCTGCAGGCCCGCCGGCGTGATGTCGAGCGCCCGCGACCCGGCCTGCTTGCGGATCCAGCCGTGATCGAGGCCGTGCGTGCAGATCGCCCGCCCGAGCCGGCCCGCGAGATGGGCGCGGCGCTCGCTCCAGTCGAGGCAGGGCCGGCACAGGGGGACGGACCGGGCCTGCCGCAGCGGCGAGCCGTCCGATCCGGCGGCGAGGTCGATGCCGAGACCGGCCAGCTGCTTCAGGCCCGCGGCCGTGACCAGCGCCGCGTCGTCCTCCACCTCGATCCATCCCTGCGCCGTCATGGCGTCGGCGAGCGCGACCCCGAGCCGGCCGGCGATGTGGTCGTAGCAGGTGCGGGCGAGCCGCAGGCGCTCGTCGCGCGGCCCCGTGCGCGTGACCCGCGGCGTCGGCGCGCTCGCCGCGACGAGCATCAGACTCTCCAGGAGACGCGCGACCTGGGGCGTCGCAAGACGATGGTAGCGGTGACGGCCCTGGCGTGCGACCGCCAGGAGGCCGGTCCGCGTGAGCTGGGCGATGTGCCCGCTTGCGGTCTGGGGCGTGACGCCGGCCGCATGGGCGAGTTCGGTCGCGGTCAGCGCCCGGCCGTCCATCAGGGCCTGCAGCATGGCGACCCGCGCGGGATCGCCGACGAGCGCTCCCACCTCCGCAATCGAAGCCGTCGTGACCATGACCTCACCCGAACCGACGCGGCCACCATAACATGCCGGCGCGGACGATGGTTCGGCCGCGCCCGAAGCATCGGCACCCGGCAATGGGGCAAGCACGGGTCCCGACGGAGGGGGCGACATGGGCGAGAGAGCAACGGGTTTCTTCGGCTGGCGCGTCGTCGCGGCCGCGTTCGTGGTCGCGGTCTTCGGGTGGGGCCTCGGCTTTTACGGCCCGCCCGTCTATCTCGAAGCCGTCAGGCAGGCGAGAGGCTGGCCCGTGACGCTGGTATCAGGCGCCGTCACCGTGCACTTCCTCGTCGGCGTGGTGGTGATCGCGAACCTGCCGGCGCTCCACCGCCGCTTCGGCCTGCCGCAGGTGACGCTGGCCGGGGCCGTGGTGCTCGCGCTCGGGGTCGCGGGCTGGGCCACGGCGCAGGCGCCCTGGCAGCTCTATGCGGCCACATTCCTCTCCGGCGCAGGCTGGCCCGCTCTCGGCGCCGCCGCCCTCAACGCGATCGTCGCGCCCTGGTTCGTCCGCAAGCGCCCGGCTGCGCTGAGCATGGCCTACAACGGCGCCAGCATCGGCGGCGTGATCTTCTCGCCGCTCTGGGTGGCGCTGATCGGCTGGTTTGGCTTCCCGCTCGCGGCGGCGCTCGTCGGGGCCGTGATGGTCGGCATGATCGCCGTGCTGGCCGCTTGCGTTCTCGCCCGCACTCCCGAAGGCATGGGCCAGGTCCCGGACGGCGAGGCCGCCGGACCCGCGGGCGGGACCGCCCCGTCCGAGGCGCACGGCCCGGCCCCCGTCGCGAGCCTGAGCCGCGACCGCGCCTTCCTCACCTTGGCGGCCGGAATGGCGCTCGCCCTCTTCGCCCAGATCGGGCTCCTCGCGCATCTGGTCTCGATGCTGGTGCCGGCGCTCGGGATCCAGGGCGCGGGCTTGGCGGCCGGGCTCGCGACCGCCGCCGCGATCCTGGGCCGGTCCCTCGTGGGCATCTTCATGCCCCCGGGGGCGGACCGGAGGCTAGTGGCGTGCGCGAGTCTCCTCGTCCAGGCGCTCGGCTGCGGCGCCCTCCTCGCGGCCGATGCGTTCGGCCTGCCGCTCCTCCTCGCCGGCGTCGTGCTGATCGGTCTCGGGATCGGCAACGCGACTTCGCTGCCGCCCCTCGTGGCCCAGGCGGAGTTCGCGAAGGCCGACGTTGCCCGGGTCGTGGCATTCATCGTCGCGGGCGCGCAGGCGACCTATGCGTTCGCGCCCGCGGCTTTCGGCCTGCTGCGCGCGACCGCGCCCGAGGGAGCCGTCTACGTTGCCGCCGCACTGGTGCAGTTCGCCGCCGTCGCGGCCTACATGAGCGGGCGCAACGCCTCCGGCGGACGGGTCTCGCTGACCTCCGCGCTGCCATGACGGCGCTGATCGAGATCCCGAGCCCTTGGCGCGACGCCGGTGGCTTGTGCCGGCATGGGCCTCCCCATAAGGTCGGCCCCTCTTTGCAGGGAGCCACCATGTCAGCATCGTTCAAACCGGGAGACAGGGTCCAGTTGAAATCCGGCGGCCCCGCGATGACCGTCGAGCGCGTCGAGGACGGGACGGACGGCTCCAGAATCGTCTGCACGTGGTCCGAGGGCGCCAAGCGGGAGAGCCGCGCCTTCGAGCCCTCCGCCCTCGAGATTCACGGCGAGGACCCGCTTCCCGATCCGCTCAGCCCGCCGGTGATCTAGGCTCGTATCCGCGGGGGCGGAACCGGCAGCCCTCCCCTGCGCGACCCTCGCACCGACGTCCTGCGGGCCGGCACCGCCTCAGCCCTTCGAGCCGGTGCGCCGGACCGGGCGCGAGGGATTGGGTGCCAGCAGCTCGTAGAGAGCGAGCACGGCCACGACGGCCGCGGCCGCTATGCCATAGGTCAGCATCATGCCCTCCCTGACGGCGGCCCGCTCGCGGGCCCCTGCATGGTGAACCGGCCGTTCCGGGAAAAGTTCAGCGCCTGCGGCATGCGCGCCGGACGACCTCGTCCGGGACTTTCCTCGGCGGAAGCCCCCACGGCCCGAAAGCGAGGGGAGGCCGCGGGCGGAGTAAGCAGGTCCGCCTAAGCTGCTGCCGCGGAGACACCGTCCGCAGGCCGAATGGACATCGCATCCGGTCCGGGGCACTCTCCCCGCCATGTGAGGCGCGGGGCGCATCCGGTTGGCAACGCACGATGGAAACAAGACCCATGCATGAGTCTCGGTGGGGCCGAGCCGGCGTTCTGGCCGCGGCGTTGCTCCTGCTTGCCGCTCCGGCCGCGGCGGTCGAGCTCAAGCTCGGCTATTCCACGGCTCTCAGCTTCGAGCGGCGCCTCAACACGGTGGTGGTCGCCGATCCGAAGATCGTCGAGACCAGCGTCGTCTTCGGAAATTCCCTCGTCATGATCGGGCGGTCGGTCGGTGCCACGAACGTCGTCCTCCTGGACGACGAGGGGCGCAAGATCGACGACCTTCAAGTCTTCGTCGCCCCCTCGCCCGCGGTCGGCCACCCGGTCGACGTCGTTCACGGCAGCCGCCCGCCGCGAATTTTCCGCTGCTACAGGAACGGGTGCGTTCCGTCCTCGCCAGATGCCTGGATCTCAGGCGCCGGCGTCGGCGGCCGGTGAGGAGGCGCGTCATGAGAAGGCCCGCATGGTTCGCGCTCGCGACGGCCGCCGCCCTCACCGGCGCGGCGTCCTCGGCCCACGCGCAGACGGTGATCGAGATCCCGATCGGCTACGCACGCCCCATCAGCGCGCCGGCCGAGGTCGAGACCATCGTGGTCGGCGATCCCGCGGTGATCGAGGCCACGATCGGCGGAAACAAGCTCGTGACGATCTCGGCCAAGAAGGTCGGACAGACGAACTTCATGATGTTCGACGGCCAGAACAACATGCTGTTCTCCGCCGACATCGCCGTCGTCAATCAGGACCGCCGGCAGGAGTTTTCCATCCGCCTTCTGACGGGCGGCGGCGGCGAGGAATTCTACCTCTGCGGGCCCGGGCCGGGCTGTTCGCCCCGTGGTCGCCGGGCCGTCCCTCAGCCGCCGACGCCGACCACCAACAATTTCTTCATCTTCGACGGATTGGGCGCAGCCCTCGGACAGGGCTCCGCAGGAGCGGGCGGGCAGGGCGCGGGCGGGCCGAGCCCGAGTGCGGCGGCAAGCCCGCAGGGTCCGGTCGGCCGGCCTTAGCCAGCCCGGCTGCCCCTGGGCAGGTGCGGCTCGATCGGAGCTCACCCCCTATCCGACGGCCGATGCAAACGCGCCATTGCGCGCTCCCGAGCCGACGAACGCAATCGGGGCCTAAAAACCAGGCCTGAGGCGACTAGCAGCATGTTTCTGCTCCGGCGCTCGGGCACGCGAGCGCTGCGCCGATCGCCTGTCCAAAGCCGAACCGCGAATTCTTCGGCCGAGCCATGAACCTTCCGGTCGGCTCTCGCGACCCATGGGCATGCGGGCCAGAGTGGCCCGCGGCAAGGTCCCTCAGGAGGCTCCCATGGCCCGCTTCTCTCTGCGTACCGCGTTCACGGCTCTCGCTCTCGGCGTGGCGGCGCTCGGCGCCTCGACGCTCGCCCCGTCCGAGGCCTCCGCCAAGGGCTTCCACGGCGGCGGCTTCCATGGCGGCGGCTGGAAGCACC